>ERZ827037.1298-NODE-1298-length-27171-cov-3.543517_pt1 | contig 27171 bp, 11 predicted proteins | sample MGYA00519924_ERZ827037 | MGnify/ENA primary metagenome ERZ827037 (study PRJEB31778, sample SAMEA3449250) | human gut metagenome | biome: human gut; feature: human-associated habitat; material: faeces | place: United Kingdom | collected 2010/2012 ...
ACCTTTCATCCGTTTCGGGTGCAAAGATATAAATAATCTGTTCGACTACAAAATATTAGAGAAAAAAAGTTTATTATAACATTGCCCATAAAGAGCATGATGAAATTTTGCGTAATCAACGAAGAGAGTACTATTCGCATCAATTTTGACTATTTCGGTACATTATCCACATCGTTTTTACCCCCTTCACTCTCTTCACCTTTTTCGCTTAACCGCTCTATTCATCGGTAATACAGGGTGAAGGTGCAATCTGGTTTTCCAAGCATAATGCGCACCGTCCATATGCATGGTGCCTACGAGTAGTATCCACGGTGCTTACAAGCCGTAAACACAGTACTTGGAAGACATTTGCATAGAGACTGGAGAACGGGAGCAGCCCTTCACCCTGTATTACCGATGAATAAAGCGATTAAGCGAAAAAGGTGAAGGGAGTGAAGGCAGTAAAAATATCATAGGGCAGGTATTCTGAAGAATAAAAAACACCTGCCGAAAAACAATATTGTACTTTTTCTTAAAACCTACCACTTCTTCTCCCGGCCTCTCCCCCAGTTAACGTACATGTAATCCTTTTACCCAACCCATGCAAAACAAATGACAGAAAGGACAGTGTAAACATCAAAACAGACATGACACCCCACATACAATTCGGCTACTTTTGTAAAATCAATTGAACAAATTTCATTCAATCACAGCAAGCAAGTTAGTGAAACCCAATTTACTATCACACTAACCTGCATGCACTTTTTAATATTATATGAAAACATGCATCTATTTAATATTTTCTTTATATGCCATATGCATTCAAGCTCAAGATATCTACAATAATTTAAACCAAAAGTTCACTCAATATTTAATCAAGACGCTCCCCGAAAACATTTATGTACAAACTGACAAGCCCTATTATGTAGTAGAAGACACCATCTGGATGAAAGCTTTTGTAGTGAATGCACAATTACTTCAACCCTCACCCAGCAACTTTGTTTATGTAGAACTCATAAATCAGCAAAATGAAATACTAAACAGAATAAAGCTAAAAAAAGATTCTGCCGGATTTCAAGGATATATCAAATTAAACGAGCACATCCTCGCCGGAGAGTATGCACTCCGTGCCTATACAAATTGGATGAGAAACGAAGTGCCGGAATACTTCTTCCAAAAAAATATTACTATTGAACGAGTGAAGCAAACACCCCAGCTACTCACTATAAAATATATTCCTATCGAAAAAGACAGATTACAAGCCGTTGCCAAATATACATATAGCGACGGTTCAGCTATCAAAGGACGAAGAATAGATTTTACATACACCAAAGACGGACGTAAATATAGAAAAAACTATTCTGTCACTAATAATGAGGGAGAAATACGATTCAACATTCGGTTGAATGAAGAAAAACCTGATAAGCAGAAGCTGACAGCAACCATTTTCGATCAGAAATGGATCATCTCGCACGAACAGAATTTCGTTATTCCTAACCTCAAAAAAGATTTTGATGTACAGTTCTTCCCGGAAAGCGGCACATTATTAACAGAGACATGGCAATTTGTAGCTTTCAAAGCGATCGGTCCAGACGGACTATGTGAACACATCTCGGGAAAAGTGATCAGCGAAGGAGGAAATGAAATAGCCCAAATACACACCCAGCATGACGGTATGGGAAAGTTTGCACTGTGGCCTCACAAAGATAGTATATATTATGCTGTGGTAACTAACCGGGAGGGTGTTGAGAAAAAGCTCAAACTTCCCGAAGCACGAATTGAGGGAATGACACTCCGGCTTAACATTAAAGAGGAAAATTGCCTCTACTCTATTGAGAATCATACGGCATACTCAACGGATAGTTTATTTCTAATTGCCCATACACGTGGAATGATTTCCGTAACCAGACAACTGACCGAAGAGAAAAGAAGCGGAAAGTTTTCTTTAAGCCAATGCCCTGAAGGTATCTTGAATGTTGCCGTCGTCGACCGGATAGGAAACGTATTCTGCGAACGAATGTTATATGTCAAGAAAGCACATAGCCCGGCTGTACAAATTAAAACCAATTCACAGGAATACGGAAAACGAGAGAGAGTGGAAATGCTACTAAATACCGGACAGAAAGGAGAATTTTCCCTGTCTGTTACTGATGCGAAAGTTGTGAAATGGGATTCTCTGAATAACCATATCATCAGCCAATTATTACTGAAATCAGAAATCAAAGGACACATCGAAAAACCCGGATATTATTTCACAAGTGATAACAAGGTAGTCAACGAGCATTTAGATCTCCTAATGCTTACGCAAGGATGGAGACGCTATAATTTACCGAACATCTTACAACAACAAGTACCGGAAATGAAAATACCTTTAGAGCGGGGACAGGCTTTGAGTGGAAGAGTAAAACCTTTTCTCCGAAAGAAAATTAAGGGGGCAGAAGTAGTAGGATTCACTGATAAGTTGAAAGCCATACATGCAAAAGTAGATACCTCCGGAAATTATGTTTTCGAAGGAATTGAATTTCCGGATAGTACGCCATTCACAATCAATGCAGTTAATAAGAAAGGAAAAGCAAAAGGAATCATGATTTATCCGTCACCGGAGATATTTCCCGACACAAGAAACCTATTTATCCCAAATTCACACCACTTTGAGGAAGTGGAGGCACACCTTAGGCTATACAAAGAAACATATATACAAAACGATATAAGTAAAGAGATTGTATTAGATGACATCGTTGTGACACAAAAATATATCAGTCAGACCGGTAAGTTGGCAGGTGAATTTGCCGCTTATGCGGATTATGTTGTAACAGACAAAACGATCGAGGAAGAATATAAGAATAAATCCGTGGCAGACATAATACATACTGCCATCATGCAACGTTTCCCTGGCATCACTATGGTAGAGGAAGACCATTTTTGGTATAGAGGAAAGCCACTACGATTTGCTGTTGACATGAAACTGATTCAATACGATGAATTACGATTCTATATGGCTGAAGAGATTGCATCAATCTCCTTCTTTAAAGAAGCCTCTGAGGTGCCTCTATATGTACCCATGCATGACGAATTCATAACGGCTCAAATGAACAAATATAGAGGAGTGATCCTTATCGAATTAAAAAAAGGGGGTACAGCTCACTACTTCCGCCCCTCACTCGGTCTGGCTACTCTCTATCCGTTAGGCTACCAAAAGCCGGCAGAGTTTTATTCACCCAAATACGATGTGCCCGATTCGTTACAAACCGATAAAACTGATTTCAGAACCACCGTTTATTGGAATCCCAAGATACAAACCGATTCTACCGGACATGCCAAAGTATCTTTCTACACCACGGATATGAAACATGATATGGAATACATATTGGAAGGTATTACCGAGAACGGAATACCTTGCCGGGCGACAGGACGGATAAAAGTGAAGAAAGAATAGGGTAAATACCTAAAAAGAGTAGGGAAGTCCCTTTCCTTCGGGGATTTTCCTTTCTTACTTTTGAAAAATCAAAATCTTATTATGTATGAAACACATCATTTCTATTTTATTCATTTGTTTGTCAAATATGACTTCTCAAGCACAAAATATTCCAAGTGATCTCAACCGGAAATTTGTCAGTTATCTGACTTCCTCCCTCTCTGAAAGCATTTATTTACAAACTGATAAGCCCTATTATACAACAGAAGATACAATCTGGTTAAAAACTTACGTAGTTAATGCACAAATTTACCAACCATCGCCCAGTAATTTTGTATATATAGAATTGATCAATCAGCTCGACAGCGTGGAAAGGAGGATAAAAATCCGAAAAGAAAACAATGCTTTTTCCGGATATTTAGCTCTTGATAAAAGGCTTATTCCCGGAGAATATGCCTTACGCGCATATACCAATTGGATGCGAAATGATTCACCGGATTACTTTTTCCAAAAGAATATCTCAATCAGTAAAGTCATACAAACCCCTAAAATACTGACCGCCAAATTCTATCCGGCAAAGGAAAACAAACAACAAGCCCTTATTCAATATACTTATAGTGACGGTTCCCCGATTAAAAATTGCCGGATCGATTTTGCTTATAACAGGAATGGTAAGAAATATCGGAAAAGATATGCCTTAACCGATTCTAAAGGAGAAATCGAATTACAAATACAGCAGCAAGATCGTCCCACAGAAAAACAACAATTATCAGCTACTGTCTTTGATAATAAAGGAGGAATCATCTATGAACAAAAGTTTGCCATACCCGAAAGAGGAGAAGATTTTGACGTCCAATTTTTTCCCGAAAGCGGAATATTATTGGCAGGCACTCCTCAAACAGTCGCATTCAAAGCCATAGGAGCAGACGGGTTGAGTACCTCTGTATCCGGAAAAGTGTTCAGCGCGGGAGGAACATTTATGGCTGACATAACGACCCTGCACAATGGCATGGGAAAGTTTCCGCTATTAGCACAAAAGGATAGTATCTATTTAGCAATTATCACCGACAATAAAGGGATTGAAAAGCAATTCCGACTCCCCAAAGTACAGGAGAAAGGAATAACGTTACAACTCCGCCAACAGGGAGAGACTTGCATTTACATGCTCGAAAACAATACGAACTTCCCAACGGACAGCTTACTGATAATTGCCCATACTCGGGGGATACCTTCAATAGTCAAGCCACTAACTACAAACAACAAAACCGGTAAGTTCTCTCTAAGCCAAGTACCCGAAGGTATTCTTAACGTAGCAATCACCAACCAAACGGGCCGGGTATTCTGCGAACGAATGATATACATAAAAAAGGAAACTCATATTACCTCCCGGATACAAACCGACCAAGCTGCATATGGGCAAAGAGAAAAAGTAGAAATGCAAATAAGTCTACCCGGCAATGGAGACTTCGCCCTTTCTGTCACTGATGCCCAACTTATAAAATGGGATTCATTGGAAAACAATATTAGTACTCAGCTTTTAATGAAGTCAGAATTAAGAGGGCATATAGAAAGTCCTAACTACTACTTCACTGCAAACACAACACAGATAAACGAACATCTGGACCTATTGATGCTAACCCAAGGATGGAAAAAATACGATTTGTCATCTATCTTACAGGAACATGTACCTCAACCCCAACATCCGATGGAGATAGGACAATCACTTACCGGAAAGGTTAAGCCGCTCTTCTGGAAAAGCATGAACGGAATAGAGGTTGTCGGCTTCAGTAATCACTGGAAAGCCGTACACGCACAAGTAGACAGCACAGGGAACTACTCTTTCAACGGAATTGAGTTTCCGGATAGTACCGCATTCACCATTAATGCCATTAATAAAAGAGGAAAAGCGAAAGGGGTAATGATTTACCCGGACGCAGAGGTATTTCCGGATTCCAAAACATTCATCCCCGCCCCCAAAGGAGTCATACAAGAAAGAACTCAAAGTGCAATGGACGAATACCATCAAATTTATCGGCAGAATAATATCTGGAAAGAGATTATGTTGGATGAGATAAACGTTACAGCCAAATATATCAGCAAGACAGGAAAATTAGCAGGGGAGTTTGCCGGATATGCCGATTATGTAATAACCGACAGGATGATAGAAGCAGAATACAAAAATAAGAGTGTGTGGGATATTGTCTATGAAAACATTATACTCAAAACACCGGGAATCGGAAAATTAACAGAAGACCAATATATATACCGAGGAAAAGAGCTGCGTTTTGTTGTAGATATGAACCTGGTAGAATCTACTGACTTGCAATACTATATGGCAAGTGAGATCGCATCTATCTCTTTTTTCCGGGATGCTCAAAGCGTACCGGTTTATGTCCCGAATGCACCTTTCCTGAAAGGAGCCGAATGGCAGGTAGGCCCCAAACTGAAAGAGAGTAACACGATCACCGGAGGAGTAAGCTTTAAGGAAAAAATAGAAGAAGGGTGGAAAAACGATGCAAACGAGAATACCGGATGGAAGAATACAGACTTTCAGAAGCATACCGCCGAAATGGACAAATACAAAGGTGTCATTCTCATCGAATTGAAGAATGGAGGCTCCGCCCATTATTATCGCCCGTCGCTGGGATTGGCTACCCTTTATCCGTTAGGTTATCAAAAGCCGGCAGAGTTTTATTCACCCCAATACGAGGTACCCGATTCGCTACAAACCGACAAGACCGATTTTAGGACAACTATTTATTGGAATCCCCAAATACAAACCGATTCTACCGGACGTGCCAAAGTATCTTTCTATACCACAGATATGAATCACGATATGGAATACGTACTGGAAGGGATTACTGAAAATGGAGTACCCTGCAGAGTTACAGGACGGATAAAGACTAAATAAGACTTACATCCAAGTAGAGTGATACTACTTAATTCAAGGTTTCAAAAAATAGAATATCCGTATCAAACGTTTTTTTCAAACCGAATTATTGTCGGAATAATACATATTTGCTATAAAATGAGTGCTTCGTTACTATAGAATCAGGATTTTCTGCGCTAAATTTGCCATATCATCCTTATCAATATTGTTATCTTAAATTTTATGCACTCATGTACATACGAATGAAATTTATTATTGTTGTTGTTTTATGTTTATTCCCTTTTTTACAATCTTCCGCCCAATTGCGCCAAAAACTTCTATTGGATCAAGAATGGGAGTTCCATTCGGACAAAGCCGGAAATAATTTAACTTGGGAAAAAGTAACAGTCCCGCATACCTGGAATGCAACAGATGGCCTGACTCCCGACTACTATCGGGGAACGGGTGAATACCGCTATCATCTGAACATATTGCCGGAGATGTTAAAACGACGTGCTTTTCTACGTTTTGAAGCAGTCAGCCAAGTAGCTGATGTCTTTGTGAACGGCATCCCGGTGGGGAACCATAAAGGTTCATTTAATGCTTTCTGTTTTGAGATAACTTCTTCATTAAAAAAGGGAGACAACCTTATAGAAGTAAAGGTTTCCAATCGTTTAGACAACGATATAGCTCCCCTATCCGGCGATTTTACTGTTTTTGGCGGTATCTACCGACCGGTATCTCTACTTTTACTGCCCAAGACTTGTGTCACTCCATTAGATTACGCTTCTTCGGGAGTCTATATACATCAAAACAAAGTAGATTCCAAGCAGGCAGAATTATCTGTCGTAACCAAAGTGAATAGCAGCAAGGCAGAAAAAGATTTATCTGTAAAAACCAGTGTGTTTAATGCGAAAGGACAACTTGTAGGCAACTGTATCACCCGGAAAGCATCCGGAAAAGACGAGACCGTTGAATTTGTTAACAAGCTGAACATAAAACAACCTGTTTTGTGGAACGGAAAAAAATCCCCTCATCTGTATCGTGTTTTTATAGAAGTAATGAAAGGAAATACCGTAGTAGACACTTTATCTCAGTACACTGGGTTAAGATACTACTCCGTCGATGCTCAAAAAGGTTTCTTCCTAAACGGTAATCCCTATAAAATAAAAGGTGTAAACAGACATCAAGACCGGGCCGGAAAAGGATGGGCAATAACAAACAAGGAGCATAATGAAGACATGGAATTGATCAAAGAGATAGGAGCCAACGGAATAAGACTGGCCCACTATCCACATTCTGACTTTTTCTATTCGCTATGCGACCGGGAAGGTATGCTGGCATGGGCAGAGATTCCTCTTATAGGCAAAGCATCTCCTACCCCTGCCTTCACCGAAAATATAAAACTGCAATTAACCGAGTTAATCCGGCAGAACTTTAATCATCCTTCTATCTTTTGCTGGAGCTTGTTCAATGAACTGTGCGAAGGAGATGTAAAAAAACTGATACAGGAATTGAATGAAGTAGCCCATAAAGAAGATCCGGGACGTCTGACAGTTGCTGCCGCCAACGTAGAAAACCGACCGGAAAATGTAATTACAGATATCATGGCGTACAATACTTACCCGGGATGGTATTGGGCACAACCTTCCATAATGAAATCGTCCGTAGCACACTGGAACCGTCTGGTGGGAAACAAAGGTATCTGTGTCAGTGAATATGGTGCAGGAGCCAATATCTGGCATCACCAACAAGACGTTCAATCAGCCCCCAAAACAGATGGAATCTTTCATCCGGAAGAGTGGCAGGCCATTGTTCACGAGCAGAATTACCGGGGAATAAGTAGCAGCGATTTCGTATGGGGATCTTTTGTATGGAATATGTTCGACTTTGCAAGTGCCTCCAGAAACGAAGGAGATATACTGGGACTAAATGATAAAGGGCTGGTTACTTATGACAGAAAAGTCAAAAAAGATGCTTTCTACTTTTATCAATCGGCATGGTCCGAGTCACCGGTTCTACATATCACGAGCAAAAGAGATATTGCCAGAAGAGAACCCGCCACTGATATCAAAATTTATTCTAACTGTGATCACATTCACCTAAAAGTGAACGGACAAGACTGTGGACATCCTGACAGAGAGGATAATATCCTTATCTGGAAAAACGTATCACTCAAAAAAGGAGAAAACCGGATCGAAGCATCCGGAAAGAAAGGTACTGTCGAGCTGACAGACCAGTGTAAATGGGTTCTTTTAGATAAGAAAAAGTAAACATAACCCACTATCTTATAAATGTATAACACCCCAAATAAGCACCATGAAGAAAATACTTTTTTTGTTTCTATGTTTCTATACAAGTCTCACCTATTCTCAAACTAAAAAAGAGGTTGTGGACTATGTAAATCCTTTCATCGGCACCGCTCTCAAAGGTGAAGGAGGCACGGTACCCTACGTCGGTACACCTTTTGCCATGACCAGCTTTCTCCCGCAGACCAGAGAGAACAAAATGGGAGGTATGGCATACGTCTATGATGATAAACACATTATGGGATTTTTAGGTTCCCATCAACCCACCATCTGGATGGGAGATTACGGTTATGTATCGGTTATGCCCCAAGTAGGAGAAACGGTGAAAGTTCTTCCGGAAGACAGAAAGATGAGTTTCAATCACAAAGATGAAAAAGCCTCTCCCCATTATTATTCCGTCACTCTAACCGATAAACAGAAGAACCGCATTTTTACAGAATTGACAGCATCCAGCCGGTGCGCAATGCTCAACTTCCGTTTCCCCAAGAATCAGAAACCCCGGTTAATCATCCAAGGCATTAATCTGAACCCTGCCCTGAACGATTGGTGCAATCATCTGAACCATCGCCTGAACACCATAAAAGGTTGGGTGAAAATAGATACGGAAAACAACGAGATTATCGGTTACAATCCGGACAGGCAATCGGCACAAATAGGACCGGACCTCCCCAATTTTAAAGGATACTTCATCATCCGCTTCAACCGGGATATAAAAGATTTCGGTTGTTGGAACGATTCCACCCTTTATCCGGGAGAAAGGGAGTTATACGGCACCCGAATGGGAGCCTATATCGACTTCGATAAAAGCTCCCCGCAAATACAAGTGCAGATCGCAACCTCTTTCATAAGCATCGAACAGGCACGTATGAATCTGGAACATGAGGTTCCCGAATGGGACTTCAAACAGTTATGCAATAATACCAAAAAGGCATGGAACGACAAGCTCTCCAAATTCCACATCAAAGGAAACAATAAAGATGATGCACCGATATTTTACACAGCACTTTATCATTGTTATCTGTTTCCCCGTGAGTTCTCGGAATACGGAAAATATTACAGCGCCTTTGATGATAAAATCCACGATGGATTCTCGTACAATGACTACTCCCTTTGGGATACATTCCGTGCATTCCATCCCTTAATGACCCTTATAGAGCCCGACTTGACCAGCGACTGGATTACTGCATTGCTACAAATGTATAAAGAGGGCGGCTGGCTGCCTATGTGGCCCAATCCCAGCTATACCAATATTATGATAGGTACTCATGCAGATGCCGTGATAGCCGATGCCTACATGAAAGGGATTCGCAACTACGATATCGGTCTGGCCTATGAAGCCCTACGCAAAAACGCAATGGTCCCTCCTGATTGCGACACACAAAGAAGATACGGAGACCGTGACTATTGGACCTCTTTTGAAGGACGTGCAGGAGCCAGCTATTACCACTCCCTCGGATATGTAGCCGATGACAAGACAGCAGAGTCCGTTTCCAGAACTTTAGAATATGCATACGATGACTGGTGCGTGGCACAAATGGCAAAAGACTTAGGAAAAACCGAAGACTACAACCGCCTGATGCAGTTCAGCCAGAATTACAGAAATCAATACAATGCCGAAAAAGGATTCTTCCTGCCACGTAATTACGACGGAAGCTGGATAGATTTGGACGATCACTCACGGCACGGATTAACAGAGGGTTCCAAGTGGACCTATCTATTCTGTGTTCTTCAAGATATCCCCGGCATGATCGACATGATGGGAGGAGAAAAGGCATTCTCCGCCAAACTGGACCGTAACTTCGAAGAAGACCATTACCGGCACGACAACGAACCGGGACATCATTACATCTACCTGTACAACTACTGCAACGAACCGTGGAAAACACAGGAACTGGCTCGTAAACACGTGAGAATAAACTATAAGAATTCTCCCGATGGCGTAAATGGTAATGACGATTGCGGTCAAATGTCCGCCTGGTATCTTTTCTCGGCAATGGGATTCTATCCGGTAACTCCCGGAAGTAATGAATTTGCCATAGGAGCTCCCCAATTGCCGGAAATCAAAATCCAATTGAAAGATCACGAATTAACGATAAAAGCAGAAAACCTTTCAGAAGAAAACCAATATGTACAATCCGTATTTCTGGATGGGAAAAAACTTCTAAAGCCTTTTATCAACTATTTCGACTTGATCGGCGCTAAAGAACTACGCTTCATTATGGGAAACAAACAAACCGTCTACAAATAAACCAAATTACAACACGACTTTACTATTATTTATCAAAGTATAAGAGGGTACTTCACAAACAAAGAAGTATCCTCTTATCTATTTTTGAAGAAACTGATATACCATTCAATATTGTAAACAGCTCTATCGCCTAAACTTTACATACCATTTGAGGATACGTATGTTCCCAGGATAATAATTTCGAACTTTATGTTCAAAGTTCATCCTAATCACGACAAATAAAGATTTCATTCACCAATAATAAATTTGACACAAGTAAAATATCAATAATAGCCAAACAAAAGAAAGCCACCCTATAAATGACAACTTTGCATTAGTAAAAGCAAACAAAGCAGGAATGCAAAAATTGTCAAAAACACCAATCTTACAAATCTCTTTTCTCTTACAAAGACTATAGCACTTTTAATATAAACCGATATTATCACCAAAATACATATCAGCGCAATAACCCAAACAGGCAGATGAATCTTATCATACAGCATAAAGCCACAAGCAACCGATACAACCACAAACACCAGACAAACAACTATTTTATTACAACTCATTTTTTGCATCTCAAACCTTCTTGTTCCCATTCCAGCTTATCCGACGCTTTCCTTTATTAAACAATTTAAATATCCATTAAAAAAATCATTATCAACAACGTGATAATAATTACAGGAAAATAATCCACAGGCTGCTCTCTATCTCTTCTTTTTATCACAAATATTTTTTTAATCTCAATCAACAACAGAACTCCCCATGTTGATATATATACAATATCCAATAGATTTCTCTCGAACGGATGTATCCTATTTATTACTGATAATAACAGGTATAGGCAACATACACATATATAAACAATATAATTAGTTTTCATAGACATCAATTATTATTTAAAGAATAACGCTCCCAAACAAAGTAGTGAAAACAGAATCATCTCCCTAATAATCATATCTGTCTCCTTTCTTTGTCAAGAAGCGTACATTCTTTACAATCTCCATATACTAAGCAGGTACTTTATCGGTACCTGTGCAAAATTACATGGGTTTTAAATCACAGTCTAACCTTCTTGGATTTCACAGAACCTTCTCCCGAAACCAATCCGTCTGCACTCACTTTTACTTTTATTTTTCCCGGATTAAAGGTCGTTCGTACGGCCACTCTCATCAAACCGCCCTCTGCTTGCAATTCATGATCTCCGGGAGCATGATAGGCTAAATCCTTACCCTCAGTCACATAGAAGTTATAAGACCCCTTATAGACTCCTTCCCCCTCTACTTCAAACTTCAAAAGATGATCGGCCCTGGGACACCAGCGACCGGCTTTATCCACAATCTTAGCCGTCACAATAAAGGCATCGGAAGCATTGGCACGTAATACAAACTCTTCACCGTCGGGTTTGGCAGTCTGCTTCTCGATAGTGACCTGTATTGCATAAGGTTCATCGGACGACTCTATCTTTTCGGAGCAGACAGGACGCTTATCATAATCCAGTCCGACCGCCTCAACAATACCCGGTTCCCAATGAATATCTTTCCAGGTACAACGACGGGTTGCCTGATCCGGCTCAACGATCCCATAGGATTTCTTATTGATAAACAGTTCTACATAAGGGCAATTACTCCAGGCATCCACATCCTGAATACCCGAATAGTTCCAATGGCTTTGAAGAGCAACTCCCGGCTGTTTAGAAAACGGTACCCAAAGCGCTTTCTGATAAATCCGGTATTTCAACTTTGGAAAGCGATTGGCGTCCATCGCACATGAACCCAGACTCTTCTGATTCTTCATTCCGTTCAGATAAATCGTATACCCTTCGCCATACGTCTCTGCCAACATCCAATCGATCCAGCCACATGCCTGCCTGTCAAGATCATGAAGATAATCCTGTACATAGGCCTGAGAGAACTGCTTTTCATTATCGTAATCGAAGCGGGCAATACACCAGCTGGGCAGTCCGTTCCAGTTGGTGCCATAAACTTCCGTATTCAGAGAAGGACGTCCCTGTACTTTCTCATAGCGATTGGTATAACCTATCACAATCGGCTCCTTCTCATCCCATTCCGGAGGATAACCATCGCGATTCAACACCAGACGAGGCTGTATATAATCCCATTTCTTTACCTCCTCGAGCGTATAAGAAGGCAAATATTTATCACCTTCATAGGCCAGACCATTGTTCGATTCCCAAATAACCACCGAAGGATGATTGCGGAATGCAATAATCGCATCACGGTCATACTCCCGTTTGTACGTCTTGGCCGGCTCGTTTTTCAAGGCCCATTCATTGTCTCCACTGTTTACAATCAGCAGAACACCATACACATCACAAGCCTGAAAAGCCTCGGCAAACGGAGGTTGATGCCCTACGCGCAACGTATTTCCCCCACATCCGGCAATATAGGCGATGTCCTGCCAACGCAAAGCTGCCGGAACGGCGGCTCCCAAACCCGGATAAATGTTTCTGTTGCCAAATCCCCGCAAAATACATTTTTCACCGTTGACATAGCAATGATTTTCATCCCAGGTAATTTCACGTATACCGAATTTCTCACTTTTACTATCCACCTGTTTACCGTCTACATACACTTTATTCTGCACAGTGTACAAATATGGAGTGCCCGAACAGCCGATAGGATACCATAAGTTCGGATTTTGAATGGTTTCCGTCCGATCAAACAGATGAGTAGCGCCGGGTGCCACATTTCGCTGTTCGGTAAATGACAGCACCGTACGTCCCCGTTCATCTTGTAAATAAGTACGCAGTTCGACTGCCTGTGTATGCTCCGAAGAGTTCTCAACATTCGTCTGAAACCTTACGACAGCCTCCTGCGGCGTAGCAGATACCGTTCCGAAATAAGTACCCCATTTGTTTAAAGGAGAGTAACTGTTGAATGGGATATGCACTTTATCTTTCTTATGCATATAGACAGGACTCACAATACCTCCCATTGCCTGTCCGAATCCTTCATTCTCACCAAATCCCGGCCAGGCAAAGAACGTATTTTTCGCATTCGAGACTTTAATCGCAATCTGATTCTCTTCACCCCATTTTATATATTTGCTGATATTCACCACAAAAGGAAGAGAGCTGCCTACATGAGTCACCACTCCCGGTTGTTTAACCCGTGTATTCCCGGAAATAGCCTGCCCGTTCACAAAAACAATAGCTGCCAGATTCACTCCCTGGAATTCTAAAAAAATCTCCTTCTCCCGATCCTTCCCATCGAAAAAGAGTTTCTTTCTGTACCAGCCTTCTCCCCGCCAGCAACGTTCTCCCGTACTTGCATTCAGATAAGTATCATGTTCGTTGTAGCAATGTGGGATGCCGACCTCTTCCCATCGTGTATCATCAAAATCTGCTCCTGCCATTTCCTGATCCGGATGATCATTTTCAACCGGATGAATGGCCAGCTCACTGACACGCACCGGTAATTCTTCTTTTTTTTCAGAGAAGCATTTCAAACCGGAAAGCTTTATATAACGGTAAGTCACCGGAATCGGCACAGAAAGTGAAGTGCTCGTAACGGTTGCAACGTACCCTACCGTATTATTGACACTCGAGATATCGCCTTCTTTATACAATTCGCACTGCTGTCTGTCTATACCGTCTGTCAACGAATTCCATTGTTTATTATCAAGGCTTACTTCCACTTTTACAGTAGCAAAATATACCCGGTTCCCCTTGAAAGACAATTTGACTTTTCCCGCCTGTTTATTCTCATGCAGATCGATGAGCAGACTTGGTTCCGGTGCATCATTTACTACCCATTCCGTATTCATATCACCATCATTGATCACAGGTACTGCCTGCGTACCACAGAGAATACGGGCATCTTTTGCCAAATCCATCTCCTGTCGAACGACTTTGGAAAACCTCCAGGGTGTTTCTCCCAGATTTATAGGCTTCTGCTCTTTAGCATATCCGCTCTGAATAAACAAAACAGCACAAGCAAAACATAAATATTTTCTCAATATCATACAGTAAAAATTCTTTTTATTACATCATTAATACTTTCTGTCTTTTCACAGCAGAATCGGTCTCGATCCTGACAATATAAGTGCCTTTTCCCATCAGATTGACAGTACCGGTCCCGTGAATCCGACTTTGATAGGTCACGCTGCCATCAATGCCGAATACAGTCATCTTCCCCATGCCAGAGATCGAATAATTCAGAGACTGCCCATTGGAAGAAATTAAAATAGCATCCTCTTCTTTGAGGGTAGTAATACCGGTGGTTCCATCCACCTTCACAGTAGCTTTTGCAAAAAATCCACCTCTTCCTCCATTGTCAATGGCTTGTACTCCCCATTCATATTCACCGTCCGATTCTACTTTAATCTTATAAGAACATTGAGTGAGATAACCGGAAACAGAACCTACTTTAATAAAACCGGAAGTAATATCCGCCGGTACGGTCATGCAGCATTTATCACCTTCCTTCTTCTTCAAATAAACATTATACCGTAAAGCTTTCTGAGGAGTAACATCATCGGCAGCCTCTTCCCATGCCAAAGAAAGAATATCGGAACCTTCGATCAACTTTGCCCGTAAATTTTGCGGCATCCCCGGCGCTTCGTTCTTGCCGGCAACAGAAGTATTTTTCCAAAGTTGCGTATCACAACCGGAAGAACAGGCTCCATTGGACCATCCGGAAATCCATGCATCCAACAGTCCGTCATTATCAATGTCGATCAGATGTTCATTGCCATGAGTGACTCTGGGGAATGCCCATCCGTAATCGTCCTGATTGTACCATGCAATCGGCTCAAAATCAAAATCACCTTTATTGACATATAGCCACGTGCTGTGCTGATGCGTATTATTATGACCACCTACCAGCATATCGGGCAGTCCGTCATGATTCACATCGCCAAAAGAGAGCTGTCCGCCATCTATCGGCAGCAGATGTTCATTTTCTATTTTCTCAAAATTACGCTCTCCCTTGTTTTTATAGATATAGAATTGCTTTTGATTATTATTGAAATAGACTCCCGTCATAATGATATCTGCCAGACCATCGTTATTCAGATCATATACATCACATGAAGAGTTACAAGTAGTGTCAAACTTAAAATCCGATTCCTTGAATGTACCGTTCTGCTGATTCCAGTAAACGTGTACTTCCGACTCTCTTGAATAACCATATCCGGTAGACACGATATCCAGCCAGCCATCATTATCCAAATCGACAAAGCAGACACTGCCATCGGTCAAACCATGGAAAGGCTTTGTTCCCTCCAAAGGAGTTTTCTGCAGTTCGAAATACTCTCCTTTTATATTCTTAAACAGATATACCGCTCTGACCGCATCTTCATAATCTTCCCGGTTCACCCTCGTATGTTCATCAAAGCCCGTTACAAGCAAGTCTGTATAGCCATCGTTATCATAATCACCCGCAACCGCCCAATTGTGTCCTTTTCCTCCGGTCTTTCCATTAAACACCGGCATCAAACCAGATTCCGTCACCGGCATTTCCTTAAACTTGCAAGTACCATTATCCTGTACTCCCTGATTAATATACAAACGTGCCTGGATATTGGATAGGCGTGTATCCAGATCATTCCACTGATAATACCAATCGCCCAGTCCCGGAAGAAAAAGATCCAAAAGACCGTCGTTATTCATATCAAACCAAACCGGGCATGAAAAAGCAACTCCTGCAAATGGGGAGGTTAATTTACGGAAAGTACCATCCCCGTTGTTCTGGTAAAAGTTGCTCTGAATTTTCGTAGCACTACCGTGATTATTCTTATCACTATAAAACAGGTCGAGTGTCCCGTTATTGTTGTAGTCCCCCCAAGCTGCATTCACATAGGTGGCATGAATAAAATTAATCGGGTCACCTCCCGTACTCGACTGTACCGGTTTATCCATATATTCAAACCTGATGTTCTCAATATCTCCCGGAACCTGTGCGTGCAGCAACAAACTAAAGCAAAAACTGCTGCATGCAATAAAAAATAGTTTCTTCATAATATAATATTTAAGAGAAGGTTTTACATCTGTCTATTATAGATTTTTCAAAGGTTTCTATTACAAGTCGTTTAAAGACCATTTGTCTTTCCATTCTATCGTAATACTGTCTGCCGAATGAAATTGAACAGGTAACCAAATATATCTGGAATTGATTAAATCCAGTTTATTCCATTTGTCGAACATGGCAATGTATTTATCATTTTCGGGATCTACTGTTATGACATGCGTACTTTGTCCGCCAAACGTCCTGTCGGCATTCTCACCCACACAAGGGTTCCCCATTGCCGTCCACTCTCCCAACATAGAATCTGCTATGGCATATTCCGCTTCATTAGGATCCCAGCCGCTACATCCGGACGTGATCATATAATATTTATCCTGCCTTTTAAAGACAGCCGGTGCTTCTCTGAACTTTCCGGGGAAAACCGCCTTATAAGTTTCAGTATGTTCCAGATAATCATCCGAAAGTAAATGAATATATAAAGTAGAATTACCTTTGGTAGAGTAAACATGATAAGCCTTCCCGTCCCCGTCTTTGAACAGTGTCATATCCCGGCTTTCTTCTCCATACGGACGAAGAGAGTGTAAATACTTGAAACCACCGGTCGGACTATCCGATACGGCAACACCGGTAGCTGCTTTCGAATAATTATAACTATCAATGTGCATCCACATCACAAACTTACCGGTCTTCTCATTATAAATCACTTTAGGTCGTTCTATCACCATAGAAGGATGAATATCCGATTCCGGATTGGTCATATCCGGCTTTAACGCTACCCCCTCGAACTTCCAGGAATGCAGGTCTTTGGATGAATAGCAGGCTACCCCGCCGGCCTCTGTCCGGTAACAATCCCATTCTACGCCGGGTGCATGATAGGTAGAATCATTTTTATATTCGCCATACCAATAATACGTCCCGTTATGATACAGAACTCCTCCTCCATGCGCATTAATCATGTTCTGTTCCGTATCCGTCCAGACCTCACCGGGATAAATCATTTTTGGGCCACATGAATAAAGTCCGATTGCAACTATGCTCAACAGTAAAAAATTAAATGTTTTCATTTTGTCAAATTTATATTATAATCATTTGTGTTTGTCATCCTTTGTTGTTTCTCAAATTCCTTCGGTGTCATACCAAACTGTTTTTGAAACAATTTGATAAAATAAGAGGGAGAGTTTATTCCGACGATATAGCACACCTCTCCTGTGCGGTAATGCCCTTCGGCTATCAGCTCGGAAGCCTTTTTCAATCGTATCAAACGGATAAAGTCCGTAGGCGATGTTCCGGAGAGTGCCTTAATCTTACGATGCAGGCTCGACCGACTCATGTTGATAATCTCCGACAAGCGTTCCACACCGAAATTAGAATCGGTGATATTCTCTTCAATGATACCTATAATTTTATTTATCAGCTCTTCATCCGCTTTGCACAGTCCTATCGACTGCGAAGTGACATAAGGTTTCTTGATAAACGCTTCTTTCTCCCTCTTCCTGTTTTCAAGAAGCGAATTCAGTTGTGTCGTCAGATACTTAAACGAGAAAGGTTTCTCGATATACGCATCAGCCCCGGTTTCAAGTCCTCTGATCTTACTATTCAAGTCATTCTTAGCCGTTAGCAACACTACGGGTATATGGCAATACTCAATGTCCGTCTTTATTTTCCTACAGAGTTCAAAACCGTCCATGATAGGCATCATGATATCCGTAACGACGATATCGACATTCACCCTTTGGATAATATCAAATGCTTCTGCACCGTTAGTGGCTTTTTCCACAGAGAAGTTCAAACTCAGCTTTTCGGTCATAAACGATAGCAGTTCAAGATTATCTTCTACCACCAAAATCGTTTCCTGTTTCGATTGCTGCTCTACAAAATCGTCATTATAAATATAGATGTTGGTTTCTTGTCGGGATATATCGCCCTTTGGAATGGCTAATGTAAAAATATTCAGCCCATCGTTACTTTTATAGAGCAACACACCATGATGCAATTCGGCAAGTGACCGTGCCAATGACAATCCGATGCCGGAACTTGCATTTATATTTGCATTCTTTTTCAATTGATAGAAAGGATCGAATATTTTATCGGCCATGTCGGGAGGTACTATCTCACCGTCGTTCTTTATAATCAGATAGAATTGCATATCGTCCTCTTCAAGTTCCACATCGATTGTATGTTCGGAGTAACGGATCGCATTTGAAAACAGATTGTTCAGAATTTTAATAAAAGATCCTCGGTCGATCAATGCATGGACAGGCAGCTCCGGCATATGAAGTTCTATTTTCTTATTTATAGACAATGCCATCGGAAGAAACTCCTGATATACCTCATCCACAATAGCCGATATATTCCCAACGACAAAATTCATTGTCACCTTATTGGCATCCACCTTTCTGAAATCCAGGATCTGATTAATCAAAGTAAGCAGTTCCGATATGTTCCTCTGCATGAGTTGGACATTCTTCTTTATCTCATGATCTTTAATATCCATCTCGGCCAAAGACTCGAGAGGACCGTTGATCAACGTCAGCGGCGTTCGTATCTCATGGGCTATGTTAGTAAAGAAATCGATTTTGGAGCTATACAGTTCTTTCTCCTTTTCACTCTCAAACATCCGTTGCTTTTCCAATGTCTTCTTCTTACTCACATACAAGTAATATCTGGTTGTTAACCAAACACATACAATCAGAAGGATCGTATAGCAAATGTTGGCAGTCCATGTCTTCCACCAAGGAGGAAGGATGATAATCTCGACAGAAGCCCCCTCCTGATTCCATACTTTGTCATTATTACTTGCTTTCACAACAAACCGGTATTTTCCGGGAGCAAGATTGGCATAAGTCACACTTTGATTATCTCTTGTAAAGATCCAGTCTTTATCAAGATTCTCCATCTTATAAGCATATTGATTGGCCGCCGGGCAGGCATAGCTTAACGCAACAAATCCCAGTTCTATACTATTCTGATCGTGTTGTAGGGTTATCTGTTTAGCCTGCAGATAGCCGCTATTCGTCCCCTTATCATATAATTCACCGGATGCTTCATCGTTTTTATGCTTTATATAAGTAATATACACAGGAGGGATAAAGCTATTCTGCTCCAGTCTCTCAGGAAAGAAAGAGATCAGCCCTTCCAAAGTTCCAAAAAACAATTCACCCGTACTGCTTGCCAATGCAGATTTATAATTGAACTGGTTGCTGGGCAGACCATTATCCGTTGAATAGGTCTCAATGGTAAAATTCTGCGGATCAAACTGTACCAGCCCGCTATTAGTACCAAACCATAAATAGCCGTTTTTATCCTCAACAATCTTGTATGCAGTATCATCGGGTAACCCCTCTGCCAGTGATACGGTACGGAAATTATTCTCCTTACTGTCGTATTTACAGATACCGCCCCGGTCCGTTGCAAACCAGATATCGCCATTGCTCGTTTCCGTAATACTGCTGACGGAGTTAGAACTTATCGAATGTTTATCATTGATCTGGTTCGTGTAATGCTCTATCTGCTGAGTTTTCTGATTATACTTGAACACACCGTTTCCCATCGTCGCTATCCAGATATTGTCGTTAGCATCCTCCATAATATCATATGTATAGCACAGACCAAATTCGGGCATATTGACAAATTCCATCGTTTCCTTATTACCCTTATAAATCCCCCAGGCATTCCCTAACCAGACGTTGCCGAATTTATCTTCCCCCAAAGCATATAAACTGAATTCATTCAAGTCTAACTGTTTTCCGGAATAATGCCGGGTGTTATAGCTACCGGCAGAAACGATATCCAATCCTTTCTTAAACAATCCTACCCAGATATCTCCGTTAAGGTTGAGCAGACTCAGCGTCTGTTCCGAAGTCAAGTCTCTACCTATATCTCTTCCCAACTTTTTAAATGTCTGCTTTTCGGGCGAGAAAATATTCACTCCCGCATCTTCGGTACTTATCCATATATTTTGGTTATTATCTTCAATGATCTCTCTTATCCGTTTACTGCTGATCGTTTCTTCACGACTCAACGGTATATACCGGGTGAATTTCAGTACAGAACTGGAGAGATAATTAATACCTCCGGCATTGGTTCCTACCCAGATTCCCCCTTCCCGATCCTGATAAATCTCCCCGACCTGATTGTCCGAAAGCGAATAACTACACATAGGATCGTTGTATATTCTGAAAACCTCTCCTTTTTCTTCATCGATAATGTAGATACCATATTGCGTACCGACCCATAATTTGTTATTCAACTTCGCTATACAACGGATAATCTTATAATGCACATCCGGTGCATTTACATCGGTTACCGCATTCTTCCTCTTATTTATTCTACGTAGTTTACCTTCATGTATACCCAAAATAAGATGCTCGCCATCGTCAGACATCGTATAAATATTCTCTCCCGCCAGTGTATTGCCATTCGTATCACCAAGGTATTGAGTAAATTCATCCGTCTGTTTATCATATAGATATACTCCTTTCCCATTTGTCCCAATCCAAACCCGGTTACTTTGATCTATGCACATACTCTGCGGATTCCCATGATCGGGAACCGTTTTCTTTCCAAATGCATAAAACTTCAGCTCTTTGCTATCCTGAATATAGCGGAATAATCCCTGATTAGGAACAACAATCCATATATTGCCATCCCGGTCCTCCCCGATATCCGAGATCCAATCGGTCATGGTAATCCCTTCCGCCGTCTGTGTATTCATATAAGTAAAAATTTCGGTTTGAGGATCTAATATAAAGACCCCTTTATCCGTGCCGACCCAGAGATGTTTCTCCCTGTCTTCAAAAAGAGAGGATATGTTGTTATTCTGTTTTTGCGCTACATAATCATAGCAATCGAATATTTTGAAAGTACTCCCATCATACCGGTTCAGTTTATTGCGGGTGCCAAACCACATAAAGCCATTGCTATCCTGAATGATCGCTTTCACATTGGATTGCGACAATCCCTTATCTCTACCGATTATGTTGAAATAATAATTATTCAACCCATATCCGGATATGTTGAACAACAACATCAAGAGGAAAACGGTAATAGTCAATTGGGGGTGTTTCATATTCTTTATAAACGAATTATTTGAGGGCAAATATAAATAAAAAGAAGAGAACGATTCTTTCAAAAAATAGCAAATTGGTAGTACGTATCGCTCTCACACAGGGCTTTTCCGGACGCATCGCACAAATACAGCATAAAATGAAACCTATGTAAAGATATACACGAAGCCAACAAATAACCATCCATACCTTGTCAGTTTTTCCTTCCGGAACAACAAACAATAACCGATTAACGAACAGCCATTGTCATCATACACGGAAAATGATATTTCACCCACATAAATAAAACGTATTCCTTAATATATAAAAACACCCGGATGTTTTTCGTACACAAAAAGCAATTCTTAATTTCCAACGAATACAATCTCTAAAAGATTCGTTTCAATTAATAAAAGAAACGGGATAGATAGCAGATGCCTGTGACCAACTTATTATTTTTTGAATGATTCGTTCTATATAAAAATGGATAGAACGCGTAATTTTGGCATTGGTAATTCACTATATATAAACCGGTTCTTACATAAAAGAAGAGTTCATTTCTTAGTTTTCAATAAATAAAGCAAGGTAAGATATAACAGTTCAAAAATAGGATCAGATAATAAAGAATCAGGCAGAAGTAGCACGAAGATGTTATAAAAATAATCCGGGATAGTTACAGGCCTAATCAAGAATAGATGTTTAATTTAAATTATTTTACAATGAAAAAAAACACATTACTCATCGGAGCGCTCGCTCTATTAGGAATGAATTCTGCATTTGCACAGGATTTAGTGATCGAAACAATGAAAGGGAATGAGAACATCGAACTGGTTACAGATGCTATATTCGATGTCGGTTATGGCAATATCGGCCAAACATCTAACCAAACAGTTATCTGCTTAGGGGAAGTAGATTTCGGAACTGATGGCAATGCTTACCAAGCTACCGGAGTAGAATTCGCACAAGGATGGGGAGATTTCGGAGTAGAAAGATATGTAGTTCTTCACGCCGGAAATACGTTTGAAGAATCCGTAACTTTCACAGAAATGACGGTAGACAGAACATTCGGCTATCACTGCTTTGAAACATTTGCATGGAATATGAAAGAAGGTGAAGAATTCGAACGTCCTACCGGTAAACAAAAAGTTTGGTTAACTTTCCGTGAAGGAAATGGAAATTTACGTTCTGTCATCTTCTATAAAAATGCGATTGCAGAAGAGGGTATGCAACCATGGATCAATGAATCACCGGAATATGCAGATAAAGCAAATATCATATATGGCGATATCTTCCGAGTAGCAGTCGATGTAGATCCGGAAAACCCAGATGATCCTTTCAAAGATTGTAAGTATAATGAAGAAACAGAATGTTGGGGAGGTGTAGTTAAGGATTTCATTGTCAAATCCGCAGAACCGATTGATTTCGGTGAAGGAGAATTCCAACAATTAGTTGCCTACATTGGTCATGATGGTGAAAGATATAAAGAATATATGGAATTCTACATTGACGAAGTAAAACCGGAAAATATGATTGCAAGAACTTGGACAGGTATCAATTTGCAAAAATGGAACGATTTTACCCCGGTTGCTACCAAACTAAGAGAAGTAAAAGGTTCTCACTATCTGTTTGTGAAATGGGGAGATGCAACCAACCTTCACAGAATCGATCTATTGAAAGAAAATCTTTGGTTTGAGAATCCGGATTGCGGTGTTGTTTATGAGGATATAGCACCGTCTGAAAATGCTGTAGTATTTGTTACCAAAGGTGCAGGTGACGAAGGTGGCGATTGGAGCCAAGGCGATATGGAATGGGAAGTTATAGTTAAAGGCGGCGATGGTGCCCGTGGTGAAGGCTCAAATATCGGTTATACATCTAATGGTGTTGTTGTGGCCTATTATGACATCGATTTCAAAGATGGTGATTACAAGAGAGTTCTTATCAATCATTCCTGTGATAAAAATTATATAGGTACCATTGAAGAAGCTAATTTCTCATTGTATATCGACTTGGATAATATAAATTGGAACAGTGGTAGTACTCCGGAAGATGTACAAAATGCACTTGCAGGACACGAACCGATCGCTGTGGTCAGAGCTCAGGGTACCGGTAAATGGGATACCAAAATGACAACTGCAGCAGCATTGAAAGAAGTGAAAGGAGAACACACCATATATGTTGTTTACAATTTACCAAGTAGTGTAGGTGCTAATATCTATGGTCTCTATTTAGATCCTGATGCCGGTACTGGAACGGGGCTCAAACCGACTACTACAATCGAAGGCCTAAACGTATATTCCGTAAACAGTGAAATTATTGTAAATGCTACTGAACCGGTAAGTGTTGTTATCTATACAATAAGCGGCATGTCGGTTGCAAACAAAGTATTACCGGCTGGCAATACTACCATCAGCAACTTGCCCGAAGGTATGTATCTATTGAAAGCGACTAATCAGAATGGCGCTGTAAGTATCAGCAAGTTAATGGTAAAATAAGAATCATTATAACTTCTAATTACATAAGGGTACCACATTTCCGGGTACCCTTATTTTTATCCCTCATCTCTAACAACATGAAAACAATGCATATACAAAGACTTTCAATCGTAGGACTTTTCTGCATCATGGGTATCTTTCTTTCGCACGCTCAAGAATGGAAAATGAAGCAAGCCCCTATGATGACTCCATGGAGTGAAACAATAGACGTGAACAACGTGTTACCCGAATATCCGAGACCACAAATGGTAAGAAAAGAATGGCTCAACCTGAACGGAATCTGGGATTTGCGAAAAGGCATAAAAGGCGAAGCATACGATCCGGAGAATTTCACTTTTACACAAAAGATATTAGTTCCTTTCCCCATAGAATCCGCCCTCTCCGGAATCATGGAAGAGAGCGACAGCCAATGCTATTGGTATAAACGTTCAATAAGTATCCCCGAAACGATGAAAGGGAAAAATATTCTGCTTCATTTTGATGCCGTAGATTGGGAAGCCGTTGTCTATGTAAACGGTATAAAAGTAGGTAAGCATACCGGTGGATACGATCCGTTCTACTTTGACATAACCTCTGCTTTAAAAGACCAAGGAAAACAAGAGTTAGTTGTCTATACATACGATAATACCGGTGCCGAAGGACAAGCGAAAGGCAAACAGGCATTAAATAAATGGGGTTGCTGGTATACTCCGGTAAGCGGTATCTGGCAAACGGTATGGTTGGAGCCTGTCAATCCGGTTTATATAGAGGATTTAATGATACGGCCCGATGTAGACAACTCCTGTTTGAAAATGAGAGTCAATACCAATGAAGCATTCGGAGTAACAGTAAATATCAGCTTGCTCGACAAAGAAGGAAATAAAATAGCAACATTGGAAAACGACAAAGTCGGAAGGTTACTGACCATTCCTATCGATAATCCTCATTTATGGTCGGTAGAAGACCCGTATTTATACGACCTCGACATAGCCATCCTAAAAGACGGAATACAGACAGATGCCGTAAGCAGCTATTGCGGAATACGCAAAATCGAAGTAAAGAAAGTGGGTGAAACGCCCCGTATCTTCCTCAATGAAAAACAAATCTTCCAGATGGGGCCACTCGACCAAGGATGGTGGCCCGACGGCCTGTATACTGCTCCAAGTGACGAAGCACTCCTGTTTGATATAAAAGCGATGAAAGCTTTAGGATTCAATATGATACGGAAACATATCAAAATAGAGCCTGCACGTTGGTATATGCATTGCGACAGGGAAGGAATATTGGTATGGCAAGATCTGCCCAGCCCCAACTTACCTTCCGGATACGAAGACTATGCCAAAAAGAACTTTGAAGATGAATCGAAAAGAATTATCACTGCTTTCAGAAACCATCCGAGTATTATCCAATGGGTGGTATTTAATGAAGGTTGGGGACAATTCGATACAGAAAGAATGACTCAGATCGTCATAAGCGAAGTAGGCCAAAGCCTTGTCTGTTGTGCCAGTGGCTGGGTAGACGCTCCCATTGGTGACATAAAGGACTCCCATAGCTACCCGAACCCCTCCTGCCCACTGGACGAAACCAGAGCCGGCGTCTGTGGCGAGTATGGCGGCATTACATTGAAAGTACAGGGACACATCTGGCCCGGAGGCGATTTCCAATACACCACCGTAGAGACCGGAAAAGACTTCACCGTCTTATTCAACAATTTAGCCGACAAAGTAATAGACCATTATTACTACGGATTAAATGCTGCCGTATATACCCAGCTATCCGATGTGGAGATCGAAAAAAACGGAATCTACACATACGACCGGCGCGTATTGAAGCCCTATTCGGCAACCGGAGAACTAAAAACAAAAATAGAGGAATGTATCAATCTGCCACAAAGCGGAATAAAAGTAAAACCGATTCTTTCTACTGCCAAAGAGCATAAATACAAGTGGAGATATACAACCTCATCCGATGTTCCCCGCCGGTGGTTTGCCAAAGAGTTCGACGACCGCACCTGGGCGGAAGGAGAAGCCGCATTTGGTAGCTCCTCCATATGGAATGGGGCAAACTTAATCTCAACTCCCTGGAATACCTCACAGATTCATATGCGCCGATGGTTCCGTCTGGGCGACGTCACTCCGGAAATGATCAATGCCATGCGCTTCCTGATTTATCACGACGATGATATTCACATCTACATCAATGGTGTTTGGGCAGCAAGCAAAAAAGGGTCGGTTTCCAATTACATTCCGTTCGATATCTCTTACGAAGCCAAACAGACATTAAAACCGAATAGCTGGAACTTGATCGCAGTAGAAGGCCTACAAGACGGTGGTGTGCAAATTATGGATGTGGGTATATCCACTTTCTCAACAGAGGATTTTAACTATACGGAAATATACGATGACTTATCCAATCCAGACTATTCGGAAATCGCTACTCCCGGCAATCCGGTATCCCCTGTCTTTACCAAAATAGCAAGACCGGTTCCTGCCGAGCCCATAGCAACGTCCCTCATCAGAGGGCAGTTCTACCATACGGCAGATCGCTCCAATGTGGCATGGGGGGATTACGATAATGATGGCTGGCTGGAGATTGCCTACTCCGGAAAGAATCCGCATCTCAGAACAGCCTCCGCTCAAAAAGTATCGGCTCTGTATGACTATGACGGTACAGAATCTTTCGTCCGCCTTACCAGTCCTTTTGATGTTTGCTACTATGCCTGTCCGGTCTGGTTCGATTATAATAACGACGGATTATTAGACCTGTTTGTCCCTGGGTTAAAATCAATGGATTACGAAAATAACTTAGAAGAGATTGCTGCATTTTTATACCGCAATAAAGGGGCGGAACAAGGTGGACAGCCTATTTT
>ERZ827037.1305-NODE-1305-length-27031-cov-5.985357_pt1 | contig 27031 bp, 24 predicted proteins | sample MGYA00519924_ERZ827037 | MGnify/ENA primary metagenome ERZ827037 (study PRJEB31778, sample SAMEA3449250) | human gut metagenome | biome: human gut; feature: human-associated habitat; material: faeces | place: United Kingdom | collected 2010/2012 ...
CCCGCTTTCTTTCCATTTCCTGATCCAGGTACTTTGGTATCGGCTTTCCGGACCGACGAGCAATAGCAATCTGTTTCTGATGCAGTCGTTTAATCACGGATCTTTGTTTCTTAGGTTTCCTTGTCTCTTCATTGCCTCCAACTTCATCCGATACGCAAATGCCTTCTCACTCGGCAATAACTCCTCCCTTTGGATGTTGGCATCCACCATCGCTATTACCGCATCATCATCCGATAATTCTCTTACGATAGCTGGGATTGTAGTAAGTCCTGCCATCTTTGCTGCATGTAATCTTCGGTGACCGGAGATCATTTCATATTCATCATTACTGTCCACTCGAAGCAGTACTGGTGTCAGTACACCACTAAGTTTTACGCTATCGATCAGATCCTGCATTTTCTCATCATCAAGAACCTTAAATGGATGATTCTTGAATGCATGGATCTTGTTGATCTCAATTTCCATTGCTGATTCTTCATTAACAACACCTAATAATTCGTCAAGACTTGCCAGTTTAATTTTCTCACCCGGTCTATTTTTCATCACTCATAACCTCCTGTGTCAGATTCATATATGCCATAGATACTTTACCTTTCGGACAGTGCGTGTAGATGCTGATTCCCTCTGCACTTGTCTCTGCCGCTTTTACTGACATTGGAATTACATTTTTAAAGATCGCAATCTGGCTTCCATAAGTTTCCTGCACAAGTGCCGCAATGTCCTTCGCATAGTTTGTTCTGAAATCTACCATAGTTAAAAGAATTCCTTCTATCGTCAATTTCCGGTTCAGTCTTTTCTTCACCATAGAGATTGTTTTAATCAGCTGCTGTAATCCCTTCACTGGAAGATATGCTGCCTGGACCGGAATCAAAACAGAATCCGAAGATACCAGTGCATTGATCGTCATCATTCCAAGGCTAGGTAAGCAATCGATCAAAATATAATCGTATCGGGATCGTATCGTATCGATGTATTCCTTCATGATCATTTCCCGGCTCATTACATTTCCCATCGTCACTTCCAAAGTTGACAATTCAATATTGGCCGGAAGCAGATCTACATCTTCCTGATGATGCAGAATACCGTCTTCCACTGATATTTCATCTTCATTAATCACTTTCGTCATGATGGTTGCCAAAGTAACTCCCAGTTCATCCGGCTCTACATATCCAAGACTTGCTGTCAGACTTCCCTGTGGATCTGCATCGATCAATAACACTTTTTTGCCTTCTCTTGCCAGGCCAATTCCTAAATTTACGGTTGTAGTGGTCTTTCCGACTCCGCCTTTCTGGTTAGTAATGGATATCACTTTACACATATGTTGTTCCTCCTATTCTTTCATCAAAATTCTTCATCACGGAATGCTTCCAGATATTCATCAATAAGATCCAGATTAACTAGCACAATTCGTTTGACATGGTATACTGCTCTGGCATCTTTCGCTAACTGTTGAAATGTATGAACCCCCATGGAATAAAGCATTGCACCTTCTTCATAACGAACAAATTTCTTACGTCCTCCTTTGACAAGCTTTTCCAAATCCGGAACCTTGCTTCGGTTATTTCCCATAACGCATCCCCCTTCTCTTCTTTAATTCTGATACAACCTCAGGATTGTCTTCTAAAAAATCATCCAGAATATTCAGATCCACAATAGCTGTCTTTCGAATCGGATAATTGGCTTCTGCTCTTTTTGCCAGTCTGACAAAAGGCCAGTAGGACATCTTATAAATCTTTGCTCCTTGTGTGTAATTTACAAATCTGCGTTTCTTTCCTTCCAGATATTTTTCCAAGTCAGGTGTTTTTCGTTTTTTCATGGCTTCCTCCTTGTTTCCAGAAATCTGTATATTACCAGATACTCATTTTATTTGGCAGGTACGTGAAAGGATGTTATATCTTAAAAAAAGGACACATCCAAATGGTATTTCTACCAAAAGTGATGTGTCCTTGTTTAACACTATATTTTCGAAAAATGCTCCTCAAAAATAATCGATATTTTGTTCTTTAGACATATAAGATAAACAGTCAGGAATCCATAGAACCCCTTATTCTATTCTCTTATAATCCGTACGTCACCATTTAAACTTATACAGCTCCAAGCCGTTTCATGTAGCTCCATGTCAATCCGTGGAACCACTTTTCCTGATTGGATGTCTATGACTACCAAACCGAACTCTTTTTTGGGGATTAGTACAGCTTAGCACCAGCCGGGATTCTGTCATCTACCATCAGAAGGTTCAGTCCTTCGTGACCGTCTTCCTCGTGTACTGCTGAAATCAGCATACCTTCAGAATCGATTCCCATCATCTTTCTCGGTGGCAGGTTCACGATAGCGATCGCTGTCTTACCAACCAGTTCTTCCGGCTCGTAATACTCGTGAATACCACTTAAAATCACGCGATCCTTGCGTTCTCCGTCATCCAGTGTGAACTTCAGAAGCTTCTTGGATTTCGGTACTTCCTCACAAGCCAGGATCTTAACTGCACGGAAATCTGACTTGCTGAATGTCTCAAAGTCAACCATTTCCTCAAAGATTGGCTCAATCTTTACGTTGGAGAAATCAACTTTTGCTGTCTCTGCTGGAGCAGTTGCAGCTGTCTGAGCTACATTATTTGCTTCATTTTTTGCAGAACCCTGTGATTTCATTGTCGGGAAAATTCTATTGATTGATTTATACTCTTACAAGTTTATTCACTTTGCTTCAAAAAGCATTCTAACCCAAATTCACAATGAGTTAAATTACTCTTTTAAATTGCAACTAATGTTGTACATTTGTTGTAAACTCATTCTTGTTATTTTGAGTCAAACTATACAACCATTTTCTGAGGATTTTAGTTGATCATTTTCTAAATTAGCCACTTCCTAAAAGACATCTAATTTAATTGATAACATTTCCATAGTTTCTTGTAATTTTGTACCAGTCGCTTCTGCATATATGTCCATAGTAGTCTCTATATTTTTATGTCCCATAATAGTTTGAATAACTTTCAAATTAGATTCATTTTCACAAAGCCTAGTACAAAAAGTGTGTCTCAAATGATGACACGAAAAATCGGGCAAGATAAGTGGTTCTCTGTTCTCTTTTTTAGCATTTATTATTTCTTCATTATTATATGAATTCGTAACTCGCTTAATTGCCTTATTGATCGGTCCTCCTTTTAAAGTTTTTCCATAACGATTGCAAAATACAAAACCTGACATCCCATCAATTATTTCTGTATTAAATCCGTTTTCCTCTTGCTCTTCATAGAGAAGTTGAAAAGCATCATACACAATATCCATCATAGGAATTACTCTGATTCCTGCTTCCGTCTTCGGAAGTGAAATATGTGCTTCTGATTTTCTTTTCGCTCCTATAGCATAATAAACTAATTCGTGATTAATACTAATGAGTCTCTTTTCAAAATCAAGATCTTCCCATCTCAATCCTGTTGCTTCTCCGACCCGGCATCCGGTACCTAAGAGGATTGTAAATATCGCCCACCAATGACAATACACTGGATGATTCGCTGTATAATCCATAAAGGCTCTTTGCTGTTCAATTGTAAGTGCATGTCGAATACCTTTATTTTTTCCAGCTTTCCTAGATATTTCCTTCATCACACCATCTGCCGGATTCTTATAAATAATATTATCTCTTACTGCCAACTGAAATGTAGGTCTTAATAACGTATGTATAACTCCTAATGTATTAATTCCTAATTTTTTCTCTTTTAGTAAGTAATAATAATATTGAAGAATGTCTGAATAATTGACTTCTGCAATTTTCTTACGTCCAAAACTATTTCTTACATACCTATCGTACATATACATATAATTTGATTTTGTTGTTTCCTTCAAATCAAACTTTGTGGATATATATCGATCGAATGTATTATCAATGGTTGCCCGACCAGACACATATATATCGAGCCCATCCAGCTGCTTCTTTATAAGCTGCTTTTCTTTTTCTCTGAGTGTAATCAGATCATTCGCATATATATACTTTCGCTTACCCAAAGGATCTGTATAAGTATACATATATTTTTTATCCGATGATCTCTGCACCTCACCCTTCCGCAGAACTCTTCCACGAAAATCTTTTCTTGATACTGCCATTTTTCCTCCTTACAAAGGAAGCTCTTTGACACTATCTATTATTTCTAAATCATGTATCTTAGTTCTACATTTCAAGTAATACTGACATACACTTTCATGTCTATCAGACCTATTATTGAATTGCTTCACATACTTGTATTATACTGATTTGAAAAAACAATGTCAAACACAACCTCCCTCCTACTAAATATTTTTACTACTCTCTGAATGACTCCAAAAATCTCTCAAAAATTTCACAGTTCACTAATGCAATACCATCAATTTTATATACTGCTCCGGCTTCTTTTGCTAACTCCTGAAATTTTGTAAGACCTATACTGTATTTTTCAGCTCCTTCTCGATATCTCACAAATTTTTTTGCATATTTTTTAGCTACTTCTACTTCTCTTCTTGCATGTCCCATGAATAAAATCCTCCAATCTTATAAAAAAATATAGAAAATTACTTCTACATTCTATCCAAAAGATTGAAGGTTAAAATACAATGTATTTATTCAAAAAGACTCAATTATTTCCATAATGTTCGAGTAGGTATCCTTTCCACACGATATCTTACCATTTTATCACTTTCTTTTAATATTTCTTCTTGGTATGCATTCACCTCTTCTTCCATATATTTATGCAATACTATAATAATATTACAACAAGTATTATATTTATCTTTAGTTACACTATTAATTGGGAATGAACTCTTCAATAATAACTTTCCAATTTGTTTACCGATGATTTGCTCATATTCTACTCGATTACTATATTCTCTTAATTTAGTAGAATATTCATATGCTTTTTTGTCAGAAGTATTTGCTCTTAAATATTCTATAAACATCTCAATTTGCTTTTCCCTAATTTTTTGAAGGACGACATCAAATTTATTTTTCACATCCAATTGTAAGCTCTCCATCGCCCCACTTCCATATAGTAACAGTTCCTCTTCTTTGCCTTCTTTGACTTCTCTCCACAATAGATCAAATACCCTTTCTTGATAATCATCTAAAATATCTGCACACTCTTTTTCAAGCACATTACTCCAATATACATATTCGTTTGCTAACTGATTTAATTCTCTCCAATCTTCTGAAGCATCTATTTCAGTTTGACATTCCATGAGGTATTGATTGATTTCTTCCTCCGATCTATATAAGTTAGATTTATTCCCAGCTTTCAAAAATAATTTATATTGTATTTCTAATATCTTTTTATCTATCACTTCATTTTTTAAATAATATTCTTTAATCATATTGCATAACCCATCAGTTATTCTTATATTAGAAATATAATGTCGAAGTCTTACATCAAACTTGTTGCTTACTCTGATAAACACATGAGAGTCATCCTCTTTGTTACTTTTTTCTCTATAATATAATCGTTCAATATCTTCAACTACAATTGCATAACACACTAATTTTATTTCATCCCAAAAGTCCTCATCTCCTACTCCAGTTCCCTGAAATGCTATATCTCTATATAAATTCTCAGCCTTCTTTATAGTTCTTAAATTCTTCACCGAATGTTTCTCTAAAAAACTAGTCAAAAAAACAGCATCTATTCCCAATTCCCCATAGTTAATCTCTTTTGGTGCTTCCGTTATGTGATAGACTCTTTCAATTACCTTTTCACAATACTTATTTAATAATTCCTGATTTTCCTCTTCCATCGCTTCTTTATTAGCTACTAAAACTACTTTTATACAACCACATTTTTTTAATTCCTCAACTACTCCCAATATTTCCTTCAAGTCTGCCTTTTCGCTTATTCTTTCTAAATCATCTAAAATAATAATATGATACTTGTCCACCTTTCGGGATAATATTTCAAACAACTCTTTTTCCGATACAATTCCCTGCACAAACTCTGAAACTTTTTTAATTTTTTCCGAAAGTGGACTTAACAAGTTTACTATATTCTCTGTACTCGTTGCTATTTTCCCACCTTGTTTATCATCTAACAATAGCTGAAATAATGCTTCATGATATATTTGATTTACATTTTTAATTCCAAATAATGAAATATTACATATATTCGGTTTTCCTTTCACTGCCTGCTCAATTGCATAGGATTTTCCAATTCCCCAACTTCCATCGAACAAAATACATTTGTATGGTAATTCTGGTAATTGTTCCATAACGCTAACAATTTTATCAGCTCTCATACTTCATCTTCCTTCCAATTTTTCCTTATAATACTTCTATTTTACTTCATAATTTATCAAATTCAAAATAATATTCCTTTTAATATTGTATTTCATCCACATTTCTTTTGGTTATTATAGAAGGAGATTTCCTAGAGCAAGATACGCCCAGAGTAACTCTAATTTTCTTATCAAAAATTACGTTCCCAGGCAATCTTGATGGGGATTCCGCTCCCCATACCCTCGAAAACATATAACTATACACATTATATATGGCTTACTACTTTTGTAGACGCAGCTTTCCTACTGTATCCTCAAAACAGCTATGCCGGAAAGGAAGATACTTTTGTCAAAAAGAAATTATGAAAAGAATGAACTTCGTACACACTGTATAATGATAAGATTAAATGCTTCAGAATTTTCAGCAGTCTCTTCTAAAGCAAAGCAATGTCATCAACCTCTTGCCGTATATGTCAGGAACACAATACTGCGCTCTCCAACTTTTATTCCTTATCAAATTTGTGTAGATATTGGTGATATCAAACCTCTTGTTACAGAATACAGTCGAATTGGAAATAATTTAAATCAAATCGCAAAATACTTTCATACTGGTGGTGCAAAATCACAGGAAATGGAATTTGAAATTAGGCGCTGCATAACACAATTATTTCAACTCCGATCACAAATAATGAATATAGGAGATGGATTATATGGCAATATTAAAACACACATCTAGTAAAAATGTGAATTACACAGACGTTATTCAATATCTCATTTTTAAATACGATGAATCCATAAACAAACCGCTTTTAGATGATTTTGGAAATCTTCAGATGAGAGATCAACTCTACATTGATGGCATTAACTGTGACCCTATGACATTTGATTTAGAATGTAAACAGCTCAACGCACAATATCATAAAAATCAAACCAATAAAGAAGTTAAAACTCATCAATATATCATCAGCTTTGATCCCAAAGATGTTACAGAAGGTAATCTTACTGGCGAAAAAGCTCATGAACTTGGATTAGAATTTGCAAGAAAAAATTTTCCTGGTCATCAAATTTTAGTTGCAACACACACTGACGGAAATAATAAAAGTGGAAACATACATGTCCATATAGTCTTAAATAGCTTGCGAAAATTAGATGTCCCTGAACAAGTTTTTATGGAGCGTGAATGCGATCACAAAGCTGGTTATAAGCATCACCAAACCCGCGAGTTTCTAAATTATTTAAAATTAGATCTCATGGAACTTTGCGATCGTGAACATCTAAATCAAATTGACCTTTTATCTCCATCCACAAATAAAATTTCTCAGGCAGAATATGTAATTCAACAGAAAGGGCAAAAAAAATTGAATGAACTTAATAAAAAAATCCTTGCTGACGGACTAACTCCTACATCAACAATATTTGAAACGCAGAAACAATTTCTCCGAAACTCCATTCATGCTACGCTTAAGGAATCTTCCTCCATTGAAGAATTTAAATCTGTTCTTTTTGGAAAATACAAAATCAAAGTTCGGGATAAAAGAGGGCGTTTTAGTTATCTACATCCCGAACGTCAAAAAGCGATTAGTGAACGTTCTCTAGGAACCATTTATTCAAAGAAAGAACTTCTTTCCAAAATTGAAAAACAAGCTATATCTTCACTAGAACCTGACTATAGAAAAAATCCCTTTGCTATTTTCACATATAAATCTGAACTTCGACTTGTCATAAAATTACAGAATTGTATTAAAGCTCAACAAAATGATACTTATGCACGGAAAGTAAAACTGACAAATCTGCAGCAAATGGCAAACACATTAATCTTCTTACAGGATAATCATTATGATTCATTGGAACAATTAAAGCAAAACTATAAAAAAATTTCTACCGCTTATAATAGTTTACAATCTGAGCGTGATTCATTAACCCTAGATATTATAAAATTAAATGAACAACTCCACTACCTTTATCAGTACCGTACTAATAAATGTTATTTTATAGAAATGCTTAATTGTCAAAACAAAAATGAGTTTTATAAAAACCATTCTCCAGAAATTAAAAAATATGAAGCTGCAAAAAAATATTTAAATAATATCTATTCACATAAATCATATCCTTCCATTCAAGAAATACTACTTCAAAAAAAGCAAATGAAACATAAATTAAATACTATTTATAAAGCTCTACATACTCAAAAAAAAATGAAAAAGGAATTAGATATTGTTATATCAAACTCCTCTTATTTGCTCCACAAAAAAGAAGAAAAATTTTTATAAATTTCTGAAAGAAAAAATCTTGAACACTCATTACTATTAGTGTTATGATAAAAATATCATGTGAAAAGTAAGTCTTAATACATTACCTAAGAAAGCAGGAGATTCAAATATGATTTCCTTTAAACGCATAGAAATAAAATCATTAGAGTCTTATAATAATTTAAAAAATGCAGTCCCATCTCAATTAATTGACATGGATGTTATCAAAAGATTGCAAAATTATCTTGGTTTGCGTTGTGATGAAATTCGTGTAGAATATCCTTATTATGACAGTGACTACCTAAGCACTTATTATATTCACTATTCGCAGAAATTGCGTCCTTATGGAAAATTATGCTGTCGATTACACATACTTAAAGAAGAGGAATATTACGGATATATTACCTTACGTCCAACAGCACCTGGAACCAAAATCGGAAAGACATTTTTAACTCCAGAATTATTAATCCGAGAAAACGCTTATTTAATGCTGCATAATTTTAAGGCTCACGTTGTTGGGAATGAAATGCAGATAAAAAGCTTTCCCTGGAAATCTCAAGAAACAGATATCTCTGTTTGTGCACATACTGCTACTTGGACAATAACTCGTTATTTTGGAAATAAGTTTCGTGATTATGCCGATGCTACTATAGGCGAACTGGTAGAACATACAAATAATGATTGGGGTAGGAAAACTCCTTCTTTGGGATTAACTCCCGTTCAGGTATCAGATTTGCTTAAAAATTATAATTTCAGTCCTTTAATTTTACAGCGAGAAAAAGGAAAAGAAGAGGGATTTTTAGATGACATTATAGCATATATAGAATCCGGTATTCCTATGATAGGTTTTCTATATCCTATTAAACACGCAGTTTCAATTATCGGACATGGACTTATTAATTACAGCATACTTGATAATCCTGAGATGTTGGACATGTTAAAGGATACTGAAATTAATGTTCTCTCTCACGGCAGATTAATTCCTGATTTATATGTAATGGATGATAACTATTTTCCTTATCGTAAAGTAAAAGAATTACCCTCAAAAGAAACTGATACAGATTATGGTTTGCTAGAATTAGAATATGCTGTTGTTCCATTATATAGGCGAATGCAATTAACTTATAGTGATGTCTATGAACGATTTAAAACTTGGCGTAAGGAAAATGCCATGGATTGGGAAGAATTTTGTATTTGTAGAATATATATTGCCTCTGCAAATTCTTTAAAGCAAAAAGCAATAGAGTCTCCAAATATGTCTCCAATTCTTAAAGACGTAATACTGAACATGACTTTTCCAAGATTTGTGTGGTGTATTGACTTAGCTGGCATTGACAATTTTAAAGCTGGATTAACTTCTGGTCGAATCATTGTTGATACAACAGCTCCCACTTTAGAATCAGAGCCATGGTTACTTAGACACGACAAAAATAGAATAGAGTTTATTGATATTGAAAACGATGACGATGCAACATCGAATAATTTTTCAATGATTAAAACTGAAATTTCACCATATAATATATATACAAATAATTTAAAAGAAATACATCCAATATAATAACCAGAGGTGAAAAGATGGAAAAATTTATTCCCGAATCATATAATACAGTCATCAATTTACTACAACCTGTAATTGAAAAATATGATTTAGATAAAATTACAGTAGAAAGTTTAGTAAGATCTAGTATAGAAATTGATGAACACGAAATACAACCGGTTACAACTATTTGGAAGTCCAGAAAGGGAACTGTGTATAGCACAAAACCTTCAAATATTAAGGTTAATTTAAAATTCGCCCTTTCTTCAATTTTCCGTTTAAAAACTACTTTAAATCAAGAAGATATTTGGCTTGGACTCGCTATTATACATTTAATTGTTGATTTATTTACATCTGCAACTCAGGAAATAGACGAATTATCTGCCGTAGTATTAGTTAGTGTATATCGATTACAAAACGGAAATACTGAACGAATAAAACAATATGCAAAAGAAATTTGTCCATCTTCTTTATCAGATAAATTACAGTCCGAAAATATTGATGACTCGTTAGCTAAATTAGAAAGTTGGGGATGCATTTCCTGTGAAGAAGGAAACTACCTAGTAAATGAAAAAGTTATGGCATCTATGATCAAAAAAACATATTAAATTTTTATACTTCTTTTCTTTTTATTACTTATATGATATAATATTAAGGCGTGCATTTTTTTAGAAAGAGGGTTATGTGATGGCAAAATTAATATTAACAGATGCATGTTACAATGGTCTAAAAAATGTTCAAAAATGTAAAAGCGAAAATAAGCCTGAACATGAGCACCTTGTAAAAGAAGCAAACATGCAAATTGAAAAAAATAGAAATCGTTATGCAGCAGCTTACAAAAATGCTGGATTCTATTTAGGACAATAAATTATATTAAAAAAGCGGTGCAGTTTGCACCACTTTTTTAATATGCATTTTGTAACTTTTATTCTGCATCTAAATTCTATACTTACGTTTTCTCAAATCAAATGCTCGTTCTCCACCTTCAAGGACATCACATATATGTTGCTGAATACCTTTCTCATTCAATACTCCTTGTTTCTCACCATTCAAATTTAATATAGGAGTATCATTTTCAATTGATCCTGATCGATATTCAAACCTAAATTTGGCATTTGGTGAATTATTTCCATCTTGGTTTGCAACAATAATTTCTTCTGCATCTCCTCCTAATACCACGTTCGCATTATGAGTAACAATTAAGATTTGCCTTACAATTTTCTTTTCTCTAATAAACGGAATTAATTCATCAAAAATGGATCTATTATCTAAATCATCTTCTGGTTGATCTATCAATATTGGGCATCTACTATCAGCCATACTTATCAACAGTTTCAAAAGTACAAGTGCTTTTTTCCCTGGTGACATCTGATTTATAGTATCATTTTCCATTTTTACATCATATGTAACCAAGTACCAATCTCCCAAAATCACTCGCACCACATTTTCTATATTTTGATTTTTTAATAATTTAAGATCACCTCTTAATACTTTATCTATAAGATCCTTAATAAAATTCTTTGTGTACTGCTTTTCACTAAATTCATCATTCAGATTACAGTTCTCCCTCTTTAAAAAATTATTATTTATACACTCCTTTACTGTTGAACAAAACATTTCGCTTTTAAACTTTATTTTCACTGAAAAATCCAGACCATCTGAATCATCAGAATCTTTTTTCATATTATTATTAACCATATTTGCATAATCGTAATGTATTTTTTTATAGTTATCAACTGATTTTGAAACATCATCTAATAATTTTTCGTATTCATTTTTTTTCGTATCTATTTTTTTATTATATGAAACAACCTCCTCATATTTTTGGCTTTCTTTTTTTATTTGTTCTGTAATTTTTGTAAATGTTTCATTTTTTTTAATTTTCTCAAACAGAACCTTAATAACCTCTCTTTCTTTCTCTAACGTCTTTACTGCAGTATTTTTTCTTACTATTAATCTTGTTGCCAGATTTCCCTTTTTCTCAACCCATTTCTTTTCAGCTTCTTTCATTAATAATTGCTGAAATTCTTGAATCATAATAAGCAATTCTTCTGAGAATGAATCTTTTATATCCACTTTCACAAACGGCATTTCCAAATTTTTTAATGAGGCAATATCTTTATCACATTCCTTAATAATAGCTTCTGACTCTGCCATTTTTTTAATTGATGCATCATAAGTTTTTACCTCTTCTTCAGTAATTGCTGCATCTTTGGAAATAAACTCTTTTTGCTGATTTAATTTATCTATTTCTTTTTCTATTCCAATCTCTGTGCCTATTTCATTTCTGGAATTAATCAATTCATTTATCTCTTCCTGAATGTGTAATAAGTCATATATTTTTTTGTCTAAATCCGGCTTATAATTTTTTACTTTATGTTCCATTATTTCATAAGCATTCTTGCACTCTTCATTCAACATAACAATATCTTGAATAATTTTATCAATTTCTGATGTCTGTTCTCCTCCTTCCGTCAGTCGATTTAAATATGTTTGTGGTATATATACAATCTTATGTGTCATATCGGGCTGACCATTTTTACTTATCTCTCCATCTTTCCATATTACTTCGACATTTTCTATTTTTTTGGAATTTAATTGTGATACTGCAAGTTTGTCCTCTACTTGCTTATTATCAATCGCACGAGCAATATTTTGAAGAAGCAATGATTTTCCAGTCGATTTCCCTCCTATAATGCATGTAAGCTGATCGTTAAATACTATTGGATCTGATGAAAAATCCATATCATCAATAACAACCTTTTCGATAACATGATATCCATATTTTTCCTCTGGTTTGGTTTCACTTATTCTAACTCTTACCTCTGGTTCATATATTGCTTGTTTTAATCCATTAAATGTTGGATCAGCTTTTATCCAACAATATTTTTTATCATTTGGCTCAAAAATTTTTTCTAATGAATGTGAATCTGATCCATGAAAACATGGTTTTAACGAACCATAATTATGAATAACTGCTTCTACACTATCGACTCCTTTACCGCAAAAATATTTAATATCTTTAGCATTTGCTGAAAAAATGAAATCACATAATTTATACACTGCTCTTTTAGTTGCTACTAATTGTCCTCCATTTTCACCTCTATCAATTCCTGAGGCTCCATCTGTTGATTTATTAGATACCCCTATTAGTGTATTTTCCCGTAAGTTCTGATCTTTTTGAAACAATTCATAAACATCTTTATATGATAATATAAAACTGTCAATTCCTTTTAAATACGCTTCCTCGTCAGTCTTAGCTCCCAATGATTTGCCCAATAAAATCAATTCTTCTTTAGAGCCGCCATACTCTCTATCTCCACTTTGAAATTTCAATTTTGAAAAAAAGCGTGCTTCAATCTCATCTATAATTTCAGGATTGAAAATAAAATGAATATTTACAGGTGAATCAGTTCCTGTCGGCGTTATACGCATTTCAACGTTAGGAAAGCATACCATATCCTTTGGTAATCTATTATCTTTTAATATTTTCTTATAATTTTCAATTGAAAAATAATCCGTAATTCCTATTACTGTTACTTTTTTACTCTCATTAGACTCATTCACATACTCATTAATTGCCGTATAGAAATTTTCCCATTTTTCTTCAATTGTTTTCCCTTTATAATTATCATTTTTCTTTGTTTCAGGCGTATGTACATGTAAGTCCCATCTTCGCCATTCAGATCCTTTTTCAAACATATTCATCTCTCGCTTCTTTATTTGTATTTATCAATTCATCGACCTTGTCAGACGAATTCTATACTTAATTATACTAATAGTTTCTTTCTAGCATCAATGTATCATTATCCATTTTTCTATTATACTTCCTAATAATTTCATTGTTTGCTTATAACACATTCTTATACTAATTTATTTTTATTGTACCATAATTCACATACAAATCTTATTGTTTCGAGTTCTATCGATCTTTTTCGATTATTAATAAACTTACTATTTTTTCTAAACATAAATACTTTTATCCTAATTTGCCAATTAAATTATACATCAAAAATACTTAATTGTGATTCTCGTAATGATCCAACTTTTCTAATATTTATCTTATCCTCCGCTTCTATATGTCCGCATAGTAACGGCGACATAGGATCATGTTTTGCTGAATTTGTTTCCACACTTTTCGGACTATAATTTGCATAGCAATATACGCATCCATTTTTGCATGTATTATATGCACCTATTTCAACGCTCTCTATACACCCACATTCTGTACGTTGATTTTTATCTTTTTTTGCTTTCAACCTACACCCTATAATTTTTTCAATTAACTCTTTATCAATACAAGAATTGTGTACTATTCCACATTCTCCCAAATCTATTTTTTCTGCACAACTCCCAATCTCCATATGATTCTCATCCGCTATCCGCCACAATTTTTTGGCAAAATTTTTTAAAGCTTCTTCATCTAAATCATACATCGCAATCTTGTTCATGTTTTTTTTGTTCTTAGGATATATATCGACAAAACTAATCACACATTTTTCTGTATATCCATTTAAAGCTTTTGCAATACTTTCAAATGCTTTTAAATGATAGTCTACAGTGTATCTTTCAGAAAAAAAAATGGGATCATATCTCCAAATAACTTTTTGCTTTCCTATTTTCCTAGATAATTCTTGAAATATTGGAATCATTGATGTTTTTTTATTTGGTAAATTCATCTCAATATCTTTTGCATATCCAGTCAATGTAAATTGAAAATAATAATTATACTTGTTTAGCTCATCTAATCTTTCTATCATTGGTAATGGATTTTTAGTCCAAAATACGATGCAATCAACAAGATCCGGAGTTATTTTTATTTCGCTTATTTGATGATAGTTCATTGGATTTCGTACACATAAAAAACCTTCTTTTATTCTATTATAAAACCATTCAGAATAATAATTCGGAATATCCGTTCTTCTACTTACACTCAATATCATTTTTTCACTACTTCCCTTTTTATAAATATTTGTGCACTAGCACAACTCTCAAATGGATTATACGCATTTTTTATTTCTGCAGAAATATCATCAAAAATAAGCTCACTCTTTTTATATTCTATCCCATATTTATAATAACTGTTCTTATTCATATTTCTAAAATATCTTCTTTGCACTATTTTGGGCTCACTTATTTTTGACTCCAATATGTCAAAAAATTCTCTTCCCCCACCATATTGTGTACTCAAATTAATATCATTACAAAAAATATAAATTGAATTCTCTGCACATGAATTCAAAAAAAACGCCAATTTATCAATGAACTGTATTATCTCTTCTTCATTTGAATGTTTATACATATCTGAAAATACATATTGAAAAATTAACACATCTGGAATCCAATTACCTTCAATAATAACATCTACTAATTCTAATATATCTTTCTGGTAAAATTTAATTCCATCTCCAAAATAATTCTTAATGTCTTTCCAAATACAACTCCAAACGCTTCCTAACGGATCAATTCCTCTATATTGTAACTTCTCAAAATTGAGTATTCCACTTTCCTTAAGATAATCAACTGCTGCTAACTCTGTACAAGGTCCACATCCAACTGACATAATCTTTAATTCCTTCTTTTTTCTTATATCCGCAAAAAGCTTTAATCCATAAACTATTTCAGAGGCATATCTATATGCATATTTACAATAGTAACAATCTGCCATATGAGGGCAATCATATTTACGTGGTTCAGGTGCACTATTTGGAAAATGTACATATTGCAAACATCTCTGACAATTTCTTGGACAACTTTTTCCATATGAACAATCCACACATTGCTCATGTTTTCTCTGAAACTCATCTCTATAAGAACACTTTTCAAGTAAGTCATATAAAAGCATATGTTCTCCTTTTTTCGTACTTTTTTATTATTATACAACTTTTTTGATTGTTCTTATATTTTTTTACATATTATATATTTATTTTTCTCTCTTTCCAGCCTGCGGCAATGGTCTCCCCAATTTCTTTGCCACCTCACATTTCTTATTATACAGTCTTTCCAAAACAGACGTCTTTCTTTTTCCTCTTACTATTCCCTGCTTCTGCATTAAATCACTTATTCCCTCATCACCCCTATCATCTTTCTTTCCTTCGCCAACCTCCACGTTATGTAAACCATTTTCATTTTCCAAATGTAGATAGCAGGCTTTCATACGTTTTGCAAATCCTGTATTTTCATTTTTCTCTAGCCTTTCCTTTAAACCAGATATTTCACGAATTTTCCTTTTTGCATCTTCGTCAAATCCATTCTTACAATAATCTACAATCAACTTCCCATATTGATCCAATATAACTGCAACCGATTGTTTTCCATACTTCTGATTCTCCATCAGGAAATACTGTTTCCCATCAAAAATTAGATAATCAACACTTCTCCACTTTCCATTATGATTTTCTATCTTATAATCCACTGTATCTGCATGAATTACTGCATCTGGATCGGATAATTGTATAAAACCCGGAACAGGAATCAGTGTTTCAAGATCTACAAAATAAGATGTTACCATTCCAGCTCTATTAACTACAATTACATCTCCTATTTCCAGTTTATTCCCTGGCTCTATCTCTTTCTCTAATTTTTTTCTCAATTGAAATACTTTTTCTTCGTCCTGCAGGATGCCAAAATAAATCTGCTCATAATTTTCTGCTCGAATATTCTGTATCTGATCACCTAGTTTCTCATGGATTGACTCCCTGATTTTACTCCTAATTTTCGTTTCTTTTCCTCTGTAAATAACAAATTGATTCATTCTCTTCTTCCCTTCATAATTCTATTTTTGTTGTATTTCTTTTTACTGTTGCCTGTATCATTTCCGATTTTTCAAAACTCTTTACATATCTTTTTGCTTGATCTACCACCTGATTTATCATCGGATGATCCATAAAACTACCTTCTTTTTCTAATCCTATTACCCTATTTAATCCTTGAATCAGTGTAAATCTCCCTTCATATTTTCCATTTACTGTAAGTTTAAAGCCGATTCCTCCGTCTTCAAGAAATCTATCCTTTTTTAGTTTTTCATAAATTTTGATTGCCTCTTCAAATGTCTCAATATTCTCATGATACTCACCTAAAATGGGAAAATCATCACATTCTGCAGCATAAAAGGATAATTTTACATCTTTTTCAACTATTGCATTATGCCGGTCAACTTCTTTTTGAATGATCTCCAGAGTCGACTCTAACTTTCTTCCCAACGAATCCATTTCTATAAGTTCTGAATTTACTCTATCTTCACCGTTGATATTAGACAAAAGGGTTACATGGTCTCCACTCATTCCATCTATAACCATCTCAAATGTTTTTGTCGTTGATTGCATGGCAAAGTATGCATCCAATCCTTTTTGTAAATCATCATAAGTAGATAACGCCAAATGTCCACCACGTGTATCGTCTGCTATGTAATAATATTGATCTTTTTTAATTTCTTCAATTTTCTCTGACAGCTGCTCTATGAAAGTTCCAGCTGTCTGCTTAATCAGATTTAATGAGTCTTTTAGTTCTTTCATTTCTCTGCCACTTCCCCAAGTCGCAATGTATGGAAATGAATAATCCGATGTATCTAATCCAAAATAATTACATACTATATATGCTACACTTTCTGCCTCAACTTCTTTCGTTTGACGGTCTTTCTCCCCCTCTTGCATCTTATCTCTATTATGAAGAATGGCATGTGCACATTCATGAATAGCTGTTTTCATAGTCTGGCTTTCACTCATTCCTCTTCTGATCACAATTTCATTTTGCTCTAAATGATAATATCCTTTTGCTCCACTCTCGATTTCATCATACCGGATAGACACAGGACTTATTTTCATAACCGCATCCATAAAAGTAAAAAATTCTTTTACGTGACCTGTTAAATCAAACACCTCTATTTTAGGTATGGGTTCCCCTTCTGTCTGCTCAATATCAAATACTGTGCTGATCTTAAATTTGGGAATTGTAGCTTCTACCTCCTCTTTCATGGGCTCTCCGTCTTCGCCTTTTATGATTTCTTTTGTAATCGGATCTCTCTTGACTCTCTCAGACTTCACTCTCACAGGAATAGGTGCAAGAATCTTAATCCCTTTTTCTCCCTTTTTGACCTGCCGTCCCATTGTCTGCCATTTACGATACCCAGCAACCAAAGAAGCATCTGGTTTCTGCGCATAAATAAGAATTGTATTATTCAGACTATACTGATGAAAAGAACTTAAAAATTTCAAATATTTTTTATAATTTTCACTCGACAGAATATCATTTACTCCCCGTTCCAAGCCCTCCATAATCTCATCCAATTTCTTTTGTTTTGTCTCTTCAGCATTGCTGCTATCCTGATAAAATTGCTCCTCGACAACCATCGTCTGCGTCCATTTTAAAGAATTCGCATCATCCGTTAATTCTGCCGGACTTGCCCGATAATCCATTTGTTCCCGAATTGAATAATATTCATAATTTTTACCAGTTATAATATGATCCATTAATGGAATCCTCAATAAATCCCCCACCTGTTGTAATCTATCCGTAAGCAGAATGTCTTCTTTTGATGGTGTGAGATTTCCACTCGGATGATTATGCACAACCATGATACTTGCGGCATTTGACAAAATCGCACTTTTCATTACTTCCCGCGGATGAACCTGTGCGTAATTTAACGCCCCGACACTTACTATATTCATATTGATCGGTCTTAAGTCCGTGCGTAAATTGATTATGCAAAATAACTCCCGATCCATCTGCTCCAACCATGATCCCAAAACATGAATTGCCGCTTCAGGATTATTAATTGGATCTTTACTTAATAAAGGTGACTCCTCTACTAGTCGGATAGAAACCCGTTCTAAACTATTTTTCATATTATTTTCACTCATCCGCATCCTCACTTTCCAGATCAATTTGTAAAATAAACTCTTCTTTATTCATAGAATCTATTTTTTCAGTAAGATCCTGTAACGTAATTTTATGTGTTTTCTTTACTCCCTTTTTATCCTGTTCCAATAGTTTTCCTCCTCACCAAAAAAGGACCTTAACCAAACCTGTTGACTAAGATCCTTTCTATCTTTAAAGACTTATTTCATGTGTTTTCTTTGATTTTTGAGTATTTTCTTCAAAAGCCCGCATATTTGATTTTGCCATTTTTCTTGCTTTAAACTTATCTGCTCTTTCAAATACATGCTCTTTTGAATCATAATGATATACTTCATTTGTGAGCCGTTCATTTTCCATAACCTGCGTTTCATTGATCTCTGTAACCATATTTTTTAACATGGTTACACTCATAAAACCATCATCCGGAAGAATCAATGTTTCATGAATTGATGACGGTAGGATGAAATAATCTCCAAATTGGTCACTTAATTTTTCCATCAATTCCGGATAAAACAATGTTGCTGCCCCCTCTATTCCAACTTCATTGGTTACAATAGTCAACATAGAACTGCTCTCTCCTTCTAATGCACTTCTTATGTTCACATCCACATCTTCTCCATCTTTTTCTAATGAATTCAGCAACATGCTCCCTACCGACATTACTTTTGCTGGTAATATCTTCGGACTATTTTCTATCGCATCCTTATGTAATTGTTCCTGATCAATTCCATAGATCTTCATTATACTATTTGTAATCATTGCAGAACTTATCCCACCTGCTTCCTGCTCCACCAGAATGTGATAAGTAAGTGCCAAATCTTCTTTTTTCTCATAGGGTACATCTTTTAACACATCTTCTCTTCCCTCAATCTTACTGATTTTAACGAAAAGATGCTCTTTTGCATAATTGTAATCCGCCAGCCGATTAAGATCAAACTCTCGATCTTCATTTTCCAGCACATCTCGGATATCTTCTAAGAGATCTTGTAAATGTTCTCCATTTCTGTACTTTTCATACATCTGATTTAAATTCAATCGAATTTGAATATTGGAATCCTGCTTCTGAATACAGAGTCCTTCATAACTTTCATTAAGTTTATGTACTGTTGATACTTCGACATTTGCATTTCTATATTTTTCCGGGAAATAGTCTACAACCATCTCTTTTACTACTTGTTTAAATGTATTAAAATCCATCTTCTGTTCCTCCTTAGTGTTCTTCTATCTCTTTTTATGAAAATCCAAAGCAAATCTTACTCTTCATAAGTTTCATAGTCTTCTCGTTCTTCCAGACCTTCATCTGGTGTTTCTTCCCCCGCTTTCTTTGGCTTATATACTTTGAAATAATACCCGACTGCTACACCGATTACGATCATCACAGCAAATGCTCCATACCCCACTACAGTTCCTGCATCTTTTGTCTTTTCTTTCTTAGAATCACTTTTTTGCTCTTCACTTTCTACTGAGTTTATATTTTTAGACTTTTTCTGTTCTTCATCCAAAACAATTCCTGCCGTAACTGAGCTACTGATTCCAGATGTTGTGTCTTCACTTAAAAACTGCTTCAAATCATTTTCATCAATTTCGGACAGCATATAAACATTGTCTATATTGTTTGCATGATCAATTACTAAATAATATGTATTATTATTCTTTGTCTTGATCGTATAAAATTCTTTTGTTGAACTATCACCAATGCTATCCTGAACCTGTCCATTACCTGCAGTTGAAAAAGCATTTACATCTTTTTTCTGATTTTCCCCAGTTTGCTCCTCTTCTGATCCTGCTTTCTGTTCTGGTACAGTTTCTTCTTTTTCGGACTGTAACGTAGTATTCCCCAAATTTCCTTCCTGTTCTGCCTGCGCTTCCTCCGCAGTCTCTTCTACATGTGCACATGCAGTTACAGGAACACTTAAAATTGTTCCTGTAGAAAGAAATACCACCGCCACATTCCTAAAAATTCTTTTCCATCTCTTCATTCTTCCTTCCCTCCTTCACAAGAGATTCCTTTCTCTGGATATCTCCATTCTTATCTAATCCAATCGTTCCATCCTGAATTCCCGTAAGAATCTTCAATAGCTCCTGACTGCTATATTTCTTACTCCGAATACTTTTAATAATCTCATTATCCTCTTCTTGTTTTAATGCAGAACGGATTCCTTTCAAATACGCCTGCAGTTCCGTAATCTTCCTTTCTGTTTTATCAATCTCATCCAAATATTTTTTTATCCTTCTATTCACGTTCTTCCCTCCTATGGTAGTCTTCCAAATCCCAGAAAATGTTCTTGCCAATATGCCGAATTAATACTGGTATATTGAATTGGATCTCCGCAATGGATCATCATTCCATCTCCCACATAAATCCCAACGTGACTTGCTCCAACGGTTTCATATGTTTTTTCAAAAAAAATCAAATCCCCAGGTTTCGCATTTTGTGGAGATACATACGTACATGCTCCTCTTAATCCTTCTGCTGTCATCCTTCCAACACTCCAACCATTTCCACAATGATTAATCACCCAGCATACAAATCCCGAACAATCAAAGGAGGTCTCTGGTGACGCACCACCCCAAACATAGGGATAACCCAAATACTTTTCTGCTTCAGTAATCATCTTTGCAAACCGTTCATCCGATAACGCTTCTGAAGGAATATCATACTTCCATCCTCCCCCGGAATTTGTGATGCTCTTCTTATCAAACAAGTAATCCCGGTTTCCATAAGTTGAATTGAGCAGCTCATACAACATCAATTCTGATGTTGACAAATTTGCTTTTGCCACCTGATCAAATCCTCGGTTCGACAATTTCACTGTAAAAATCTTTTTCTCAGAAGTTTGTGTCACTTCAACCGATTGACTTCCATTATCATCCGCCACATATGCTTCCCATGTCTTATGTCCATGTGCCAATGCTTCAGAATGGCTGCTGTAATACACATCAAAATCCACACCATATTTTGCAAAAGTTCCGGTATCTTCTACCGTGTATTCCACACCATTCATCACTATTTTGGTTCCTAATGGAACAATCGGATTCTTTGCATCAACAGCCAGCGTATGTTTTGCCTGCGGTATAGTACCACTTGCAGTTGCTCCACCAGCCCATTGACCACAACATATAGAGCAGCTACAATATCCACTGGTTACAACACTTCCAAGTTTTTCTCCGACTGTTACCGTTTTCGTTTCAGTTGTTATTTCTGTTTTTGAATTTGTTTCCAACTTATACTGCTTTTGTAATAATTTTTTTAGTTCTTCTTTTACTTCTTCATATGTAAATTCTCCATACTTTGCAGTCAGGTAAGAAATCAAGTGATAAGGATTATGTGTAATCTCATCAATCTGATACCGATACTCTTCATATCCTGGATGTTTCTTCTCCATTTCATTAATCTGCTGATTTAAAGAAGCTTCTAACTCTTTATAATGATTTTCTACTGCATAAATTGCTTCATCTGAACTAGGATAAGTCGTTGATATAACTAACGCTCCTACTCCCTGAATCACAGAGCTACAACTTCCCAATGAAGTAATAAGCAAGAAAAAAATAAGACCAATAGAAAAAACTGCCATCTTTGTTCTTTTACTTCCACTAAAAACTCTTTTTAACATTCCTTTTAATTTTTTAGTATTAGATAACGTCACATTCCCGGCAGTTCCCGTTTCATATATTGTGTTCCCGCTTTCTTTAAATGCTCTGATTTGACGTTTCTTCTTCCAGAAATGCTTTACTTGTTCTTTTTGATTTGACTTTCCATTTTTTACTGTTTCATTTTCAAACTTTAGCCTCTGTAAACCATCGGCATCATTCTCTCGTTTTTTTAACTTCTTACTTCTGTCTGAATACTTTTTCCTTCTTATCACTGTTCTTCGGACTAAATTTCTGCCTCTATCAGCTGATAACTTTCCTGCATCTAATAATTCACTGCTAAGCTTTTCATTTTCAGCTTTTGTTTCCTGTTCTTCATTCTGCACAACTTGCTTTTGCACTACAGAATCCGTTACGCTTTTTCCGAGTCCACTCAAATCTTTACTTTTCTTTCTGTATAGCCGAGCTGTATACTTTTTCTTTCCATGAAAAGGGGCAGCTCTTACTGGCTGCCCGGACTCATTTCCATTTCTATTCTTTTTTTCATCCACTCAGTTCCCCTGCCTCTTCTTTATTAAGAGATATCCGTTTCTTAATACTTCTGCCGTTTCCTTGCTTCTACATCTTCTGGTTTTGTTGACATCAATGAATACAATCTTGTGCTCTTATCAAATTTATCTTTGAATGGAATAATTGTATTTCCATAAAAAAGTAATCCCTCTCCTTCCCCACTATTCGTTACATAAGATAACTGATGTGGAGAAATGTTCAGATATTTTGCAAGAATCTGTCGATCTCCAGCTGCCTGATTCAGCATAAGAATAAAATCACTGTCTTCAAAAATATTTTCAATCTCACGGCTCGCCAATAAATCTTTAATGTTCTGCGTAATTCCGCTCACAATTCCACGCCATTTCCGAAACCTCTTGAATATTTCCACAGAAAATGCCGCTGTCTGTTCTTCTTTTAAAAGAAGATGAAATTCATCAATATAATATCTGGTTGTTTTATATTTTGAACGGTTGATAGTTACTCGGTTCCACACCTGGTCCTGAATAATCAGCATTCCTAATTTTTTCAGCTGCTTACCCAGATCTTTAATATCAAAACAGATTATCCGATTATCAAGTTCTACATTTGTCCGATGATTGAATACCTTTAAGGAACCATTTACATAAATTTCAAGTGCCGTTGCAATTCTTTGTGCCTTGGGCTCATTTTGTTTTCTCAAGCATTGATATAAATCTCCCAGAACTGGCATATTTAATGGAATCGGATCTAAGAAATATTTCTGATATACCAGTGGCAGACATCTATCAATCACTGATTTTTCTTCCGGCTCAATTCCATTTTTACTTCCCATGACAAGTTCACATAAAGACAAAATAAATTCACTCTTTACTCCCAGTGGTTCATCATCATCTGAATAGTCCATATTGATATCCATTGGATTTACATAATCTTTACTGGTTGCCGAAATATGAATCACCTGTCCCCCAAGTGCCTGAACTAATGGATAATACTCCCCTTCTGGATCACTGATAATAATGTCATCTTTTGTTGCAAAAAAAGCGTTGGTAATCTCCCTCTTTGCCGCAAAGGATTTCCCTGATCCTGGTGTACCAAGAATTAATCCATTCGGATTTTTTAATCTTTTCCGATCCACCATAATCATGTTGTTTGACATAGCATTTAATCCGTAATACAAAGATTCTCCTCCCATAAATAACTCCTGTGTAGTAAATGGAACGAAAATTGCTGTTGATGTGGTTGTCAATGCACGCTCTATCGGAATATGGTTAATCCCAAGCGGCAGGCTACTCATAAGTCCTTCTTCCTGCTGATAATCCAGTCTTCGCAAAACACAGTTATATTTCTGTGCAATTCCTGCTGTTTGGAATACTGTATTTTCTAAATCCTGCTTTGTTTTTTCTATATTCAGAAAAAGCATAGTTATCAAAAACATACGCTCATTTCTCGATTGCAAATCTTCTAGGAGTCTTTTCGCCTCGCTGCCATAAGTATTTAAATCAGACGGAATAATATCCATATCATATCCACTTCTTACTGCTTTTTTCTGCTCCTCAATTTTCATTTTATTGATGTCTGTAACCTTATTTTTTACCAGCTTAATTGCTCTTGTCTGATCAACGGACTGGATATGCAGATTCACGATTAAATTTTTATCAATATCTAAAAAATCTGCTAACATCTTATCCGTTAACTCTGGTGCGAGAATCTGCAGATAGGAAACTGCACCAATTCTATCTCCCATCCTAAAATATTTACCTGATTGGAACACGAAACTGGTTGGTGCAATAAAATCTTTTGTTCCAAGCCCTGTCTGATATATTTGATCATACTCAAACTGAAATGGAATTGGACTTTCTGGATTAAATGTCTCATACAAAATTTCCAGTCGTTCTTTACCATTTAACGGATACGCAGCAACTCCCAATGCTTTAAAATTATTCAGGATATCTGCTTCAATTCTTTCTAATTTTGGTCTTGCCTTTTGAATATTCTCAGCTTCAATTGAAAAAGTAATATATTTTGTTTTTATAAGTCCATTATTTCCCTTTGCCAACTGATTTTTTAACATCTGTGCATATTCCATCCGGATCTCATCAAATGCATCATATTGTGGTCGAATTTGAATAATCTGCTCATATTCCTTCATGTTACTTTTTTGATTGATAAAAGACAGCTGTACATGAATAGAGCTATCAAAGTAATTCAAGAAATCACACCAGCCTTCAAAAATCGCATTTTTATCTTCATTTTGCGCAAGCTGATAATTGATATCATTGAACCGAATTGTTTTTGAATAAGTTCCATCCTTTACCCGGCAAATTCCATCACGTCCCATTTCCTTATACGCGATACTTTTTTGAACACTTAATCTTTTTTTCTGCTCCTGCTTTTCTTCTTTTTTCCTTACGAATTTTTTCATCTGTAACTGTTTTTTGGTAATTCGCCTCTTTTTGTTTCGCAGCCCTAGTTCCTTTTTTTGCTTTGGTCTTTTCTTTTCTTGGACCGGAATTTTCCTTCTCATCTTTCTTTTTTGCAATTCTCTTTCCCTTAACTCTTTTTCTCTTCTGCTCTTGCGTTTTCTCAACAATTGTTTCCCCTTTCTTTTCCACATCTTCTTTCTTCGCATACCGATTTACCGTTTCATACGTCCGAATTGCCGGTCTTAAAAATCTGACTCGAATAATGTTTCTCAAAATCTGTTCCAGATGCATTCCATCCTTTTCATACCAGGCAAATAAAAATGCGGGAAGCATCAGAAATACCATCCCTGTCGCAGCATTACTTGTCCCCAAAACATTTCTGGTTAAAAAATAAAAAGGAATCCCCATAATAACTGCAATACCAAGACAGATCAGCTGTCTCTTTGTCATATTAAACGCAATCTTATTCTTTACTCTTGTCAGATCTTTTGGCACATTTACATAAGCCATTTATTTCTCCTCCTAGTGCGCTCCAAAAATTGATTTTGCAAGACTTCCCGTTTTAAACAAACTGAAACACAATACAACTGTGTACGCCATAATTCCAAATAATGCAGTGCTGATATTATCTGACTTTTGAATACCAGAAACTAATACGGCATAAATTGCCACACATACCATAATCAAAAATGCCTGAAATGCTAAAGCAAACAATCCTTTCAAATAATTTGTACCGATCTGTCCCCATTCCCGATTACTCATAGTCGCAAAAGGAATAGGCGCTACAGATGTATAAAGGTAAATCTCAATCATACGAACATAAACAATGACGGTAATTAAAACTGCCATCAGTTTCATTCCAAAACTAACAATCATTGTTTCCAGTGTCAACACAAGTAATTCTGATAACTCCATAACCTCAAGTTTTTCATCAATCCCCGTAATAACTGAATGAATATCAAGCGCCGTACTTCCTGCTATTACCCCAGAAGCCTGATTTACTGCATACTGCGCCAAATCAAAAACAGCCATTGTAATATCAAAAGTATGACTTACTAGATAAACTGCAACCCACATTTTGAAAAAGTATTTAAAAAACATCCACGTATCAATATCGTGCATATTGTTTTTCTCTGTTACCATGCTAATCAGCTCATAACACAACACAAATGTGATAATCATACCTGCAATTGGTACAATCACTGAATCAGACAAATTATGAATCATTTGGAATATACTACTGTTCCAATTTTCCGGAGTCATACCAACCTGTCCTGCAATCTCTCCTGTTTTCTGATTCACATCTGTAAACATGCGATCCAGGTTGGTATTTATCACTCCTGTGAGAAGTTCCCGCATCCATTCTTCAATTGCATCAAAAATCCCATCAAACATGGATGCCCTCCTTCTTTATTAAATTAAGTAAATAGTCCACTTAGTTTTGGTACAAGCTGAACTCCAATCAGAATAACGCCGCCTCCTGCCATTAACTGTTTTATCCCCAATTAGGTGTAAAACTCTGCTCGATGGCGGGCGGCGGCGTACAAAAAATCTATATGGTGTTTTTAAGAGAACCGTCCCGGCGGGACAGGTCAGGCAGTGACCTGTTCCACCTCCGGG
>ERZ827037.1317-NODE-1317-length-26920-cov-3.554216_pt1 | contig 26920 bp, 29 predicted proteins | sample MGYA00519924_ERZ827037 | MGnify/ENA primary metagenome ERZ827037 (study PRJEB31778, sample SAMEA3449250) | human gut metagenome | biome: human gut; feature: human-associated habitat; material: faeces | place: United Kingdom | collected 2010/2012 ...
CTGCTAGAATTCCTAATTTATTAATTAATGGTTCAACTGGAATTGCAGTAGGGATGGCAACTAATATTCCACCACATAATTTAGGAGAAGTAATAGAGGCAATTCTTGCAGTAGCTAAAAATCCTGATATTTCAATAGTTGAATTAATGGAAAATTATATTCAGGGACCTGACTTTCCAACTGGTGGATATATTTTAGGTAAGAGTGCGATTAAAAAAGCTTATGAGACAGGAAATGGTTTAATTGTCATGAGAGCTAAGACTGAGATAGAAGAAAGAGGTAATAAAAAAGTAATTATTGTTACAGAACTTCCTTATATGGTTAATAAGGCTCGAATGATTGAAAAGATGTCTCAATTAGTTAGAGATAAAAAAATTGAAGGAATTAAAAAGGTATATTACAATAATGAAGATATTTTAAAAGACTTTTTTAACGAAGCTGCAGTTTTGCCAGTTCCGGATGACGCACCTGCGGAGATACCTAGAATCATAATTAAAACATTAAATGAACATGCACAATTAAATATTTCACCGATCGCGACTACATTTGAAGTTCATTATGATGCTGGATTTGAAAAAGAATGGGATGCATGCGCAAAGTATTTAGTGGAAAGAATGTCAAAAGTGTTTGAATTTTTGAACCTTTTAACGGAAAACACATATGAGTATGTTGGATTGGTTTCTACTATATTGTATGATGAAGTCAAAGAGAAAGGTGCAGAGAGGCTTTCGCGTAATCTTTTGAATTCTCAAAAGATTGGCAATATTTACGATATTAATATAAAGTATACTTTTGTTGAAAACGAAAATGTTTTTGTAAATATTATGTTACAAAATGCAAGATTATTTAAACCGGAAGCAGATGGTAATAAAGCGGGTGCGTTGGGAATTAATGAGCAAATTGCAGAGTCAATAGGTGCAATTGTTGATATTAATGATAGATATGGATTTAATACAAATGTTGATTATAAATCGAATAGTAGTATGTTAAATAATTTAATTGAGTCTATGGGAAATGTAATTAACAATAAACTAACGACATTGATTGAGAAAGGAGAATATTAACATGGAACAAAATAGATTTATAAAAAATATTTCTGGAACAGTTTGTGTTATAGGACTTGCTTTATCAACAATGAATACAAATAGTACAATGGTTGTTAATATGAATTATCAAATTCCAAGTGCGCATTATAGAGATTATGATGAAAATTCTTCGAATCTATACAATACTGCTGTGGTAAGGAATAGTAATATTTATTATAAACAGAAAGCTAAAACCAGATTAGAAAATGAGGCAATAGAATTATTTGGAACAATGAGAGATGCAACATCAGAAGAACGAGAAAGTGTAAATAAATATATTAGGAATATTTCAAAAGATACAGGGGTGAATTTCTTCGATTTATGTTAAAGGAATTAATTGATTTTGTAGATAGTATTTTGCCTTCTGTGCCAATGGGAACAAAAGAAGGAGTGCAAGAAGCAATTGCACAGTTTGAAAAGGATGGAGAGCAGATAAAATATTTGACAGCAAATCCTTTGTCTGAGCTTTCACAGGGGGATATTATTTCAGCAGTCCCATTTTACTATTTTGACAGTGATGGAAACCAAAAGATGTTTAAAACTGATGCATTAGTTTTATCTACATCATGTCATATAGATCAAAAAGATAAATTGGTTCTTGTGCCAGTATTTCCTTTGACGTCATTTAAGGGAAATTTTGTTGAATTAAAGAAAAACAAAGTGATTGATTATATGTATATTCCAGAAGGGATTTTAATAAATAGTTACGTAAATTTTGAAATAATGAACACCTTTAGTAAAGAGCTGATTATGTCTGGATTAAAAAATGGAAAACTTACTAGAGTGGCATCATTGAATCAGATAGGATACTATTTTTTTATTATAAAGTTGACAGTATATTTAATGCGAAGAGAAGATATAGGAACGTTAAATGAGAGAAATATTGGATTTGCATAGTGGAACGTAGGTAAGTAGGTAATCATCCGTATTACCAAAGTGTGAAGCGGCGAATTGTCAGCGGTGGAAACTGCACGATAGAATCGGCAGTTTTTCCTTCCTGACAGCGTAGCTTATCTAAAAAAAGCATTTTCTGAGCGGAAGAACAGCACAATCTCGTAGCTTTATCTTATGGGAGCATACTGCTCTTATAAGATATGGTGTAAAAGGCAATGTTATTGGATATTCTTGTCTCAAGAAACCCAGATTCCGGTAATATGGAAACCGGTATTCCGGAGCGGAAACCACCATTGATTGGCTTGATTAATACTCATAAGGAATCGAACGAATGTCAAGCCCAGAGCCGATTTGCGAGACATAATCCGGCTTTACATTTGTGAGATTTCTTGTATTCTTCATAATTGCCAATCGGTTTCCTTATCACCGGACTGCATGGACACCGAGACTGGAATATTCAGTTATTAAGTTAATTGTTCGATAAAGTGTTTGGTAGATAATAAATGTCAAAATCTGAAAATGGATATAGAAAATTAAGAGAAAATCAGTAAAAAAGGACATGCCAAAAAGGCAGAGAAGAAATCTGTCAAAAAATAATATTTGATTAAAAGAAACTATCGATATCCAAAATGAATAGCACCAATTCCGCATAAAGGACGTGAAAATTGTCGGAATTCACTTTTGGCAACATGAATAAGTTGACCACATTGTAGTCTGAACCCATTTAAAAAAGTATTAACACATGAAACTATATTGACTAGACATATCATAGATGATATTATGGTAAAAAGTTTGATGGGGTGAAGTGGCATGGATAATACAGTGGAGATTTATGAAGCGGAGAAAGAATTAAGAGAAAAGCGTCTGGCAGTGTATGCAGAAGCAATTCAGGAAAAGGTACAGAAGGACTCGGAACAGGTGATTAAAGAACTGGTAGAAGAAAGATACCGTCAGAAAAAGACGCAGCAGGAGATGGCAGATATAACAGGAGTAAGAGCATCTAATATTGCCAGATTTGAGAGGGCAGGCTGCACCCCAACATTGATTATGTTGGAGAAGTATGCGAATGCATTAGGAAAGCATATAGAGATAAGAATATGTGAAGATAAATAGTAGCGAGATTTCACGCTACTATCTTCCATAACAATCACAAATGATAGTATGACAAAAGAAAATATAAGAAGGTATGTTAATAAAAGAGAGTATATAAAGTACATTAAAATATTATAGAAGAGCTTGATTCTACAATGCCTCCTCAGTTATAATGAAATCAAGAAGTAGTGATTATACTGAAACTGAAAGCAAAAGGCTTCCAGCATTAGAAAATTTTATTGCAAAAGATTATAATGGACGAATAAAACCTTATATAATATGGGATAATGAAAACCAAATAATAGTTGGATATTTTACGTTAATTACAACGTGTATGATCGTTAAGATGAATGAAGAAACGGATCCTGAACATATCCAGGAAAAAGATGTCGAAAAAATAATTCCCTATGTGGAATTGGAACATTTTGCATGCATTTAATGATTCAAAAGTAATAGATTCGTATAAAAGAATGGGATTTGAAACGATAGAGGACGATGCAGAATCTATAGTTCCGGTATTATCTAACGTAAAAGCACTTCATTCGGAATATGTTGGTAATTGTAAATTTATGTTTAAAGATGTTGAAACAATATTACGTGAGGTAGAGAGGAGTGATTAGTATGTATAATAATTCTCAAAGCCCAATTATGGTGGTATCAGGAAAAAGGCAAAAGAAATATTGAAAAAAGCGGAAACACCTATTGCAAACCATACGAGAGCAGTAAATAAGGCGAGAGAAAGATTAAGAAAGTTGGGAACAATTAAATAACAGACAAATCAAAAGCGGGAAAATTCCCGCTTTAACTATATGAATATGTTTTGTTTTGAGAGTCTGATTCCATTAAAAAAATGTGCAGATGATGACACGATGATGATTCCTAACGACGCTTTTCTGAAATACTTTCCAGATGCAGTTTTATCAGGTATGAAAATCTATAGTGATGCGTCAGTAAGTGATTTCTTTAAGAGCATCACTAAGGATAAGAGTACAGGCTTTCTAAATGAATGGAATGCAAAAAGGAATCGAAGGGAACGTATTTATATTTCCTATGATTCTACGAATAAGAACTGCCAGGCCGGGGAGATTGAACTGGCTGAATTCGGTCATGTCAAGACAGATATCGGTTCAGCTATCATCAACTATTCAGTTGGATATGATCTTAAGAATAAAGAACCACTCTTTTACGAAGCCTATCCTGGAAGTATTAATGACGTATCACAGCTTAGAGCCATGCTTGGTAAAATCACTTGGTATGGCTATAAAAAAATCGGTTTCATTAGACTTTATTTGAAGGTGATGAAAAAAGAGATACATTCATATTTATCACAGTATCTCAAAAGATGCTGATAAACGGGAAATATCATTATGCGGGTACTTTGTTATTATTACATCCGAAAGGATGACCGCAAAGGAAGCACTGCATCTTTATAAGAGCCGTGATGTATCTGAGAAACTTTTTGTTTCTGATAAATCATTCCTTGGAAACAAGAGCATGCGTTCACATACAAACGAAGGCGTTGAAGGACGAATTTTCACACAATTCATCGCATTGATAATTCGAAACAAAATTTATACTGCATTACAGGAAGAGAATGAAAAGCTTGAGAAGAAATAGAATTATATGACAGTTCCGGAAGCAATCAAGGAACTTGAGAAGATTGAAATGACACGACAGACGAATAAAGTATACCGGCTGAACCATGCTGTGACAGCAAAGCAGAAAAAAATCTTAAAAGCGTTTGGGATGAATGAAGGAAACATTACTTATCGAGCCAGAGAGATCATGCAATATTTGCAAAGTAAATCTGAAGAGGAGTGATCACATGTTATTAGAACACTATCTTGCGGTTAGATATGGAGACATTATTGTTTTTCTTTATCATGAAGACATGCAGTCAGTTGTTGATTTATTATTCAATAATAGTCAGAGAGAAAAGTTATTGAAAAGATTTTTAGAATACTGATATATGATAGACGTGAAAGTTGCATTCGAAGGTTTGAAAGTGGTGAGAAACTATAAATACTATACGTTATTGACACTTTTTTGGTTAATTGATGCGGTAATATTAATAATAGATGAAGCTTATATAAGTGATAAAAGGGAGATGAGAGAAGGTGCTGATTGATATAAAAAAGAAATTTGCATCTTTGGGAAATAACTGGGAAGCATATATACAATTTCTTGAAATAAAGAGTTTTGTAGAAGCTAGTAATTGTCTTAGAGAGATGGAAATAAGCATATTAAGTATTTTAACGTGTATTGATCAAGCATGTACTGCTGAAAAAGAAGCTTTGTTTTCACATGTAACTATTGAGCCAAGAATAATTGAGGCTATAGAAAATGACATTGAACTACTTTATTTAATTCAGGGAGTTCAAGATAGAGATGATATGATAGATGAAATGTTCCCATGGGATGAATTGTCAGATGATGATTATCCATCAGATGTTATGGCTCTGATTTTTGATGCAATAGACATTAGGAAACAGATAGATGTTCTTGGTGTTACAATATCAACATTTTTGGTGTTTTTAGATGAAAAAGCAACAGTACAAGAAAAGAAATTTGCAAAAGCAATGCTCAAAATATATAGACAATTATTATATTTTGGGAAAATTGAAAAAATATATTTTCAGATAGGAAATCTAAAAAATGAAGCATCAAAACGTAATAGTAATGATCATACAACGAGGGTTGAGATGATTTTTTCTCTTCATAATCAAGATAAATATATTTTGAGAGTGGATATGCCTCATAAAGGGCAGGCTATGATACACATAAATCTTAATGAAAGTATATTTGATGGAAATGTTGCAAAACTTGTATCTACAGCATTCCCATTTCCCGATGATAGCATAATTATTGAACAACTCTCTTTTTTAGGAGATGATATGCTAAAATTATTTTATAGGCAAGAGAATATATTTTGGTTTCGTATTGAATTTAAAAAGAAAGTCGAAGAATTTATTCAAGAGAAGTCGAAAAAAGATTTTTTATGTAAGTTGTATGATGAAAGATGTCATTATTTTGAGTTATGGGAAGAAGATAATCTTCAAGAGGAAATGGTTCTTTCTTTTTTTGATAAACAATGTACTGTGCTAAGAGAATTAAATTTGAATAATTTTAATGAATTGTATTTTGTGAAATCTGATCAGAAAATTGTTGAGGCACTAGGAAAACTTCGATGGGTAGATCATTTTGTCCATATAATAGTAGAAGAATTATATAGAGAAAAGGAATTTAAAAATATAAGCCATATGAGTATAAGAGAGTTGTTATGGCTTATTTTTGATACGGCGAAAGATCATGATATAATGTGGCAGGGAAGAGAGCTTACAAAGGAAATATTTATACAAGAAGATTTATTAAAAATTTGTAATTGGATTATGGAAATATAAATAAAGACGAATAATAATGTGAGCAGGTACAACACAGACTCTTTTTGATGAACTTTTGGAATAACCTTTAATGCTTCATCAAATCTGTGTTAAATAAAAGGTGTCAGGCACTAATGTGGTCAACCCAGTGTCAACTTAAGACAAGTGCTTGGCCAGAGCAAGGGCCAATGGTGTGAAATCGGGAAAAGAGGAAAGTAGATTAGAAAAAAAGACGCACTTTAATAGAGCTTCACGGAAAAGCCATGTTAAAAACTATTGATTATTAGAATGCGACTTTTTTGTTGTTAAAATGTGTTCTGCCTATTGCTTTGTTTTTTTCGTCGTAGACCACATTGTGGTCTGACCCTATTAAATTATCATAAACAAATAAATTCGTATTTACAAATCATATATAAAGTGATAGACTTATGAAAATAAGAAAAGCAATTAACTGTCCAGTACCTGCTATATATGTAGGTACTGGTAAGAAAAAAGAGGCGGAAAAGAAGGAATGAAAACAATCAGTGATAAGATTTTTGAATTATTAAAAGAAAAGGGAATGAGCCAGAAAGAATTTGCCCAGAGAACAGGAATTGCAGAGAGTTCAATAAGTGACTGGAAGAAAAAAAGAACAAATCCGGTAAGCGATAAGATTTTGATCATTTGTGAAGTATTGGATGTGACACCATATGAGCTGTTATCAGGAGCAGAGCATACAGGAAACAGAAGCAGGGATAATAATACTTATGTGATTAGTAAAGAGACAGAAATTGGAATGCTGGTAGAAACATATCAAAAATTAGATACAAATGCACAGAAAAGGTTGATCGGATATTTGGAAGCACTAAAAGAGCTTTTATAAAAATTTACCAATTAAATCCGTATAAACGAATAAATAGTGAAATAAGATGCAAAAGCGGAGGACTACCTATATCTGGAAACCAGGTAACAATTGATAGTTAGTCTTATTGTTTAAAGTGGATGGGAAGCGTAAGATTTTAGTCGTGAGAGATTCACATAAAAATCTAGATAATAATTAGGAAGGAAATGACTTGATTATATTACATATAAGTAATATAATTAACAAATCAGAATATTTATATGAATAAGAAACAGGTATTAGCGGAACTGGTTAAAAATTTGGAAGAATGTTCGGAAAGGGGATATGTTTTTCATCCTAAGTTTATGTATGAGTTTCAAGTACTGCTTAAAAATGCTACGGGTAATGAAAAAGAAATTTTCACATTATTAGTAAAACAATTAAATTTTTTAAAGGAACTGGGAACAAATGTATGTAAAGCAGATAGTAATGAAATAATAAAGAATCAAGATAGAGATTATTATTCATTGCATTTATCGGGAAAAAATTTTAACTTTAGATTATTGATGGCATTTGACGAAAAAGATACACCTAAATTTTTAGTAGCATTCTATGAGCGTGCAGGAAAGAAAAAAACAGATTATACTCAATATAAGAAGGTTTTGGACAGTAGATTTGAGGAAGTCTAGAAAAGGGAGAATTTATAGTATGGAGAAAAAAAATAAGGAAAATAGCACTTCATTAGAGGATTTATTAGCTATGTTTGAGGATAATATTTCAATTGCTGATATTAATGCATCGAGATATTTGGGTAAGATTTCAGCATCTATTGTTAAGCGTAGAATGGAATTGAAAATGTCGCAGAAAGAATTTGCAGGATATCTTGGAGTTAGTCAGGGAATGGTATCAAGATGGGAAGGTGGAGATTATAATTTCTCAATTAAGGCACTTTCAGAAATTGCAGAGAAATTAGAGTTAGAATTATATATTAATTTGAAACCTCCAGTTAAGAAATCAAAGGAATGCTATATAGAGCAGAAGAAGGAATATATATTTGCTAGGGATGATGATAAAAAATTTAGTAAAAGTAATATTCTTCAATTTAATTCTAAAAGAAATCATCTAGATAATAATACAATAAAGATAATAAATAATTTTGAGTTGCAAGAAATGTAAAGAGAGGTAAATAAGATGTTACAATATGTAAACGGATTTTCATGTGCTATGGATTCTGAAAAAGATGAGTTGATAATTAAATTGTTACAACGTAGTCCTGATTTTACGGATGATAATGATGGTGTAATAATGGATGAAGTGGCAACAATTGTTATGGGAAAGGTGACAGCACAACGTTTATTGGAAGGATTAAAAGAAATGCTAGAAGATGAGGTCGTTTAATAGTTACTATTTATTAAGAAACATGACTCCAAGGCTGACCACATTGTGGTCTGACCTCATTATATTTTCATCCCTAGATATCCGTATAAACGAAGAAAATAAGTAACAAAAGAGTACCAAGTAAAAGTGAATGCATATTGCTGCGGGATGAGTGAAAATTAGATATGATCTTAGAAAGAAATTTGAACAGATTGATTACCTACTTACATTGCATTCCATGATACGAAGACAGGAATACATAACATTGGTGTCAGGCACTTAAATTATTACGAAATATTGTGGACGAACTTTTGCTGACATTGGCATTGAGAGAAGATGCGGATGAACGGCATGTGACAAGGAGCGTGAGAAAAATGGATTTATCAAAAATACATCATGTTGCAATCATTGTATCTGACTACGAAGCCGCTAAGGATTTCTATGTAAACAAGCTGGGTTTCTCTGTCATTAGAGAAAACTATCGCCCGGAGCGCAAGGACTGGAAGCTGGATCTGCGTGTCAATGAGCAAACAGAGCTGGAGATTTTCTCCGAGGCAAATCCACCGAAGCGTGTAAACCGGCCGGAGGCCTGCGGTCTGCGTCATCTTGCGTTCTGCGTTGATAGCGTGGAGCAGACGGTGAATGAGTTGGCAGAAGTCGGTATTGAATGTGAGCCGATTCGGGTTGACGATTATACAGGGAAGAAGATGACTTTCTTCCATGACCCGGACGGACTGCCGTTGGAACTGCATGAGTAAAGAGGTGGGCAAAATGATATTCCGTAAATTAAGCGCAGATGAAAAGAAGAGGTTAGAATACGAGACAAGACAAAGAGCGATTAGAGATTACAATATAGGAATGTTAACCGCAGAAAGACGAGGAATTGAGAATGGACGTAAGATTGGGATAGAAGAAGGAAGAGCAGAAATCAATCAATTAATTCTAGAACTGTCAAAACTTGGACGTACAGAAGACATTACAAAAGCGGCGGCTGACAAAGAATATCAGAGAAAACTATTGAAAGAGTTTGGTTTACATTAAACAATCCTACTATTTACCTTACCCAACTTGTCATTTATCCAGTAAGACGGTAGTATCAAAATACATTGGAGCGCGTGAAATTTTTTGACAAGATAACTTACGACTATTTACATTCTTCTGAGGAAAATCTGTGGAGCTTAATGTATTTGACGGGATATTTAACGCAGGTTAGAGATTATAAGATTGATGATGGCTGGCAAGACAACATGGTGGCATTGAAAATTCCGAATTTGGAAATCAAGCAAATTTTCGAGGCTAAACGTGCAAGGTCGGTAGATGAACTGGAATCCGAGTGTGAGAAAGCATTGCGGCAAATTGATGAAAGAATGTATGCAAGGGATTTTGAGGACGAGTATGACAGTGATCATATTCATTGCTATGGCATTGCATTCTATAAAAAGCGTTGCCTGGTAAAGAAAAAATAATAAGATAAATAAAAAACAGGAGTCGCTGCGTACAACACGGGTAACGCAAACCGACTCCTGTTTCCTTTCATCCATTTCCTTCATATCCTGATCGAAGAAATGAACTTCATCCGGATAGGTCTCGCCAGGTTCTTTTCGTCCTTCTGGTGAATGGTACTGCATTTATTGGGTTCGGAATTGATAATTTGAGTATACCGTATCGTCAAGGGGATGTCCACTTTATTATTTTTCTAAAAATGATTGGAAGAGTCAGATTTATAGTGTATGATAAGAATGCAGGGTTAAGCTGTCAGAATTTACAACAGGAGGTTTACATCATGGAAAAAGCAAGGGTGTATTATACTGATTTCCGGGCGAAGCTTGGCGAAGGTCTTCCAACGAAGCTGAAACGTCTGATGAAGAAAGCAGGAATCAGTGAGATTGATATGGAAAATAAATTTGTGGCGATCAAGATGCATTTTGGAGAGATGGGGAATATCAGTTATCTCCGTCCGAATTATGCTAAGGCGGTTGTTGATGTCGTGAAGGAGCTTGGAGGAAAGCCATTTCTTACAGATTGTAATACACTATATCCGGGCAGTAGAAAGAACGCACTGGAGCATCTTTACTGTGCATGGGAGAATGGATTTACACCGTTGAGTGTCGGATGTCCGGTGATTATCGGAGACGGCCTGAAGGGAACGGATGATATTGAAGTTCCGGTACAGGGAGGAGAGTACATAGAGAAAGCGAAGATCGGACGTGCCGTGATGGATGCGGATGTATTTATCAGTCTGACGCATTTTAAAGGGCATGAGACGACAGGTTTCGGCGGTACGATCAAGAATATCGGAATGGGATGTGGTTCCAGAGCCGGTAAGAAGGATCAGCATTCTGTTGGTAAGCCGACGATCGATCAGGAAGCCTGTAGAGGATGTAAGAGCTGTCTGAGAGAGTGTGCGAATGACGGCCTGATTTATGATGCTGATGCAAGAAAGATGTCGATTGATCTTGAACATTGTGTTGGATGTGGAAGATGTATCGGGGCATGTAACTTTGATGCAATTTCGTTTATGGACAGTGCGGCAACCAAGGTATTGAACTGTAAGATGGCAGAGTATACAAAGGCGGTTGTGGATGGAAGACCGAACTTCCATATTTCACTGATCGTTGATGTATCACCGAACTGTGACTGTCATCCGGAGAATGATGCACCGATCCTGCCGAATATCGGTATGTTTGCATCTTTTGATCCGCTGGCACTGGATCAGGCATGTGCAGATGTCTGTCTTAGCGCAACACCGTTGCCGCACAGCCAGCTTGCAGATCGTATGGAAGAAGAGAATTTCTGCGATCATCATGATCATTTTGAGAATACAACACCGAATTCTGAGTACAAGACTTGTCTGGCACATGCAGAGAAGATCGGTCTTGGAACAAGAGAGTATGAATTGATCTATATGAAATAAATGTCAGATAAAAGACGTATTGTAGCAAATAAGTTTTACAATAAAAATGTTTTAGGAGGAATTGAAGATGAGTGAATTAAGAGTTGAGAGAAAAGAAAACATGGCAGGTGGAAAGGGACACGTTATCATCAAGCATATTCTGGAAGATAAGGAACTGAACGGAAAGTGCAAGATGTATGCAGAAGTTACACTGGAGCCGGGATGTTCTCTTGGATATCATGAGCATCACAACGAGAGCGAGACATATTATATCCTTCGCGGGGAAGGAAATTATGATGACAATGGATGTATCCGCCCGGTGAAAGCAGGAGATGTGACATTTACACCGGATGGAATGGGACACGGACTGACGAATACAGGGGATACAGATCTTGTATTTATGGCGCTGATCATTTTGGATTAATGCATCGCATTTTTTAAGACTGGCCCGTAAATTTTAAAAGTGCATCCGGCAATGATTTCGTGATCGATTTCATTGCCGGGTGCACTTTTTGTAAAGGGAATATTGTGTTCTAATTGGAACTTTTGTATTTTCTGATCAGGCAGGAGATGACTCCGGCGGCACATAGTCCAAACAATACATTGTGGAGGGAACCGTATACATCAAGAGCTCCTTTCACTCCGTAGATCACTTCCGGTGAATCAGGGAGCAACGGGCTGAAGAGGAATGCGGCATAGGAAACCGCGAATACAAGGATAAAAGACCACAGGCCTCTTCCAGTATCTTCTCTCCAGCTGGAGACTCCGTCACGTACGCGGACGCGTGTCATTGACCAGAGAAGGGAGATGAATTCGAAGAACAGGAAGAGGGCAGCTACACATAAGTAAGCGGCCAGAGTCTGGGAAATCTTCTGTGTCTGGATTGCCTCCTGGATATCTCCGTACGGTGTGCTTGCACGGTAAAAGTTGTAGAGTACAAATGCTGTTGTGGCCAGAATTAACACAATAGAAAGCTGCTGAAGCAATGTGCTTGTGAGCCTTGATAATGCCTTTCCGCCTTTTTTGATCGGTGCGGCAAGTTTTACTCCGCCACCGGAACGTTTCCTGCCGGAGGAGCGTCTGTCGTAGTCGCGATCATTATATGAATCATTATAAGGATTGTTGCGATTTGATCGTTTGTTAGGAGTGTTATAATCATCCTCATAATAATCATCCTCGTAATCTGCATCATCTTCATAATCATCGTCATATTCAGGAAGTACTTCTTCGAACTGGCTGTCATCGGAATCGTTAAAGTTATCTCGGTAATCGTCTGCGTTCATAACGATTGTCTCCGTGTTAGAATCAGGTCTGTTTATTTGTTCTGTATCTTCAGAAGTATGAAAATTGATTTCCGGATCTTCTTCATATGTAACTTCAAAATCATCATCAAAAATGTCTGAGAAATCATTCTTCGGGCTCATATCATTTACCTCACTTTCCATTTGAAACCATGCCATTGCATGTATCTCACTATGTTATAACGTTTTCCGTGTTTTCTCAACCCTTTCAAATATGAATTTAAAAATTTTTAAGATTTTCAGTGTCTGAAATATCTGTTATACTGGAATGGCGATGTGATTGATAAAAATGCAGAAAAACAGAAAGCAGGGAAAAGAATGAACTTAATTAATATAGAACATATTTCTAAAATATATGGGGAGAAAGTGATTTTTGATGATGCATCGTTTGGTGTTCAGCAGGGGGATAAGATCGGGATTGTTGGGATTAACGGAACCGGAAAGTCAACTCTTTTGAAGGTGGTTGCGGGAGAGGAAGTGCCGGATGAGGGGCAGGTTGTTCGTCAGAATGGTCTGAAGATTGCTTTTGTTCCGCAGAATCCGACATTTCCGGAGGAGATGGATATCCGTTCCTACGCACTTCAGGATGCAGATGCGGAGAGCTGGCAGGTGGAAAGTAATCTGACGGAGCTTGGGATCACGCAGTGGGATCAGAAGATCGACACTTTATCCGGGGGACAGAAGAGACGTGTGGTTCTTGCGAAGATACTTGCAGGAGACTTTGACGTACTTCTTCTGGACGAGCCGACGAATCATCTGGATCAGGAGATGATTTCCTGGTTGGAAGATTATCTGAGATCTTACCGTGGAACTGTTCTTATGGTAACACATGACCGCTATTTCCTTGATCGTGTGACGAACCGTATCCTGGAGCTGAGCCATGGAAAGATGTATGGATATGATGCGGATTATTCCGGATTCCTTGAATTGAAGGCGCAGAGGGAAGAGATGGAGCTTGCAAGTCAGAGAAAGCGTCAGAGTATCCTTCGGATGGAACTGGAATGGGCGAAGCGTGGATGCCGTGCGAGAACGACAAAGCAGAAGGCAAGACTGGAACGTCTGGAAGCGTTGAAAGCAGGAAAAGCACCTGTGACGGATCAGACGGTGGAGCTTGATTCTGTAGAGACAAGAATGGGCAAGAAGACGATTGAACTTCATCATGTCAGCAAGCGTTTTGGGGAGAAGAAGATTCTGGATGATTTCAGCTATATTGTGCTTCGAAATCAGCGGCTTGGAATTATCGGGCCGAATGGTTGTGGAAAATCTACGATTCTTAAGATGATCGCGGGTGTACTCAAGCCGGATGCAGGAGAGATTGAGATCGGTGAGACGATCAAGATCGGATATTTTGCACAGGAAGAACAGCATATGGATGATTCCCAGCGTGTGATCGATTATGTGAAGGATATTGCGGAGTATGTGACGACAAAGGACGGACAGATCAGTGCGAGTCAATTGTTGGAGAGGTTCTTATTTACACCGGATATGCAGTATGCACCGATCGGTAAGCTTTCCGGAGGGGAGAAGAGAAGGCTTTATCTTCTTGGTGTTCTTGCGGAGAATGCGAATGTCCTGTTATTTGACGAGGCCGGAAATAATTTGGATATCCCAACACTTACGATCCTTGAGGACTATCTGAATTCATTTACAGGAATCGTGATCACTGTATCACATGACAGATATTTTCTGGACAATGTAGTTGATCGTATCTTTGAACTGGATGGAAACGGCGGGATCCGACAGTTTGAGGGAGGATACACGGATTATGTAGAGGCGAAGAAACGCAGATTCGGAGAGGAAAGCAAAGATATCACAGGAAAGTCTGAACTTAAGCCGGCAGAAAAGTCCACGGAAGAAGAGACGCAGAAGAAAGGAAAGAACTGGAAGGACGGACAGCGCCAGAAGGTGAAGTTTTCTTTCAAGGAGCAGCGTGAATATGAGACAATTGATGAGGAGATTGCAAAGCTGGAAGAAAAAATTGCGTCTCTTGATCGTCAGATTGCCGCAAATGCGACGAATTCAGTGAAACTGCGTGAGCTGATGGAAGAGCAGGAGAAAGTAAGAGAGCAGCTCGAAGAGAAGGAAGAGCGTTGGATGTATTTGAATGAACTGGCAGAGGAATTTGGTTTGTGATGAAAAATCTCAAAAAGAGGGTTGACAAAGCCGGTTCTAGTTGTTAATATTAAGTAAGTAAAAAACAGAACGCACTCTGTTTTATACAAATCATGGAAGGAGCGAACCAGTCATCTTAGTCAGTCATAATATTTTCGCTTCCTGAAGTGAGAAAGAGAGGATACATATGAGAAGTCAGGTATTTTCACTGCTCGTAGATAACAATTCAGGTGTTTTGAGCAGAATTTCAGGACTCTTCAGCCGTCGTGGATACAGCATTGACAGTATTACGGCAGGTATGACAGCAGATCCTAGATTTACAAGGATTACAATTGTTTCATCCGGTGATGAGCAGATCCTATCACAGATTGAGAAGCAGCTTCGTAAGTTGGAGGATGTTGTGGATATCAAGGCTTTGAAAGCAGAAGAATCCGTTTGCAGAGAGTTGATCATGGTGAAGCTTCGTGCGAATGCCGCACAGCGTGGTGAGATCATCTCGGTTGCAGATATTTTCAGAGCGAAGATCGTAGATGTGGAAGAAGATTGTTTGATCATTGAATTGACAGGTACACAGAATAAGCTGGAAGCTTTCCTGAATCTTCTGAAGGATTATGAGATACTCGAACTGGCAAGAACCGGAATTACCGGACTTTCCAGAGGCAGCAAGGATGTTGCATTTTTCTGATTCATTAAGAGTCAGAGAACCGCGGAAAAACCGGCGGAACAGATAAAGCTAGTAAAGGACAAGACCTTTCACTATATAGGATACCCCCGCGGAGATCGGGAGCATTCTACTCTATATTTTAAATTCATTTAGGAGGAATGCAAAATGGCAGCAAAAATTTATTATCAGGAAGATTGTAACCTTTCTCTTCTCGAAGGACAGAAGATCGCTATCATTGGATACGGAAGCCAGGGACATGCACATGCACTGAACTTAAGAGAGTCAGGATGTGATGTTATCATCGGTCTGTACGAGGGAAGCCGTTCTTGGAAGAAAGCAGAAGAGCAGGGATTCAAAGTATATACAGCAGCTGAAGCTGCAAAGCAGGCTGACATCATCATGATTCTGATCAACGATGAGAAACAGGCTAAACTTTACAAAGAAGACATCGAGCCAAACCTTGAAGAGGGTAACATGCTTATGTTCGCTCACGGATTCAACATCCATTTCGGAACAATCGTACCGCCAAAGAATGTTGATGTTACAATGATCGCACCTAAGGCACCAGGACATACAGTAAGAAGCGAGTATCAGGCTGGAAAAGGAACACCTTGTCTGGTAGCTGTAGAGCAGGATTACACAGGAAAGGCTCTTGACAGAGCACTTGCTTATGGTCTTGGAATCGGTGGAGCAAGAGCCGGAGTTCTTGAGACAACATTCAGAACAGAGACAGAGACAGACCTCTTCGGAGAGCAGGCTGTACTTTGTGGTGGTGTATGTGCACTTATGCAGGCTGGATTCGAGACTCTTTGTGAGGCTGGATATGATCCGAGAAATGCATACTTTGAGTGTATCCATGAGATGAAGCTGATCGTTGACCTGATTTACCAGTCAGGATTCGCTGGAATGAGATATTCTATCTCTAACACAGCTGAGTACGGTGATTATATCACAGGACCTAAGATTGTAACAGACGAAACAAAGAAAGCCATGAAGCAGATTCTTTCCGATATTCAGGACGGCACTTTTGCAAAGAATTGGATTCTGGAAAACCAGTCCGGCTGTATGCACTTCGGCGCTATGAGAAGAAGAGAAGCAGAACATCAGTTAGAAGAAGTTGGCGCAGAGCTTCGTAAACTGTATAGCTGGAACGGAAAAGAAAAACTGATTGATAACTAAGAGATACATAAAACTGAATATAAAAAGCAAAAAGGGCAGTGGAAACAGAGGTTTTCACTGTCCTTTTTGCTGTGTAAAAAGTTACAGCAGCAGGATTTTAAAGTGTTAAGTAACCTTTTGTTGTGCTTGATAAGAAGAAAATAGGAAAGAAATCCACCAGAATACTTGAAAGAACTGGAAAGAGAAACTATAATATAGTAAAAATCTACAAAAAATACATATTATATATAGTAAAAACAGATAAAATACCGATAATCGTTGACAAGAAGAAAAACTTGTGTTAAGTTATATTTAAGAAATGTTAAGAAACAAATGGAAACGGATAAGAAGGGAGGATATAAAGTGGCTGGAAAAAAAACAGTATCTATGCAGGATATTGCAGATGAGCTGGGAATCAGCAAGGTGACTGTTTCTAAGGCGCTGAATGGAAAAGACGGAGTAGGGGAGGAACTGAAACAGAAAATTTTCCAGAGTGCGCAGGAACATGGCTATATACTTCCCGATTATGGACAGCGCAGGGCAAAAAAAGTGGGAATTGTTATGAGCGACCGCTTTAATTCCGGAGATGCCGGAAAATTCTATATGGGGATGTACGAGAAAATTATCGCAGAACTGCGCAAGGTTATGTGTGCCAGCATGATGATTACTCCGACCCGGGAAAGTCTTCAAAGCGATTTGGATATGCTGGAACGAAAAGGAACGGTTGACGGATTGATTCTTCTTGGTATCCTGGACAGAAAAGTGCGGGATGCAGTAGATGCCATTCCTTTGCCCAAGGTTTATGTAGATGTTTACGATGTGACACACAAATCGGATTCTGTAGTAACCGAAAATATATACAGTGCCTATGAGCTGACAGATTATCTGATACAAAAGGGACATAAAGACATTGGATTTGTGGGAACGGTGGGAGGAACCACCAGTATTACAGACCGTTACCTGGGATTTATGAGAGGTATTCTGGAAACCGGTAGAGCGCCGAATCAGGAATGGGTGATTCCGGACAGGAATGGAGCAGCTATTGAACTGATGCTTCCGGAGAGACTTCCGACTGCCTTTGTCTGCAACTGTGATGAAACTGCTTTTCGGCTGGTGAAAACCTTAAAGGCCAAAGGCATACGGGTGCCGGAGGATATTTCTGTTGTAGGGTTTGACGACGATATTTATGCGGAACTTTGCGAGCCGGCGCTGACAACAGTGGCGGTTAATATCGAAGAAATCGGAAAAGTTGCTGCAAAACGTATGATGCGCTACATGGAAAGAACCAGACGCAGGCCGGGAGAAGTATTTAGAATACTGGGTAAAATTATTTACAGAGATTCTGTGAAAGAAATCAAGGAATAAGACAAGAAGAAAAGGAGGGCAACAGCCTTGGAGAAAGTAAGAAAGTCCCCGAAAGAAAAGAAAGTCAGAAAACCGAAATGGACGAAAAATGATTCGGAACTGACAGCGTTGGCACTGCCGACCACGGTCTGGTATGTACTGTTTTGTTTCCTGCCAATGTTTGGATTGGTTATCGCTTTTAAGAATTACAAAATTGCAGGCGGAAGAAGTTTTATTTACAATGTAATACATAGTGACTGGTCAGGGTTTAAAAACTTTGAATTTTTAATTAAGTCTAATGACTTGTTTGTGATTTTGAGAAACACGATACTTTACAATCTGGCTTTCATTGTACTGGGGATGATTTTCTCTGTTGGGCTGGCCATTATGATTAGCCTGCTTCACAGCAAAAGAAAATCAAAAGTATATCAGACTTTGATGTTTTTTCCGTACTTTATGTCATGGGTTGTAGCAGCATATTTTCTGGATGCCTTTTTGAATCAGGACAATGGTCTGATTAACAGCATGCTTCGCGACGGTGGCGGTGAAGGGATTCAGTGGTATATGAAAGCGGGTGTCTGGCCGGCAATCCTGATTTTCATGTATTTGTGGAAATCAACTGGCTACAACATGGTTATCTATCTTTCCAGTATTTCCGGAATTGATACAACTTTGTATGAGGCAGCCGTTATGGACGGTGCGAATAAGAAGCAGCAGGTTCGTTATATTACACTGCCATGCCTGAAAAATGTCATTATTATGATGTTTATCTTAAATGTAGGTAAGGTTTTTTATTCAGACTTCGGGTTGTTCTTCCAGCTTTCACAGGGAGCAAGCGGTTCGATCTTCAATACGACGGCAACGATTGATACCTTTGTGTATAATGCAATCCAGTCCTCCACACCGATTGGTATGACTTCAGCAGCAACATTCTTCCAGTCTGTAGCATGTTGTATCACGATTCTGGTGGCGAACGCGATTGTAAAGAAAATTGACGCGGACAGTGCAATTATATAGGAGGCGGAAGAATGAAAAAGAATAGACAAAAAGAAGCCGCAGAGGTTTCGAAATTAAACAGGATTTCAGTAAAGACAGATGTATGTTTTAACATCATCTTTATCATACTGGCTTTGATTTGCATTATTCCGGTTGTTTTTGTTTTCATGATTTCTATTTCATCTGAAAAGTCGATTCAGATGAATGGTTATCGCTTTATACCGGAGAAGTTTTCCATAGATTCCTACGCATTCCTGCTCAGAGAGGGAAAAATGATTCTGTCTTCTCTCGGAATCTCGGTAATGGTAACGGTAATAGGTACAGTATTGGGCGTTATGCTTACAACCATGATGGGATATGTAATTTCCAGAAGAAATTATAAAATGCAGAATTTCTTTACCATGGTGGTGTTTATACCTATGATTTTTAATGGTGGTATGCTTTCCTCTTATGTGGTAAATACACAGTTTATGCATTTGAAAAACAGCATTTGGGCCTTGATTCTGCCCCTTTGTGTTTCTTCGTTTAACGTTGTTATCTGTAAGACGTTCTTTAAGACCAATATACCGGAATCGGTCATTGAATCTGCACAGATTGACGGAGCTTCACAATTTACGATTTTCGGAAAAATCGCGCTGCCTCTGTCTAAACCTATGATGGCAACGATTGCATTATTTTTAACTTTTGGTTATTGGAATGACTGGTTTCAATCCTCTCTGTATATCACAGATAAGAAACTGTACTCTTTACAGGCCCTCCTGGACAGTATCCAGAGAAGTATTGATGTAATGGCAAACAACCCGTCTCTTGGCGTAACTATGACGCAGTATATCAATAGTATGCCGAAAGAAGGGGCGAGAATGGCAATGGCCATTTTGATTATTATCCCGATTGCATGTAGCTATCCGTTCTTCCAGAAATACTTTATTTCCGGATTGACTGTAGGCGCTGTAAAGGGCTGATATAAAAAAATAAAACAAGCAAAAACAAAAGGAGGATTTTTATGAAAGCGAAACAGGCAACAGCGTTGGTATTGGCTTCTGTTATGGGGTTAGGACTCCTGGCAGGCTGCGGCGATTCCAAAAAAGGCGGTAGCGAAACCGCAAAAAATGATGGAGATGTGGTTACTTTAAAATGGATTCAGGTAGGCGGCAGTATGCCGGATAATTACGATGCATGGCTGAAACAGATTAATCCTTATCTGGAAGAAAAAATTGGTGTCAATATCGATATGGAGATTGTTCCATGGGCAGATTGGGATAACAGAAGAAGTGTTATCACAAACTCAGGAGAAGATTTCGATATTCTTTTTACAGACCAGACACGTTACAATGCAGAAGTAAACACAGGTGCATTTTTGGATTTGACAGATATACTGGATGAAAACGCTCCGGAGCTGAAAAAGCTGATTCCTGAAGATTACTGGGAAGCAATGGAAATCGATGGAAAAATCTATGGTGTTCCTACCTACAAAGACAGTTCTGTAACGCAGTACTTTGTATGGGACAAAGCAGTTGCTGACAAGTACGGCATTGATATTAACAGCATTAAATCTTATGAAGATTTGTATCCTGCATTAAAGAAAATCAAAGAAGGGGAAGGAACTGCTCCCTATTATATGTCAAAATCCGGTGCTGATTTCTTAAATACCGTATACTTTGACCAGTTAGGCGCAGGTCTTCCGGCTCTGGGTATTCGTTATGATGACGAGACTAAAACAGTTGTAAATCCTTTAGAGGATGAAGAAATGCTGGCTCAGCTTGATATTATACATAAAATGTACAAAGAAGGCATCATCAACGGTGATGCACCGACAGCAGATGATTCCAGCAAATACAAAACGTTCTTTACAGCACAGGGATGGAGCCAGGCTGCAAAGACAACATGGGGCCCAAGCAATGGTATTGATGACTGTGAAGCAGTGGCTTTTACAGATACCATCGTATCCAATGCAAGTGTTAGAGGTTCTATTAATGCAATTTCTTCCGGCTGCAAACATCCTGAAAAAGCGCTGGAATTTTTACAGCTTGTAAACACAGATACCAAAGTCCGTGACTGGCTGTACTATGGGGTAGAAGGCGAAAACTTTGAGTATACAGATGATAAGAAGGTAAACAAACTGAATACAGACTGGCCTATGGCTGGTTATACACAGGGCAGTTACTTTGATGTTTCACAGCTTGCTACAGAGGAAGTAAATCAGTGGGATGAAGTAAAAGAACTGAACGAAAAAGCAACACCATCTATCATGCTTGGATTTGATATGGATACAAGCAACGTAGAAACAGAACTTGCAAACTGCCGTTCCGTATACGAAAAATATAAATCTGAATTCTTCACAGGCGCACAGGATCCGAGAGAACTGGTAAAAACCATTCATGATGAACTGGAAGCTGCCGGCTGGGATACTATCCGCGAGGAAGCTCAGAAGCAGGTAGATGCTGCAAAATAAAAAGTACAATGGTAAGAAGAGGGGCATTTTCACAAATGGAGAGAATGTCCCTTTCTCTATAAAATACAAAAACCAGGAGGAAAAGAATATATGTGGTTTCTTGACAAGAGAATACAGGTCATCTGTGATGAACTGAAAAAATTAATTACGGTAAAGAACATGCCAATGGAACACATTCTTTATAAAGAAGGACGCTTTTTTTACCCGGACGAAGCGGAAAAAGCAGAACAGGCATGGCAGGACTTTACACCAAAGACCATGAAATGGTACGGACCGGATAAACATTACTGGTTCCGCGCAGATTATACCGTGCCGGAAGAATTAGCCGGAAAAACCTTGCGTCTTCATGTGAAAACCCAGATTGAAGAATGGGATGATGCGAAAAATCCGCAGTTTTTACTATTTGTCAACGGAGAAGAAACGCAGGGTATGGATATGAACCACCGCATTGTGCAGATGGCTGCAGAGGCCAAAGGGGGAGAGACCTGGAGACTGGATATTCAGGCCTATACCGGAATACTTCATTCAGAATTTGACATGATTATGGAAATGCAGGTGGCAGACACACGGATTGAAAAGCTGTACTATGACCTGATGGTTCCGCTTTGGGCATTTAGCCGTATGGATAAAGATGACAAAAACCGTATGGATTTGGAACATGTCATGAACGAAGCCGTAAATCTGCTGGATTTGAGAAATCCCTATTCGCCGGAGTTTTATGACAGTGTGGAAAAAGCAGAGGTTTATCTGGAAAAGGCTCTGTATGAAGATATGGCAGGCTACAGTGATGTGATTGCCACCTGTATCGGACATACCCATATTGATGTGGCCTGGTGGTGGACCGTAGAGCAGACCAGAGAAAAGGTGGCAAGAAGCTTTTCTACCGTTTTGAAATTAATGGACGAATATCCCAATTACAAGTTTATGTCCAGCCAGCCCCAGCTTTATGAATTTTTAAAAGACCGTTATCCGAAGTTGTATGACCGTATCAAAGAGCGGGTAAAAGAAGGACGCTGGGAGCCGGAAGGCGGTATGTGGCTGGAAGCAGATACCAATCTGACGTCAGGAGAATCTCTGGTACGTCAGTTCCTGTATGGAAAACGATTCTTCAAAGACGAATTTGACGTAGACTGCAAGGTTCTGTGGCTGCCGGACGTATTCGGCTATTCCGGTGCGCTTCCGCAGATTATGAAAAAAAGCGGTATTGACTACTTTATGACCACAAAGCTGGCATGGAATCAGATTGACAAAATGCCTTACGATACTTTTATGTGGAAGGGCATTGACGGAAGTTCTGTCTTTACTCACCTGGTAACGACCCTGGGCGTGGGACAGAGCGAAGATGATTTCTTTACAACCTACAACGGAATTCTGCACCCGGACGCGCTGATGGGCGGCTGGAAGAGATATCAGAACAAGGATATCAACAACGACATTCTGATTTCCTACGGTTATGGAGACGGAGGCGGAGGTCCTACAAGAGAAATGCTGGAAACCTCTCTGCGTATGGAAAAAGGAATCAAGGGACTTCCGAAAGTACGTCAGGAATTTTCCAGAACTTATTTTGATGAATTGTATGAAAAATTAAAGGACAACCGCAGACTTCCTACCTGGGAGGGAGAACCGTATTTTGAATACCACAGAGGTACTTACACTTCCATGGCGAGAAATAAACGCTCCAACAGAAAGAGCGAAGTGCTGATGATGAATCTGGAACTTCTGGAACTTCTGGCTTCCTGGAAGGGCGCTGCTTACGCAAAAGAAGAAATGGATAAGATGTGGAAAGTCATTCTGTTAAATCAGTTCCACGACATTCTTCCCGGCTCATCCATTCATGAAGTATATGAAGTGACAAAAAAGGAGTATGCAGAACTGGAAGAACAGGGATGTGCACTTCTTGGAGATTCTATGAAAACAGTGGCAGGAGAAGGAGAAAACGTTACTCTGTTTAATACCCTTGGTTTTGAACGCAGTGATGTGGTCAGCCTTCCAAAAGAAGTTTCCGGTGCGCTGGTAGCAGAGAACGGAAAAGTATATCCCATTCAGACACTGGAAGACCGTGGGGTAGCTTATGTGGAAAATCTGCCTTCTAAGGGCTATGAATCCTTTAAGGTGGAAAGCACAGCCAAAGCGCCATCTTCATTCAGACGCCAGGGTAACTGTCTGGAAACACCGTTTTATACAGTAGAGGTGGACGAAAATGGTCTTCTCTCCTCTGTGTTTGATAAGAAAAACAAAAGGGAAGTGCTGCAGCAGGGCAAAAAGGGAAATCTCTTCTGTATGTATGAGGATAAACCGATTTATTACGATAACTGGGATATTGATATTTATTACACCGAGAAATCCTGGGAAATTACAGAACTGTCCCGTATGGAATGGAAAGAGGAAGGTCCTGTCTGCACAGTTCTGGAGCTGGAGCGCAAGGTCAGCAATTCTGTGATTAAGCAGAAGATTTATTTCTATGCTGATTCTGCAAGAATTGATTTTGAAACCTATGTGGACTGGAAAGAACACCAGCACCTTCTGAAAGTGCACTTCCCGGTAGATATTCATACAGATGAGGCTGCTTTTGATGTGCAGTTTGGAAATCTGACCAGAAAAGTGCACACCAACACAAGCTGGGATATGGCCCGTTTTGAATCCTGCGGACAGAAATGGATAGACCTTTCTGAAGGGCATTATGGAGTCAGTCTGTTAAACGATTGCAAATACGGACATTCTGTAAAGGATTCTGTGATTGGACTGACCTTAATCAAATCCGGTATTGAGCCAAATCCGGTTACAGACCAGGAAGAGCATTACTTTACCTATTCTCTGTATCCTCACGAAGGAAATCTTCGGGACTGCGATACGGTAAGAGAAAGTTATTGCCTCAATTATCCGGTGCTGGCAAAAGAACAGACACAGGCAGCAGGAAAGGCTTCTCTTTTAACTGTGGATAAGAAAAATGTTATGGTAGAGACTGTGAAACTGGCAGAAGATGGAAACGGCATGATCATCCGTGCTTATGAGTACGAAAATACAAAGACGCATGCAGAGCTTTCTCTGGGTATGGGCAAAGAAATTGAGTCAGTTTGCGAATGTAATCTGATGGAAGAAGAGATACCAGGCGAGATTGCACATACGGACAAGGGTTTTGACGTTGACATCAAGCCGTTTGAAATCAAGACTTACAGAGTCATTTTGAAATAAGACTGCTGAAATAAGATGGGAGACAAGGAAATGGAAAGACAGAATTTGAATGGGGGCTGGAACCTGTTGTGGAAAGAGAAAACTCTGGATACACAGGTACCGTTTTCCGTATATCATGATTTGTTTTCCCATGGGGAGATAGAAGATCCGTTTTACCGGGACAATGAAAAGGAAGCTCTTTTGTTGTCCCGGGAGGACTATACTTATCAGACAGAGTTTGATGTGACAGAGCAGATGATGAAAAACAGCCAGATAAGGCTGAAATTTCTCGGCATTGATACTCTGGCAGATATTTATCTCAATGGAACCCATGTGGGAAATACTTATAACATGCACCGCACCTGGGAATTTTCCGTCAGGGAGTTATTAAAAGAAAAGGGAAATCTGCTGGAAATCCGGTTTCACTCTCCGATTCTTTATATGGAAGAACAGAATCGGCTGCAAGGGAAAATTCCCTGTAACACAGATACCATAGACGGATTTCCGTATCTGAGAAAATCCAACTGTATGTCTGGCTGGGACTGGGCGCCCAAGCTTCCGGACATGGGAATCTTCCGTGATGTGATATTGGAAGGCATAGATGAGGACAGACTGGAAGATGTTTGTGTGCGTCAGAGCCATGAGCATGGTCAGGTGACGCTTTCCTTTGGAGTTCATACACTGAAAACTCACAGGGGAGAGAGGGTTCGCTATCGTGTTACCGTGACGGCACCGGATGGAAGCGTTCTGACAGAAGAAAATTCTCCAAAAGAACTGGTCATAGAAAATCCAAAACTCTGGTGGCCAAGAGGTTATGGAGAGCAGGCTCTCTACACTGTGCGGGTGGAACTTTTAAACGGGGATAAGACAGAAGATGTGTGGGAGAGAAGAATCGGACTTCGCACTATGAAAATGCACATGGAAAAAGACCAGTGGGGAGAATCCTTTGCCCATGAAGTCAATGGCGTTGCCATTTTTGCCATGGGTGCAGACTACATTCCTGAAGATTGTTTTCTGCCCAGAACCAGTAAAGAAAAGACGAAAAAACTGTTGGAACAGTGCGCTTTGGCAAATTACAATGCCATTCGTGTCTGGGGCGGCGCTTATTATCCGGAGGACTGGTTCTATGATTTGTGCGACGAATATGGATTTTTAATCTGGCAGGACTTTATGTTTGCCTGCTCCACCTATCAGCTGACCGAAGTTTTTGAAGAAAATATTTCCAGAGAAATCGAGGACAATGTAAGACGTATCCGCCACCATGCCTGCCTGGGTCTTTGGTGCGGAAACAATGAAATGGAAGGCATGATTGTAGAAGGCTACACAAAGGACCCGAAACTTCTGGGAGATTATACCAGAATGTACAGTTATGTGATTCCGAAAATTGTAAAGCGAGAGGACCCGGATACTTTCTATTGGCCATCCAGTCCATCTTCAGGAGGGGATTTCGATGACCCTCAGGATGAAACCAGGGGAGATGCCCATTATTGGAAAGTATGGCACGGATACGAACCCTTTACCGGATACCGCAAGCATAATTTCCGTTATGCCTCCGAGTTTGGTTTTGAATCTCTTCCGGCTATGAAAACCATTGAAAGCTTTACGCTTCCGGAGGACAGAAATGTATTTTCCTATGTGATGGAAAAACACCAGAGAAGTGAAAATGGGTACGCTAAAATGATGGTTTACATGGCGCAGTATTTCCCTTATGCAAAGGATTTATCCCATCTTGTATACGCCTCCCAGCTTATGCAGGCTCAGGCTATGCGCTATGGGGTAGAGCATTGGAGAAGAAACAGAGGCGAGTGCATGGGCGCTATTGTATGGCAGCTCAATGACTGCTGGCCGGTAGCTTCCTGGTCTTCCATTGATTATTATGGAAGATGGAAGGCTCTGCACTACTTTGAAAAGAGATTTTTTGCACCTGTTCTGCTTTCCTGTCATGAAGAGGGTCTGCTTTCTCAGGACCCGAACGTGAACGCGAGACCTTATGAGGTGGAGAAGAGTATTCGTCTGCACGTGGCAAACGAAACGCTGCAGGAGCAGAAGGTTCTGGTGCGTTGGAGTCTGCGTGACAGCCAATCCCGGATTGTAGGGGAAGAAAAGGAGCGGGAAGTCTGCGTCAAACCTCTTTCCGGCGTATGGCTGGAGAAAGAAGAGTATCCTCAGGCCGATTTGCAG
>ERZ827037.1322-NODE-1322-length-26783-cov-4.484473_pt1 | contig 26783 bp, 32 predicted proteins | sample MGYA00519924_ERZ827037 | MGnify/ENA primary metagenome ERZ827037 (study PRJEB31778, sample SAMEA3449250) | human gut metagenome | biome: human gut; feature: human-associated habitat; material: faeces | place: United Kingdom | collected 2010/2012 ...
CGCTTACTATACCGCTGCGTCTGCATTCCCACCAGCGATATCCACCGGTAGATTGGAAAAAGCGCCGCGCTGCCAGTCTGCCCCGCATTCTTCCGCTGCGCCAAATCGGAAGCGGATTTGCTTTTCTTTTGATGCTTCTTATTTTCTACGGCCTGCGCCGTTTCCATGTTGTCTGTTTCCCTGATGGCTTCCTCCTGCGCGGGCTTTTCCCGTTTGGCATTTTTCAGCCCCATGCGGGAACACCTCCATCTTTATTTCCATACAAAATGGTTACAATTTGGTTACAATTTAGTTCCCATTATACACACATGGACGGTTCTACGCAAGCTTCGTGGCCATTTTTCGGCGATTTGTACAATCAAATTCTTTTATTCTGGGTATTTTAGCTGAATGCTTGTCCAATTCTCCAAGATCTTTTCCATTTTCTGTGATTCTTTTTTGGCTCCATCCAAATCATGGTCACGCCAATTGCCGCATTCACGCTCTGAGGCACCCGGAATCTCCCCCTCATAGGAGACGATAAAGGCAAAGGCGGCGCGCGTCAGATTGATTGCCTTCTGGCGCTCCATCCCGCGCGTCAAAAAATAAAACCCCGTACGGCATCCCATTGGGCCGAAATAGACCACCTGCTCTGCAACGTCAGAATTGCGGACAAAGGTCGCAAAAAGGTGCTCGATCGTATGCATCGCACCGTTTTCCATCACAGGCTCCCGGTTGGGCAGGCGCGTGCGCAGGTCAAAGGTATCAATATCCCCATCCACACGGGAGAGATACATCCCCCTGGGCAATTTGGTATGGTCAATTTGAAAGCTCAAAATTTTTTCCATCATGCAACAGTCCTTTCTCATTCTTCTACGGGTACACCGGTCAGGAAGGAAATCCCGCCAATCGCATCTTTTAAGGAACCACGCCCGGAGAGCGCATCCCGGAACGATGCGATCAGTTGCAGCGCATCCTCCTTAGCGCGTTCAAACAGCTCCTCAAAACTCTCCTCACTCACCCGGTCAGGCGCTGCCGGGTAAGCCCACTGCCCTTTCTGATCGTTGGCATAATCCCATCGCTTACTGGCTTGCGTCCGGCGCAGCATCGACGTCAGACACGGGCCGAGGAAAGGATAAACCGGAAGCTGAATCAGTGCCATGACCGGCAGTTTCCAGCCATGCCGATCTGTCAGGAAAGACTGCATCGTGCGCGTATCACAAAATGCCTGCCGCGCCTGCGCCTGAGAGAGAGAAACATGCAGCTCCTCCTGCGCCGCGGCGGACAGCACGCCGGCCATCGCATCGAGAAGAATGGCATCCGTAGAGAGCACCTCCCTGGTTTCAAACTTCCGGGCGGAGGGCACCTGCAAATGCCTGCGCAGCATCAGCATATCGATCTCATATTCCACTTGATTGTGGACAACGCCTTTGAGATACCAAATATGGCGCGCCTTGATGATCTGGTATTGTGTTGCATAAATATAGGGATGTGCAACCCGGTCGAGCGCATAGTGGCACAAAAAACCATAAATATAGGATAGGGCCTGATCTCGCCCTGCCTCAGGCAAAGCCTGCGCATATCGGAGCATCGCCTCAAAAAGAGCGTTGGGATTTGCACGGTGCATCCGCGAGCCGGCGGGGTTGCAGCTTTTCCCCGGCATCGTGGGCAGAATCCGGTGAAAAAACAGCACATCCGGCCCTTGTGTGCCATAATATACGGCCTCTGGATCCAACCGGATTTCCGGAGTAGTGGCCTCAATCTGCTCCATCAGTTCCCGTGCAAATAAATAATGCGTTGAAAAAGCGGGCATAATGACTGCATCCTTTCTTTTTCTTAATCGGAAAACTCTTTCCAAACTGTATGAGGCATCCGTCTTTTCAGCTCCGGATACAGGCGGCCGAAAAAGCGATGGAATTGCGCCTCACTCAACTGATCCCTACCCGGGTACGCCTCGCTGCCATCAGAGAACCTCTGCGCACCCGCGCACAATTGTTCAAGCAACAGCACTTCCTCTTCGGAAAGCCCTTCCATGGCAGGGCCGCGGCAGCACAGTGCGGTAAACTCCCCGGTAAAGGAATTCGTATCGCACAGCCCGCGGGCATATGCTTCAATCCAGCCGTAGATAGAATGCTCCAATCCAGCCGTCCTCCTAATAGAAAACATTTTGATACAGGCATTTTTCCAATGTATCAAACAGAATGGTTGATGCTATTATATCACGATCCCGGATGCAGGGCAAACAGGCGCTTGGCTTCCACGCGCGGCCTTTTTTGGTGAATATTGTATATAATATTTTTTAAAAATTTTCAAAAATACATGGAACGCACAAAAATTGTAATCAATTTGTAGTGTCTTTCGTGGCCTTTTGTGCTATAATATCGTCAGCTTTACACCAATCACTTTCATGGAACCACACGTTCCCTTCAGTTGAGTGGGAAAAGAACGTACAGAAAGGAGCATGCAGGAAATGAACATTCCCAAATTCACCCCTATCACAGCCTTGATGCTCATAGCAGCACTAATGATCTGTGCGCTCTCCGCCTGCGGTGCTCCGGCAGCTAATCAAGATTCCGCTGCTGAATCGGCCCCCACTGCCTCGGCAAATACAATCGCTACCGCCATTATTCAGGAGGTGCCGATTGACTATATGGTAAAATTGGAGCCAGAAACGATCCCCTTACATTATGACTTCGACCTATCCCTCGTGGATGATTGCGCGGTATATATGAGCACGGTTAACACGAGCGCAGACGAAATTGCTATTTTCCATTTGAAAGAGGGCGAAAGTGGGCAAAAAATCATCCAAGCGCTCAACGCCCATATCCGGATGAAGATCAAAACCTTTCAAACGCTTTCCCCCAACGAATCTGAAAAGCTCTCCCATGCGCGTTTGATTTCCAATGACCGTTATATTGCGCTTCTCGTTTGCACTAAAATCGATTCTGCCTACGCGATTTTGACGAATTACGATCAATTTCCGGCTATGACGAATGCAGCAGCTGTAAAAAAAGGCTCTGTTTCCTCCAGAAAAGGGGATTGATTTTTTTGAGCCAATATGCTATCATATCAACTAGTGCGGGAATAGTTCAGCGGTAGAGCGTCGGCTTCCCAAGCCGAAAGTCGCGGGTTCGAATCCCGTTTCCCGCTCCATTATAGAAGCGCCACAAACCTTGTAGATAAAGGGCTTGTGGCGCTCCTGTTTTATCGTATGTGCGTAGTTTGGTGTTTGTTTGGTGTTTATCGACGCTAAAAATCGGACAACTTGAAACAAGGATGCAAGTCAGAATGCAAGTCAAAAAATAGAAAGAAACCTTATGACGTGAATCATTTACTTTGCAAGAGGCATAATAGCCTAGGACCGTAGATATATTTAAGTAGTTGAGGTTCTAATGTGGCAAAATTTAGTGAAAATTTTTACTATATCTGTTGACATAGGAAATAATTAGAAATATAATTATTCATACATTTTCGTAATAGTTCGTATAAGAACGATAAAAAAATCAGTGACAAGTTTCTTCCTTTGTTGTATAATGTAATTAGGAGGGAAGGATGGCCCTGCGTTTGCCCAAAAAGGACTGGGCACTCGGCAGTAGTTGACTATGTAAGACGATTCCAGAAATCGTTAGAGAGGAGTCCGACAATAATGATTAGAAAAGATGTAAAAGCCATGCAGGAAAAGGATTGGCATCCGAAAGTGCCCGATGCAGAAACTATTAAGCAGCAGGTTCAAACAAAAGATTCTAAAATTAACGGAAGACATTCCGGATCAGTTCGAATGGCCTTGGGGAGAGTCGCCGTGCAACCTAAATAAATGAATTATATTATGATATAATACCCTTGAAAACAGCAAGGGTATTATTTGGTTTGTTTTTTATGATGCGATAACTGAATTCAGTTATCAAATTTCAAAATGTGGAGGAAATTTATGAATTCTGGGAAAAGAGACGAAATCGAAGACATTTATAATTTGTTGGATATCATTGTAAATGTCGAGGGATTGACTAACAAGTGGCTCATGTGGAGTGAAACTTTCCTCCCGGATCAAGCGGTTTTCGTTCCTAGCATCTTTCAGTTGAGAGATGCAACTTCTCACTTCGTGACCATGTTTTCAAAAGGTCTGGAAAATGATTATTTCCCCAAGAATTTAAATAGCACAAGTAAATGCGTGGATTTTTTTACAAATTCAGAAACTGCGTATCAACTCCATGAGGCTTTTTCGCACATAAAGAGAGCGTTTTATGATTGCGCTGATTATATAGTTGTTTCTACCGATAATGCAATGGATCAGATAGAAACTGCCGAGGGATCATATGCGTTTCACCGTAAGATGGCAGCATATAGAGACGAAATAGCCCAAGTACGGCAAAAAAAATCAGAATCGGTTGATGAAAGTTATAAGACTATAGAAAAATGGGATAGTATACTAAGCGCTATTTCTACCATCTTTATTTCAATTGAGCAGGAAACAAAAATTGCTGTGATGCTGGAAAGCGCAAATAATCAAATTTCTTTGATTAGAAGAAAGTATGATTCTGAATTAATAGAGAGATATGACAGTGACTTTCCTGAAATGGCTCAAAAGCTTGAATATATACCTGAGCAAGTGGAGAAATATAAGCTTAACGCCGCGATGGAATCGGAAGAAATTATAAATGATCCCCAAGGTTGGAAAATACAGCAGGATAATAATATGGATCATATTATGAAAGAATTGTCAGCTTTGATCTGCAATCTGGACCATTTAAACGCGGCACTTAAAAAAGCCAGTGAAGACGAAAAGCCTCATAAAATTAAAAGATTTTTTTATTCTGTGCTCGGCTGGGTGTCTTGTACACTCGGGAGTGCCATTATCACTCCTTTTTTCGCTGGAGAAGTTTCAAAACAAGCTTGGACGAAAGGGATGATAGAAGCGACTCCTTTTTATAAATACATAATTATATTTATAGGCGTCTTCCTTGGCTTGGCTGCTTTAGGAAGAGGAGTATACTATATTATTAAAAAACGCTGAATATTAAAATGAAAATAAGCAATCCCCCGGACTCCTAATGGACTCCGGGGGCGTTTTGTCTATTTCGTTTTTGTTGTCATCTTTTGGGTACGTCATACGTCATAGCCAATTTACTATCCGCCGTGCCTTTAGTCGTCGGATCCGTGATACAGGCCCATACAGATCCAATAACCGATACCACGATCACGGGATTGCTCACCGCATTGCACAGGGCATCCCACAGCGCCGCCCAGGTCGTCATGTCCTGCCACTGCAGGCCCAAGCCCACTAGGATCGGGCTGACGATAGCAATAACGATTTGCGCCCAAAAGGTAGGGTTCTTTAAGCGTACTTTCCAGTTGATATTTTTCAGCATATGTAATTCCTCCAATTTTTAATTTCTGCCCTCCGTTGAGTAGCGGAGGGCTTTGTATGTTAGACCAGCTTAGACAGCAACCACGTAACGACTGCTACAATAATAGCGGCGATTGATGCGCCCACATTCAACACTCCTCTCTCAAATTTTTGAGATAAGCATCTTGGAGTTCCTTGTACTTACATTTCACGGCTCCATTTCCGCCCCGGTTTACATATTCCTCACCAGCTTTCAGCCTTTCTTCTATTGGCATTTCCTCGCTCATAATGGTCAGCCGTAAATTGCACATGTAGTTTTCCTTCGTATGCTTTTGAAGCGTTCCAATATCGGCCCGGATCGCCTTGGCTTCATCCAGTATCTTCTTTACCCATTTCCAAATGCGAAAAAGGGATCCCAAAATTGCCGCTGCGCCGGTGATGACAGAGAGGACAGCCCCAATTTGATTTATTATATGCATGTCTGTCACCTGATATCTCTTTTATTGATATACCCGGTCACGTTGCTGCCCACTGGCTTTTTGCCCACCATATCTGCATGCGGCGTGACACGGTAACGCCCGCCAAAATCTTGCCCGTCATAAAGGGAATAGGTGCCGCTAATCTTACGGGAGACTTTGCCCGTGCTGGCCGATGCATAAAGCGGTACATCTTTGATTGTAATTGGCCGCCCCGCTGCATACGGATTGGCAGGGGCGTTTCCGCCAGATGCCGCGCCAACGCTCGCCGCCGTAAACCAGCCCGTAGTCTGCGCCGCGCTGGTCGCCGTCAGGATCGTGGAGCAGGCATACGGATAGGCCGCGCCCTTGGCCACCTTCACCACGCGCATCCTCGTCCCGGCGAAATTCTTTGTTTTGGCTCCGGCGCCGGAACTGGAAGCCGCACCCGCACCGTTCACGGTGACAATATCCCCTTCATCGATTTTCCCGGAAGTAGATGGTTTGTCCGGCTGTACAGGCGTAACAGCTTCAAGACAATCCAGTCAAGCTTTCCCCAGCGATCCCAATCCCCTTTCGCCAGCTCGCTACGCACAACGCCGTAGTCAAAGCCTTTGGCCTCGATCACAATACCGTTTCCGATGCATACGCCAACGTGGGAATCTCACGGAACACCAGCACGCCCGGCATTTCCGGGATCATCTTAATTGCACCCTGCGTTTTACAGTGCTGCCGCAGGCCTCCGACATTGACATCCTGGCTTGCGTTGTACTTTAGAGCGCTCGTTGCTGAATCTGACCAAAGATAGCCTTTGATTAGGCCGCAGCAGTCATGCACCCGCTTTTTCAGGTGCTTCGCTCGCGCCGTCGCCGGTCGGCTTCCGGTAAACTGGACGGGATACTGCTTCATTTTACGGATATAAAATAACGATCTCTTGCGGATACGACGCATCTGGAAAACAGATCCGCCGGCACATGACCTGGATACCAGAGCCGGGCATGACTGTAAAGCAGGAAGCCAAAGAGCTCGAACGGCAAAAAGTCCTTTTTGAGGAAAAAGTGAGATCGGGAAATTACGCGGACGGAAATGTAAAGTTTGAGACCTTAGGGTCTTTCATGTAACCATAGGGCGGCTGTCCCATCGGTTCGCCTGCGTTGCCCTTTATCTTATTGCTGATGCGCCGCTTCTTGCTGATGTCGCGTGCGTACCACTCATTGAACAGATTGCGGATTGGAACCATTTTGTTTTCGCCCTCGTCGGTGTCGATGTTGTCCGAGACCGCCACCAGACGAATATCATGCTCCGGGAAAAAATCCTCCGCCAACCTACCAACCTCAATGTAATTACGTCCAAGACGGGAAAGATCTTTTACAAAAACGGCTGCCGCCTTGCCCTGTCCAAGCTGTGCGATCATATCATTGAAGCCCGGACGGTCCATCGTCACGCCGGAAATTCCGTCGTCAAGAAAGTGCACCAGATTCGTGTAGCCCTTTTCCCTTGCCACCTTCGTGAGCAATTTTTTCTGATTGCCGATGCTGTAACTTTCACCTTCCAGATTATCGTCACGGGAAAGTCTCTCATAAAGAAAAGCTGTCACGTCACGGGATTTTTTGTTATTCGACTGTCTCATAAGTCCTCCTTTCCGGACAGCCGAACAGCAAATATCTTGTATATCCAATACAATTATTTCTTCCGTATGTCGTCGCCCGCAAGCTGCCACGCCTGCTTTATACCGTGATGTTTCTCGTTCTCCCGTTACAGGGGTTCCATCCTGTGAACTTGAAACGAGGTCTCGGCGCATCCGATACACGGCTCAGTACGGAAGGGATATATCCGTCTGCCTTATGCTGCGCCGGGATTTGACCGGCGTCTTCTTTGTCAAGGTACAAACATCGTCACAGGTACCGCCGGACAAAGTGCGGAAAGGGAGAACACACTCCGCCCGGAAACCAGATTTACGCGGACAGCACCTTAAAACTTGTCACGATGCTGCGGATCAGCTTTGCTTCAAGCCTTAGCCGCATATCCTCATCGACGCACAGGTATTCGTTACCGTATTCGTCCTTCAGCGGCCTTGTCGCAAAAGCTTTGATGTAATGCTGATAATGGGATACCACGCAGGCAAGGGCTTCTCCGTCGCCATCAAGCGGGATGTGGTCCTGCTGTCCTATTTTCTGGGGTTGAACGACCGGAAAATCAGCGAGCGTCTGAACGAGGTGCGCCAGACCGTAGGCATGGCGATACCTCCTTGATACCGCCGTATCTTGAAAAGGGCGACTTTCATATACCCTCCGCATTCCAACTTGCAGAAAAGGAAAACGGCGGCAAAAATTTATTCTTTCAACCGCTGCGCATAACTCAAAGTGTAAAAGTACCACCAAACAACGGTCTTGAGGCGGAATACTAAAGGATAAAACAAAGAGAAAAGCCGACAACTGCAAGTTTCATCTTGCATGTTATCGGCTCTGCATCTTTGCGTCTGGCTCTGTGATCACTATGTATTTAATTATTTTGTTGCCGCACATTTGCTAACAATCACCATATTTTGCCCATGCAGATTGATTATTATTTCATGTTTACATTTTGGGCAGAACAGCGGGAAGTTTTCAAGAATCGTATCGGGGGGCACCTTAGTTCGTGTCTTATTTCCACAAATAGGGCATAATATTCATTTTTCTTTTTCCAATGCGCCACCTCCATTCATCATTGTTTTCTCGTACATATCCTCTACTTTTTCTTGCGGAGTTTCAAATCAATATTCTTCTGTGCTGCCGTCTCTTGAAGTAAGCCCGCTACAAAAGTACTTTTTTCTTTGAGTGTCAGCGTTTCCAGCATAGAATTTTCCTGAATCTGTGTAAGTATCCCTCGTAGCTCCTGTAGTTCCAAAAGGTTTACTGCAACACAAAAGAGGGTCTTTTTGCGGCCATCATTATAGAGGGACAGAAGAATGTCCAGTATTTTTGCCTTTTCTTTCTGCTCCACATGATAGGCTTCGATTCCGTCTCGCCGCGCTTTTTCCAGATCAGTCTTTCTGCGGCGGTGTGTAATAAAAGAATCAAAGTCGTCAATATGCTCGTATTTTTCACAAGGATATTCGCTGCATTGGAAGCAGTATTCTACAGCTCCATGCTCTATGCCGCACCTCGCAATTTTGCACGACTGATTTCCTTCACCGCCGCCGCACCCGGGACAGTTTTTATTTAGGAACATAGGGCAAAGGCCGCAATTCAATCCGCAAAGTGATAAGTATTGATTTTTTCGTTCAAAGCCTTTCATGGCGCCTCCTAAACAGACGGTCAATCATTCTGAATATTACTGTATCAACGAATCTATCAGCTCCTGCACCTCATTGAAAAAACTTGGCAAGTGGAAGCCATCCGCCACAGCATGATGGATATTCATGGTAAACGGCATCCGTGCTTTACCGTTCTCCACTTCAAATTTTCCCCAAGTTACAACAGGGGCCAAAAACTTACCTTCGTCAAATACATGAAGGTCAAAATGCTGATACTTTACCCAGGGCAGGCAGGAGACGTCGAAGAAATTCTGTGGTTGGTTCGCAAGGATGGCCCGCGCCTCCTGGTATTTTCTCTGATCCTCCATAGCTCGTTTGTGAAATTCAAGCAAGTCATCCGCGTACTCGGTTACAAACTTGGAGAAAGATTCATCCTCCTGGTTGAACACGGTATAGGATGGCGAGATAAAATCCCAACGGATCAGATTCCCATCCGTGTCCCAGCTATATTTGAACTCATCGTGGGAATTGATTACCTTAGACACAACCCATATCATAGCGGGATAGAATTTCAAGTTGTTCTTTTTCGCATAGGCAAGCAGCGGCGCCACATCAATCTCTACGGTTAAACTCATGACAATACGCATGTTTTCGATATAAGATTGAAAGAGGCTGCCTCTATCCCATTCAGCCAACTTAACTTTCGTAGCATTTACCATAGACCTATCCTCCGGTACTTCACTCTTTTTTCTTATGTGCTGTGATGATGGTATAGCTATCAGCGTTAACCGTTATAACACACCCATCAATTACCACATACCAGTTCTTTCCTTTCCTTGATATAGAGGCTTCAACGGAAGAAATCCGGCTTCTGCACCAATCCACAACATGATCGGTATCCAAAGCAAGGTTTCTTTTTATTCTCGCTGTTCCCAACCCAGTAGTATGCAGCTTATCCAAATGATTCAGCAATTCGTTTTCCTGTGTCATCTCTACCTCGCAGATCCGATTTTCTAAACTATGTAGACGATTTTCGCAGATTATCCGCTGCTTCGGGATTATTTGAAATCACCATTCTGACCGTCTGACAGGTTTCTATATTGGGGCAGTTACCGCAGGTTTCAAAGCCCTTGTCCCGCGCACATTTGCGTATCTGGCAGTAACTGCTGCAAAACGGCGTTTTTACGCCGTCAACACGGCAGCCCACACAGTTTATCATTTGGGCAGTAATTTCAATTCCGTTAAGCTCGCTCCAGAGCTTTGCGGTTTTTTCGCGCAAAACATTATCGTCATTTAGCGTCGCAATCCTTGCATCACATTTTTCACAATCAAGCCCACAGTAGGCAATAAGCTCTTTCATTTTGTTCCCTCCGCCATCATTGTTTTTTTCTGATCAGGCATCCAGCAGTTTTTCCAAATCCTCCACGGAAGCATCCATTTTCACAGACACTTCTTCCATCGTCATACCGGCATTCAAAAAACGCTGGATCACCATTTTCATATCCTCACCAACCTCGATGACATGTCCGTCCGGATCGTAGAACCGGATTACACGCTGACCCCAGCTGTGCTCGATGACTTCTCCCAGATACTCAATGTTCGAGTACGCTTTCAGTTTGTTCAGAAAGCCATCAAAATCCTGTTCCTCAAAGACGATCTCCGCATTGTTGGATTTCTTTATTATCTTTTCTTTGGGTAAGTTTACTAGCCAATCAAAATCCTGTTGCAACGCCAGGCCACAGGTAAAAGCGATATTTTTTCCGTAATCCTGATATACCTCTAATCCGAATAAGTCCTGGTAAAACCGTCTTGCAGCGTTGATGTTCGCTACCGATATAACCACACATGTGTACTTCATTTTATAGCTCCTCCAGCTCGCCATACAGGGAATTTAAGTTATGCCGAATTGCTCATTTGTTATTTCCTGTTCGGCTTTCTTTTAATGGCTAATATCTGCATAAAATCTCCAAACAAAGACGTATCAACAGGCTCAAACATCAACCATTTCCCATCGTGATAGGTTTTTGTTTCATCATAGATTTTTTGAACAAGTTCCGAATAATTATTTCGCCCTGCTTCAAATTTCGTCCGCTCATCTTTACCTAAGATAACCATAAAGCCAACACAGTTTTCCCTTGCATATAGGGCGCAAAGCGTTTTTCCTCCTCTGCGATACTTGTATTCATACGTCCACGCTTTGCCGCCATTATTCCAAAGGCACTCCATATCATATTTCTCATCAATCACTGCACACAATTCTTGCCACACAGCATATAAAGGCTGTCCAATTAAAGCGACCATTTCTTTCTTATCGGGTGTTTTGTCAAGCATTACGAAACCTCCTCAAACTCTACCTTACTGAATAACGCAAAATCGTTTTGAGTTTGCTCTTTTCAATCCGACCTGCGTTATTTAAATAGATCTCTCTATGCCTGCTTTCCCTGCGCTCCAAGCCATTTTCTTTTGCAAATTGCGCCATTTTCTCAAACGAGGCGGGTTCATCATCATATGGCCCGATATGCAAAATCTCGATACATTTCCCGTCCTCCATCGTGTCAAAGCGCATTTCAGCATACAGAGGGTTTGGTTTTCTTATTTTTACCCGTTCCAATGCAGCAGCTACCATGTTTTCGGTGATGAAATCCGGCTGCCGTATCATAATGGTATATTCCAGTTCTTCCTTAACCAGCTTGTCGCCGTGCTTCAAGCTCCATACACCCTCCAATGGATATACAGAAAAGTCGTGTACCTCATTGCCGCCTATGACTGCATCGGCTTTATAACCCATTTTTATTGCATAGGCCAACGCATACAGCGCGGCGACTCGATTGGAAAAGTCCGGATCGTTTGGATTACCACTCCCGCTTATCATGATGTAGCTCTGCTTAGGAACTGTAATCAGCGTTGGAGTTTTCTTCGCTCCATATAACGCTTTATCCTGTTTTTTCCATTCGTATTTCATCCTAACACCTCTTTCTTACATCAGAGTATAGCAAATGAAACATGAAACCCTGTGTCAAGTTTCATAAATTTTTAGAATGGAGCATACTTTACCCTTTAACCCGTCCCGAATATGCGCCGGGGCAAGCACTTCGACATTATCCCCAAATGTAAGCAGGTAATGATAAATGACCTCATGATCCGGTAAATCTGTGGTTACATACAAATAATTCTCCTGGTCTATTGTAACATCATCCGAAAACTCGTCATATACGCGAAAGGCAACCTGCGGGGAGAATTTCAAGGATACAGAAACCGTATTGTAATGGGGCATCTCCATTTTTGCTTTGGGCATGACCGATGCCTCCCGCGTAAATGTTTCAGTAGTAATCATCAAATCTTTTATGCGCGTCAATTTAAAAAAGCGGTAGTCATTTCTCAAAAGGCAAAATCCATATAAATACCAGTCTTTGCTCTTGAAAATCAATTTAATCGGTTTCACAGAGCGGGACAAATGCTGGCCGTCGCTGCCAAAGTAAGAAAAATTGAGAATCCTTCTGTCGAAAATAGCCTGTTTCATCTTGTTAAATATCTGGTCGGCCTTATTTTTGTTCCAATCGGAAAAATCCACTTCGATCCAATCGGTACCCTTTATCTGAAAGAGCGCTGATAATTTGGACAGTAATTCATTGGCATTCCCGCCCTCTAGGGAAGCAATGCCCTGTAAAGCCAGGAGTATTTGTTCTTTTTCTTTCTCCGAAAACAAAGACCTGTCCAAGACATAGTCTTCCAGCAAAGAGATACCGCCGCCCTTTCCCTGCGTGGCGTAAATCGGAATGCCTGCCGCACTAAGGGTATCTAAATCCCTATAAATGGTCCGTACAGAGACTTCAAATTTTTGGGCTAACTCAGGAGCCGAGGATTTTCCGTTCTCCAATAAATGGTATATAATCTGAAACAACCTGTTTATCTGCATGCTGCCACCTCCAGCTATATTATAGCGCAAAAACTTGCCATATATATGTCAAGTTTTGCACTACAATTATCTGGCGAACAAAAGGCAGTATTTTCAGAATTCCGCAAAATCCATGTTCAAAAGATGCCTAAACAATCACACCATCCTGTACGGTAATGATTCGGCTGCTGCTTTTCGCCGCTTCCGGGGAATGCGTTACCATGATGATCGTCTGGCCGGTTGTCTGATTGATTTCCCGAAGCAGACTCATAATCTCCGCTCCGGTCTCGCTGTCCAAGTTTCCTGTGGGCTCATCTGCAAAGAGGATCTCAGGATTGCCAATCAGGGCGCGGGCGATTGCACACGCTGCTGGCCACCGGACAGTTCGCGGGGCGTATGCTTACGGCGTTCTGACAGACCGACAATCTCCAAAATCTGATGGAGCTGTTTTTGATAGCTGCCCATCTTTTTCCCGTCCAGCAGCAGGGGAAGCATGCTGTTTTCCTCCACATTCAGGTTCGGGATGAGGTTGTAGAACTGGAAAACAAAGCCAATCTTCTGTCTGCGGATACGGCTCATTTTCTCATCCCTAAAGCGGGAAATATCCGTCCCGTTCAATAAAACTTGGCCTTTGGTCGGGGCGTCCAGACCTCCGAGGATATAAAGCAGGGTGCTTTTATCCGAACCGGACGGCCCCATGATGGATACAAACTCCCCCTGCATCACTTGCAGGGAAATATCCTTGAGCACCTTTGTAGTTGTGCTGCCAATCTGAAAATTCTTGATGATATGCTTTCCTTCAACGGCAATCTTGCCAACATTTTGTTTCATTTGAAAAGACCTCCTTCATTCCGAATTACTCAAATTTGATTTCTTCCACCAGCTTCATCCTACGGCTCTTAAAGATTGGGACAACAGAGCCAAGCAGTGTTACGGCAATTCCCATGCCGCCGGCGGCTAAAAACGTGACTGCATCCAGTTCCGGCACCATCGAAATTTTAGGACCGGCCACAAGGAAAATCGTCTGGATCTCCATATAGGAAACAAAAATGGCAATCACGGCTCCAATCAGGCCGGAGGAAAAACCCTCAATCAATGTCATTTTCATATTCTGGCGGTTTGAAAGCCCCACGGACTTATACATGGCAATACTGCACCGCTTTTGGATGTAGTTGATCAGCAGGTTATTGATAACGCCCACCGTCGCCAGCAACAAAATGAACCAGGTCATGCTGTGCATCGGCTGCAAAAAGGCTCCCACGGTAGAAAGCGCATCCGTGTTAAATTCTTCTACCGTCCGGCTCCAGTTTGACGTATCGCCAAACAGGTCACGGATCTGTACCATAATTGCATCCGGGTCTGCGGCGGTATAAGCGAGGAAATGAAAAGCCGCCGCACCAAAATCGGAAACTGCATAAGTGGAGGGGATGAGCGCCTCCACATCCGTAGCCCTCGACTTGAAGCTGCCAACTACCTTGTAATCCGCCTGGCCGCTGCCGTCTGCCAGAGATAAGGTATCTCCAACCGCAAAGCCGGTCCTGTCCATACAGCTTTCACTAAGCAGTACGGCTCGCTCTCCGGCAAAAGCGAAAATCGCCTGTTCCTCCATGCCCTTTTCCGTGTAGTGGAGCGCCAGCATGGAACTGTAGCATTCCAGATTATCTGTACCCTCCAATCGGCTGAGCGTCATACCGTTTGCCTGCATATTATTTTCATATACATAGACGGGAAGCACTTTTTCTATCCCATCCATCTCTTTTACCTGGTCTACAAATTCCTGTTCCATGTAACCGTCTGCAAAGCCCTGTAATTCCGCCCCATTGAACACGTCGCTGACATAGGTTGTCACAAAATTACCCACGACCGTGATCGCAATCACAGCGGAAATGCTGATAAACAGAAGCGTGATGTTCTGAACCGTATTTTTGTTATCCTGCATGTTCCGGGCGGCAAGCCTGCCCGTATTCCCCAAAACTGCGCCATAGATATGCTCCAATCCCATAGCCATCAGGTTTGTCAGCAGCGGAACAATCAGAATCGTGGCGGCGATCAGCCCCAGCAGGGAAAACCCGCCAGCCAGATACAGCATATTCCGGAGGCCACCTTCGGCAGAATGATGGATACCACAAAAAGCGCCACGCCTGCAGCCAGGATAAAACGCCGGGGAACCTGCTTTTCTTCCACGCTGCCCAGCACCACATCCTTGATCGGCAGGCGGCTGGCACGGCGTACCGGCATCCATGCGGAGAGCAGGGACACAACCACTGCAACAGCAAAGGAAAAAATAATGCTGAACGGCGAAATGACAATCGGAATTTCAATTTCTTGCGAAAGCGATTGCCCCATCCCCTGTAAAATCAGTTTCAAAACCAATGTGCCGACCGGAATACCGATCAGCCCTCCCAAGATCCCATACAGCCCGCTTTCCAGCAGCAAGATTCGGGTAACTGCTTTCTGCGTCGCACCAATGCTGCGGAATGTACCAATTACCGGCAGACGGTCTAGGGTAATGACCTTATAGCTGCTGTAAATGATAAAGACGCTCATGGTCAGGGAGAAAAAGCTGATCAGGAAGAAGGGCATGGATTTCTGCCTTGCATCCGCCGCAATCTGCGCCTCATTGACAAAATATCTGTCAACGGTATAAAGCTGCTTTTCTTCGTGCGGGGTAAGGTCTGCAAAGCTCACTTCGTGCCGCTTGCGACTTTTGCGTTCCCGGCAAGCGTCGATCAGTTCGTTGCGTAATGTGCGTTTACAGTACGCATTAAACTCACACCTCGTTTGCCATTCAAACCGAGCAGGGTAATCCATGTTCTCACCCCCTCTCGTTCCCGGGGGCGGGTTATTTATCCCCTTTCGGCTACCTTCCACGGACGTGCCGTGTCTGTGCCAAATGGAAAAGCAAAGTTTTTGAAAAAACTTTTGAGCACAGCAAAATGCGCCCGCCCGCAAAACGCGGACGAGCGCAAAGGAAATGTAAGAAGTATTTAGATGTATTGACAGTTCATACTCATAGCCGGAATATCCCGCTTGCGGAGCATAGCTTTTTTTGACCGCAAAGCATTAGGCGGGTTACAGTAAATAAAAATGGACACGGCGATACCTCCCCGATACCGCCGTATCCTTAAAAAAGGGCGACTTTAATACACCCCCGTAATCCGATTTTTCAAAAAGGAAAACGGCGGCTTAATTTTCCACTTTACCCGCAATCGTACAGCGCAAGCATCATGGAGAGCAGCCCTTTGGATTTCAGCGAAAGCCCCGCGTTCCGCAGGTGGTGGTTGGACATCACCGTATAGTCGCGGGTTTTCTCAATGCGAAATACCACCATGTTATCACCTCCCTTCGGCGGTCTGGAAAAGTGTTTGTTTTTGTGGAAAAGGCCCTATCTGTGCCGACGGATACCCCCGATGATAAATCACCTGCGTCCTCTTTCTAACAGATAATACAGGAAGAAAAGTGAGGGCTTTTCAACCCTAATCGGCACATTTATTTTGGGCGTAAAAAAAGGACGGCTGCTTCAAAACAGTCGCCCTAAAATGGGGGGATATACAAGATAATCTTCTGTTCGGATGCCCGCAAACCCTTGATATTACTTGGTTTTTCAAAAAGTTCTGTATCGCCACTCGCACCGCAGGTTTTTTTATCCAGACGAGCGGCGCCAATCTTTTTTAACTTTTCATTGCAGAAGAGCTTTAAACCTGCGGATTGACAGAGATTTAAGGCTTTTTCATTTGTATATTCGGCGCTTATTTCTAAGGAAGCTTAGGACTTATGGGTCCACAATGCAAGCGCGGTGTAAGCTTCACACCTGCTGGATCAGCTTTTTCCACTATTTTTTGTTTTCGCGCGCTCAGCAGTTGAAAATTTCTGTAAACTATGCTGTAATAAGAATTACAGCGGTTATTGATCCAATACACAAGCTTGATCCAGGCTTCCTCCGGAGCCCAGGGCAACAGAAGGCGGACTTTTCATCTTATTGATTCAGAAAGAAGGAGCTATCATTGAAAAGAGCACTCACAGGCGGATTCATTATCAGCGGAAAGCCGGGCTGCCAGGTCCAGAAGGCGGATTTGTTGATTGAGGATGGCAAAATCGCCGCCATCGGCAATATCGACCGCACCGGCGCAGAAGTGATGGACTGCACCGGAAAATACATCATGCCGGGGCTGATCAACATGCACGCACACCTTTTCGGCACCGGAATGCCTAGCAAAGCGCTGGGGGGCGGCGGCTCGCAAAAAGCGGTGCTGAAATTTGTACATACCCCGCTCGGCCACAAGGTGCTGGATGCCATGGTCGCCTCCCACGTCCTCGCGGAGTTCGACTCCGGCGTTACAACGCTGCGCGCAGTGGGCGATTTCTGCGGCTCTGACCTGCGTATCCGCGACGCGGTGCGCGTAGGGGAGAAGCTCGGCCCACGCATGTATTGCTCTGGCACGGCGATCACGGTGCCGGGCGGGCACGGCGACGGCACGTTCGCTGAAACGGCCTCCGATCCGGCGGAGCTGCGGGCGCTGGTTGACGCACATCATGCGGCGGGGTCAGATTTCATCAAAATCTGCGTCACCGGCGGCGTGATGGATGCGAAGAAAAAGGGCTCCCCCGGCGAGCTGAAAATGAACCTTGAGCAGACGCGCGCCGTTTGCGACCGGGCACATGAGCTCGGCATGAAGGTTGCATCCCACACGGAGAGCCCGGACGGGATGCGCGTTGCCATTGAAGGCGGCGTGGATACGGTGGAGCATAGCGCGGGATTTGATGAGGGCCTGCAAAAAATCCTGCGGGAGCGGGATGGCGGCATCATCATGACCTTCTCGCCTGCCCTGCCGCTCGCCCGTCTCTCCCCTGAGGTGACGAAGCTCAATGAGCTCTGTGTTTACAACAGTGAGGTGGTGCTAGATGGAATGCGCGATGGGGTGCGCACCGCGATGGAGGCGGGAATCCACCTCGGCATGGGCACCGACGCCTCCTGCCCCTTCGTCACACAATACAATATGTGGCGCGAGGTCTGGTATTTCTGGAAGATGATGAAGGTCCCCACGGATTACGCGATCTATACCGCTACGCTTTCCAACGCGGAAATTCTGGGCATTGCGGATATCACTGGTTCAGTGGAAACTGGCAAATATGCGGATCTGCTCGTCCTCAGCGCCAACCCGCTGGAGCATTTGGAAGCGATGCGCGAGCCGTATGCTGTGGTAAAAGAGGGCAAAATCCGCCAGCCGCGGCTGAAAAAGAACGCGTTCATTGAAAAAGAGCTTGACCGCCTCTCCGCCTCCTTATGAGGGGAAGATTGTATAACGAGCGAATATCGTTTTGATGATAGTGAAGTGGGAATCACGTATTGGAGCCGTTTATTCCTCTATGTTTATCTGGCGGCCGCCCGTCTGTTCATATAAGCGATGAGAAATGGACAGCACGGTACGGTTCTCCGATGCTTTCTTTAAAGCGGAAATTACCATCTGCTCGGTACCGGAATCAAGATTGGCAGTGATTTCGTCAAGCAGCAGTATGGCAGGGTCTGCAGCTATTGCACGGGCGATTGACAGCAGCTGCCATTCCCCTTGAGAGAACAGTGACTCAGTGCAGGGGGTATCATAACCGCTCTCCAGCTTTGCAATGCTTTCATGCAAGCCGACAATCTGTGCGGCTTTTTCGGCATCCTTCCGGGAAATAGATGAATCAAACAATGTGATCTGCTCTGCAACTGTTCCCGGAACCATTCGAAAGGTCTGTTCAACATATCCAAATAGGGTTCGCTTTTCCCGGTCGGGAATACGGCCTGCTTGCACACCGAAAACACGAACGCTGCCGCTGTCGGGGCTGTACAATCCCAGAATAAGCTTGAAAATGGTGCTCTTTCCTGCGCCAGTCCTGCCTGTCAGGGTTACGCTTTCTCCCTGCTTTACTGTAAAACTTCTCCCGTTCAGAACCGGTTCGCTCTTATTGTATCCGAATCGAACATGGTTCAGCTCTATACAGGGCATATTGCTTTGCAAAAGCTGCCGGCATCTGATTGAGCGGTCTGCCTCCCCGCGCTCCGGCTCATCAAGAAATTCGTTGATACGGTGAACGCCAGCAACAGCTGACTGAATATTCTGAATTTCCATTCCGATGCTTTCCAACGGTTCAAACACCTTGCCGACATAAGCGATAACTGCCACGGCTGTTCCAACGGACATTCCGAAAAATGACTGCATTTCGCCGCCCATGGCAGATAAAATCATCATTACTGCAACTATGACCGCACTGACGACGAGTATAATAGGGGAATAAATAGCATCGTAGAAATTGGATTTTTCCATTGCACGATAGCTTTTCAGAATGTAACCGTCATATTTGCTTTCCATGTATTTCTCTTTATGAAAGTTATGAATCATCCTGATATTTCGGATCGTTTCAGGCACGTGATTGTTGGCCTTTCCAACTGCCGCACGATTGGCAAGCTGTGCTTTCAGCATTCGCTTCTGAATGATTCGTGTCAGAAAAAACAGCATGGGCGTAACAAACAGCATAAGAATACCCAAGCCCCTGCTCTTTACAAAAATCATGAACATAATGCTGATCACTTTGCAGGCATCCACAAACATGCTGATAATTCCGGAAGTAAACAAAGATTCCATAGTATCCACATCGTTAACGAACCTGGAGGCGATAACTCCCGGTTCGTTTTTTGTAAAATAAGAGGCAGGCATACGTGAAAGCTTTCCACACATTTCGTGCCGCAATTCCCGCGTGATTTTCTGACCAAATATTGTGATTAGAATTTCCTTTGCAGTATCGAATAAACCAGCGGCGGCAATGAGCGCAAAATAAAGCAGCGCATTTTGAATCCCTATGGACTGGCCGGCAGTCAAATCATTTATTATTTTTTCCAATGCAAGCGGAGGCAGCAACGCAAACACAATTGCTCCCGCAATCGCAAAAACAATGCCGATGGTCAGCAGCTTTGCACGGATCATGACGCTCTTCAAAATGGATTTCATACTGTTTTTACGCTTCACACATTTTACCTCCTTCCGCCTGTACCCGGTACAAGTGTGCATATTTCGGATTTGTACGCATCAAATCCTCATGCGTACTGATCGCCGCATGTCCATTCTCCATCCATATGACCCCATCAAGCTCAGCAAACAGGGAAAGCCTGTGGGAAATCAGCAGAATAATACTGTCCGAAGCCATCTGGCGGAGATTTTGATACAGCTCCTTTTCTGTTGCCTTGTCAACGGCCGAAAATGGGTCATCCAAAATCATGACAGGACGCTTATGGCAGAGCGTTCTTGCCAATGCTACCCGCGCCTGTTGGCCTCCGGAAAGGCGCATGCCTCCACTGCCGACCTGCGTTTGTGCATGATCTGGCATTTCATTTACCTCACGGTCAAGGCAGGCCGCTTTCAGATAAACCGATATATCTGCCGTATCTCCGAGAAGAACATTCTGCTCGATTGTGTCGCTCATCAGCTCTGGCTGATGTCCCATATAGGCGAAAATCCCGCTTCGCTGATCCTTCGATAAGCTGGCCAGTTCACAGCCTGCAAAACGGATACTGCCATGATACGGATGTTCGCAAAGAAAAACTTTTCCCAACGTGGATTTGCCGCAGGCAACAGCGCCGGTCACGCCGATAATCTGCCCGGGACTTGCTCTAAATGATATATTGTGCAGGATTTCCCGTCCGTCCGGGTAGGAAAATGACAATCCACACACCTCCAAATCTGCGGGGCAAACGGGTGCAGATTCCGTTTCATCCTCGTACAGCAGCATCATCGGCTTAATTCGGCTCCATGAAACCTGCGCCTTTTGCACGGCATTAAATAGCTTTGCTGCTCTGGATGACTTGACCGCAAGCTTGGTAAAGCAGGATAAGAAGGTTGTAAATGCAGCGATATTCCATTCCGACCAGCCTGTGCCGAGAACATTTTTTGCACCGAACCAAATGATAAACAAAACGCTCAGCATGGAAATAATTTGATAGAGCGGCTGCATTGCGGAAGCCCAAAGATTGGCCTTGATCGCATTGTGCTCATAATCTGCAAGGTGCCCCTCATAAGCGGTATCACGTTCTTCTTCACAGCTGAATACACGATATGTAATCGCTCCGGAAATACGGTCGAGTGTTGCGCTGTTTAGACGTGATGCACTTTCTTTGTAAGAGTTTGTACAGCGATGCACAATTACCTTCAGTTTTTCTGCAATTAGATAAGCAAACGGCGGGAATATGCAGGATAAAAGAGCAAGGCGCCAATCGTAAACATACAGCATGGTAAGATATGCAATCATTACCACGCCCGTATCAAAAATTTCTGTTGTAAACTTGCGCATCCCCTCCGAGCAGGCATCGACATCGGAAATCGCCTTTGTCATCAGGCTGCCGACACTCTCACACTCCATTTCGCTTTTGCTTTTATGTACAAGACCGGAATACAGAACCCGTTTCATGCTGCGGTTAACATTGTTGCCGAATCTGCGCACATAAAACCGCTTGACATACCGCATGGTCTGAACAAACAGGATCGTCGCAACATAAGCTGCTGTCAAAATCAGCATATCCGAAAACACTTTGTTTCCGCCGATCATATCATACAGGCACTGAGCAAGCTGTCCTTCAAACCATGGCCCTGCAACCATGCCCGTGTTATAAAGTATGCCTGAAACCGCAACCAATACCAACGTCCATTTTTCCGCTTTAAAGTAAGAACGGATACGATCCGGCTCCTGATTATGTTTGTTTGCCAATTCACACACGCTCCTTTCCCTCCAACAGCGCCAGTAAATCGGGAAATCCTGCACGGCTTTGTTTTTTGGATTTTTCATACAGCGTATTTAAAATGCGGGCAAAGTTTTCGCTGTCATCCTGAGACAGACCGTCAAGCAACCATTCATAAAAGACCGACTCCAAATATGCTTTGGAGTTTTTTAGCCGCTCTGCTTTTTCTGTGGCATACAGCAACTGGCTGCGCTTATCATTCGGGTTTTCCTTCCGAACAAGATACCCTTTTTCCTCAAGGTTGGCTGTACGACGTGCCGCTGCTCCCTTATCAATTCTCAACTCGTTTCGTACTTCAGCCTGCGTAATGCCAGGATGATGCCTAACAAGGTGAATAAAATCAAACTCCGCTGTTCCGATTCCATCAGCTTTCATCGTCCGCACTGTGAATTTGTTCACCTCACGAGCAATTTTTGTAATTTGTCTGTGTGTAATCTCCATTCTTATCACCTCTCCCAGAAAAGATGTATCTACATCCAATTAGAGGTATAATACTCCATCCCCTTGGAATTGTCAATGTCGACCTTCATGATGAGTAACCATATTTGTAACATCGCCCGCCCGCAGATTTTCAACTTGGCCCTATGCCCGCTCATAAAAATGGACCGCGCAGTTTTACGCGGTCCATTTTATTCAGGGGTTCAGAAAATGCTATGCTTATTTCGTGACCTTTCCCGTATGCCAGATATCCCGCGCATACTCTTCAATCGCGCGGTCGGCCGCAAACCGCCCCGCTCCGCTCGTATTCATCAGAGACATACGGTTCCACTGGTCGCGATCCGCCCAGATCTGAGCCACCCGCTGCTGGGCGCGGCGGTAGTCGTCGAAGTCCGCCATCACCATATAGGGATCGCTGTTCGTCAGGGAGGAGGCAATCTCCGGGAAGGATACGCCGTTGATGCCGAGCTTTATTGCGTCGACTGCGCGGCGCAGCTCGCTGTTATTGAGATAATAGCTGTTCGGATCATAGCCCTTGCGCTTGAGGTCGTTTACCTCCGGCGTGGTCATGCCGAAGAGGAACATGTTTTCATCTCCAACCGCCTCACGGATTTCGACATTCGCGCCGTCGAGCGTGCCGAGTGTCAGCGCACCATTGAGCATCAGCTTCATGTTGCCCGTGCCGCTTGCCTCCGTACCGGCGAGAGAAATCTGCTCACTGATATCGGCGGCAGGCATCAGGTGTTCCGCCATCGTCACATTATAATCCTCCATATAGACCACCTTGATGCGGTCTTTTACAATGGGATCATGGTTGATGACATCCGCAAGCGCGCAGATGAAGCTAATGATCTTCTTTGCCATAAAGTAGCCGGGCGCGGCCTTCGCGCCGAAGATATAGGTGCGCGGCGTGAAATCCATATCCGGGTTTTCTTTGAGCATCAGATACTGCGAAAGGATATGCAGCGCGTTGAGATGCTGCCGCTTATATTCATGCAGCCGTTTGACCTGCACGTCGAAAATTGAGGTCGGGTCGAGAACGATGCCGTTGGTCTTTTTGACCAACGCGGCGAAACGCTCTTTGTTTTCGAGCTTGACGCGGCCGATTTGATCGAGCACGGTCTTATCGTCAGCATATTTACGCAGCTTGAGCAGCTCCTCGGCATTGTATACAAAGCCATCGCCAATGAGCTCGGTGATCAGTCCGCTCAGCGCCGGGTTCGACTGGCACAGCCAGCGGCGATGGGCGATGCCGTTGGTCACGTTTTTGAACTTGAGCGGCGTGAGGCCGTAAAAATCCTGGAAAACACTGTCCTTGAGGATCTGGCTGTGGAGCGCCGAAACGCCATTGACGCTGTGGCACGTGGCGACGCACAGGTTCGCCATGCGCACCACGCCATTGGAAATGATCGCCATGCGCTCCACCCGGTCCGCATCCCCGGTCGCGCCCCAGACGAAGGCACGGAAGCGGTTGTCGATCTCCTTGGTGATCTGATAGATGCGCGGGATCATGCGCTGGAACAGATCCTCCGGCCAGCATTCCAGCGCTTCGCTCATAACGGTATGGTTGGTATAGGCAAAGGTATTGGTCACGATCCGCCATGCATCATCCCAGCCGTAGCCGCATTCATCGAGTAAAATACGCATCAGCTCGGGGATTGCCATGGTCGGGTGGGTATCGTTGATATGGATGGCGACCTTATCCGCAAAGTTATCGAGAGACGGGTATTGCCGCAGATGGCGATGCACAATATCCTGCACGGAGGCGGATACCAGAAAATACTGCTGGCGCAACCGCAGGCTCTTGCCCTCCGGATGATTGTCCGCTGGATAGAGCACCTTGCTGATCACCTCTGCCATGGCGTTCTGCTCCATGGCGCGCATATAATCACCCTGATTGAAGAGCGTCATATCAAGGCCGGGCGCTTTCGCCGTCCATAGGCGCAGCACGCTGATGCCTCTGCCATCCTTGCCGGAGACATACATGTCATTCGGAATCGCCATGATCGGCTTGTAGTTTCTATGCTCGGTGTGGTGATAGGAGCCATCCCACTGATCTTCGATCTCGCCCTCAAAGCGCACCTCGATGGCGCACTCCTCTTTGGGCACCAGCCACACTTCGCCGCCTGGCAACCAAAAATCAGGCAGCTCCGTCTGCCAGCCATCCACAATTTTCTGCTTGAAAATGCCATATTCGTAGAGGATCGAATAACCGGTGGCCAAGTATCCCTGCGTGGCAAGGCCGTCGAGATAGCACGCGGCAAGCCGCCCCAGGCCGCCGTTGCCGAGGCCCGCATCCGGCTCGCTCTCATACAGGCTATCCATTTTGATATCGTAATCTGCCAGCACCTTGCTGAACACGTCGGTCAGGCCAAGATTATAGAGATTATTCTTCAAAGAGCGCCCCATCAGGAACTCCATGCAGAGGTAGTAAACATGCTTTGCGCTCCCCTGATCGGCCTTTTCTTCAAACTCCCTGCGGCCGTCGCTCATCATATCCCGCACGATCATGGCAATGGCTTTATAGAACTGCTCATAGGAAGCCTCCTGCGGCGTCACGCCGAAGAAGTGGGAGAGCTTGGCGGTCATCAGCTTATTTGCCTGCTCCTTAGAAAGTGTATATTTCATATGTTTCCTCCAAAAAATGTTGTCAATAAAGATTTTAAATCCGTTTGCTTTATCTATTTTATATGAATATTCCAATAATTTCAACTATAAGGGGCGATTTCATCCCCCTGCATTGAAATTTCTTATCAAATTGCTTGATCCCCTTTAGTTTTGCACAATTCTGCGGGAACATACCTGCAAAAAATCGATTTGTGCTTTCCATTGGCGCTTCCAATTTGCGCTTCCTGAGAAAAAAGCGTTTTTCCTCTTTCCCGCATGAACAATCTATAGTATAATAACCAATAGGGCATCTATGCGTATTTTGATCGGCAGAAAATGCGGCCCTATTTTTTATGATAGATAAAGATGATATTATTTTTAAAACGTTTGTCAGAAAGGATGTCATTTTAGGTATGGAAAAGAACAGGGTCAGGCTGCAAATCTGCGGCACGGATTATTATGTCACCACAGAGGATGATGTGGAATACACGCAGTCCCTCGGCGCTCAGCTGGATGAAACGATCAGCGGCCTGATGCATGAAAATGAGCGGCTTTCCCTCACGCAGGCGGCAATCCTCGCCTCTCTCGATGCAATGGACGCCTATCGCAAATCAGAGAGCAGCGCGGATAACCTTCGCTCCCAAATCCGGGAGTATCTTGAGGATTCGGCCCGCGCACGCATGGAGGTGGAGGTTTCCCGCCGGGAGGTGGACCGCCTCAACCGCGAAATCCAAAACCTGCGCGCAAAGCTGGCCGAAACCGGGAAAAAATAAACATGCAAAAACAAGCAGAGGCTGAAATTCTCGCTCCGGCCGGCACAAGGGAGGCCCTCATTGCCGCGGTGCGCTGCGGTGCGAACGCCGTTTATCTGGGCGGCAAGCTGCTCAATGCCCGCCGCAATGCGGGGAATTTTGACGATGAAGCCTTGAAAGAGGCTGTGCGCTATTGCCATGAGCGCGGCGTGCAGGTATACTTAACGCTCAACACCCTGGTGCGGGACGCGGAGTTGAAAGACGCGGAACATATGCTCGCGCTGAGCTGTGAAGCCGGTATCGACGCTTTGATTACGCAGGATCTCGGCATTGCCAGGCTCGCGCGCAACTGCGCGCCGGATATTCCACTGCACGCCTCCACGCAGATGTCGGTGCAGACGCTGGCGGGGCTGGAGGAGCTCAAAAGCCTCGGTTTCACCCGCGCGGTGCTGCCCCGCGAGCTGACGCTGGGTGAAATCACGGCGCTCGCCGCTCATTCGCCCGTTGAGCTGGAATTGTTTATCCATGGCCATTATGCATGTGCGTCTCCGGCCAATGTTACCTCAGCGCTATGCTTGGCTCCCGTTCCGGCAGCCGGGGCCTCTGCGCCCAGCCCTGCCGACTCCCCTTTGTCGCGCCCGGCGGCACGGGAGCTGACCTGAGCCTGAAGGATCTCTCCCTGATTCCGCACATCCGCACGCTCCACGAGGCGGGCGTGCTGTCCTTTAAAATCGAAGGGCGCATGAAGCGGCCGGAATATGTTGCCGCGGCGGTTACCGCCTGCCGCCAAGCGCTGGAAAACGGCGAGCCGGAGGGCGCGCTCTCCCGGCAGCTTCAGGCGGTTTTTTCCCGCTCCGGCTTTACGGACGGCTACTATACCGGGCAGCGCGGCCGCGCCATGTTCGGCACCCGTGGCAAAGAGGATGTATCGGCGGCGGCCCCTGTGCTCAAGGAGCTTTCCCGCCTTTATGAAAAAGAACGACCGCTGACCGGCGTCGCCTTCTCTTTCACGATGCGGCCGGGCATCCCGCTTACGCTGACCGGTGAGGCGCGCGGCCAAAGCGTGTGCGTGCAATCGAAAAAACTGCCGGAGCCTGCCCTGACCCGCCCGCTCACCGAAGCGGAGGTGACGCGTCAGCTTTCCAAATGCGGCGGTACCCCATATTATGCGCAATCGGTTCACTGTGACCTTGCGCCAGGCCTGACCGCCCCCCTTTCCTGCCTCAATGCATTGCGGCGCGAGGCGCTGGAAGCGCTCATCGGTCTGCTGGGCAAGCCCGCTAGAAAACAATTTCAAGCCGGTAGCAC
>ERZ827037.1336-NODE-1336-length-26503-cov-4.384226_pt1 | contig 26503 bp, 21 predicted proteins | sample MGYA00519924_ERZ827037 | MGnify/ENA primary metagenome ERZ827037 (study PRJEB31778, sample SAMEA3449250) | human gut metagenome | biome: human gut; feature: human-associated habitat; material: faeces | place: United Kingdom | collected 2010/2012 ...
ATATGCTGGACCCTGCCCAGGCGACCCGTGCCGAATGCAGGCTGAGGGAGGACGTACACGCTTTTGTAGCGTTGCTGAAGAAATATTTTCCGGAATTCAAAAACGCAGAACTGCTGTTTACCGCCGCGCAAACGGGCGTGCGCGAGACCCGGCATATAAAAGGCGAACATGTTCTCACCGGAGAAGAATATTTGAATGCCGTACATTTTGAAGACGCCGTAAGCCGGGGAGCGCATCCCATTGACATCCATACCGCGGGTGACACGACGCAGAAGTGCCAGTTTCTAAAGAACGCGGCCTATATCCCTTATCGTTCCCTGATCGTCCCGGGCTTCGACAATCTGCTGGTGGCGGGGCGTTGTTTTTCAGCCGACCAGGTGGCTTCAGCCTCGGTGCGGGTGCAGGCCTCGGTGATGGGGCTGGGCCAGGCGGCGGGCTGTGCCGCCGCCCAGTGTGCCTGTGCGGGCACGAGCGTGCACAAAGCCGATGTGCACACGCTGCAGGCCATGCTGCGCAAATGGGGTGCGCTGATTTAAAGGAGCGTCAGGGCTTTCAAAAAGCAAAGCAGGCGAATAGATTGCATGGGCATAGGAAATGAGGGAAGAGGATGACGACAGTCGACTACAAAAAAAACGTACCGGTGCTGGGCTCTTATGAGGTCGTGGTAGCAGGGGCAGGCCCGGCGGGGATATGTGCGGCGGTGGCAGCGGCCCGCAGCGGGGCGCGCGTGGCGCTGGTGGAACGTTACGGAGTATTGGGAGGAAATCTGACGGCCGGTTATGTCGGGCCGATATTGGGTATGGTCGGCAGTGGGACCATGCGGGATGAGCTGATGGCCTTGCTGGGGGTACCGGAGAATGATATGATCGGAGAGGTGGGCGTCGCCCACGATATGGAACAGGCCAAACGGGTTCTGGCCGAATTTGTTTCATGTGAGAATCTTGATGTGTTTCTGCAGACGCCCGTCGTGGACGCGCTTATGGCTGGCGCCTCTCTGGAAGGGCTGCTGGTGGCAACCAAGGAAGGGCTGCGCGCCATGGAGGGGAAAATCGTGATAGACGCCACCGGGGATGGCGACGTGGCCTGGTTTGCGGGCGCTCCTGTGGAAAAGGGGCGCGCCGATGGACTGATGCAGCCGGTGACGCTGGAATTTACACTGGATGGTGTGGACGAGAGCCGGGCTGTGGCATGTATTGGCGACGTAGACGATGTGGAGCTGAACGGTGAGCGGTTTCTTGATTACTGTGCGCGCTGCGCGCGGCAGGGGCTGCTGCCGGAGCAGCTGGCGGCTGTGCGGCTGCACCGTACCACGCATCCCGGACAGCGGCAGGTGAACACGACACAGCGCAACGGCATAGACGCTACTTGCGTGCGTGCGCTTTATTCCTCGGAGCTGGAGCTGCGCCGCCAAATCGACATACTGGTGCATTTCTTTCGGGAGAATCTGCCCGGGTATGAAAAATGCAGGTGCATTGCCAGCGGCGCTACGCTGGGCGTGCGGGAAACACGCCGTGTGATGGGGGAGTATACTGTTACTGCGGAAGAATTGGCGGCGGGAAAGCGCTTTTCTGATGTGGCGGTACACAAGGCCGAGTTCATCGTGGATATCCATAATCCGGAAGGAGCGGGCCAGGCGGAGGAAAGGATACAGTATGTAATGCCCTACGACTTGCCTTACCGCTGTTTTGTGCCGCTCAAGGTGGAGAATCTGCTCACTGCAGGACGGTGCATTTCGGGCACACACCGGGCGCATGCATCTTACCGGGTGATGTCAATTTGCATGGCGATGGGCGAGGCTGTGGGGATGGCGGCGGCACTGTGTGTTCGGGAAGGCTGTACGCCCCGCACTCTGGATGTGAAAAAACTTCAGGCGGCGCTGGAATCAAAAGGAGTAGATTTGTACAGCAAATAATGACGGTATGAAAAAACGGGCGGTAGCATTTTCAGCTGCCGCCCGCTTTCTTTAATGAATAATGCAAAAGCCTCCCGCCGGGAGGCTTTTGCGTGTGACCAAGCTATTGCCCCAGATAAGCTCCCTGCTGCAGCAGAAGGCTGCGCAGTGCCTGAGCGTCGACACGGGACGGATCGCAGGCGCCGGATGCGGCCATAGCTGCGGCGGTTCCCGCCGCCTGGCCGAACACAAGACAGCAGGGAATCATACGGATGGCAGAGCCGGCCATTGCGTCGGCGGAAATGGAACGTCCCGCCACCAGAAGATTGGAGATTCCGCGCGGGATAAGGCAGCGGTAAGGAACACCAAAAAACGGACCGTTTTCCAGCGTATAGTAGGTGCCGCCGGGATCGTTTTTATTGTGGGTATCCATATTGGTCGCCATGACGGCGATGGAATCATCCGGTACACGGCAGGCCCGCACGTCGTCAACGGTGAGCCGGTATAATCCGTCGACATGCCGCGTTTCGCGGATGCCGATGGTAGCTGCAGTGTCAAGGAAACGCGCGTTTTCAAAGCCGGGCGCGTATTTTTTCAGAAATCCGAATACCTGGTGCGCCTGGCGCAGTCCCTCCAGTTCGGCGCGGGTCAGATCCTCCGCGTTTGTACCGTCCACATCCAGGATTCGGGTAACGTTCAAACGGTATTCCCCGGCCGCGGGGCTTTCAAACAGACACACCTCGCCTCGGGGCACGTCGCCCCATTCTGCGGCTTTCTCCCGGATCAGCCAGCTGAAAGGCCCGTAAAACGGGCGTATTTCATCCCGGTGTTCCCGAATGTGCGCTTTGAGGCGGGGCGTATCCACATTGCCGACACGGAAAAACAACGTGGCTGGCTGCATATTGCCGTCCTCCACGCGCCCAAGTTCAAATTTTACGCCCGAGCGTGCAGCAACGTCTGCGTCGCCGCTGCAGTCGATCACAACTTTGGCACGAAACAGAAACAGGCCGGATTTATTGGCGGCTACGACACCGGTGATGCGGCCGTTTTCCTGCAGTACATCTATAAACTGGGTGTGCAGCAGAAGCTTTGCACCGCTTTCAGCAAGCATCTGTGTACATACCAGTTTAAAGCACTCATGGTCAAAGGGGCCAACATGGGCGTGGCCGATCTTATAAAAGCCGGAAAACGGTTCTTCCGCCTCTACATCGGCCGGATCAACGGCGCCGCCCAGAGTTTTCATACGGGCCACAACCTCCTCAAAGATACCCCGGATGACCATTTTTTTGTTTTGTGCATCATAGCAGGTCATAAACGGACCGACGAGGCCGGTTGTGGCCTGGCCGCCTACACATCCGTTCTGATCAAACACAAGGGTCCGGGCCCCATTGCGGGCCGCACAGACAGCGGCACCGATACCGGCGGGGCCGGCGCCGACTACCAGAACGTCTACATTTTCAGCAACGGATAGTTGCCTGGTAAAGGATACGGTCTCCATTGTTTACCTCCGCTCTTTTGTTCTGCCTGAGGTGCGGGGTCAATAGCGGCCCCGCCTGGTCTGCCCCGGGCGCGAATATTTTGTGGAAACTCCGAAAGAATCCAGGATCAGGGCTTGTTTGACATCCTGATGATCCTTGTCATACCATAAATTGTGCTGTTCCTGCGGATCGTTTTCCATGTCGTACAACTCTCCGAATTGGATGCCGTGATAAACGCTGAGTTTGAACCGTCCGTCGTAATACATGGTTGCGTAGCAGCTTTCGGCCGGTTTGCCGGCCGCCTGAATTTCTCCGGGGGCGCGAAGTCCGTCGTAGTTCATATCCACCTCCAGCGTATCGTAGAACTCAGCGCGCACGAATTTGCGCGGTGCCGGCGCGTTCTGCCCTGTGAGGACGGGAACGAGGGAGCGCCCATGGGTGTCGGCTGGTGGGATGCCGCACAGGTCGGCGATGGTGGGGGCCAGATCGGTTTGTTCCACCAGGCCGCCGTACACGGCGTTTTGCCGGAAGGTACCGGGCAGGGAAATAATAAGCGGGACGTGTGTAATACCCTCGTAAAAGCGGCAGCCTTTATGGGTAAGCCCATGGTCGCCGAGCATTTCACCGTGATCGGAATTGAAAATAACGATGGTGTTTTCCCGCAGCCCCATTGCGTCCAGTGCGTCAATGATGCGTCCGTAGTGTCTGTCGATCAATTCTATCATCCCGTAATAGGACGCCTTGTTTCTCCGCATCGCATCGTCTGTGGGATGGGCCGTACTTTGAAAGAAAAAATCTTTAAGGTTATTGTTCAGAGCGAGGTCGGCATCGCTGTAAATGGGGTCGGGCAGATTGCGGGCAAGATATTTCTCCACCAGGTCCGCCGGCGCGTCATAAGGCGGGTGAGGGTCGTAGCAGTTGACCGATAACAGCCATGGCTGCTCGCAGGCGGAGCGTTCCCGTATAAAGGAGACGGCTTTTTCCGCCAGCCATGCGGTTTGCCGCAGCTCCGCAGGAGCGTCGGAGCGGTACCAGTGATAATCGTGCTTTTCATCGGAGGTAAAAATATCATGCCAGTCCACACCTTTTTGGTTCAGCCATTCCACATAGGGGTTGCCGGGGCTGTTCAGGTGATGCCCGGACGCGAGATTGTAACAGAAATAAGAATAGCCGTCATCCATGCGTGGCTCGTAATCGTTCCAGGCCGAGGTGATATGCAGTTTCCCGACGAGCCCGCAATAATATCCGGCGTCGGCAAGGCGTTTTGTGATCAGCGTGCAGTGCTCCGGCAGGTTGCACGCCCCATTGATATTGGCGTTGATCGAAGACGGATAACGCCCTGTCAGGAAACTGGCGCGGCTGGGTGTGCAGATGGGGTTTTGGCAGTATGTGTTGGTGAAAGCGACACCCTGGCGGCACAGGCGGTCCAGGTTGGGCGTATCAATGAATGAATTGCCCAAAGCATGGATCGTGTCCCACCGCTGTTGGTCTGTGCAAAGCCAAAGGATATTGGGCCTTTTGTCCATAGAAATTCCTCCGTTCTTATCTGCGACCTTCCACAAAAAAGGGGCCTGAGGCCCCTTTTGGTGCGGTTGGAATATGGTCAGCCATAAAAACTGTCGTACCAGGCCTGCAGCTCAGCCTGAACTGCATCGCCGCCGGCATTTTTCCAGTCCGCCTGGAAAGTGGGAAGATCGTCCAGCGTTTTGGTCCCGGCCAGAATTTGCAGGATATAATCGTTCATGCTGCTGAACAGTGCTGTATTGTATTTGGCATAGTTTTCGGTGGCAGGCTTAAAGGCGAAATCATTGTTTACGAAAATTTCAGGCGTATTTTCGTTGGCATACAAAGTAACAGCTTCGAAACCTGCCCACTGGGCGTCGGATTTGCGGACGCGGGACGGCCATTCGGTTGCGAACTCTTCCTCGTTGGTAGAGTCGATATACCAGTAGGAATTGCCGCGCTCCTCGGCAAAAATGGGGTTGATGGGGGCGATGCCGCCGTCTTCATCATAGTTAAAGTGAGTTCCTTCCACACCGATGTTGATATAAAGCTGGTTTTGCTGCTTCAGGTTGATCCAGTTCACGGCATCGGCGGCGTTTTCCGAGCCGCGCAGAATGACAGTGACAAAGTTGATGGCTTCCGTGCGCATGTATTTGCAGGTACCGTCAGAGCCTTTCAGTGCGCCGATGTATCCGAGGTCATCGTAAGTGAGGCCCAGAGTCTCAAGCATGGTGGGAGTGGTCTCGCCCAGGCCGTTGCGGTTGATCTGAGCGATGATCGCCTTGCCGCCTGCAAGCTTTTCCTGCACGGTGGACGAGGTGTTTACGGCCCAGTCGGGGTCAAGCAGACCCTCCTGCTGGCACTTAGACAGAAATTCGATCATCTTTCCGAAGTTTTCATGCTCCGTCATATAATATACATTGCCGTCCTCATCTACCATCCAGTCGTTGTAGATGCCGAACGCCGCGGCAATGGCCTGCGGGAAGATCTAGGTGCCGTTGCCTTCCGAGGCGGAACGGTACGGGCCAGAGAAGATGATGTATTGATCTCCGAAATGTTCTTTTAATTTTACGAGACAGTCATAAAATTCGTCGATCGTGGTTGGGATGGCCTCGATGCCTGCCTCCTGCATCAGATCCCAGCGGCATACCATAAAGCCCTGCACCTCCTGGGCATAGGGATATTTATAAGGAATGCCGTAAATGTTGCCGTCCTCGCCGGAGACAGCACGCCAGGAATCCTCGGATACACCGTTCAGGATATCCTGGCCATAGACGTCCAGCAGATCGTTCAGGGGCATAAGGGCACCCTGGCTCATCAGTGTCTGGAACTGGTCGGGCGAGCACTGGATGATATCATAGGAGGCGCCGCCGGCAACCTCCATCACAAGCTTTTCGTCGGCATTCTCGGCCGGCAGAGCATAATATTCCACATCATAACCCGTGGTCTCTTTGAGAACGTCCACCATGATATCGGTGGTGGGGTCCCATGCAACGTTATACCCCAGACGCTTTAATGTTACGTTGCCCGGGCCCTTCAATGCGGGGACGTTTGCGCCCGCCGTGCTTTGGCTGGTGCCGGATGCGTCCGTGCCGGACGGCGAAGCGCTTCCGGCGCCTCCGCAGCCTGCAAGGCATGTGAGCAGAAGCGCTGCGGTCAGCAGAATAGACAATGCTTTTTTCATCTTGTTACCTCCTGTTTTGATCGATTCGACTATCTCCTACCGGTGCATCCCGGAATGGATCCAAAAAGGTTATCCCTTGACGGAGCCGATTGTGATGCCCTGTACCATAAACCGGGCCACAAAGGGATAAAGGGCGACAATGGGAATGATGGACAGCGTGACGGCGGCCGCGACCATGCCTTCGGAAGTGATATTGACCATGTAGTTGTTGCTGGCGAGATTTTGAATAAAATCCTGGCTGTTGTTGATGATATTGTACAGGTATACCTGAAGGGTGTTCATATCCGGGGACCGGGTATACATCATCGCATGGAAATAATTGTTCCAGTAATTGATCGCATACAGCAGGCCGACGGTGGCGATCACCGGTTTGGACATGGGGCACACGATGGACACCAGCGTGCGCAGATCTCCGGCGCCGTCGATCCGGGCGGATTCCTCTACACTTTCAGGCAGGCTTTCAAAATAATTTTTCACAATGAACATATTGAACTGCACGATGGCGAAAGGCAGGATGCAGGCGGCATAGGTATCCAGCAGCCCCAGGCTTCGTACGACCATATAAGCGGGGATCATACCGCCGAAAAACACCATGCTGATGACATACAGCAGTGAAACGACCCTGCGCCCCTTGAAGCCGGGCTTGGAAAGGGGATAGGCTGTCGTAATCGTCGTAAACAGGCTGAGCAGTGTACCTGCTCCCGTAACGATGAGAGAATTTTTCAGCGCCGTAAAAAATGAAGTCTGGGTCAGCACATACTTGACGGTCTCAAGCTGGAACCCAACGGGCCAGAAGTAAACGTTGCCGGCTGTGACGTCCGGCCCATTGCTGACAGCCTTGCTGATGACGTGCAGACAGGGCAGGATGGCGATAAGACTCAGCAATGCCATGGCTGCGTAGGCAAAGCCGGACAGGAATTTTTCACTGCCGGACAGGGGAATGCCTTTTTCACGGTATAGCGGTTTCTTTTTGGTATTTAACATTTTATTGCATCCCCTTTCTTACCAGATGCTGCGTCCCAGCAGCTTGCGGCTTATCGCATTGGCGCTTACGATCAGAACAAACGCCACCACGGAGTTGAACAGTCCCAAAGCGGTGGACAGAGGGAAATCCATCTGCCCCATACCCAGACGGTATACATAAGTCTGGATTATATCTGCAACTTCATATACGGCAGGATTGTAAAATACCAGCACCTGCTCAAATCCCGTTTCCAAAATATAGCCCACTTTGAGAATGAGCATTAGGACGATGGTGGGCAGCAGGCCGGGCATGGTGATGTTCCAAATCTGGCGCCATTTGCTGGCGCCGTCCACGCGGGCCGCCTCATACAGCGTTATATCGATCCCCGTGATGGCCGCCAGATAAATGACCGTATTGTAGCCGACTTCTTTCCAGCCTTCGGTAAATACCAGCACGCTGCGGAATACACTGTTATCGGTAAAGAATCCGATGCGCGTGCCGCCCATCGCGGTGATAGCGGTATTGATGATGCCGTAAGAACCAAACAGCGAATAAAAAATACCGAAGATGACGACCCATGAAAAGAAATAGGGCATATAGATAGCGGTCTGGGCAAATTTGCGGTAGGTAGCGCGGCGGATCTCGTTGAGAAGTATCGCGCAGATGATAGGGATGGGAAACAGCCAGAGGATCTTCAATCCGTTGATGATCAGCGTGTTGGCCAGCACTTTCGTAAATTGGGAACTGGCGAACAGGCGCCGGAAGTGTTCAAGCCCCACCCAGTCGCTCAAGCCGATGGCGTCGATGGGGTTGCTGCCCAGAAAAATATTGTAGTCCTTGAAAGCGATCAGAATACCATACAGCGGCGCGAGTTTATAAATAAAAAGGAAAAACAAGCCCGGTATCAGCATCAGATACAGCATGGGATGATGCTTTACATACACAAAAAAACTGTGGAGTTTATGCCGCAATCCGGTTTTGGCTCTCAGTCCGCCGGACGGTACAGCCGTTGTGTCAAGTGCCATCTTCATTGTAAAACCCTTTCTTTCCATTCAGCTGCCGGAGCGTTCCGGGCTGTTTGTTCTCTGATATCAATTGTAGTACGGGCCAGCGTTGTGGTAAATATCACAAAATTTCGTTTTCTAGTCCGTTCTTTATGTAATTGTTGCTCAATTCAAAGACGTTGTAGACTTCTTACAAAAATACGCCCATGCCTTTCGGCATGGGCGCAGAAGAAATGAAACAGAATCAAAAAAATGAAACAGAGCCGCCTTCACGGCTCTGCGGACGATCTCGTACAGGAGCGTTCAATCGCTGTCATGGGGCTGCACCGGAAGTTCAATCATCACACAGGTGCCGATGCCTTCGCGGGCGGAGATATAAAACTTGCATTTCCCCTGGCCGAAGATATCGAGCCGCTTATGTACATTGGCTACGCCGTAACTTTTGCTGGTGCGGATATCCAGCTCGGTCAGCTTCTGTGCCGTTTCGGGCGCCATCCCGTTGCCGTTATCCTCGATCTCTACACCGAAAGCGCGGGAGGAACGCCATGCGCGGATGACCAGACGCTTTTCCGTTTTGTCACAGTACAAAATGCCGTGGAGCAATGCGTTTTCCACCAGCGGCTGGAGCGAAAGTTTGGGGATCAGGCATTCCATTGCAGCCTGATCCAAATCATACTCCGCCTCAAACTGATGGGAGAAGCGTTTTTGCATGATACCGAGGTAGGTGCGGGTAAGATCCAGCTCGTCGGACAGCGGTACGATGGCTTCGCCTTTATTGATGCTCATGCGCAGATAGCGGGAGAGCGCGTTCACCATCCATACGCTGTCATCCGGATTTTTGTCCAGGATCATCCACTTGATGACATCCAGCGTGTTGTAAAGAAAATGCGGCTTGATCTGAGCCTGCAGCGACTCCATTTGATATTCGGAAATAGCCAGCCTGTCGCGGTAACGGGCGTCCACAACAGCGGCGATGGAGCGTACGATCTGCTCGGTATCGCGTTCCAGCGTGATGAGGCCTCCTTTGCGGCGTCCCGCGCAGGAATCGGTATTTCCGGTCCCGTTTTCGGCATCCAGCGTATGGATGGCTGCGTTGAGGCGGCTAACGGTACGGTTGAGATTGAGACTGTAGGCTGCCGTGACGGCGATGATAAACAAAATCAGACACGCGACTACCCACATGGATACAATGGTGTTTACCGCGCCGGAATCCATGGTGTAGACCTGTGCCCGCGGCATGGAGGAGATAACATACCATTCCGTCGTTTCAAGCCGGCTGAATGCAAGGATGACGTCCGGTTCAAGCAGATAACCGGAGCCCAGGCTGCACACCTGCTCCATCAGCGACGGCGGCAGGGCCGTTTCACCCAGATGCGCGTCGTCTGTGTGCGCCAGAATACGGCCCTGCGCATCCGCAAGGAACATTTCGTCATGGTTGGTGCTGCCTGCGGCAAATATCTCATGAAATTGAGAAACGCTCACATCGGCAAAAAGCACACCGCACAGCTTGTCGTAATCCGCCTGGCTTTTCAGCGCCACAGCACAGGAAACAACGGCGGTGGGCTCGGATATGCCCAGGCTGACAAGGTGTGTTCCGTGCCAAAATACGCCGCCTTTTTGATAAACGGACCCGTTTTCTCCAAGGCTGGACAGAGGGTCCAAGGAGTAAAGCGTTGTTTTCTGGCCGGAATAAATTTTTTCGTCGGGCACATACAGCCGCAGGCGCGTGATCATATGCTTGTCCAGCTGTTCAGACAGCGCGCGGCGTATCTTGGCGTATTCTTCCAGTTGCACGGCTGTGTCCGCGTCTGAATTGAGATAGGGATACAATGTGCCGATCAATGCCGATGCGCTCTCTTTGACCTGTTCAAAACGGTAATCGATGTTGTTGCGGGTCTGCCCGGCGGATACCAGCATTTTTTGACACAGCTCCGCTTCCATGGCCTGGGCGGTGTTGCGGGTGTAGTAGAATACGGCCAGCGTCAGAAGCACCAGCGCAGCCAGCAAAAGCACGAACATCAGCAGGCGGGCGGCGCTGCGGGCACGGCCGAGCCGGACGCCGCCGTTTGCGGGACGCCTGAAGCGGGCGGTCGCCTGTTTCAAAGCTGCTCCGCCTCCTTTTCGGCCGCGGGGCGGGCGTTCAGCATGATGTTTTCGCGGTATTCGCCCGGCGTTTGGCCCGTGTACTTTTTGAACAGGCGCGAAAAATAACTGGGGGAAAGGTATCCCACCTTATAGCATACGTCATACAGATGAATGTTTGTCTGCGCTAAAAATTCTTTGGCTTTGTTCAGCCGCTCCTGCGTGATGTATTCGTTGATGGTCTTTCCTGTGGCCTGCTTGAACAGCACACACAGATAGGTGGGCGTAAGATATACGGCTTCTGCGAGGCTTGTTACTGAAAGCTGCTCCATATACTGCGCGGCGATGATCTCCCGCACGCGCTTGATGACCGTATTTGTGTGAGGCGTGCTCATTTTTTGCAGGTGCAGGGTCAAATCTTCATATACGGAAGCAAGCATCGCCTCCTGCTCTCCCAGGCTGTTGCATTGCAGAAAGCTGGCCGTCAATTTAAGGTGTGAGGCATAGGGGCCCATATTTTCCGTGCGCATATTGGTCATCAGGCGCGTGGGCAGCAAAAGAAGGAAAAGCATGAAATTCTGCTGCTCGTCCTCGCCGGGCAGGGCGCGGATGCCGGCAACGGCGCGCTCCAGCGCCAGATGCACCGCCGCTGTATCTCCATTGAGAATGCTGTCACAGATCTCTTTTTCCGCTTGTTCGCGAAGAGTGCGTCCGCTGCCGTCGTCCTCATATTTTTTGATGGAGATCGGGATATCCTTGCCGATCAGGTAACAGCGGCTGATTGCCTCGCAGGCATTGGCGTAAGCGGAGCGTACGCTGCGCAGCCCGCGGAACGGCTCGCTGATGCCGATCATGGTATCCAGTTTCATTTCGCTGCGTATGCGCGCCTGCAGATGCTCGGCCACGCTCAACAGGTCTTCTTCGTATTCGTCATGTTCTACGTCCAAAATGGCGATGTATTCGGAAAGCCGCCCTTTGAACACGACATTGACGCCGTATTCCGCCAATACGCGGGCAAACAATTCTTCCAGCGCCATACTGAAGGTGATGCGGTCTTTTTCAGGCATGCTGCCCATGGTGAGCCATTTTGATTTTGGCTGAAGCCGCAGTACCAGCACGGCGTAATGTGTCTGGCTGTTCAAAGGGATACCCAGGAATTCGATGCTTTGCAGAATGTCCTCCTCGCTTTCGTCATTGTTCTGCAAAAGATCGCACAAACGGCGCTGGCGCAGCAGCGGCATGCTTTGCTCCAGCTTTCGGGCCATGTCTTCCAGGACCAGCTGCTGGGAAGACCTCTGGTCCAGCATGGCCACCACTTTGGTGATCACCGCGTCCAGTTCGTCAATGTCGATGGATTTGAGGATATAGTCTACGGCTTCCATCTTCAGAGCATCACGCAGATATCCCACATCTGCATAGCCGCTGATAAATATGATTTTGACGCCGGGATAGCTCTCCAGCACATTTTTGGCCAGTGTGATGCCGTCCATATGGGACATCCGCACGTCTGTGACGATGATGTCAACTTCATTCTGGCGGACAAAATCCAGCGCTGGGACGCCGTCGTCGAATACCCCGGCCACTTCCACACCGTGCTTGCCCCAGTTAAAGTGCGTTACAAGCCCACGGCGAACCGTTTCCTCATCGTCTGCGATAATGGCTTTGTACATCTTTACCGTTCCCTTCCGCGGTTTTGCCGCGCGCTCAAAGTGTTTGCAGATATTCTTCGATCCACGGGATGGCCGAGCCCAGGGCGGCCGCTTCTTTTTTATAGGCACAGGCCTTGAGATAGCCGGCGTCCGGCTCGAAGGTGTTGCGGAAGGCCGCGCGGCGGCGCAGCCCGGCCAGCTCTGCATCCATGTACCGGCCTACATAGCCTCCAAGAATCACGTCGCAGTCCAGCATCATGCGCAGGTTGTTCACTACGACGGCTACGTTGTCCAGATAAGCGTCCCACACGCTGCGCAGCGCGGCGTCACCCGTGTGCAGCCGCAGGAAGAAATCTTTCAGGCTGCCGCCGGTGTGGCCGTGCAGCAGGCCGGCGCGGCAGTAGGCGTCCACACAGCCGCTTTTGCCGCAGTAGCACGGCCGCCCGCCGGGAACCAGCGTGGTGTGCCCCACCTCGCCGCTGCGCAGGTTGTGCCCCAGATACAGCCTGCGGCCGATGAGCACCGCGCTGCCCACGCTGTTGCTCAGGGAGAGATAAACCGCGTCCCGCAGAGAGACGTCGGCCCAGGCCTCGGCAAGGCAGCCGGCGTTTGCGTCGTTTATCATGCGGCAGGGCAGGCCGAGATATTGTTCGAATTCATCGGCCCGCAGTCCCTGAATGGAAAGCGCGTGGGAGCGCAGGACGAGGTCCTGCCCGCTGTCGATGATACCGGGAATGGACAGGCCGACGCCCAAAACCGATTGCCGGGGCAGCTCCGCGCACAGCTCGCTGATGAACGCGGCGAGCGCCCGAAAATAGGCGGGCGTACGCGTAAAGGCCAGAGTGCGGGTTTGCGTGCGCGTCACCTGGCCGGAGAGATCCACAGCCACCAGGCTGACATGGCGCAGAGTGATGTCGGCCCCGACAACGTACCGCGCGCCGGGACAGGCGCTCCAGGCCCGGGGCTTGCGTCCGCCGGTGGAACTGAATTCCCCGCAGGGCTGCACCAGGCCGTGGCCCTCCAGGCGGCGCAGCAGAGTAATGGCCGTGGGCGTGCTCACCGCCAGAGCGTTCGCCATCTCCTGTGTGGAAAAACGTTCTTTTTCCATGGCCCATGCAGCCGCCTGCGCCGCCCGCCCGCGCTGTGCGCCGAAAAGATTTACTGTCTCCATCCTGAGTGCCTCCCGCCTGTTTGTGGTTTTACTGTAACACATTCAAAACACTTTGTAAAATCGTTTTAAAAACTTGACAAAAAGAAAGACTCATTCTTGGAGATTCCAACAAAATTGGAAGAGACCGCTTGACAACGCATCAAAAAAGACGCATTCTAATGCTGGAATCTTTTTAAACTGAGTTAAAAAAGTTTTGGGCATGGGAACATGCGGAAAGGATGGATCGACGATGAAGGGAGCTTTTTTTCTGGGCAACCGGGAATTTGAAGTCCGGGATATGGAAAAACGGCCGCTGGCCGCGGACGAAGTGCGCATTCGCGTGATGGCGTGCGGCGTGTGCGGTACAGATGTCCACATTTACCACGGCGAGGCGGGCTCGGCCGAAGTGACGCCGCCGGTGGTTCTGGGACACGAATATGCGGGTATTGTAGAAGAAGTAGGCGCGGATGTGAAAGGTTTGGTGCCGGGCGATCATGTCGCCGTAGACCCCAATATTTACTGCGGCGCCTGCACGCCCTGCCGGGACGGTAAAAAGCAGTTCTGTGAGCATCTGCAGGCGCTTGGCGTCACCCGGGACGGCGGGTTTGCACAGTACAGCGCAGCGCCGGCGGCACAGTGCTTCAAACTGGCACCGGAGCTGCCCTTTGAGGCAGGAGCCATGGCCGAGCCGCTGGCGTGCTGCCTGCACGGTATCGATGCCGCGGGTATACGGCCCGGCAGTACGGTATGTGTGATCGGTGGGGGAGCCATCGGCCTGCTGATGGTGCAGCTGGCCCGCCTTTCCGGCGCGGCGAAGGTCATTCTCAGTGAGCCGGTGGAACTGCGCCGCAGCGCCGGGCTGTCCGTTGGAGCGGATCTGGCTGTCGACCCGCTCCGGGAGGACCTGTCCGCCCGTGTGCGGGAGGCTGCGGGCAAAAGCGGCGCGGATGTGGTGATTGAATGTGTGGGGAACACGGCGGCCACACGCAGTGCCTTCGAGGCCGCGGGCTTCGGCGCGACGGTGCTGCTGTTCAGTGTGCCCGCGCCTACGGCTACGGTTCCGCTGCCGTTGTTCGACGTATACAAAAAAGAGCTTGCCATCCGCGGCTCCTTCATCAACCCGGATACGCATCTTCGGGCTGTGGAATTGCTGAGTGCGGGGCGCATCAATGTGGAGCCGCTCATCACCCACACGTTCGGCATCGGGGAAATGGAGCAGGCGATCAAAATGCAGATGGGCGGCGAATCCATCAAAGTGATGGTGCTGCCAAACAAACGCTGAACGCGTACAAACGGGAGAGGATGATTCAGAATGCAGAAAATGCTGCAGCAGGTGATGACGGCGCCGGGGCACATCGAGTTCCGGGAGGCGCCCGTACCCGCACCCAACGCGGGCGAGGTATTGGTAAAGATCATGAAGATCGGCGTGTGCGGGTCGGATATCCATGTGTATCACGGCGAGCATCCGTTCACAAAATATCCGGTCACCCAGGGCCACGAGGTGTCGGGGAAAATCGCGGCGTTGGGCGAGGGCGTGACGGGATTTGCCGTAGGGCAGAAGGTGACCATCGAACCGCAGGTCTACTGCGGCCGGTGCCATCCGTGCACGCACGGCAAGTACAATCTGTGCGAGGAACTTCGGGTGATGGGGTTCCAGACGACAGGCACAGCCAGTGAATATTTTGCCGTGGACGCGGGCAAGGTGACGCCTTTGCCGGAAACGATGACATACAGCGAAGGCGCGATGATAGAGCCGCTGGCCGTGACGGTACATGCGGTGCGGCGCGCCGGGGATGTGCGCGGACAGAAGATCACCGTGCTGGGCGCGGGGCCCATCGGCATCCTGCTGGCCCAGAGCGCAAAGGCGCTGGGCGCGGCGCAGGTGCTTATCACCGACATCAGCACGCCGCGGCTGGAATTGGCAAAAGCATGCGGCGTGGATTTTGCAGTGAACACAAAAGAACACGGCTTCGGTGAAGCACTGGAAGAATGCTTCGGCCCGGACAAGGCGGATGTGATCTACGACTGCGCAGGCAACGATACGACCATGGGACAGGCCATCCGGCACGCGCGCAAGGGCAGCACGATCATCCTTGTGGCGGTGTATGCGGGTATGGCAAACGTGGACCTTGCGGTGCTCAACGACCATGAACTGGATCTGAACACGAGCATGATGTACCGCCATGAGGACTATCTTGAGGCCATTCGCCTGGTGAACGAAGGCAAGGTTCGGTTGGAGCCGCTGATGAGCCGGCACTTCCCGTTCCGGGATTATCTGGCGGCATACCAGTACATCGACGCGAACCGGGAGGCGACGATGAAAGTGCTTATCGACGTGGATGAGAGCGAGGCGTGAACGTGGAAAAAATCGCGGAAACCATAAATGGCCTGCAGCACATCGGCCTGCCTACAAACGACCTGGAGAAAACGGTGGCCTTTTACGAAGGGCTGGGCTTCTCCGTTGCGCTGCGTACGGTCAACGAAGCTGCAGGGGAACAGGTAGCCTTTTTGCAGCTGAAAGAACTGGTGATCGAAGCCTATCAAACCGGCCGCGCGGCCGGCAGGGCCGGGGCTGTCGACCATATCGCGCTGGACGTCGCGGACGTGGATACGCTGTTCGTGCTGCTGCGGGACGGTGGATACGAGCTGCTGGACGACGCGGTGCGGTTTCTTCCTTTTTGGGCGCGGGGCGTGCGCTTTTTCACCATCCTAGGCCCCAATGGGGAAAAGGTGGAATTCAGCCAAAAACTTTGAGGAGGAAAGTATGTTTGATATCGTGGCGCTGGGCGAGAGCCTGATCGACTTTACACCCAGCGGGGAAAACAGCCAGGGGATGGCGCTGTTTGCGCGCAACCCGGGCGGCGCGCCTGCCAATGTGCTGGCAATGGCCGCAAAGCTGGGCGGCAAAACCGCATTTATCGGCAAGGTGGGGGACGACGCTTTCGGCGCGTTTTTGAAAAAGACGATGGAGGATGCTGGTGTGGACGTGCGCGGTCTGCGTATGACGCGGGAATATCCCACGACGCTGGCCTTTGTGCAGCTGACGCCGGAGGGCGACCGAAGCTTCACGTTTTACCGCAAGCCGGGCGCGGACGTGATGCTCGCGCCTGCCGACGTGGACAGGGCGCTGCTGCGGGACTGCCGCATCTTTCATTTTGGTTCTGTTTCGCTGACGGACGAGCCGTGCTGCACGGCTACGCTGGAGGCGGCGCGGGAGGCAAAAGCAGCGGGGGCGATGATCAGTTACGACCCAAACTACCGTCCGTTTTTGTGGGACAGCGCCGAGCGGGCGAGAGAAGCGCTGCTGGCCGCGCTGCCTCTGGCGGATATCGTGAAAGTGTCGGAGGAAGAAATGGAACTGCTGACGGGCGAAGTGCAGCTGGCGGCGGGAGCGGACGCGCTGGCGTCCCGGGGCGCGGCGCTGGTTCTGGTGACGCTGGGGCCGCGGGGCGCGTACTACCGTGCTGCGGCGGGCCGCGGGCTGCTGCCTGCCTGCGAAGTGGACACGGTGGACACTACGGGCGCGGGCGACGCTTTTCTGGGAGCGCTGCTGTCGTGCCTTGCGGGCAAGACGCTGGAAGAGCTTCGGATATTGCCGCAGGCACAGTGGGAGCGCATTGTCGCGTTTGCAAACGCAGCGGGCAGCCTGACCACCGCGGCAAAGGGGGCCATCCCGGCCATGCCCGCGCGGGAGCAGATCCTGCGGCTGTGCGGCGAATGACGAACAGCCTGCGCGTTTTTTCATGCGCGGCATGCAAACAGGGCCTGTGCCCCCATTGTGGAGCACAGGCCCTGTTTTTATGCCGGTCACTGCGCAAAGGTGACCGTGCCGTTTTCCAGCGAGGCGATTACGGCCAGCGATTCCAGGCGCACTCCCGCTGCCCGCACCAGCGCGCCGCCGCCCTGCTGCTGCTTTTCAATGACGATGCCGCAGCCAGCGCACTGCGCGCCCGCCTGCCGCACGATGTCGATGAGGCCCAGCAGCGCCTGTCCCCGGGCGAGGAAATCGTCCAGGATGAGCACAGTGTCCTGCGGGCCGAGAAATTTTTTGGATAGCTGCACATCGTAGGTAACGTCCTTGGTGAAAGAATGGACCTTGACGGTATACAGCGCACCGTCCAGATTGCGCGAACGCGTCTTTTTGGCGAAGATGACGGGAACGCTGCCGAAATGCTGCGCGGCAATGGCGGCAATACCGATTCCGGACGCCTCGATGGTAACGATTTTGGTGATGGCCGCTCCGTCGAAACGGCGGCGGAATTCACGCCCGATCTCATTCAGCAGCGTCACATCCATTTGGTGGTTGAGAAAGCTGTCCACCTTGAGTACGCCGCCTTCTTTCACCTGCCCGTCCCGCAGGATCCGCTGTTTTAAAAGCTCCATATCCGGTTGCCTCCGTACCTGTTGTTTTTGACATTGTAGCACAGCTGTGCGCCTTTGGCCAGACACGTCGGTCGCCGGTATGCACGCGGGCGGGGATAGGGCAGCCCTCCGTTGCCACGCGCATTCCGTGCGCGATGGGCTTGAGGGCGTTCAACCATGCAGAACCGTAGCGGATGCGGCTCTGCTGTGGCCGCTGCATCGTGTCGTTGAAGCAAGGTCTGAAAAATGTTATAATACGTATAGTATAGAAAAGGAAAGGAGGAGCGCAATGTCTTTCCGCGAACCAATGGCCCATGTCCGGTATGGCAAAAATACGGAATTGGCGGGCGCGACACCCGGCGTGGTGCGCCCGATGTCCACCCGAGAGGCGGACAAGGCGTACCGCAAGGCCTGGCGGAAAAACAATCCGGCCTGGTATACGCGCCTGTGGCGCTTCCTTGCGAAAAAGCGCTGAGCCTGCTCCGCCGGAAAGCGGCACACGGAAAAAGCGCGTGGAATGTTCCACGCGCTTTTTCCGTGCATGTCAGGAGAAAAGATTCTTGACCCGGTCCCAGAAGGAGGCGTCCGGGGTTTTGTCCTGCGGTGCGGCCTCCGAATCTTCCGTGTCGGAAGAGGATGCCGTTTCCTCCTCCGGCAGGCCGGCTGTTTTCATCACGAATTTTACATTGGCACGCACGCCGTCCGCACTGCCCGTGTAAGAGGTGTAACTCTGCGCGCGGGTTTCCAGCGCCTTCAGCACGTCCTGCAGCGCGGAGGTGTCGGCGGAGCCCGCAAGCTCGGTCAGCTTTCCGATGGCCTGGCTGGCATAGGTGTCCAGCCCGTCCTGCAGCTGTGCCGCGCCGTCGTTCAGGCTCCCCGCGCCGGTGCGGAATTGGCCGATGGCGTCACGGACTGTTTTGCTTGCGCCGGAGAGCTGCGTCAGGCCGGCGCTCAGGCTGGAGGCGCCGTTGCTCAGCTGTGCCGCGCCGGCGGTGAGCTGCGCCGCGCCGTCGCGAAGGGAGGCCGCGCCGTCCTGCGCGCTCTGCGCGCCGGCCGCCAGAGCTCCGGCCGCTCCTACAACAGTGTTCTGGTCCGACGGAGCGTCGGTGTTGTACAGTGCGTCCGTCAGGGATTTTACCGAACCCATCATCGTTTGCGCGTCGCCGGAAAGCTGTTGGAACTGCAGCAGCATGGCCTTCAGCGCTGCGGTGTCCAGCCCGTTCAGTGCGGCGGTCACCTGGTTTACGGCGGTCTCCTTTTCGGGAGCCATCGCGGCCACGATCTGTCCGGCCGCTGCGTCGGCATCCACGGTCACATTGCCGGTAACGGCTTTGCCCACCGCGCCCTGAACCATGCCTGCCGCATCCACCTTGGCAGCCGCGCCCTGAGCCGCTCCGGCGGCCTCCGCAATGACGGCGTTCATTTCGTCAGATGTCATTTTTCCGCTGTCCACATAGGGCTGCAGCGCGGCTGCCAGCGCGGAGGAAACATCCTGCGCGGCTTTGGATGCAACGCCCTGCGCCGCGGCCGGTGCTGCCTGCGCAACGGCTGCGTCCGCAGCCTGCAGTGCGCCGCTCTTTACAGCGTCGCCCACGCTTTGGGCGGCGGCTTTCGCCGCACCCTGTGCAGCGCCGTCAAACACCTGGCCCACACCTGCGCCGAGCTGCTTTTTCAGCGCGTCCACATCGGGCAGCTGCACATGGCCGAGCTGGTCTGCCAACGCGTCCATCTGCTGCTGCAGGGCTGCCTGCTGCGCGGCGGCACCCTCCAGAGCGGGTACGAGAGTGCCGTTCAGCCGGCCGGCCAGCTGCTGTGCGCCGTTGTTCAGCTGCTGTGTGCCATCCGCCAGCTGCTGTGTGCCGTTGTCCAGGCTTTTTGCACCGTCCAGCAGGTTCTGCGCGCCGCTCTGCACCTGCTGCGCGCCGCTGAGAGCATTGTCCAGGCCGGTGTCGAAGGTGGCGTAGCTGGCGGCGAATTCGTCCATTTTGCTCTGCAGCGTGCCCGTAGCCTCATGCAGTGTGGCTGCGCCGCTCTGGAGCTGCGCGGTCGCATCCTCGAGCTGGCTCATCTGGCCGGAGAGGTCGGGAATGTCCAGCTCTGAGGTTAACTGGTCCATGCTTGTGGCTGCGGCCAGCATAAATGCCGGAGGTGTACAGTCTTTTACGTCCGCCTCGATGACCAGTTCGTCCAGCATGTAATCTTCAAGACCGGACAGCGCTTCCGGCAGCAGACCGCCGAAGGTCTCGGCCATGCCCGGCATGGCGAGAAAGCAGACGAGCTGCGTTTTTGCGTCCGTCTGCACGGTGCCGTGCTGTGCGGCAATGTTGGTATAGGAGCCCGTGGGCAGCGTGGCCGCGGCCACAGTGAAAAACGGCGTGTACACCTTGCGCCGGCTGCCGGCAATCTCCATTTCCTGTCCCTCGTTGTTGGTCAGAGCCAAGCGCATCACAAGGTGTCCGCTTTTGCCCGCCAGCGCATCGGCGGTGATGGACCGGCCGTCCAGCGTATAGGTAATATCCACGGTCACGGGAGGCGTCTGCGTTGTGGTGCCCTGATAATAAATATCGTTGTCCTCGGTGGTCCAGGTCAGGTTTTCGCCGTCCTGCGCGGGCAGCACGTCGCTTTTCAGGTTGGTGATGCCGGAGAGTGTGCTGCGGTCCGCCGCAGCGTCAAAGCCGGTATCGCTGTGCAGCCAGTCGCTGACGATCTGTTCGCTCACCGAACCGTCCGGGTTCAGGATCAGAAACACATTTTCGTCTTTCGTCACGCCCTCTGTGGGCTGTTCGGCAAAGGCGGGCAGGGCGCAGGTGACGGCCAGTGCCGCGCTTACCAGAACGGCCGTGGTTTTCTGCAATAACTTTTTCATACGGTTTTCGTCTCCTTTTCTTTGCTGAGCCAATGGTAGGTGGTTTTCCGGATGAGAGGCGCCGTCAGGATAAGCAGCGCGGGCAGCACCAGCAGAATCACAAGCATGCTGATGAGCGCGCCGCGGCTGATGAGACGGCACAGGCTGCTGATAAGTTCCATGCGGGAAGCCAGTGAAACGCTGAAGGTTGCCGCGAAAAACGTCAGTCCGCTGGTGAGGATGCTCTGGCTGCACTGCTCCACGGCCGTCTGCACGGCGTCCTTGGTGGAGCGCCCCGCATTCAGCTCTTCCCGGAAGCGGGTGGTCATCAGGATGGCGTAGTCCACCGTTGCGCCGAGCTGGATGGTGCCGATGACGATGCTGGCCACAAAGGGCAGCGTCGTGCCGGTAAAATAGGGGATGCCCATATTGATCATAATGGCACTTTCGATGGCGGCCACCAGAAGCACCGGAATGGACGCTGAGCGGAATGAAATGGCGATGATGAGGAAAACCGCTGCGATACTGGCGATGCTGACGCTGCGGAAATCCACGTCCGCCACTTCGATCAGGTCTTTTGTCATTGCACCCTCTCCGGTAATCACGCCGTTGGGGTCGTAACGCTTGACAATGGCGTTCAGAGCGTCCAGTTGGGCGTTTTGAGCTTCGGTGCCGCTCTCATAGCTGGAATTGGCCAGCAGCATCTCGTGGCCGCCTGCGCAGAAGATCTGACGCACCTCGGTGGGCAGAACCTCCCGGGGAACGCCGCCGCCCAAAAACTTTTCATAGCTGAGCACCTGGCGGATGCCGTCCACCTGCTCGATCTCATCGGTGAGCGCCTCCATGTCGCGGGCCGGCAAGCCGTCGTCCACGATGATGAAATGGGAAGTCGTCATGCCGAAGTCCTCTTTCAGGCGGCTGGTACCCTGAATCCCCGCGAGGTCCTGCGGCAGGCTGTCGAATAGTGTGTAGTATACAGGCGTTTTCGCCTGCGCCACGCTGAATGGAATGAAGCAGAGCACGAACACTGCGAGGATGGGAATATACCGGCGCACCACGAAACGGGAGGTACGGCGCAGCTTAGGGATGAAGGTACGGTGGGTATGCCGCGCGATGGAGCGCCGGAACGTAAGGATGAGCGCGGGCAGGATCGTCACAGTGCTGACAACGCCCAGCAGCACGCCCTTGGCCATTACGATGCCGATGTCGCGCCCCAGTGTCAGGCGCATGGTGCACATTGCGAGGAAGCCTGCGATGGTGGTGAGCGAACTTGCCAGAATGGAGGAGAACGTCTTTTGCACGGCGCGCACCATTGCCTCGTCCTCATCCGGGCAGGAACGCTTTTCTTCCTCGAACCGGTGCAGCAGAAAGATGGAGAAATCCATCGTCACGCCCAGCTGGAGCACCGTGGCCAAAGCCTCGGTGATGTAGCTGATCTGCCCCAGAAAGATATTGGTGCCAAAGTTGTAGACAATGGGGAATACCATGCCCAGCATGAAGATGAGGGGTACAACCGTTTCTTTCATGCTGAGGAACAGCACCACCAGACACGCCCCCACGGCACACAGGATGTAGACGGGCATTTCCTGGTTTACCAGGGATTTTGTGTCTTCCAGAATGGCGGACATTCCGCCGATGAAGCAGTCCTTGCGCAGGATATCCTTGATGGTGCGCTGCGCCTGCATGGTCACGGCATGGGCGCTTGGGTTTTCGAACTGGACCAGCAGCAGTGTGGCGCCGTTTTCGCTGTAAAAGAATTTCTGGATGTCGGCCGGCAGCATTTCCTTTGGCGTAGTTACGTCCAGGATGTCGCTCGTCCACAGCACGCTTTTTACACCCGCAACAGCCTCCAGCTCACTCTTGAGGGCAAGTGTGTCCGCGGTGGACATATTCTCCACGGTGATCATGGAGGTGGAGGCCATGTTGAAATCGTCCTCCAGATATCCTTCGCCCACCATGGAATCCAACTCCGGCGGCAGATAGGTGAGGATATCGTAATTGATATAGGTGCCTGCGGCACCGAACACGGATGGGATCAGCAGCAGCACGGCGGCCGCCAGCACCGCTTTGCGGTGCCGTACCACCCAGCGCGCAAAATGTTCCATTGCTCAACGCTCCCTTTGAATTTTTGCGGCAGCTGATGCCGCGGATTAAACTGACCAACAGTCAACGTTGAATAGTATAGTCTTGTTATGACCGTTAGTCAATCCAATTAATGACCAATAGTCACAAAATGAAAACGATGACTTTTGGTCATTTTGCTGAACCGAAAGACAGCTCTTGCAATCGCCGCCGCGCGGGAGGTATACTAAAAGCGGGAAAGAACGGGGAAAATGCCGCGCCGCGGCGGAAAGGGGAAAACGCGTATGCGCGAACCGATGGAATCCCGCAAGGAACAAAAGCGTCAGAGCCTGCTGGACGCCGCCTACGCGTTGTTCACGGAAAAGGGCGTGGCCAAGACTTCGGTGGACGAGATCGTCCGCGGAGCGAACGTGGCCAAGGGCACGTTTTATCTGTATTTTCACGATAAGGATCAATTGCTGGGACAGCTGGTCTATAATATCTCGGCCCAGGTTCTGGAAGAAGCATACGAATGGCTGGATGAACGCCGCACGCCGGATTTTGTGGAGAATGTGCTGCTTCTTTTGGATTATGTGGTGGAATATTTCAAGCGCAACAAGCTGGTCCTTCGGCTTGTTGAGCGGAATTTTTCCTGGCCTATGGTGGCAAAACAGATGAGCGAGCGGCGCGGCCCTCTTTGGGCGCGGCTGATGCGGGACCTGGAGGCAAGCCCGCTGGCGGCCCGGTATACAGAGGACGAGCTGTTCAAGATGATATTCGTCATCATCGAGATGCTGGGTTCCGTATGCTATTCCTCCATCATTGAGGGCAAGCCGGACACCGTGGACAATATGAAACCGGTGCTGTACGGCATCGTCCGCAAGATCCTGAGTTGAAGGAAGCACAAAAAGAAAGGCCGCCCGCGGGCGGCCTTTCCGGATGAAAAAGATGGTGTCTCAGCAATACATGTTGTTGGCCTGCATATAGTCCGAAAGCTGTTTGCCGTGTTCCTGTTCCTGCTGCTGGATGGCGGCCAGCACTTGGCGCGCCTTGGCGTCGCTGAACTCAAACACGGCGGTGTTGTACACGCCGGAGACATATTTTTCCGTGCCCAACAGATCGGACAACAGATAGGCGTCGCGCTGTTTTTCAGCGCGGCTGGCCGTGGATTTCAGGTCCTTTTCCGTCTTCTGACGGGAGGCCTGCCCTTTGCTCTGCTGGCCCTGTTGGGCGGGCAGGGTGCCCGCCAGCATACCCGTCACGGTGTCGTAATGGCTCTGTTCGGCTTTTTCGATTTTTTCAAAGATATGCTGCAGCTTGGCGTCGCAGGCATTTTCGGCGGCCTTGCGGTACTTTTCCACGCACAGTTTTTCTTCATTCTGCAGGTCCTTCAGCAGGCCCTGCTCCTTTTTTGTCAAAGTCATCCTCATTCGCTCCTTTTTTTGCGTTGGGCCGGCCGCCGGGGGAGCGGTGCGCCCCGCCCGCCGGCGCATGCGTCTTGTGATAGTGTGCCGGGCGCGGCCGCGGATATGCACTGCGCCGGCACAAAAATAAAAAATACGCCGCCGCACCCGTTGCCGGATGCGGCGGCGCCGCCTTTTGTGCTGTAAACGCAGGCGTTTTCCGCTCAGCCCTTCACGCCGCCGAGGGCCACGCCGCGCACGATAAATTTGGAGAGGCAAAGGTATACGGCGATGACCGGCAGAATGGCGATGGCTACCATCATATACACCTGCCCCATATCGAACTTAAGAAAATCCGCGCTGCGCAGCTGTGCAATGAGGATGGGCAGCGTCTTTTTGCCGCTGCTGCTCAGCACAAGGGCGGGGGTGAAATAGTTGTTCCAGGTGTTGACGAAAGTGAAGATGGCCTGCACGGCCAAAGCGGGCTTGAGGAGGGGAAGCACGATGCGGTTGAAGGTGGAAAACTCGCCCGAACCGTCAATGCGCGCGGCCTCGACGATCTCCATGGGCAGGTTGCCTTCCATGTACTGCAGCATGAAATAAAATACAACGGGCGCCGCGATGCTGGGCAGAAACAGCGGTGCGAGGGTGTCGGCCATGCCCATTTTGGTGATGAGCCGAACAAAGCCCAGCGCGGATACCTGTGTGGGCATCATCATGATGAGCAGGATGAACGTAAAGGCCAGCTTTTTGAATTTGAAGTCATAGGCATGGATGCCGTAGGCGGTGAGCGCTGAAAAATAAACACTGAGCAGCGCAGAGAGCGCCGAGACAAGCAGGCTGTTGCGGATGCCGGAGAGCACGGGGATGTTGGCGTTGGCCAGCACGCTTTTCAGGTTCGTCAGCAGCGAACGGCCGGGCAGCAGGGAAAAGCCGCGCTGGATCTCAAAATGGGTGCGCGTTGCGTTGATGAGCAGGATGTAAAAGAAGAACAGGCACAAAAAGCACAGCAGCCCCAGCACCGTGTAGGCTGCCGCCCGCCGGGCCGTTGAAGCCGCGCGGGCGCGCCCTGCGCGCCGCAGCCGGGAGCTTGCTTTTTCCGTTTGGGCAGACGTCATTTCCCTGCGCCTCCTTCCTTGCTGCGGTTCAGCGTTTTCAGCACGGCGATACACAGCACCGCGCACACCAGAAACAGCACCGTGGAGACCGCCCCCGCCATGCCGTAGTTTTTGCTGTACATGTGGTTGTTCAGATACATGATCATCGTGGTGGCGCAGCGGTCCGGGCTGCCTTTGCCGTTTGTCAGGATCTGGGGCACATCGAACATCTGCAGCCCGCCGATCATCGAGGTGATGACCACATACACAAGGATGGGCCGGATAAGCGGCAGTGTGATGCGCCGGAACATCTGGCCGGGCGTGCAGCCGTCGATCTCGGCAGCCTCGTAAAGGCCGGGGTCGATGCCCATGACGGCGGCCATCAGCAGGATGGTGGTGTTGCCGAACCACATGAGAAAATTCATCAGGCCCACCAGCCCGCGCGTGCCTGCCACGCTGGATAAAAAGCGGAACGGCTCTTCCAGAAAGCCGGCGGAAACAAGCGCGGCGTTGACCGGCCCGTTGTCGGAAAACAAGGCGAAAAACAGCATGGCAAAGGCCGAGGCCATAATGAGGTTGGGCATGTAGATGACCGTTTTGAAAAAGCCCTGGCCGCGCAGGCGCAGCCGCGTGTCCGTGAACCAGGCCGCCAGTAGCAGCGACACGGCAATCTGCGGCACAAAGCCGATGATCCACATCAGCAGCGTGTTGCCGAAGTATTTCGGCAAATCGGTGCGGAACAGCTCGGCATAATTCTTAAGCCCCACGAAATTGGGGCCGATCTCCTTCAGGCCGCTGCGGAAATATTCAAAAAAGCTGTAACGGACCGTATCAACCAATGGAATCAAAGAAAAAATCAAATAGATTATAAAAAAAGGAAGGATAAACAGGTAGCCCCATTTTCCATAATTAATGCTTTTCTTGTTTTTCTTCATAACAGTTCTCCTTTACACACATCTTACAGAACAGGAGAGAATCCTATGTTACAGGATCCTCTCCACGTTCCTTATACCAATTTTCAAACGTCACATGGACATTATTTTTTTAATAGTATTCTGCAAGATGTTTTTGCAAACAAAATCCTCAGAACTATCTACATTATTCCGGCCATTTAACCTCAGAGATCTCAGGATAACGCTCTTTAATAGCAGTCTCAAAGTTTGCCTTTGCTTTATCAAAGTCAACATTTCCCTGGAAATAATCACTGAAGGAGTTCTGGATAAGCTCTACACATCCCTGATCATATGCAGAAAGCGGTGCAATCTTAATGTTCTCTGCAACAGGTGCAAAATATGCAAATGGGTTCTGTCCGCCAAGGAATTCTGAACCA
>ERZ827037.1356-NODE-1356-length-26324-cov-4.619780_pt1 | contig 26324 bp, 22 predicted proteins | sample MGYA00519924_ERZ827037 | MGnify/ENA primary metagenome ERZ827037 (study PRJEB31778, sample SAMEA3449250) | human gut metagenome | biome: human gut; feature: human-associated habitat; material: faeces | place: United Kingdom | collected 2010/2012 ...
CAGCGCTCTGCGCTGCCGGCTTATCAGTTTACAAAAAATTATTTTGCATCCTGAACCGTTCCACAGCAAACAGAGCCATTACCTGTAAAGTAATAGCCAAAATAATAATAGTTTGCAGTTGTAAACGAACGGTCCGGCATGGTTTTCCCCCAGCGGAAAAGATTTGTTAGCAGTATACGCGCATTCGGCGCATTTGTCAAGGGCAGCCTTTCGCCGGGGTAAACGGGGGCCTTGCGCTTCTCATCCCAGAGCCTCGAAAGCCAGACGCAGGCCGAGCCCACACCTTGTGCGAAGATGGCGGTCGCCCGGTGCAACCCGGCAAACTCTTCGCGGTCGCACAGGGCTTCATACAGCTCGTTCTGGCTCCGGGAAAAAGTGGCGGTGAACCGGCCTTTCAGTTCTTCCGTTTCCCGCGCCAGCGCGCGCTGTTCGTCTGTAAGCGGGCAGGCGCGTCTCCACCGGGATATTTTCGCCTGTGTACCAATCTTTTATGATGCTTTTCACAATCCATTCTCCTTTGTTTCACAAATAGTAAAAAACTATTTCAAGCATAATTCACTATTGGTGAAAAAGCGAAATGGAATATATTATCATAAAACGAAGGGGGGGCCTGCATGGATTATATTGACCGTATCCGCGCGCTTCGCAAAGCGCAGGGGCTGACGCAGAAAGACATGGCGGATGTACTCGGTGTGGCAACCTCAATGTATAACATGTATGAAACACGGCAGCGTCGGATGTATGTGGAAACTTTTGCAACGCTGTGCAGTTATTTCGGCGTGTCTGCAGATGATCTGTTAGGCACCGGCAAAGAAGAGTGAACAAAATGGCAGAATTCAAAACAAACGTCATGCGGATGCTTGACAAGGAAAAGGTGCCCTATACGCCCCATACCTACGACCACGGCGACGGCGCCATCGACGGAGCGTCAGTTGCGGCAAAAATGGGGCAGGACCCCGCCCGCGTGTTTAAAACACTGGTCACACAGGGCGCGGGAAAAAGCTACTTTGTATTCGTCGTGCCCGTGCTGGCCGAGCTGGACCTGAAGAAGGCCGCAAAAAGCGTGGGCGAAAAAAGCGTAGCCATGCTCCATGTGGCCGATATCAATAAGGTCACCGGCTATGTCCGCGGCGGGTGCAGCCCGCTGGGGATGAAGAAAGCCTACCGCACCGTGTTCGACCGCAGCGCGCTTGCGGGCGCAAGCATCATCGTAAGCGGCGGCAGGATTGGCTATCAGATCGAGCTTGCGCCCGAGGAACTGATCCGCCTGGCGCGGGCGGATACGGCGGATATCATCTGCGGCTGACGGCGCCGGTTCCGCATTGTAAAATCTGTGTAAGACAATCAACCAAAAAAGCCGCCCGGCGGCATAAGGTTCTTGTTGTTTTCTCTGAAAATTCGCGCCGCCGCCGGAAAGCGATTGCTTTTATTCCGGTTTCATAGTACGATGATAATATCCTTTTTCTTCGCACCGAACAAGCTGTTCAGAGGAGGTACCGGGATGCAATCAATCGCTTTGGGAACCGCTGCGTACCCGGGGCGGAGTGTAAGCCGCCGGCCTTCCCGCCGGGGCAGTGCGTCTGCGGGATACCGCGCGTTTTTTCGGCGCGCCTGCGGGCTGCGGAAAGAGGATGCTGCGCTGAAACTGCAAGCATAAGGCCATGGTGTAACTGCACCACGGCCTTTTTTCTTTTCAGGGACGCACAAAGGAGATGGATTTATGGAAAACACCAAAAAAGTAGCCATCATCATGGGCTCGGACAGCGACTGGCCAACGGTAAAAGCCGCGGCCGTACAGCTCAAAAGCTGGGATATCCCGTTTGAGGTGCGCGTAATGAGCGCCCACCGCACCCCGGCCGCTGCGGCGGAGTTTGCAAAGCGCGCGGCGGAAAACGGCTTCGGCGTGATCATCGCGGCCGCGGGTATGGCCGCCCATCTGGCGGGCAGCATCGCCGCGAACACCGTGCTGCCCGTCGTCGGCATCCCCGTTAAGGGCGGCGCGGTGGACGGCCTGGACGCCCTGCTGGCCACCGTGCAGATGCCCAGCGGCATTCCTGTGGCCACCGTTGCGCTGAACGGCGCCAAAAACGCCGCCGTGCTGGCCGCTCAGATGCTGGCCATCCACGACGCGCGCATCGCCGCGCTGCTGGCGGAGGACCGGGAGAAAATGGCCCGCTCCATCGCTGAAAAGGACGCCGCCATCCGGGCCGAGGCGGCCGCGCTGTAAGGAATGCTTTCCAAATATCTTTTTATTTTTATAAAACACAAAAGAGGGAGAAGAACAACATGGAAAAACGGGAACAGCTGTATGAGGGGAAAGCCAAAAAGGTATTCGCCACAGACGACGCGGACCTTGTCATCGTGGATTACAAGGACGACGCCACCGCCGGCGACGGAGCAAAGAAAGGAACCATCCGCGGCAAGGGCGTGGTGAACAACAGGCTTTCCAACAACCTGATGAAGATGCTGGCTGAAAAGGGCGTGCCCACCCACTTTGTGGAGGAATTGTCCGACCGCGAGACGCTGGTGAAAAAGGTGGAGATCGTGCCGCTGGAGGTCATCATCCGCAACGTGGCCGCGGGCAGCTTCACCAAGCGTCTGGGCGTGCCTGAGGGAACGGTGCTGAAGATCCCCACCATCGAGTTCAGCTACAAAAACGACGAATATCACGACCCCCTCATCAACCATTACCACGCGCTGGCCCTGGGCCTGGCCACGCAGGAGGAGATCGACACCATCACGAAATATGCCTTCCAGGTGAACGACATCCTTTCCCAATATCTGCTGGGCTTCAACATCCGCCTCATCGACTTCAAGCTGGAATTCGGCCGCCTGCCCGACGGCTCCATCGTGCTGGCCGACGAGATCAGCCCCGACACCTGCCGCTTCTGGGACGCCACCACGGGCGCGCACCTGGATAAAGACCTGTTCCGGCGCGACCTGGGCGGCGAAGAGGAAGCCTACCGGGAAGTTATGAAGCGCCTGCTGGGGGAGTGAACGGATGATCAAAGACTATCTTGACGAAAAGCTGCATGAAGAGTGCGGCGTGTTCGGCGTTTACCGCCGCGACGCGGACCTGGACGTGGTGGGTACCACCTATTACGGCCTGTACGCGCTGCAGCACCGCGGCCAGGAGAGCTGCGGCATGGCGGTGAACGACGACGGCGTGTTCTACAAACGGCGCGAGCTGGGCCTTGTGAACGACGTGTTCACCAAGGACGTGCTGGAGACGATGCCCCGGGGCAATATGTGCATCGGCCACTGCCGCTATGCCACCACGGGGGTGCCCGTCCGCTCCAATGCACAGCCCTTTGTGATCCGCCACATCAAGGGACCGATGGCGCTGGCTCACAACGGCAACCTGACAAATTCCGCCGAGCTGCGTTCGGAATTCGAGCTTTCGGGCGCGATCTTCCACTCCACGTCGGATACGGAGGTCATCGCTTACGCCATCACCCGCGAGCGCCTTTCCTCCGACAGCATCGAACAGGCCGTGGAGCAAACGATGGACAGGCTGAAGGGGGCGTATTCGCTGGTGGTGATGAGCCCGCGCAAGCTCATCGCCGCGCGGGACCCGCAGGGCTTCCGCCCGCTGTGCATCGGCAAGCTGGGCGAAAACGACATCATTGCCAGCGAGAGCTGCGCCATCACCGCCGCGGGCGGCGAGTTCGTGCGCGATGTGGAGCCGGGCGAGATCGTGGTGTTTGACGAAAACGGCTGCCGCTCCATCCGCACCCACTGCGGCTGCCCCACAGGCCTGTGCGTGTTTGAATACGTGTACATCGCCCGGCCGGATTCTGTTGTGGACGGCGCTTCCGTACACCGGGCGCGCCGGCGAGCCGGCGCGTTTCTGGCGCTGGAGCACCCTGTGCAGGCGGACGTCGTCATCGGCGTGCCGGATTCGGGCCTGGACGCGGCGCTGGGCTATTCCCAGCAGAGCGGCATCCCTTACGGCATCGGCTTTTTGAAGAACAAATACATCGGCCGAACGTTCATCCAGCCCAACCAGAAGCTGCGGGAGAATACCGTGCGCATCAAGCTGAACCCCATTGCGGACACCGTGAAGGGCCGGCGCGTGGTGCTGGTGGATGATTCCATCGTGCGCGGCACCACCTCGCGGCAGATCGTACAGATGCTGCGGGAAGCCGGGGCCACGGAAGTGCACTTTTTGTCCTCCGCGCCGGAATTCCTGTATCCGTGCTATTTCGGCGTGGACGTGGACAGCCGGGAAAATCTCATCGCCGCCAACCATTCGCTGGAGGAGATGCGGGAGATTTTGGGTGTGGACAGCCTGGGCTTTTTGAGCGTGGACGGAGTGAAGAAGATCGCCGAGGGCTGTAAATGCGGCCTGTGCACGGGCTGCTTTACGGGCAAATACCCGGTGGAGCCGCCCAAAAGCACTGAAAAAAGCAAATTTGAAAAGAAAATTTCCGAAAATATCAACGACTGACCGTCGGGAACAGGAGAAACGATATGAAGAGCTTTTCCGAGAGCTACAAGGCAGCGGGCGTTGACATCACGGCGGGCTATGCCGCGGTGGAGCTGATGAAACAGCATGTGGCGCGTACGATGACGCCGGGCGCCATCGGCGGGCTGGGCGGCTTCGGCGGCCTGTTCGAGCTGGATATGACGGGCCTCACCCACCCGGTGCTGGTCTCCGGCACGGACGGCGTGGGCACGAAGCTGAAGATCGCTTTTCTGATGGACAAGCACGACACCGTGGGCATCGACTGTGTGGCCATGTGCGTCAATGATGTGATCACCTGCGGCGCGAAGCCACTGGTATTTCTGGACTATATCGCCTGCGGAAAGAATTACCCGGAGAAGATCGCCTCCATCGTGGCGGGCGTGGCCGAGGGCTGCGTCCAGGCGGGCGCAGCGCTTGTGGGCGGCGAGACCGCCGAGATGCCGGGCTTTTACCCGGAGCAGGAATACGACCTGGCCGGCTTTACCGTGGGCGTCGTGGAAAAAAGCAAAATCATTGACAATACGAAGATGCAGGCGGGCGACGCCGTCATCGCGCTGTCCTCCAGCGGCGTGCACTCCAACGGCTTTTCTCTTGTGCGCAAGATATTCAATGTGGAGTACGCGGATATCTGGCAGCATTACGACGAGCTTTCCGGCACGCTGGGCGAAACGCTGCTCACGCCCACAAAAATTTACGTCAAGCCCGTGCTGGCGCTGATGGAGCAGGTGGATGTGCGCGCCGTGAGCCACATCACGGGCGGCGGCTTTTATGAGAACATCCCCCGCGCGCTGGCCGCGGGCTGCGTGGCGAAGCTCGAGAAAAAGAGCCTGCGCATGCCGCCCATCTTCCCGCTGCTGCAAAAGGTTGGCAAAATTCCCGAGCGGGACATGTTCAATACGTTCAATATGGGCGTGGGCATGGCTGTCGTCGTGCCCGGCGACAGGGCGGACGAATCCGTGCGCATCCTGAAGGAAGCGGGCGAGGATGCGTACATCCTGGGCGAGATCGCGAAGGGTGCGGAAAAGGGCGTAGAGCTATGCTGAACGTAGCGGTGCTGGTTTCCGGCGGCGGCACGAACCTGCAGGCCATTCTGGACGCAAAGGCCGCAGGCGCGCTGCCCCATGCGAAAATCGCTCTGGTGCTGGCCTCAAAGCCCGGCGTGTACGCGCTGGAGCGCGCGTCCAAAGCGAGCGTGCCCGGCATTGTGGTGGCGCGCAAAAGCTATGCCGCACCGGAGGAATACGACGCGGCGCTGCTGGCCGCGCTGCGGGAGCACCGCATCGACGTGGTGGTGCTGGCGGGCTTTTTGTCCATCCTGGGCCCCAGCGTCATCACCGCGTATTCCGAGCGCATTCTGAACGTGCACCCCAGCCTGATCCCCAGCTTCTGCGGGGCGGGCTATTACGGCCTGCGGGTGCATGAGGCAGCGCTGGCAAAGGGCGTGAAGGTGACGGGCGCGACGGTGCATTTTGTGAACGAAGTGCCGGACGGCGGACGCATCCTGCTGCAGCAGGCCGTGGACGTGCTGCCCGGCGATACGCCGGAAACGCTGCAGAAGCGCGTGATGGAGCAGGCGGAATGGAAGTTGCTGCCCCGGGCGCTGGCGCAGCTGACGGAAGAATTGGACGCGGCGGACGGACCCGCCGCGCCGCGGAAAGAGGAGAAGGATATGGACCATCTGAGCCTTGCGGCGGAGCTTGCCGTAAATACATACCCCGGCCGCGGCATCGTGCTGGGAAGGTCGGAGGACGGCAAAAGCGCCGTCATCGCCTATTTTATCATGGGCCGCAGCGCAAACAGCCGCAACCGCGTGTTCACCGCGAAGGACGGCGGCATCATTACCGAAGCGGCGGACCCCTCCAAGCTGGAGGACCCGTCCCTCATCATCTACGCGCCCGTGCGCGTGCTGGGCAAAACAACCATCGTGACCAACGGCGACCAGACGGATACGATATACGACCACCTGGCCGCGGGCAAGGGCTTTGCCAAGGCGCTGCGCACGCGCACCTTTGAGCCGGATTCCCCCAACTTCACGCCGCGCATCTCGGGCATTGTGAAGGTGAAGGACGGCGCAATGAAGTACAAGCTGTCCATTCTGAAATCCGACGGCGGCAACGCGGATTCCGTGGAACGGTTCTTCTTTGAATACGACCAGCCCGTTGCAGGCGAGGGCCGCTTTATCCATACCTACCGCTGCGACGGCAGCCCCATCCCCAGCTTCGCGGGCGAACCGGAGCGCGTGCGCCTGATGGGCGATATCGACACGTTTACAAGAATGGTCTGGAACAGCCTGAACGAGGACAACAAGGTTTCGCTGTTTGTGCGGTATATCGACCTTGCCACGGGCAAAACGCAGGACCGCATCGTGAACAAATACGAAAAAGTGTAACGCGCCGCCCCGTGTGCGGCAGGGCCGCCGGGGACATCGAATGGGGGTTTTTAAGGATATGAAAGAACTGGAACTGAAATACGGCTGCAACCCGAACCAGCGGCCCGCGCGCATCTTCATGCGGGAGGGCGAGCTGCCCATCACCGTTTTGAACGGCAAACCGGGCTATATCAATTTCCTGGACGCGCTGAACGCGTGGCAGCTTGTAAAAGAGCTGCGCCAGGCCACGGGCCTGCCCGCGGCCGCGTCGTTCAAGCACGTCAGCCCCGCCGGCGCGGCGCTGGGCCTGCCGCTGGACGATACGCTGAAAAAGATGTATTTTGTGGAGGACATCGAGCTTTCCCCCCTGGCCTGCGCCTATGCCCGCGCCCGCGGCGCGGACCGCATGTCCAGCTTCGGGGACTGGATCGCCCTTTCCGACGAATGCGACGAAGCCACGGCGAAGGTCATCCAGCACGAGGTGTCGGACGGCGTTATCGCGCCGGGCTATTCCGCCGCCGCGCTGGCCATCCTGAAAACAAAGCGCAAGGGCGGTTACAACATTGTCGCCATCGACCCATCCTACCAGCCCGCGCCCGTGGAGCACAAGGATGTGTTCGGCATCACGTTTGAGCAGGGGCGCAACGAGCTGAAGTTCGGCGACGATACGTTCTCCAATATCGTCACACGGAACAGGGCGCTGACAGACGAGCAGAAGCGGGACCTGACGCTGTGCCTGATCGCGCTGAAATACACCCAGTCCAACTCGGTGTGCTACGCCCAGGGCGGACAGCTCATCGGCGTGGGCGCGGGACAGCAGAGCCGCATCCACTGTACGCGCCTTGCGGGCAACAAAGCGGACATCTGGCAGCTGCGCCACCACCCCAAGGTGCTGGGCCTGCCGTTCCGTCCCGACGTCTCCCGCCCCAACCGCGACAACGCCATCGACGTGTATATCTCCGACGAATGGGAGGACGTGCTGGGCGACGGCGTGTGGGCGGAGACCTTCACCACACGTCCCGAACCGTTGACGCCCGCCGAAAAAAAAGAATGGCTGTCCAAGGTCACGGGCGTCTGTCTCGGCAGCGACGCATTTTTCCCCTTTGGGGACAACATCGAGCGCGCGCGCCGTTCCGGCGTGACGGCCATCGTGGAGCCGGGCGGCTCCATCCGGGACGGGCAGGTCATTGAAACCTGCGATAAATACGGCATTGTGATGGCGTTCAACGGCATCCGCCTGTTCCACCATTAAAAAGAACGCCGCGCGGCCGCGCCGGGGCGGAGCACGGATCTGCCCGCGTTTGGCGGCGCGGCGGCGAAAGCAGGGAGGTTGACCTATGAAGGTTCTGGTTGTCGGCGGGGGCGGGCGGGAGCACGCTATCATCCGCAAGCTGAAGGAAAGCCCGCGGCGCCCCGCGCTGTATGCCGCGCCGGGCAACGGCGGTATCGCCAGCGACGCCGTGTGCGTGCCCATCGCCGCCACCGACGTGGCGGGCGTGGTGTCCTTTGCTGTGCAGGAGGGCATCGATTATGTGGTCGTCGCGCCGGACGACCCGCTGGTGCTGGGCATGGTGGACGCGCTGGCGGAAAAGGGCATTCCCGCCTTTGGCCCCAACAAGGCCGCCGCCATTCTGGAAGGCAGCAAGGTGTTCAGCAAAAACCTGATGAAGAAGTACGGCATCCCCACGGCCGCCTACGAGACGTTTGCGGACGCGGGCGAGGCCGCGGCTTATGTGCGCGCCAACCGGAAGTACCCGCTTGTCGTCAAGGCGGACGGCCTTGCGCTGGGCAAGGGCGTGCTGATCTGCGAGGACGAGGCCGCGGCGCTGGCCGCTGTGAAAAGCATCATGGAGGACAGGCAGTTCGGCGCGTCGGGCAGCCGTATCGTCATCGAGGAGTTTCTCACGGGGCCGGAGGTTTCTGTACTCAGCTTTACTGACGGCAAAACTGTCGTGCCCATGGTGTCCAGCATGGACCACAAGCGCGCGCTGGACGGCGACAGGGGCCTGAACACCGGCGGCATGGGCACCATCGCGCCCAACCCCTATTATACGCCGCAGATCGCACAGGTGTGCATGGAGACGATTTTCAAACCCACCGTTGCGGCCATGAACGCGGAGGGCCGGCCCTTCAAAGGCTGTTTGTATTTCGGGCTGATGCTTACGCCCGACGGCCCGAAGGTCATTGAGTACAACTGCCGTTTCGGAGACCCGGAGACCCAGGTGGTGCTGCCGCTTCTGGAGAGCGACCTGCTGGCTGTGATGCAGGCCGCCACCAACGGTACGCTGGCGCAGACGGAAGTAAAATTCAGCGGCCAAAGCGCCGCGTGCGTGGTGCTGGCTTCAGGCGGATACCCGCAGCACTATGAAAAAGGAAAGCCCATCACGGGCCTCGTGGACGGCCAGCTTCCGGGCGGCGGGGCCACCGTGTACCACGCGGGCACGGCTCTTGCGGACAATGTGCTCGTCACCAGCGGCGGGCGCGTGCTGGGCGTCACCGCCGTGGCGGATTCGCTGTTTGACGCCGTGGCCGCGGCCTACGGCGCGGCGGACCAGATCGGCTTTGAGGGGCTGCACCGCCGCTCGGACATCGGCCAGAAGGCGCTTGCCGCGCTGTGAGCCACAGGGAGGAAACGTTATGGTATATCGCATTTATGTGGAAAAGCGTCCCGAATACGCAGTGGAGGCCAGGGGCATTTTGTCCGAGATCCGTCATCTGCTGCGCATCAAAAGCGTGACGGGCCTGCGCCTGCTGAACCGCTACGACGTGGAGGGCATCTCCGAAGAGCTGTTTTCCCAGTGCTGCGGCACCGTGTTCAGTGAGCCGCAGCTGGACTTCACCTATACGGCCGTGCCCGAAGGCGCGGACGCGGTGTTCGCCACCGAGTTCCTGCCCGGCCAGTTCGATCAGCGCGCGGCCAGCGCCGCCGAGTGCATCCAGCTCATCAGCCAGGGCGAGCGGCCCGACGTGCAGTCCGCCCGCGTGTTCCTGCTGTACGGCGCGCCCAGCGCGGAGGAGCTGGCTGAAATTAAAAAATACGTCATCAACCCCGTAGAGGCTCGGGAGGCGTCCCTTGCGGAGAAGGCCACACTGAAGACCGATTACGCCATCCCAACCACCGTGGAAACACTGGAGGGCTTCACCGCGCTGGACGCGGCCGGCCTTGCGGATTTTGTGAAGCGCTACGGCCTGGCCATGGACGAGGGCGACATCGCCTTCTGCCAGAGCTATTTCAAAAGCGAGCATCGGGACCCCACGATCACCGAGATCCGTATGATCGACACCTATTGGAGCGACCATTGCCGCCACACCACCTTCGGCACCATCCTGGACGACGTGCAGATCGAGGACGAGACGGTGAAGGCCGCATGGGAGCGTTATCTTGCGCTGCGCAGGGAGGTGCACGCGGGCAAAAACAAGCCCGTATGCCTGATGGACCTGGGCACCATCGGCGGAAAGTACCTGAAAAAGACCGGCGTGCTGAAGAACATGGACGAATCCGACGAGATCAACGCCTGCAGCGTGCGCATCACCGTGGACAACAACGGTACGGACGAGCCCTGGCTGCTGCTGTTCAAAAACGAGACGCACAATCATCCCACCGAGATCGAGCCGTTCGGCGGCGCGGCCACCTGCATCGGCGGCGCCATCCGGGACCCGCTGGCCAACCGCGGCTATGTGTACCAGGCCATGCGCGTCACCGGGGCGGGCGACCCACTGGTGCCCGTCAGGGATACCATGCCCGGCAAGCTGCCGCAGCGCAAGCTGGTGACGACAGCCGCGGCGGGCTATTCCAGCTACGGCAACCAGATCGGCCTTGCCACCGGTATGGTGGACGAGCTGTACCACCCGGGCTACATCGCCAAGCGTATGGAGATCGGCGCGGTGGTGGGCGCGGTGCCCGAGGCAAATGTGCGCCGTGAGCAGCCCGTCCCCGGAGACGTGGTGATCCTGCTGGGCGGCCGCACGGGCCGCGACGGCTGCGGCGGCGCGACAGGGTCCTCCAAAGCCCACAAGCTGGAGAGCCTGGAGACCTGCGGCGCAGAGGTGCAGAAGGGCAATGCGCCCGTGGAGCGCAAGCTGCAGCGCCTGTTCCGCACAAAGGAAGCAACGCGGATGATCAAGCGCTGCAACGACTTCGGCGCGGGCGGTGTTTCCGTCGCCATCGGTGAGCTGGCCGACGGCCTTTCCATTGACTTGAACGCCGTACCGAAAAAATATGACGGGCTGGACGGCACCGAGCTTGCCATCTCCGAGAGCCAGGAGCGCATGGCCGTTGTGGTGGCGAAGGAGGACGCGGAGAAATTCATTGCCGCAGCCAACAGGGAAAACCTGGAGGCCACCGTCGTGGCCGAGGTGACGGCGGAGCCGCGCCTTGTCATGCGCTGGAACGGCAATATCATCTGCGACATCAAGCGCAAATTCCTGAACTCCAACGGCGCGGAGAAGCATATGGACGTGCGCGTGCCGGCACGCAGCGTGGAACCCTGCAAAGCGCCGGAGGGCACGCTTGAGGAAAAACTGACCGCGCTGATGAGCGATCTGAACACCTGCAGCAAAAAAGGACTGTCCGAACGGTTCGATTCCACCATTGGCGCGGGCACGGTGCTGATGCCTTTCGGCGGCCGGACACAGCTCACGCCCGTGCAGGCAATGGCGGCAAAGCTGCCCGTGCCCCACGGCGAGACAAAGACCTGCTCCGGCATGGCCTGGGGTTACAACCCTTTCATCGCCGAACAGAGCGAGTACCACAGCGCCTACCTGGCCGTGGCCGAGAGCGTTTCCAAGCTGGTGGCCACCGGTTTTTCCGCCAAAAACGCCTATCTCACGTTCCAGGAATACTTCGAGCGCCTGGGCGCGGACCCCACCCGCTGGGGCCGGCCCATGGCCAGCCTGCTGGGCGCGCTGGACGCGCAGGTGGAACTGGGCGTCGCTGCCATCGGCGGCAAGGACTCCATGTCCGGCTCGTTTGAAAACATCGACGTGCCGCCCACGCTGGTCAGCTTTGCTGTTGCCGCGGGCAATACGGACAATGTCGTCAGCCCGGAGTTCAAGCTGCCCGGCTCGAAGCTGGTGCTGCTGAGCCCGGCCATGCGCGACGGCCTGCTGCCCAATGCCGGGAGCCTGAAGCTGCTGTGGGCGCAGGTGGAGACGCTCATCAAAGAGAAAAAGGTGCTTTCTGCCTACACGCCGTCCATGGGCGGTCTGGCCGAGGCACTGTTCAAAATGGGCCTGGGCAACCGCCTGGGCGTGCGTTTCGCCCCGGGCTTTGACGCCGCAAAGCTGTTCGGCTACGCCTATGGCAGCTTTGTGCTGGAGCTGGCGGAGGACATCGACGTGGGCACGCCCATCGGCGAGACAACAGCGCGCTATGTGTGGGAACTGAACGGCGAGACAGCCGACCTGGCCAAAGTGCAGGAAGCCTATGAAGCAAAGCTGGAGCCGGTGCTGCCCTACCGTACGGCAGAGGCAGCCGGGCCGGCGCAGGAGGCGCCCGCGCTGAAGTACGAGGCGCTGAACCGCGTGGCGCCCAAGGTGGGCACAGCAAAGCCCCGCGTGCTGATCCCGGTGTTCCCGGGCACAAACTGCGAGTACGATTCCGCCCGCGCCATGGAGCGCGCCGGGGCCGAGCCCGAGGTATTCGTCATCAACAACCTCACCCCGGCCCATGTGGCCGAGAGCGTGGTTGCTGTGAAGGAGCTCATCGGGCGCAGCCAGATGATCTTCCTGCCGGGCGGCTTCTCCGGCGGCGACGAGCCGGAGGGCAGCGCCAAGTTCATCACGGCGTTTTTCCGCAACCCGGCCATCACCGAGGCCGTGCGCGGGCTGCTGCAAAAGCGCGACGGCCTGATGCTGGGCATCTGCAACGGCTTCCAGGCGCTCATCAAGCTGGGCCTTGTGCCCTTCGGCGATATCGTGGAGACGGATGATACCTGCCCCACGCTGACATTCAACACCATCGGCCGCCACCAGAGTATGCTGGTGCGCACCCGTGTGGCGTCGAACCTTTCGCCCTGGCTGCAGTATACAAAGCCGGGCGATGTGCACACGGTGGCCGTCAGCCATGGCGAAGGCCGCTTCGTGGCCGGAACCGAAACGCTGGACCGCCTAGTGAAAAACGGGCAGATCGCCACCCAGTATGTAGACCTGTCCGGCAAGCCCACCATGGACGTGCGCCACAACCCCAACGGCAGCTACTATGCCGTGGAGGGCATCACCAGCCCGGACGGCCGTGTACTGGGCAAGATGGGCCATTCCGAGCGCAGCGGCGACAACCTGTATAAGAACGTGGACGGCAACAAATACCAGAAGCTGTTTGAGGGCGGCGTGGATTACTTCAAACTGTAAGAGGAGAGCACAATGGCACACGATACCTATACTTCCCCGTTCCAGACGCGTTACGCGTCGAAAGAGATGCAGTACATCTTCTCGGAGGACAATAAATTCAAGACGTGGCGCAGGCTGTGGATCGCGCTGGCGAAGGCCGAGCAGAAGCAGGGCCTGCCCATCACCGACGCGCAGATCGCCGAGCTGGAGGCGCACAAGGACGACATCAATTACGATGTGGCCGCCGCCCGGGAAAAGGAGTGCCGCCACGACGTGATGAGCCACGTCTATGCCTACGGCGTGCAGTGCCCGGAGGCAAAGGGCATCATCCATTTGGGGGCCACCAGCTGCTATGTGGGCGACAACACCGATATCCTTGTCATGCGCGAGGCGCTGGAGGTAGTGCGCCGCAAGCTGCTGAACGTGATGGCCCTGTTGGCAGAATTCGCGGACGAATACAAGGCCATGCCCGCGCTGGCCTACACACATCTGCAGCCCGCGCAGCTCACCACCGTGGGCAAGCGCGCCGCGCTGTGGCTGGGCGAGCTGTATATGGATTACGCCGAAATCGAGACGCGCATCAAGGGGCTTGCGCTGCTGGGCAGCAAGGGCACCACGGGCACACAGGCCAGCTTTGTAGAGCTGTTTGAGGGCGACGACGCAAAAATCAAGGCGGTGGAGGCCGACATCGCCGCCGCGCTGGGTTTTGAAAAAGTGGTTCCCGTTTCGGGCCAGACGTATTCCCGCAAAGTGGACTACAATGTGCTGTCCGCGCTGTCCGGCGTTGCGCAGAGCGCCATGAAGTTCGGCAACGACATGCGCCTGCTGGCCAATTTCAAGGAGATGGAGGAACCGTTTGAGAAAAACCAGATCGGTTCGTCCGCCATGCCCTACAAACGCAATCCCATGCGGTGCGAGCGCATCTGCGCGCTGGCCCGCTACGTGATGATCGACGTGCTGAACCCCGCGTTCACCGCGGGCACACAGTGGTTTGAACGCACGCTGGACGATTCCGCCAACAAGCGCGTGGCCGTGGCCGAGGGCTTTTTGGCCGTGGACGCCATTCTGAACATCATGCTCAACGTGTGCGACGGCCTGGTGGTATACCCAAAGGTCATCCGAAGCCGCATTATGGCGGAGCTGCCCTTCATGGCCAGCGAAAACATCATGATGAGCGCCGTCAAGAAAGGCGGCGACCGCCAGGAGCTGCACGAGAAGATCCGTGTCTATGCGCAGCAGGCGGCAAAGGTCGTGAAAGAGGAGGGCGGCAAAAACGACCTCATCGAGCGCATCTGCGCCGACCCCTCTTTCGGGCTGGATTACGAGGAGATCGAGGCCATCCTCAAGCCGGAGGACTTCACGGGCCGCAGCGCCGCCCAGGTGAAGGAATTCCTGGCGGATTGCATCCGCCCGCTTCTGGAGGAAAACCGCGCGCTGCTGGGAGAGAAAGCTGAACTTTCTGTATAATCAGATGGGAAAATTACAAAAAACCGCCCCGGTATGCAACAAAGCGCCGGAGCGGTTTTTTGTGTAAAAGGAAAAGGAGGCAGGCGCGCCGTTCAGATGGCGCGGAAGCCCTTGCCGATGGTCTCGCTGGAATTGACGATGGTGATGAAAGCGCCGGGATCCGTCCGGCGGATGTAATTGCGCAGGGAGACAGCTTCGCGCCGGTTCAGCACCGTGGTGATGACCTGCTCGTCCCGGCCCGAAAAGGCGCCGTGGGCCGTATATACGGTAGCGCCGCGGTGCAGCGTGCCCATGATGAACTCATTGATCTTGTCCGGCTGGCGGGACACGATGGTGACCTTTTTGCGCACGTTGATGCCTTCGATGACGCCGTCCACCACAAAGGCCTTGGCCAGCAGGCCCAGCACGCAGTACAGGCCTGTGCGCACGCCGTACAGCCCGCCGGCAAACAGCGCGATGCAGAAATCCGAAACGAGCAGCGCCTTGCCGATCTCCAGACTCGTGTATTTGGAAAGGATCATGGCAATGATGTCGGTGCCGCCGCTGGAGGCGCCGATGTTAAAAATAATAGCGCTGCCCGCCGCAGGCAGGATAACGGCGTAGCACAGCTCCAGGAACGTGTCGTCCGTAAACGGGCGGGCCATGGGCACGGCGCGCTCCAGCACCCAGACATAGAACGAGAGCGCCACCGAAGAGTAAAGCGTGGCCCCGATGACCGCGCGCCCCAGAAACACCAGCCCCAGCACGATGAGCACGCCGTTGATGATAAACATGAACGTGCCCACATCCATATGCGGCAGAAGCGTGGCCGCGATGATGGAGATGCCGGACGTACCGCCCATTGCAAAATTATTGGGTGATTTGAAAAAATGGATGCCTGCCGCCAGCAGCACAAGGCCGAAGTTGAGCAGCAGGAACCAGATGATATGCGCGCGGGTAAAGATTTTTTTAGCAGCTTCCATCTTGGGGTTTCTCCCGTTCTGTGGTATAATATGTCCGGTTGGTGAATGCGAGCCGCAGGCGAAGCATGAGCCTGGCGGCATAGATACCATGTTTTTTAGTGAACACGAGCGGTACGCGAAGTGCGAGCTTAGAAATATGGTATAATAACCTCAAAGCCGCCGCATGTGCGGCCGGGCGTGTGCGTGGCACACGCCCCTGTGCTAACGCACAGAGCTTTGAGAACATTGAACCATGCAAAACCGCAGCAGGTGCGGTTTTGTTCTAGCCACGGCTGGCGGAGACATGATATAATATATAATAATATGGGGTTTTTTAGCCGTTTCCGCAATGTTTTGTCTCTGACCGCCCCCATTTTAGCACACTGTCCGCGTCGGTACAAGCCGCGCGGAGCCTGCCGGAAAAATTTTTTGCCCGGTGCGGGCCGCGCCCGCGAAAAAATATGTTTTTATTGCCCGGGACAGAAGGTGTGCGCGTCCCGCGATAAGGAAAGATTGGAACCCACTGCATGAAATTCAGCGATTTGAACCTGATTCCCCCAATTTTGAAAGCCGCCGCCGAGGCGGGCTACGAAGAACCGTCTCCCATTCAGCAAAAAGCCATTCCGCCCGTACTGGCCGGGCGGGACCTGCTGGGCTGCGCTCAGACCGGAACCGGCAAGACCGCCGCGTTCGCCATGCCCATTCTGCAGCGTCTGGCGGCTGCGCCAGCACCTTCGGGCGGGCGCCCCATCCGAGCGCTCATTCTCACGCCGACCCGCGAGCTTGCGCTGCAGATCGACGAAAGCTTTGCGGCCTACGGCCGCCATATGCGCCTTGCACATTGCGTTATTTTCGGCGGCGTGAACCAGAATCCCCAGGTGGCTCGGCTGAAAAAGGGCGTAGATATCCTGACAGCCACGCCCGGCCGCCTGAACGATCTCATCGGACAGGGCTATATCGACCTGAAAAATGTTGAGATATTCGTATTGGACGAAGCCGACCGTATGCTGGACATGGGCTTTGTACATGATGTGAAGCGGGTGCTCGCCTGCCTTCCGGGGCAAAAGCAGACGCTGCTGTTCTCGGCCACCATGCCGCGGGAGATCGAGGAGCTGGCCGACGGCCTGCTCCACGGCCCGGAAAAGGTGATGGTCGCGCCGCCCGCCACGACGGTGGAGCGCATTGAGCAAAGCGTTTATTTTGTGGACAAGGGCAACAAGCGCCACCTGCTGGCGCAGCTGCTGCAAAAACCGGAGGTGACCAGCGCGCTGGTGTTCACCCGCACCAAGCATGGGGCGGACCGCGTTGTGCGGGAGCTTGCCCGCGCTGGCATCGGGGCTATGGCCATCCACGGCAACAAAAGCCAGAACGCCCGGCAGGACGCGCTGGGCCGCTTCAAGGACGGCCGTATCCGCGTGCTGGTGGCCACGGACATTGCCGCCCGCGGCATTGACGTCAGCGGCCTTTCCCATGTGTTCAACTATGATCTGCCCAATATCCCCGAGACATATGTGCACAGGATCGGGCGCACGGGGCGCGCGGGGCACGCGGGCGTGGCCGTAAGCTTCTGCGACTTTGAGGAAAAGGAATATCTGGCGGATATTGAAAAGCTGACGCACATCCGCATCCCGTCCGTGGAACACGAGTGGCCGATGCAGGTGTTTGAAAAAGAAGAGAAACAGACGCAGGGGCGCGGCCAGCGCGCGCCGCGTGCCGAGCGCGCGCCTGCCGTGCGGCCGGCCGTACAGGCGCAGCAGCAGGCCCCTGCGCGGAAAAAGCCGGTCCGGGCCGCCGTCCGGCCGGAAAAAAGTGAGGAATTTCAAATGGAACAGACGAATACGCCACAGCGCCCGCAGCAGGACGGCGCGGCTCCGGCCGAAAGTGCAAAGCGCCGCCGTCGGCGCGGCGGCCGCCGCCATAAGAGCGGCGGGCAGGGCCCGGCCGCGGCCAGCCAGGCGCCGCAGAAAAAAGAGAGTGCTCCGCAGGCGCAGCTCCAGCAGCCCCAAAAGGAGAAACCGGCAAACGGCGCGCCGCGCGGCAAGAACGGACGCGGCGAAAAAGCCGAGCACGCGCCCCGCGCTGAAAAGAGCGCAAAGTCTGCAAAAGAGGAGCCGCGCTTTTCCGAGGTGGACGACAGCATCCAGCTTATCGCACGTAGGGCCCCTGCACAAAAATATGCCAGCTTTGAAGAGTATATGAAGGCGCACGAAGAATAAGCACCGCGGATATACGGCAGGGCGCGGCGCGCCGGGCACACGCCCGCGCCGCGCCTTTTTTGCGCCTGCCGCACCGCGGCGCCGCCCGGAAAAACATGCGAAAGGGAGCGATACCATGGAGCTTTTCCGCTGCCCGGTGTGCGGGGCGCCGCTGACACGCGGCGCCCGCGTCCTGGTCTGTCCCAAACGCCACAGTTTTGACCTCGCGGCTGAGGGCTACGCCCATCTTCTGCCGGCCGCCCAGATGCACGCCAAAATCCCCGGCGACAGCAGGGAGATGGTGGCGGCCCGCCGCCGGTTTCTGGATACGGGCGGGTATGCCTGCTTTTCCGACGGGCTGAATGCGCTTGTCTGCAGCCTGCTTATGGAGCTGCCGGCTCCCTCATTGGTAGACGCGGGCTGTGGGGAAGGGTATTATACCGCCCGTCTTGTACAGGCGCTGCGCGCATCAGGCAAAACGCCGTCGGCGGCCGCGTTCGATATTTCCAAATTCGCGGTAAAGGCAGCGGCCAGGCGGGACAAGGCACATGCCGTGCAGTGGGCGGTGGCCAGCAGCTTCGCCATCCCTGTGGCCGATGCGGCGGCGGATTGCCTGGTCGATATTTTCAGCCCGGCCGCCGCACAGGAATTTGCCCGTGTGGTGAAGCCCGGCGGAGCATTCGTGTTTGCGGTGCCCGGCCCGCGCCACCTGTACGGCCTTAAGGAGGTGCTCTACGAGCGCCCTTACGAAAATACGGTGCAGGATGTCGCTTATCCCGGCTTTGCGCTGGAGCAGAGGATACCCGTACACAGCATGCTCACCGTGACGGGCAGCACGATCTTGGACCTGTTTGCGATGACGCCTTATTATTGGAAAACGCCCCGCTCCGGCGCTGAAAGGCTGGCCTCGCTGGATACGCTTACAACAGAACTGCATTTTGATTTTCTGGTCTACCGCCGGGCGCATGCGTGAAACGGCTGCCGGCATGGAACAGATAAAAGGTCTCCGGTACCGCGGTTTGCCGGAGATTTTTTGCATATACTAGAAGTGCGCGCCTGGCCCGGTCCTTGCGGCTTTCAACAAAATAAGATAAAATGTATGATGCAAAACCGATAAAAGGAGATTAGATTTTATGGGCGCTTTACAGGCGAAAGAAAACATCTGGTACGTGGGCGTGCAGGATCCCGGCCTGCGCGTGTTCGATATCATCATGCATTCAGACCACGGTACTTCCTACAATTCCTATATCGTGAAGGGCACTGAAAAAACGGTGCTGTTCGAGACGAGCAAGGAGCCGTTCTTTGAGGAGTTCCTTGCCAATATCCGCGAGGTGTGCGACCCGGCTTCTCTGGATTATATCGTCGTCAACCATACCGAGCCGGACCACACGGGCAGCATGAAGCGGCTGCTGGAGCTTGCGCCCGGCGCCACGGTGCTGGGCAGCGGAACGGCGCTGACGTTTTTGAAAGAAATCGTCAACGGCCCGTTTCCGTCCCGCGCCGTCACGGAGAAGGACGAGATTGACCTGGGCGGTCTGACGATGAAATTCCTCAGTGTGCCCATGCTTCATTGGCCCGACAGCATGTATACGTACATCCCGGAGCTGAAAGCCCTGTTTACCTGCGACAGCTTTGGCTGCCATTATGCCGACCCGCGCGTGTTCAACGACCTCATCGACGGCGATTTCACTCCCGCGTACAAATATTATTTCGACCACATCATCGGGCCGTTCAAAGACCCGTTCATGCGCAGCGCACTGGATAAGATCGGCAGCCTGCCCGTGGAGTTTGTGGGCAACGGCCACGGTCCCGTGCTGCGCAGTGGCGTGCAGAAGTATTTTGATATGTACCGCACCTGGTGCCGGCCTGAACAGAGGCCGGAAAAAGTGGTGGCAGTTGCCTACGTTTCCGCTTACGGCTATACGCGCCGCCTGGCCGAGCACATCCGCGACGGCTTGAAGGAAGGCGGCGTGCGTGTGGAAATGTACGACCTCGTCTCCGACGACACCGCCGCTGCAAAGGCCGCGGTAGCCGCGTCGGACGGCTTTTTGCTGGGCAGCCCCACGCTGGTCGGCGACGCGCTGCCTCCAGTGTACGAAATGTTTCTTGGCCTGAACCCCATCATCCACAAGGGCAAGCCGGCGGGTGCGTTCGGCAGCTACGGCTGGAGCGGCGAGGCGGTTCCCAATCTGACTGCGCGCATGCAGCAGCTTCGGCTGAGCCTGCCGCTGGAGGGCATGCGTGTCCGGTTCTGCCCCACACAGGAGGACCTGGCTGCAGCCGTACAGTTCGGCCGGGATTTTGCCAAAGCCGTGCGCGGTGAATGATTCTTTTTTAAAAACTATTGCATTGTATTATCAATTGGTATATAATATCAATAGGTGAAACGAAATGAATAAAAGGAGGTTAGTATTATGAAAAAATGGAGATGCACGATTTGCGGCCAGACATTTGAGGGCGACGTTCCTCCCGTGCCGTGCCCCGTTTGCGGCGCCGGTGAAGAGGCCTTTGAAGAAGTGGCGGAATAAGACTGTACCCAAAAAAGCCCCGTGCGTATGCGCGGGGCTTTTTGCGTGGCCGGAGGGCTTATATCGGGCGCATTCAGCCCTCCGCAAACAAAGCAGCCAGGGCCTGACCAACCAGGCGGCCGGAGTATTTGGCCTCTTCCAAAGTATTGGCATGGCCGCCCATCTCAATGAGCAGGCTGCCGGTCGTAAGATCCTGATTGTAATAGCGGTAGTCGAACAGCACAGGCCGTGTGAGACCGGGGAACATGCTTTCCATCTTATCCTGCCAGCGGCTGGCAAAGCGGAGGTTCTGTTTAAAATTGGGCAGATTGCCGTCCACGTCTGCGCCGCAGATGATCATGACCTGGGCGGCCTTCATGCCGCCGATGTCCGCCACGGGCTTGACACGGGTGCCGTCGTCCCGCTGGATGGCATCGCGGTGGACGTCCAGCACCACCTTGATGCTGGGATACCGCTCCAGATAGCTGCGCACGGTGGCGTTGCTTTTGGCGTAGCTGCCGTTGTAGCTTGGGTAATCGTGCAGGGTGGTGTCGTGCAGGGTGTTTACGCCCGCCGCGTTGAGCTGAGCAGCCATTTCGGCTCCTACTGCGGCCATATTGACAGAAAGATCCGTGCTGCGGGCGGAAAACGCCGGATCGCACCAGTTTTTTTCCTCCAGTTCGTAGGTTTCTGTGGTGTGCGTGTGCATAATGAGTACCTGAGGCTCCGCGCTGTTCAGCTCCACCTGGAACGGAAGCGTCTGCATCATTTCCGCGGCTACCTCGCTGTCAGGCAGGTCGGTGCTGTTGCGCACGGTGGCTGCGCCGCTGGAAACATAGCCCGCACCCGCGCCCTGCTCGTAATGCGCTTCCAGCAGCGGGGCCATGCCATCGGGAATGGGGCCGTCCGGTACGGAGGAAGCGCCGGAAGATGCGCTTTGCGCTTCGCTCTGAGGCAGCATTTCCTCCTCGGTCGGGCCCACCGTCCAGAAGCCTGCCTCGGGATCGTCCTCATCGATAGGCTGCGCCGTGGGCACTGCGTCCTCGTCCATGGCGTCGTCCAGCACTCGCCGGGTTGCGGCCAGCGCTGCATTCGGCGCGCACAGAATGCTGCTGAAATACGCGGCAGCCTGCGGGAGGGAAAAGGACGGCGCGGCGAAGGCCGTGCTGCCCAGCGTGGCCAGCGTCAGCAGGCCCGCCAGCACGGGCATTACAATATGCCGCCTTCTGCGCCGCTTGTACATTTTGACATCACCTCATGCAATTTATATGCATAGGGGGTGGGGAAAAGTCCGGCCCGGATAAAATTTTGGACAGGCTGTCCGCCCGGTTTCGGAGGGCGCGCGGCGGAGAGAAAAAACTTCCGCTTACAATTGGGGGCAAAATGTGGTATACTATAAACAGAAAATGCCGCAGCGGCGGCAAAACGGGATACTGAAAAATTGCAGCGTGTGGTTTTGAGGAACGTAAGTCCGGCTGTCAAAACCGCACGCTGTTTTGATTTTTGGCGGAGCGAAGCGCAGGGGAGGGAGCACGGCGCGGCGCGTCCGCCTGTTCGGGACGAAACGGGTGGAGTGGTTTTACAGGAGGGAATACGATGTTTCAAAAAGGCGATTTGATCGTGTACGGGAATATGGGCGTATGCCGTGTGGAGGCTGTGGAGGCTCCGGCGGGGCTGCCGGGCGCCGGCGAAAAAAAGCTGTATTATAAGCTGGACCCTGTGTACGAAACAGGCACGGTATATATTCCTGTGGACGCCAAGGTGTTTATGCGGCCCATTCTGACGCATGCCCAGGCAGAGGCGCTCATCGGCCGGATCCCGGAGATTGAGGAGAACCCATGCGGCGGGAAGGATCAGCAGATGCTGGCCGAGCACTACCGTTCGCTCATGCGCACGCACGACTGCGACGATTTGGTGCAGCTTATCAAGACGATCTACGGCAAAAACAGGGAGCGTACGGCGCAGGGCAAAAAGCCCGCACGTACCGAGGCCGAATATATGAAGCGTGCCGAGGAGCTGCTTCATGGTGAGCTGGCCGCCGCGCTGGGCATCACGCCTGAGCAGGTGCCGGGCTATATCGCGGCCGAGGTGGCGCAGGCGGGCTGCGGCGCTGAAACCTGAAAGAAAAAACTGCGCGGCGCGCGGGAACGGAAGCGTCCCGCACCGCGCAGCTTTTTGCAAAGGGAAAGCCCCCGTGTGGTGAGCACGGGGGCTTTTAGGGGTATCTCTCTTGGTGTGAGGAGGAATCATGTGCAGGAACCCGGATTGCGGCTTCCGTGTCCCTGTGATTGTATTATAGAAAAGAATTGCGTAAGGTTTGTTAAACCGCTGTGAACAAACTGTAAATAGTTTTGCCCGGCTTTTCAAATCCGCCACGGTTTGCTATAATAGGACAAGACGGCGGGCCTCAGCCCTCTACGACCCACTTCTTGACGGCGTCCACGGTCTGGGGAATATCGACGCCCTTGTCCTGCTCGTACTTGCTCTTGCCCAGCAGCGCCTTGAAGTCCTTCAGCGTGTAGTGGCCCGTGCCGCGCGGCAGCGCAAGGGTCGCTTTTTTATTGGTGAAAACGCACACGGTTTCCACCTGGATGCCGCGCAGGTTCGCAGTAAACAGCGTGTCACGCACCAGGCGGGTATCGGCCTCTGCGGCGCGCATGGGGTTTTCAAACGAGATGCGCTTTTCCGCGTCCACCTGCAGCCACATCGGGTCGCCGGGGTTGCCGTAGATCTGGCCGCCCAGCCCCACACATTTTACGCACAAAAGGCCGAACCAGCCGACGATGATGAAATCAAGGTCGGCAAATTTGCCGTCCTTGGCAATCTGCGCGGGGGCGATGACCTGATACTGGTGCAGCGCCGCGAAACGGCGGGCCGCGCTCAGGGCTTTTGCGCTTTTTTTCGCGCCGTCCAGGTTTTTGGCTTTCCGGGGCGTTTCTGTGCCTTCGTCCCGGCTTTTGACAAAAAAGAAATAAACGGCCACTGCAGCGGCGATAACAAGGAGCAGAAGCAACAGATCCATGAGAGTCAAAGTGAAAAACCTCCAATAAAACAAAAATACCGCGCAGCGCAAGGCTGCGCGCAGTAAAATCCTCTTACAAGTATACCAAAGCCCGCGCCAAAACACAATTCCCGGCGGCGCACGAAACGTAAATTTATTTTGAACTGAGGAAAAAGAACATGAAACATGAGAAATCCTGCGGGGCGATCTGCTATACCCGCGAAGAAGGCGCGCCCCGCGTGCTTGTCATCTGCCACCGCTATGGCGGCCACTGGGCTTTTCCGAAAGGCCATGTGGAAGCCGGTGAGAGCGAGGAAGAGACCGCCATGCGCGAGGTGCGCGAAGAAACGGGCGCGCAGGTACGCGTGCGTCCGGGCTACCGCGAGGTGACGACCTATTCGCCCGCAAAGGGCGTGACAAAGGATGTTGTGTTCTTTGTGGCCGAGATCACCGGCGGCACGCTGCGGGCCCAGCCGGAGGAGGTGCGGGCAGTTTGCCTGCTGCCGCTGGAGGAAGCACAGCGCCGGCTGACTTATGCCGCCGACAAGGAATTGCTGGAAAAGGCAAAAAATATGATTCTGGACGAAAAAAACGGTTGACAACCGTGTTCGACTATGATAACATATATGATGCACTCCAAAAGCGGAGTGGTATGCGCTGCTAGCTCAGTTGGATAGAGTGTTTGGCTACGAACCAAAAGGTCAGGGGTTCGAATCCCTTGCAGCGCACCACAGGAACGGTATCCCGGTTGGGATGCCGTTTTTGTTTTTCAACGATATTTTGCACTGGAAAGACACTTCAGCGTGCAGCCGTGTCCACGGAACCCGTTCCGCAGGAACGGTGGGATATACAGTTTTTTGTCATACACGAGTGCTATAAGTGATAACAATGAAGTAAATACAAAAGGGAGGCTCGCGGATGGGATGGTTTTTGCTGATTGGCGCACTGGCCGTTACGTTCGTTGTTTATTGCTGCCTCATTGTGGGGAGCGATTCCTTTCAGGACAGACGCAAATAGGCTTGCGGACGGCGCAGAGCCGAAAAATATAGAAACCCGTCCCCGGCCGGGGACGGGTTTTCCGTATCTTCGTTTGACGTTATTGCCTCGGGGACGCGGTTTTCCGGCGGCGCGCTGCAATGCACAGCGTTACCACGGGAAGCCAGAAACTCGGAAGCAGCATCAGGTTGAACAGCTGGAACAGCAGCGTTTTCCAGGACAATACAGCGGCGCCCGCCGCGGAGGCAGCCTGCCACAATGACAATATGCCCAACAGGAGCCAGCACAGCAAAGCGGCGGCGGAAAACATCAAAGCAAGCGTATGCTTTGCACGCGGCCCGTTTTGCCCCCAGCGCAGCAGCACGCAGGCGGCGCAGCATCCCAGAATGAAGGGAACGGCGAGCCACAGCGGTGTGAGCATCGGGGCGAGAAAATTTGCAGCGCCTGTTATAAAAATGGCCGTCGGCCCGTCTGCACCGCCGATAACGCCCATGCCGGAGCTTTGAAAATAAAAAAGCAGAAAGGGAAGAATGGAAAGCAGTGCTGCTCCGCCCGCCAGTATCGCCGCAATGAGGAACACCCAGCGCCAGGGGCTGCCTTTGGGAAGAAGCTGATCCTGCATTTCCTCGTTAAAGCCCGCGGCAACCTCCTGCGGCGTGCCCATCTCCGCGATGATCTCATCGATGCTTTGTCCTTTTTCCAGCCGGGCGTGGATATCGGTGCCGATGTCCCCGTTGATGCGCGCTTTTGCTTTCAGAGGCAGGCGCAGCTCCCGCTCGATGGCATTGACATAGCGCTTGATCTTTTTCTCCTGTTTCGTCATAACTGCTCCTCCCTGTCAAATCCGTCCACGCAGTCCGCGAAGGCGCGCCATGCTTTGCGTTGTACGGCATAAGCCGCATGACCCTCCGGCGTGGCCGTGTAGTATTTTTTCGGTGCGGTGCGGCCCCCGCTGGTACGCCATTGCGCTTCGATAAGCCCATCGTCTTCCAGCCGGTACAAAATGGGATACAACGTGCCTTCTTTCAGCGCAAAAAGCCCGTTGCTGCGCCGGGCCATGCTGCCCAGCAGCTCGTAGCCGTAAGTAGGTCCCGCACACACCAGCCCCAGTACCAGCATCTCCAGCGCGCCCTTTTTCAACTGTCGTTCAAAGCGCGATTCCATCCGCTCCCCTCCGTCCTGGTTTTATACCTAGTATTACTAAATACTAATATAGCATAAATTCTGGGAAAGTCAAGACCGTTCTGGAACCGGCGCGCGGTTTTTCAGCCGGGGCCGGCGCCTGTGCTTTTGGTGCAGGCGGTGCAGCAGAGCGGGAAGTGTGGTATAATAACCTCAGACTTAAAATCCGCCGGGAGCGGATTTTGCCGTGCAAAAGCACGGCTTGCGGAGCACCGCACGTCTGAGAACATTTTACCATTAAATCTTTTGTCTGACGACAAAATACGGCGTACCGCCGTGTCGGTTTACACCGACTTGATTTTATGGTATAATTATAGTAACAACTTAAACGGAGGTGGAATCATGACAGATACAGAGATCAGCAGATATATGGCACTGCTCTTAAGGCATAAGCCCGAAATTGCAGGACTTGTACTTGACAAACAGGGCTGGGCGGACGTTGATATGCTTCTGAAATGTATAAGCGAAAATATGGAGCCGGTGAGCTTTGAGCGGTTGTGCGAAATCGTGAAAAACGACAGCAAGCAGAGATATTCGTTCAACGAGGATAAAAGCCGCATCAGAGCGAATCAGGGCCATTCGGTAAATGTTGACGTAGGGCTGAAGCCCGCTGTGCCGCCGGAATATCTTTATCACGGCACTGCGACAAGATTTGTCGAATCTATTGACAGCGGCGGAATTATCCGCAAAACAAGGCTTTACGTTCATCTGTCAAGAGATACCGAAACCGCAACGCAGGTTGGTATGCGGCACGGCAAGCCGTTTATATACCGTGTAAAGAGTGGAGAGATGGCAAGGGACGGATATGTGTTTTATCTGTCTGAAAACGGCGTATGGTTGACGGAAAACGTGCCTGTGAAGTACCTTGAAAA
>ERZ827037.1358-NODE-1358-length-26289-cov-4.780285_pt1 | contig 26289 bp, 21 predicted proteins | sample MGYA00519924_ERZ827037 | MGnify/ENA primary metagenome ERZ827037 (study PRJEB31778, sample SAMEA3449250) | human gut metagenome | biome: human gut; feature: human-associated habitat; material: faeces | place: United Kingdom | collected 2010/2012 ...
ATGTATCAACCATGGTATCAAGAAGGGTATGAGCAAAGCTCAGACAGAGGAACAGTTAGCAGTAGAATGCGGATACTGGAATAACTTCAGATTCAATCCTGCAGCTGAAAAGGGAAGCAAGTTTACTCTTGACAGCAAACAGCCTAAGGAAGAAGATTACCAGGCATTCCTTGATGGAGAGGTTCGTTACAACGCACTTAAGAGAGCTAATCCGGAAAAGGCTGCAAGACTCTTCGCTAAGAATGAGGCAGAGGCTATGGAAAGATACGATTACCTGTCTAAACTGACAGACCTTTACAAAGTAGAGGATTAATTGTTATCTGATTAGTAGCAAAATAGTATAAATCATGACTCCCGTGGGTTCGTAAGGATCCACGGGAGTTTTTGGTATTGCCATGCGTTCGGAAGAAGCTGCCGGTGGCAGGTTATGTAGATACCAAAGTATGCAAGAGAAGTTGCCAGCGGCAAGTTCTCTGTATGTGGGCTATTCGGGTTGACAAATCTATATAAAAATGATAAAAATATTATTATATGAATAATGAGATTTGATAGAGGCGCAGGTTTCATCAGTAAACCAGGGTAACAGACGAAGGGAAGTCTGCTCTGGAACGCCATGCGTTCGAAAGAAGCTGCCGGTGGCAGGTTCTTTCGATGAAAGGGAAAACTGCCGAAGGAAGATACTCTCCCTTAAGGTATCTGTCCTGGGACGCAGCAGAAGATGCTGCGGACTGTCACTTCAGCAAGTGGAGCGCTATCAGAGTATATAGAAAATATAAGATTAAAAATATGTAGTCTGTATTCCAAGTTATATAAAAATGACCAGGAAAATGTTAAATAATATAAGAATACAGGTGTACAGCTTATAAGATGATATATGCCATGAGCAATCCACGAGGAAAATTGTTCATGGCATTTTTGTGCCAAAGTAGACAAGAGAAATTGTCACTGGATGGTTCTCTGTACTACTAGAGTGTGTCTGAAAATGCTTTCAGCAGGAATGTTTTTTCAGACACACTCTAAAATATGCAGGAAAAGCGTCTATAAGAAATGATTGACAGTGAGATGCAGCCGCTGTCATATATTTCGAAAGATGCATAGGAAAAACGAAGGAGAGAGAGTTATGAGAAAAAGAAAGAAAATAGTCTTTGCTGTACTTACCTGTCTTATGATTCTTGCGTGCAGTGCAGTGACTGTACTTGCAGCAGATGGCGGGAAAGAATATGTACCAAAGATGTATTCATCATTCTGGGCTTTGGTGCCACCTATCGTGGCGATTGGCCTGGCATTGATCACAAAAGAAGTGTATAGTTCACTGTTTGTAGGAATTGCGATTGGAGGCATATTCTGGTCGAACTTCCATGCTGAGAAAGCAGTTCTTCATGTATTTGAAGATGGAATTGTTGGAGTCCTGACAGACAGCTACAATATGGGAATCCTGGTATTCCTGGTTATTCTTGGAATTATGGTCTGCATGATGAATAAGGCTGGTGGTTCAGCTGCATTCGGACGCTGGGCAAGTACTCACATTAAGACCGGAGTCGGAGCGCAGCTTGCAACAATCATACTTGGAGTACTGATCTTCATTGATGATTATTTTAACTGTCTGACAGTAGGAAGTGTCATGCGTCCAATCACAGATAAACACAATGTATCACGTGCGAAGCTGGCATATCTGATTGATGCGACAGCAGCACCGGTATGTATCATTGCACCGATTTCTTCATGGGCTGCGGCTGTAACGGGATTTGTAAAAGGCGAGGATGGATTCTCCATTTTCATGCGTGCGATTCCGTATAACTATTATGCACTGCTTACAATTCTTGCGATGGTGCTGATTGTTTTATTAAAGATTGATTATGGCCCGATGAAGCTGCATGAAGACAACGCGAAAAAGGGAGATATCTATACAACACCTGACAGACCATATGCAAATGCAGAGAACGAGACAGTAGAAGAAAAAGGTGGAGTTATTGATCTGGTGTTCCCAATCCTGATGCTGATTATTTTCTGTATCGCAGGTATGCTTTACACAGGTGGATTCTTCAGTGGTACCGGATTTGTAAAAGCATTTTCAGCCAGTGATGCATCAGTAGGACTGATGCTTGGAAGTTTCTTTGCAATGGTAGTTACGGTTGTATTTTATGCAATCAGAAAAGTATTAAAATTCCGTGAGTCCATGGAATGTATTCCGGAAGGATTTAAGGCAATGGTACCTGCAATCCTGATCCTGACATTTGCATGGACATTAAAGGCTATGACAGACAGCCTTGGCGCAGCAGAGTATGTGGCAAGTGTAATGCAGACAGCAGCAGGCGGATTACTGAACTTCCTTCCTGCAATCATCTTCCTGGTAGGATGCTTCCTTGCGTTTGCAACCGGAACCTCATGGGGAACATTCGGAATCCTGATTCCGATCGTAGTAGCGGTATTCCAGGGAACGAACGAGACGATGATGATCATCTCTATCTCAGCTTGTATGGCAGGAGCTGTGTGTGGAGATCATTGTTCGCCAATTTCCGATACAACGATTATGGCATCTGCGGGTGCGCAGTGTAATCACGTCAACCATGTCACAACACAGCTACCATATGCAGCAACCGTGGCAGTGGTATCATGCATTACATATGTGGTCGCTGGATTTGTCCAGAATGCAGTTATCTGTCTTCCAATTGGTATAGTATTGCTGGTAGTTGCTTTATTATTCATGAAAAAAAGAGCAGAAAGATAAGAAGTATGGCTGTGATATATATTTTACAGAAAGTATTTTGGGACATGTGCTGGATATTTAAATAATAAATATTAGAAGAAGCTTCAAGAATCTTGATTCGCATAAGAATATGTGAGGAGAGAAAACTTGAAGCTTTTTTGATACTATATATATCCATACACAACTACCTTTTTAATGCAGAATAGCAAGAAAGGTGTTATAATATCTTGCATGAGTGGCAATTGTTCCGGTAAAGATAACAAGTGTAACGATTGCAGACGAAAGGAGAACATAAGAATTCATGAGTGTAAAAGAATTAAGTGCTTACGAATTAGTAAAAGAAGAAGAATTAAAAGGGATTAAGTCCCACGGAATGCTGTTAAAGCATAAAAAAAGCGGGGCCAGAATCTTACTGATAGAAAATGACGATGACAACAAAGTATTTAATATCGGGTTCCGTACACCACCGTCAGACAGTACAGGAGTTCCGCATATCATGGAACATTCGGTTCTGTGTGGTTCGAAGAACTTTCCGGCAAAGGATCCGTTTGTAGAGCTGGTAAAAGGATCCCTGAATACATTCTTAAATGCGATGACATATCCGGACAAGACAGTATATCCGGTAGCAAGCTGCAATGACAAAGATTTTCAGAATCTGATGCATGTATATATGGATGCCGTATTCTATCCGAATATTTACCAGCATGAAGAGATCTTCCGCCAAGAAGGCTGGAGTTATAAGATGGATTCCATGGAAGACGATCTGGCTTATAACGGCGTTGTATATAATGAGATGAAAGGAGCGTTCTCTTCGCCGGAAGGAGTGCTGGACAGAGTCGTATTGAATACCCTGTTCCCGGATACTTCCTATGCGAATGAATCAGGTGGGGATCCGGAAGTAATACCGGAGCTGACGTATGAACAGTTCCTTGATTTCCACAGAAGATATTACCATCCATCGAACAGCTACATTTACCTGTATGGAAATATGGACATGGAAGAAAAACTGAACTGGCTGGATCAGGAATATCTGAGCAAATTTGATTATGCGCCGGTAGATTCTAAGATCCGTTATCAGGAACCGTTCAAAGAAGTGATTGAAAAAGAGATGCCATATTCCATAGCAAGCGATGAATCGGAAGAGGATAATACGTACATTTCTTACAATAAGGTAATCGGAACCAGCCTGGATGAAAAATTATATCTGGCATTTGAAGTGCTGGATTATGCACTTTTGTCAGCACCTGGAGCACCACTTAAAAGAGCGCTTACAGATGCGGGAATTGGAAAAGATATCATGGGATCTTATGATAATGGAATCTATCAGCCGATCTTTTCTGTAATAGCCAAGAATGCCAATGCAGAGCAAAAAGAAGCATTTGTAAATGTTATCGAAGATACATTAAAAGATATCGTGGCAAACGGTATGGATCAGAAAGCACTCGAAGCAGGTATCAATTACAATGAATTCCGTTACAGAGAGGCTGACTTTGGGGGCTATCCAAAGGGACTGATGTATGGTCTTCAGATCATGGACAGCTGGTTATATGATGATGAGAAGCCATTTATCCATATCGAGGCACTGGATACATTTGAGTTCTTAAAAGCACAGGTAGGAACCGGATATTACGAAGGACTGATCCAGAAATATCTGTTAGATAATACACATGGAGCGATTGTTCTGATTAAGCCGGAAAAAGGCCGTACGGCAAGAATGGATAAAGAACTGCAGGAAAAATTACAGGCATATAAGGAAAGCCTTACAGAAGAAGAGAAAAAAGAACTGGTAGAGCGTTCGGTTGCACTGGAAGAGTATCAGTCAGCGCCGGATGCAGTAGAAGATCTGGAGAAGATTCCGGTTCTTTCAAGAGAAGATATTTCAAGAGATATCGAGCCGATTATCAATGAAGAGATGAAGATTGCAGATGTACCGGTGATCTTCCACGAAATCGAGACAAACGGCATAGGATACATGGATGTATTATTTGATATGTCCGGGGTAGAAGAAGCTGATCTTCCATATGTCGGAATTCTGCAGGGCGTACTTGGAATTATTGATACAGAAAACTATAAATACGGAGAACTTTTTAATGAGATCAATGTGCATACCGGTGGAATCGGAACTTCACTGGAGCTGTATACAGACATTTCCAAAGTACCGGAAAAGGAATTCAAAGCAACATTTGAAATCAAAGGAAAAGCGTTATACCAGAAGCTGCCAGTGGTATTTGCTATGATGAAAGAGATATTGACACGTTCAAAATTCGAAGATACGAAGCGTGTAAAAGAGATTCTTGCAATGCAAAAATCAAGACTTCTTATGAAGTTCCAGTCTTCCGGACATACAACAGCAGTTCTTCGTGCGATGTCTTATGCATCACCGTCTTCCAAATTAAAAGACATGACAAGTGGTATCGAGTTCTATGATAAAATTGCATATATCGAAGAACATTTTGAAGAGGAAAAAGACGGGCTGGTAGAGAAACTTCAGATGCTGGCACACAAGCTGTTCCGTGCGGACAATATGATGATCAGCTACACGGCTGCAAAAGAAGGGCTTGAAGGTATGGAAGAACAGGTAGAAGACCTGAAAGCAGCATTGTTTGATGATCCGGTTGAAGAGACCAGATGTGTCCTGCATTGTGAGATGAAAAATGAAGGATTCAAGACAGCCTCAAAAGTACAGTATGTAGCAAGAACCGGTAACTTTATCGATAACGGAGCGGAATATACGGGGGCACTGCAGATTCTGAAAGTGATTTTAAGCTATGATTACCTGTGGCAGAATGTCCGTGTCAAAGGTGGTGCTTACGGCTGCATGAGCGGATTCAGCCGTACCGGAGAAGGATATTTCGTATCTTACCGTGACCCGAATCTGGAAAGGACGATGGAAGTTTATGAAGGTATCGCGGACTATCTGAGAAACTTTACCGTGAGTGACCGTGATATGAATAAATATATCATCGGAACAATGAGTAATCTCGATCAGCCGATGAACCCATCTGCCAAGGGAGACCGTTCATTTAATCTGTATATGAATAAAGTAAGTGCGGAGACCATCAAAAAGGAACGTCTGCAGATCCTGGAAGCAGGACAGGAAGATATCAGAAAGCTTGCAGAGGTTGTAGAGGCTGTGATGAAGGCCGGACAAATCTGCGTAATCGGAAGCGAAGAGAAGATAGAAGAAGCAAAAGATATGTTCAAAAAAGTGACAACATTTTAGGAAATATGTCAGATCTGTAAGAAGCTGCTGCCGGCAGTTTCTTACGGACTGTGATGCGTATAAAAGGTTACAGAATAGATAAAAGGACAGGAGAATATATGAAAAAAGATTATAAATCAGGATTTGTAACACTGATCGGACGTCCAAATGTGGGAAAATCAACGTTGATGAACCAGTTGATCGGACAGAAGATTGCGATCACATCGAATAAACCACAGACAACACGTAACCGTATCCAGACCGTTCTTACAACGGATGACGGTCAGATCGTATTCGTAGATACACCGGGTATCCATAAAGCGAAGAATAAGCTTGGCGAATATATGGTAAATGTGGCAGAGCGTACATTGAATGAAGTGGATGTCGTTCTCTGGCTGGTAGAGCCGACTACATTTATCGGAGCAGGAGAGCAGCATATCATCAGCCAGCTTAAGAAAGTGAAGACACCGGTCGTTCTGGTTATCAATAAGATTGACAGCGTGAAAAAGGAAGACGTACTTCCGGCTATCGCAGCTTACAAAGATGTGTATGATTTTGCAGAGATCGTTCCGGTATCTGCAAGAAATGGAGATAACACGGACGAGCTTGTAAAAGTCATCATGAAATATCTTCCATACGGACCGCAGTTCTACGATGAAGATACGATTACAGACCAGCCGGAGCGTCAGATCGTGGCAGAACTGATTCGTGAAAAAGCACTGCACTGCCTGCAGGAAGAGATTCCACATGGTATAGCAGTTGCCATCGACAGTATGAAAGTAAGAAATAAAGTGATGCACATTGATGCAACGATCATCTGTGAACGTGATTCCCACAAGGGAATAATTATTGGTAAAAAAGGAAGTATGTTGAAAAAAATCGGAAGCACTGCACGTTATGAGATTGAAAAAATGCTGGATCAGCAGGTAAATCTCAAACTCTGGGTCAAAGTTAAGAAGGACTGGAGAGACAGTGAATTCCTGATGAAAAATTTTGGATACCGGGAAGACGAATAAAAAACAGTGTCCGTGGGAGAACCTAATCTTGGAGCTTGTTTGGAAAATCATTTCTGCAGGTTGTGTCTGCATTGTGCGATACATTTTGTAGAAAGGCTTTTTTGAAACTCGTTTTAGCTAAGGATGAGGTGATCATATGGAAGAGTACTGGGACAGATTCAAAGCAACGGGAAAGATAGAAGATTATCTGTATTATAAAAAGATGGAGGCCGGAAAAAAAGATCTCCGGCCGGGGAGAGATACTATTGGTAAATCAGATTACACTGACTGGCATGATACTGGCAGCAGCACCTATAGGGGAATATGACAGACGGGTGGTAATACTGACCAGGGAAAGAGGAAAAATCTCTGCATTTGCACGCGGCGCAAGAAGGCCGAACAGTGCACTGATGGGGGTGACAAGTCCTTTTTCGTTTGGAGAGTTTACGGTATATGAGGGGCGGACATCCTATACATTGGCGTCGGCCTCTATTTCCAATTATTTTCAGGAACTGCGTACGGATGTGGAAGGAGCTTATTACGGGTTTTATTTTATGGATCTGGCAGGATATTATGCCCGTGAGGCGAATGATGAGACGGAGATGTTAAAGCTCCTTTACCAGACGCTTCGGGCACTTACGAATCCGCATATTCCAAATGCATTGATCCGGTGCATCTATGAACTTAAGGCAGTCACGGTAAACGGAGAAGGCCCACAGGTGATGGAATGCATGATGTGCGGGGACAGAGAAAGGGATAAGATATTCAGTGTCCGAAGAGGTGGTGTACTATGTACGCAGTGTGCCGGCAGCCACATAGCTGATGGAATGAGACTGCTTCCGTCTACGGTATATACATTGCAATATATCGTGTGCTCGCCGGTTGAGAAGCTGTATAACTTTGTAGTGAAGGATGAAGTGTTAAAAGAATTACAGAAACTGACCAAAGCATATCTGGATGAATATCTCGGAAAACACTTCAAATCATTGGATATATTGGAAACAATTGTGCGATAAGGCTTGAAAACACGGATGGCAGACGCTATAATTAATTACAATTATGGATATGGGAAGTGTGAAAAATTAGTTTTGACACTTACATATTAATATTTTAGAAGGTGAGGATAAAAAAGATGGCAGAAAAGACTATGGATAAGATCGTTTCATTGGCGAAAGCAAGAGGATTTGTATATCCGGGATCTGAGATCTATGGCGGGCTTGCAAATACATGGGATTATGGTAATCTCGGAGTAGAACTGAAAAACAACGTAAAAAAAGCATGGTGGAAGAAATTTATTCAGGAATCTCCATTCAACGTAGGTGTAGACTGTGCAATTCTTATGAACCCACAGACATGGATCGCAAGTGGACATCTTGGAGGATTCAGTGATCCTCTGATGGATTGTAAACAGTGCCACGAACGTTTCCGTGCAGATAAAGTAATTGAAGACTATTGTGCAGAGAACAATATCGAACTGGATGGTGCAGTAGATGCATGGAGCCAGGAGGAGATGAAGAACTTTATTGATGAACATAACGTTCCATGTCCGACTTGCGGAAAGCATGATTTTACAGATATCCGTCAGTTTAACCTGATGTTCAAGACATTCCAGGGAGTAACAGAGGATGCAAAGAATACTGTATACCTCCGTCCGGAGACTGCACAGGGAATCTTTGTAAACTTTAAAAATGTACAGCGTACATCTAGAAAGAAACTGCCATTTGGTATTGGTCAGATCGGTAAATCATTCCGTAACGAGATCACACCAGGTAACTTTACATTCCGTACAAGAGAATTCGAACAGATGGAGCTTGAGTTCTTCTGCAAACCGGATACAGACCTTGAGTGGTTTGATTACTGGAAGAAGTTCTGCTTGAACTGGCTGTCTTCATTAGGACTGAAAGATGATGAAGTACGTTACCGTGATCATGATAAAGAAGAGCTTTCTTTCTACAGTAAGGCAACAACAGACGTTGAGTTCTTATTCCCGTTCGGATGGGGAGAACTGTGGGGAATTGCTGACCGTACAGATTATGACTTAACACAGCATCAGAACGTATCCGGACAGGATCTGACATATTTTGATGATGAGACAAAAGAAAAATACATCCCATACGTAATTGAGCCATCACTTGGAGCAGACCGTATGGTACTTGCATTCCTTTGCAGTGCTTATGATGAAGAAGAGATCGGAACAGAAGAGAAGCCTGATACACGTACAGTTCTTCACTTCCATCCGGCACTTGCACCAGTGAAGATTGGTGTGCTTCCGCTTTCTAAGAAGCTGAACGAAGGCGCAGAAAAAGTATTTGCACAGTTAAGTAAGAAGTACAACTGTGAGTATGATGACCGTGGAAATATCGGAAAACGTTACCGCCGTCAGGATGAGATCGGAACACCATTCTGTGTAACATACGATTTCGATTCTGAAGAGGATGGAGCAGTAACTGTCCGTGACAGAGATACCATGGAGCAGGAAAGAATTAAGATTGAAGATCTGGATGCTTACTTCGAGAAGAAATTTGAGTGGTAAGAATCTGGTAAAAGATCTGGAATAAGAAGATTGGAAAGATCGTGAAATATACTATCTATCTAAAAAAGATAGTTGTTTTCACGGTCTTTTTTTATAGCAAAGTATGCAAGAGAAACGCTCAGTGGCAGGGTTTTATAGATGTGTTGAAAATGCACAAAAAAATAAAATATATAATAAATTATTGATTTAAAATAGATAAAAGAGTATATTTATAGAAAACACCTAATTCATTATTCATAAAATCTATAGGTAAGGAGGTACGACTTTGGATAAACTGAATAATATTGTATTACTGATTCAGCATTATCTGGCAGATTATATCTTGATTATTCTGCTTTTAGGAGGAGGTGTTATATTTACAATCCGGCTTGGATTTATCCAGATCCGTGGATTTAAAGCTGGATGGAAAAGAACGTTTGGAGGATTGTTCTCTAAAAAGGGAGCAGCTGGAAAAGACGGTATGTCATCTTTTCAGGCACTGGCAACGGCTATTGCGGCACAGGTAGGAACGGGAAATATCGCAGGAGCGGCAACAGCACTGGCAATAGGCGGACCAGGGGCTATATTCTGGATGTGGATTGCTGCTTTTCTTGGAATGGCTACGATCTTCGGGGAAGCGATTATGGCACAGAAGTACAAACATGTAGGAAAAGATGGTCAGGTGACTGGTGGACCGGTTTATTATATCAGAGCGGCTTTTAGTGGAACATTTGGTAAGGTGCTTGCAGCAATATTCTCGGTACTGATTATTTTTGCGCTGGGATTTATGGGGAATGCGGTACAGTCTAATTCAATTGCTTCTGCATTTAATACAGCATTTGGAATCCCAGAGGTCGTGATAGGAGTAATTGTAGCAGTGATTGCGTTGTTTGTATTTGTAGGAGGTATTTCGAGAATTGCAAAGGTTACGGAAACAATCGTACCAGTTATGGCATGTTTTTATATTATTGGTTCGCTGGTTGTGATAATTGCAAATTACAGAGAGATACCGTATGCATTTTATTCGATCGTTGTAGGAGCATTCAAACCGGCGGCAATCAGTGGAGGAGCTGTGGGAGCAACTTTAAAACTTGCATTAACAAAAGGTGTGGCAAGGGGCCTGTTCTCTAATGAAGCTGGCATGGGGTCTACACCACACGCACACGCAGTAGCAAAAGTAGATCATCCGGTAGAACAGGGATGTGTAGCAATGATCGGTGTATTCATCGATACATTTGTAATCCTGAATCTGACGGCATTTGTTATTATTACGACGCAATCTATTCCGACAGGACTTACAGGAACAGCGCTCAGTCAGTACGCATTTTCAACAGTATTTGGAAAATTTGGCAATATATTTATCGCGGTATGCATGTTTTTCTTTGCATTTTCTACGATTATTGGCTGGTATTTCTTTGGTCAGGCAAATGTGAAATATTTGTTTGGAACAAAGGCAATAAAGCCGTATTCAGTTTTGGTAGCGGTCTGTGTATTGCTGGGTTCCCTTGCACAGGTGGATCTTGTATGGAATATGGCGGACTGCTTTAACTCGTTGATGGTAATTCCAAATATCATTGCCTTATTTGTTTTATGCGGTCAGATGAAGGAACTGCATGACGATTATTATTATAATTTCTTAAAAAAATAAAAATGCGAATGTTTTATGAATAATGAATAATAAATGTGTGGAAAATGGAGGGAAACGAAAAAAAGCACACAAAAATCGACAATCAGAATTAGTTAAAATCACTAAAAAATATAAAAAAACAACAAAGTATTGCAATATAACTTACAATAAGGTATTATAGAAAAAGAAAATAAAGCATATAAATTTTATCTATAATTAAAACAAAGTGGGATGATATTTCTCAAGAGAGAGCTGGTCAGCCAGCCGCCGAAGAGGCAAACCTGTATGCATTGGGGAAATGGTACAGGGTGAATCTTTCAGGCAAAAGGACGGGGAAAGGTACTACATTCTGAATCTTGTACTGTATGAGAAAGTTATATAAGCAGGACGAAAGACAGAAAAGGGACGTTGGAACGCATAGTATAAAATGCGTGGACGTCCCTTTTTATATCGCCTTATAGCACCTTACGCTCGAAAGATGCTGCAGATTGTCATACTTGAAGAAATCTAACGGGGACAGGTTTCCAGAGATACAAAAGTATACAAGAGAGGTGGAAAAAGCAAATGAACTATATTGTGATAACGAATAATCCACTTGTGCTGTCAAAGTTAAATGATACACATGAAGTGATATATCAGGAACTTTCGTACGAGGAACTTTTAAAGAAGGTCAGAGACAGAATATATGATGGTCACAGATTGCTGACACATCCATTATCAGGGAGTGTGAAGCCTAATGAAACACCATACAAATCTGTGCTGTTATCCGGACGAAAGGAGAAGGTAGATGAAGAATCAGTCAGGCTGATCGAAAGTGCGGTCTTGGCATGTCATAAATTTCAGGATAAAAGTAAGAGTTACAAAGAAGAAGTTTATAAGGACTTTCAATTAGTGGACTGGACTTTATTGGAAAGCGGACTGGCGTCTGCGGATGCCTGGTAAAGGGCATCAATAGAAAGTGAAGTAAAACAATCAGGTTTTATGAAATAAGAGGTTTTTTGAAAAAGGAGGAAGCTAACCGTGAGATTAGAAATGGGGAACATTTACATCAAAGATATTCAGTTTGCGGATACATCTGAGATTAAAGACGGAATTCTTTATGTAGATACAGAAGCAGTAAAAGCTGTTGCTTTGGAAGATGAGCATATCAAAGAAGTTACATTTGATATTGCCAGACCGGGAGAATCTGTAAGAATTACACCGGTAAAAGATGTAATTGAACCAAGAGTAAAGGTGGAAGGAAAAGGCGGAGTATTTCCGGGAATCATTTCCAAGGTAGATACTGTTGGATCAGGAAAGACATATGCATTAAAAGGAATGGCTGTTGTAACAGCTGGAAGAATCGTAGGATTCCAGGAAGGTATCATTGATATGACAGGCCCTGGAGCAGATTACACACCATTTTCAAAGACGTTGAATCTGGTTATGGTATGTGAACCTGTAGAAGGTATCAAGCAGCATGAATATGAAAAAGCAGTCCGGTTTGCCGGATTCCGGGTAGCAGCTTACATTGGGGAATTAGCGCGTGAGCTTACACCGGATGAGACAAAAGTATATGAGACATGCGGTATCAAAGAAGGAATCACACAGTATCCGGATCTTCCGAGAGTTGCATATGTCCAGATGCTTCAAAGCCAGGGACTCTTACATGACACTTATGTATACGGAGTGGATGCAAAGAAGACACTTCCTACAATCTTAAGTCCTACAGAGATCATGGACGGAGCAATCGTCTCCGGTAACTGTGTATCTGCATGTGATAAGAATCCTACATATGTACATGAGAATAATCCGGTTGTTCATGATCTGTTTGATGAACATGGAAAGACACTGAACTTTGTATGTCAGATCATTACAAATGAAAATGTATACCTTGCAGATAAAGAAAGATCTTCTGACTGGACAGCAAAACTGTGTAAGATGTTAGATCTGGATGGAGTGATCGTATCCCAGGAAGGATTTGGTAACCCGGATACAGACCTTATCATGAACTGTAAAAAGATTGAAGCTGAAGGCATCAAGACGGTTATCATTACAGATGAGTATGCTGGCCGTGACGGGAAATCCCAATCGCTTGCAGATGCACATGTATCAGCAGATGCTGTAGTAACAGGTGGTAATGCGAATGAAGTAATTATTCTGCCAAAACTTGATAAAGTAATTGGAACTTTGGATTATGTGACAAAGATCGCCGGAGCAAGTGAAGATACACTTCGCGAAGATGGATCTCTTGAAGTAGAACTTCAGGTCATCACAGGTGCAACAAATGAGACTGGTTTCAATAAACTGAGTGCAAGATAGAAGAGGGAGGATAAGAGTATGTCTAAAATAAAAGTAGTTCATTATATCAACCAGTTCTTTGCACAGATTGGTGGAGAGGAAAAAGCAGACTATCCTGCAGAAATCCGTGTCGGGGAAGTTGTGGGACCAGGTCTTGCATTGACACAGAACTTTAAGGATGAAGCAGAAATCATTGCAACTGTTGTATGCGGAGATTCTTATTTTAATGAGAACCTTGAAAAAGCAAAAGCTGACATTCTTGCAATGGTAAAAGAACAGGCGCCAGATGTATTTATTGCAGGACCGGCATTTAATGCAGGACGTTACGGTGTGGCTTGCGGTACAATCGCAGCGGCTGTACAGGAAGAACTTGGAATTCCGGCAGTTACAGGTATGTATGTAGAAAATCCTGGTGCAGATATGTTCAAGAATGATGTCTACATGATCTCAACAAAGAACAGTGCAGCTGGTATGAGAGATGCAGTGAAAAAACTTGCTCCGCTGGCAGTAAAACTGGCGAAGGGCGAAAAAATCGGTTCATCTGCAGAAGAAGGATATATTCCAAATGGTGTACGTGTGAACTTCTTTGAAAAAGAAAGAGGATCCAAACGTGCCGTTAAGATGCTGATCAAGAAGCTGAATGATAAACCGTATGTGACAGAGTATCCGATGCCTGACTTTGACAGAGTAGAGCCAAATCCGGCGGTAAAAGATCTGGCACATGCTAAGATCGCACTGGTTACATCCGGTGGTATTGTACCAAAGGGAAATCCGGACCATATCGAAAGTTCAAGTGCTTCACATTATGGAGAATATGACATTGCAGGTGTTATGGATCTTACAGAGGAGACATACGAAACTGCACATGGCGGATACGATCCAGTATATGCCAATGCAGATCCTGACCGTGTACTTCCGGTTGATGTACTTCGTGATATGGAAAAAGAAGGTGTGATCGGAGAATTACATCATCTGTTCTATACAACTGTAGGAAATGGAACATCTGTAGCATCAGCAAAAGCATTCGCAGCAGAGTATTCACAGAAATTAAAGGCTGACGGAGTAGATGCTGTTATCCTTACCTCCACCTGAGGTACCTGTACTCGTTGCGGTGCAACGATGGTAAAAGAAATCGAAAGAGCAGGAATTCCTGTTGTACATATCTGTACAGTTACTCCGATTTCTATGACAGTTGGTGCAAACAGAATCGTACCGGCAATTGCTATTCCACATCCACTTGGCAATCCTGCACTGGATCCGGAAGAAGAAAAGAAATTACGCCGCGGCATTGTAGAAAAGGCATTAGCTGCTCTGGCTACAGAGGTCGACGGACAGAAAGTTTTTGAATAATACATGCAGATATAAAGGAGATATAACGTAAAATGAGCGAGATTTATGACGTTATTATCCTGGGTGCAGGTCCTGCCGGTTTAGCGGCAGGACTGTACGCGGGAAGAAGCCGTCTCAATGTCCTGATTATTGAAAAAGGCCAGGATGGCGGACAGATTGCAATTACGGATGAGATTGAGAATTATCCGGGACAGATTGTAGAAGGAGAATCCGGACCATCCCTGATCGCAAGAATGACAGAACAGGCTGAAAAATTCGGAGCCAAAAGAGTATCCGATATGATCAAAGAGGTAGAACTTGAGGGAGATGTGAAAGTCCTTAAGAGTGAGAAGAATGAATATCGTGGAAAAAATGTGATCATTGCAACCGGTGCACATGCAAGACCAATCGGATGCAAAGGGGAAGGACAGTTCCGTGGAAAAGGTGTCTCTTACTGTGCAACATGTGATGCGAACTTTTTTGAAGATTTCGAAGTATATGTAGTCGGCGGTGGGGATTCCGCAGTAGAAGAGGCTATGTACCTGACAAAATTTGCAAGAAAAGTTACGATCATTCACAGGAGAGATGAACTCAGAGCTGCAAAATCAATTCAGGAAAAAGCATTCAAAAATCCAAAGCTTTTCTTTATGTGGGACAGTGTCGTAGAAGAACTGGAAGGTGATGACATCCTTCAGGCAATGTATGTAAAGAATGTTAAAACTGGAGAAGTAACAAAGGTCGAAGCAGATCCAGAAGATGGAATGTTCGGATTGTTCGGATTTATTGGAACGGTTCCAAATACAAAGATTTTTGAAGGAATCATCGATATGGATGAAAGAGGATACATTAAGACTGATGCAGATATGCATACCAACATTCCGGGTGTATATGCAGCAGGAGATGTACGTGTAAAGAGCCTGCGTCAGGTAGTAACAGCGGCAGCGGACGGCGCGATCGCAGCTGTTCAGGTTGAACGCAGCATGTCAGATTACTTTTAGGAGAAACTCCGGAATTTAACCGGGATCATTATAATATAAAAAGGAGGAGAAATGACATGATAGATGTAGATAAGACTACTTTTGAAGAAGAAGTATTAAAAGCAGAAGGTTATGTGTTTGTAGACTTTTATGGAGATGGATGTGTACCTTGCCAGGCACTGATGCCAAAGGTACATGAATTTGCAGATACTTATGGGGATAAACTCAAATTCACATCATTAAACACAACAAAAGCACGCCGTCTTGCAATTGCCCAGAAAGTTCTTGGACTTCCTGTAATGGCAATCTATAAAGACGGGGAAAAAGTAGAAGAGCTGGTAAAAGATGACTGTACAGCTGAATCAATTGAAGCAATGATTAAGAAATATATCTAATTCTTGGGAGGTAATTTCTGAATCATAGATGAAAGACCTTGATAAGGTTCAAATAAAAAGAAAGGAGATAGTAATTATGGCTATTTTAGAAGGGAAAAAAGCAATAATTATCGGAGACCGTGATGGAATTCCGGGACCGGCTATCGCAGAATGCGTAAAGACTGCAGGTGCTGAGATCGTATTTTCATCAACGGAATGTTTCGTCTGAACGAGCGCAGGCGCAATGGATCTGGAAAATCAGAAGAGAGTAAAAGAATTCGCTGAAGAATATGGTGCAGAGAACTTAGTAGTGGTTCTTGGTGCAGCAGAAGGAGAGGCTGCAGGTCTTGCAGCTGAGACTGTAACTTTAGGCGATCCTACTTTCGCAGGTCCATTGACAGGGGTCCAGCTTGGACTCACGGTATATCACGTATGCGAACCAGAGATGAAAGAAGAGTTTGACGAAGCGGTTTATGATGAGCAGGTAGGCATGATGGAAATGGTATTAGATGTTGATGATATCGTTTCTGAGATGCAGGCTATCAGAGATCAGTTATAGTCCGAAGTTTCTCATACGAATGAAAAGGACAGGTCCGTTGTGTTCCTACAGGGGACTGTCCTTTTTCTAAATTTCAGGTATTTATTTTGAGGTAAATGGAAAGGTGGATAACCAATGAACAGTGTAATTAAAGGGGCAAGTTATGTATTAGTACATACACCAGATATGGTTTTATATAACGGAACAACACAGACAACAGAAAGAGTTGTGAATCCGGATTCGGAATATTTAAAAGCAGTACCGGAACATCTCCGTTCTTATGAAGAGGCAGTGTCTTACTGGCCAAATCAGACATATATCGGTAATGCACATCCAGATGAACTTGCCGCAATAGAATTTCCATATTATGACAAGAAAAAAGAAGGGGCAGAACGTTACGGAAAATATGGAGAAATCATGCCAGAAGAAGAATTTTTACTTCTGGTACAGGCATGTGATATGTTCGAAGTAGTGAGACTGGACAAAGCATTTGTTGAAAAATATAAAGAAGCATTTGCCAAAGATCCGGTGATCTCTGACGACATAGTTGAAAAAATCCATGAAGGTGTGGAACTTTCTGAAATCGAAGCGCTGATTAGTGAAGATCATGCGGAACCATTATATTTTGAACATCAGTTAGTGGGCTGTGTAAAACCGGCACATGATATTGATGGGAACCTGTCTTCTCATGTTATGCATGAAAACCTTATGAGTAAGGCTTCCAGCGTACTTGCCCTTCTCTATGCTGTGAAGAATGCAGGAATTGAGAAAGCAGATGTTGAATATGTAATTGACTGTGCGGAAGAGGCTTGTGGAGATATGAACCAGAGAGGCGGCGGTAACTTTGCAAAGGCGGCAGCAGAGGTGGCAGGTCTTGTTAATGCAACCGGATCAGATGCCAGAGGATTCTGTGCAGCACCGACACATGCACTGATCGAAGCTGCGGCACTGGTAAAAGCAGGCGCATATAAGACGGTTGTCGTTACAGCAGGAGGCTGTACTGCAAAACTTGGCATGAACGGAAAAGATCATGTGAAGAAAGGTCTTCCGATTCTGGAAGACTGTCTTGGTGGATTCGCAGTCGTTGTATCAGAGAATGACGGAGTGAACCCGGAGATCGATCTGGGAATGCTTGGACGTCACAGCGTTGGAACAGGTTCTGCACCACAGAATGTAATCGGAAGTCTGGTAGCAGACCCGCTTGACCGTGCAGGAATGAAGATTACAGATATCGATAAATTCTCGCCGGAGATGCAAAATCCGGATATCACAAAACCGGCAGGAGCAGGAGATGTACCGCTTGCCAACTATAAGATGATCGGGGCACTGGCAGTTAAGAGAGGCGAGCTTGAAAGAAAAGAACTTGCAAACTTTACAAAAGAGCATGGACTGACAGGATGGGCACCGACGCAGGGACATATTCCTTCCGGTGTTCCGTACGTAGGATTTGCAAGAGAAGACATCCTGGATGGAAAGATTAAAAATGCAATGATCATCGGAAAAGGAAGTCTGTTCCTTGGCCGTATGACCAATCTTTTCGACGGGGTATCATTCGTTATTCATGGCAATACAGCAGCTGAGAAAGAAGAAGCTGCCGGTGTATCAGAGGAAGAAGTAAAGGGACTGATCGCAAAGGCGATGAAAGAATTTGCAGCAACCCTGATGGCAGAATAGGGGGGGTGCAAGATGGCAGATAAGATTGAGAAAATCATTGCAGATACATTTTTGCAGATGGCAGAAGGACTGGAGACAGGAAGCTTTGGAAAGAAACCTAAGATTGCCCTGACAGGAATGGGAAGCGAACATGGGGAAGAGAATGCCATGGAAGCAGCAAAGATGGCAGCAAAGGATGGAATTGACGTATATTATATCGGCACACTGGAAGCAGAAGGTGTTACGACTGTAAAAGTGGCAGATGATGAAGAAGGCCACAAGAAGATGGAGGAACTTCTGGCATCACAAGAAGTTGATGGAGCTGTAACGATGCATTTTCCATTTCCAATCGGGGTATCGACAGTAGGACGTGTTGTGACTCCTGCAAAGGGAAAAGAGATGTTCATAGCCAATACAACAGGGACGTCCAGTGCGGACCGCGTTGAAGGGATGATTAAGAATACGATCTATGGTATCATTGCGGCAAAAGCATGCGGAAAGGAACACCCAACAGTAGGAATCCTGAATGTAGATGGTGCACGCCAGACGGAAATCGCATTAAAAGAACTTAAGAAAAACGGATACGACATTACATTTGCAGAATCAGCAAGAGCGGACGGAGGCTGTGTAATGCGTGGAAATGATGTCCTGCAGGGAACACCGGACATTATGGTATGTGATTCACTGACCGGGAATATCATGGTGAAGATGTTGTCTTCATACACAACAGGAGGCAGTTTTGAAGCATCTGGATATGGTTATGGCCCTGGAATCGGGGAAGGTTATGAGCAGCTGGTTATGATCGTATCCAGAGCGTCGGGAGCACCGGTGATCGCAGGAGCAATACGCTATGCGGCAGAGCTGGTAAAAAGTAAGGTATTTGAGATTGCAAAGGAAGAATTTATGGCAGCAGACAAAGCCGGTTTAAAAGATATCCTGGCGGCAAGAAAACAGACGTCGAAGCCGGCAGCGGAAGCCGTAGAAGTAAAGGCTCCGCCAAAAGAGATCGTGACATCCCAGATTGCAGGAATAGAGGTTATGGATCTGGAAGATGCAGTGAAAGTACTGTGGAAGCAGAATATCTATGCAGAGAGCGGTATGGGCTGTACAGGACCGATTATCCGTGTATCTGATGCGAATCTGGCAAAGGCGGAAGAGGAGCTTAAAAAGGCCGGATATATCAATTAAAGGATAGAGAAACCAAATGATTTAATTAAAAAAGAATGCCTGGAGCGGAAGAATCAATAGAAAGATTCTTCCGCTCCAGGTATTTTTAATACCAAAGTATGCAGGAGAAGCTGCCAGTGGCAGCTTCTCTGTATCTAATAAGACGTTGTATTATGGGCACAACAACTTATAAGCGTAATAAAATTGTAAATTAAGATTATTTCTGACCACGAAGTCTCTTCTCACGGATATCAGCAATTGCTGTATAAAGTACGTCGGATGAAGAGTTCAGTCCTGTCTCGCAGGAATCCTGGATAACTCCGATGATGAATCCGACACCGACTGCCTGCATGGCAACATCGTTCGGTACACCGAAGAGGCTGCAGGCCATAGGAATCAGAAGTAAGGATCCTCCGGCAACTCCGGAAGCACCTGCGGCACTTAAGGCAGCCAGTACACAAAGTACGATCGATGTAAGGAAGTCTACATGTATACCCAGTGTGTGTGCGGTAGATAATGCCATAACCGAGATTGTAATAGCAGCACCTGCCATGTTGATGGTTGCTCCAAGTGGGATGGAGATAGAGTATGTATCTTCATCCAGTCCGAGTTTTTTACAAAGCTCCATGTTAACCGGAATATTGGCAGCAGAACTTCTGGTGAAGAATGCTGTGATAAAGCTTTCTTTCAGACAGGTAAATACCAGCGGGTAAGGATTCTGTTTTGTGAAAATGAATACAATAACCGGGTTGATAATGAAGATGACAACTGCCATACTTCCTACCAGTACCAGAATCAGTTTTCCATAAGAAAGTAATGCATCGAGTCCCTGTTCGGAAATAGTTGTAAAGATCAGTCCCATGATACCAAATGGCGCACAGCTGATGATCCACTGAACAGCCGTAGCCGTAGCATCGGAAATGTTCTCAAGTGCGTCTTTTGTTCCCTGATTCGCATGCTTTAATGCGATTCCGAAGATAACAGCCCAGAAAAGAATACCGATGTAATTAGCATTGACAATGGAATCAACCGGGTTCTTAACGAGATTGTTCAAAAGATTGGTCAGCACTTCTGCGATTCCACTTGGAGGAGTGATATCAGTAGAAGAGGCTGAATCTGTAAATGTCAGTGTTACAGGGAACAACCTGCAGGCGATAACTGCAACAAATGCTGAGACAAGGTTACCGACCATGTACAGGATGATGATGAATTTTAAATTGGTCTTCTGACCGGACTTCATGTGACAGAGTGCACTCATAACCAGGAAGAATACCAGAAGTGGGGCGATACCTTTTAATGCTCCGACGAACATGGTTCCAAGGATTGAGATTACGGATGCCTGAGGAACAACAAGACCAAGGATCAGTCCGATGATCAGGCCGCAGATGATACGTTTGATAAGGCTGATGCTGATCCATTTTTTGATTAAATTTTTCATTGTTTCTTTTGGCAGGAGTGATGATGGCAGAATACTGTGGGATTTGTAGACTGTGAATCAGGATTCCTGCACCCCTCTCTTTCGTTTTTTACTTTCACAAGCATAAATAAAATTATACACGATAGAATTATGAAAGTAAATGATATTTTTGGTATAAAATGCCAATAATAACACGAAATGAATGTGAAAAACTTGTCAAAATAAACAAAAAATAAACAATTAAAGGTTGTATATAGCAAATAAGAGTGCTATAATAACATCTGTTAGTACGAGATCGCCATCTGGGGAGATGGTATGTTTTTGGGAGGTTATATAATATGCAATTGAATAATGATGGTCTGATGTGGGCACTGGTAAAGGAAAAACCTGAGGAAGGACTCTGGATGAAGAGAGTACCGATTCCGGAAGTAGGACCAAATGATGTGAAGATCAAGATTCACAAGACAGCAATCTGCGGAACAGATGTACATATTTATCAGTGGAACGACTGGGCACAGCATACGATTCCGGTTGGCCTTACAGCAGGACACGAGTACGTTGGAGAAATCGTAGAAAAAGGAGAAGGCGTACAGGGATTTAAGATCGGGGATCTGGTATCCGGAGAAGGACACATTACATGCGGAAAATGCCGTAACTGTCTGGAAGGACACAAAGAGAACTGTAAAGATGCAAAAGGTGTTGGAGTAAACCGTAACGGAGCATTTGCAGAATATCTGGTAATTCCATCAAGTAATGTATGGCCATGCAATCCGAATATTCCGGAAGAAATGTATGCAATCTTCGATCCATTTGGAAATGCAACACATACCGCACTTTCTTTTGATGCGCTAGGAGAAGATGTGCTGATCGCAGGAGCAGGTCCGATTGGATGTATGGCAGCTGCAATCGTAAAATTCTCAGGAGCAAGACATGTTGTGGTAACAGATATGAATCCATACAGACTGGAACTTGCTAAGAAGCTGGGAGCAACAAGAACTGTAAACTTAAAAGAAGAAAAGCTGACAGACGTCATGAAACAGATCGGAATGACAGAAGGATTCGATGTGGGTCTTGAGATGTCCGGATCACAGATCGCACTGGATGACATGATCCACAATATGAAACACGGCGGTCATATTGCACTGTTGGGATTACAGAGAACAGATGCAAAAGTAGACCTTGAGACAGTGATTTTTAACGGATTACACCTGAAGGGGATCTATGGACGTAAAGTATGGGATACCTGGTATAAGATGTCTACTATGTTACAGGCAGGACTGGATATCTCAGATATCATTACACATCATTTTGATATCAAAGATTACGAAAAGGGATTCGAGGCAATGATCTCAGGAAATTCAGGAAAAGTAATTCTTGACTGGGCACATGTTAATGACTAAATAGAAATTGAGAGGTTAAGAAAATGGCACGTAAAGATGATATTTTAAGCATTTACACAAAAGAAGTAGAAGGAATCAAAGAAGCAGGGCTTTTTAAAGGAGAAGCACCATTTGTATCTCCTCAGGGAGCAAGAGTGAAGATGGAAGACGGAAGAGAGCTTCTGTGCATGTGTGCGAATAACTACCTTGGACTTGGGGATAACCCGAGATTGATTGAGGCGGCTAAGAGAACATATGATGAAAAAGGATACGGAGTTGCCTCTGTACGTTTCATCTGTGGAACACAGGATATTCATAAAAAACTGGAAAAGAAGATTTCTGGATTCTTAGGAACCGATGATACAATCCTTTATTCTTCATGTTTTGATGCGAATGGTGGATTATTTGAGACAATCCTGACAGCAGAAGATGCAGTCATCAGTGATGAACTGAACCATGCATCTATCATTGATGGGGTGCGTCTGTGTAAGGCAAAACGTTTCCGCTATAAGAATAACAATATGGAAGATCTGGAAGCAAAATTAAAAGAAGCAGATGAGACCGGAGCAAGAATCAAACTGATCGCTACAGATGGTGTATTTTCAATGGATGGAATTATCTGTAACTTAAAAGGCGTATGTGATCTGGCTGATAAGTACAATGCACTTGTGATGGTTGATGACAGTCATGCAGTTGGATTCGTAGGAAAGACAGGCCGTGGAACAGCAGAATACTGCGGAGTTGAAGGACGCGTGGATATCATCACAGGAACACTGGGAAAAGCACTCGGAGGAGCATCAGGCGGATATACATCCGGACGTAAAGAAATCATTGACCTGTTAAGACAGAGAAGCCGTCCGTACCTGTTCTCTAACTCTCTGGCACCAGCAATTGCCGGAGCAAGCCTTGAGCTTTTTGATATGTTAGAGGAGAGCACAGAGCTTCGTGACCATCTGGAAGAAGTAACTGCATATTATAGAAAACAGCTGGTAGACAACGGATTTGACATTATCCCGGGAACACATCCATGTGTACCTGTTATGCTCTATGATGAGAAGACAGCAGCAGAGTTTGCAAAACGCATGATGGAAAAAGGTGTGTATGTAGTAGCATTCTCTTATCCGGTTGTACCAAAGGGAAAAGCAAGAATCCGTACACAGGTATGTGCAAGCCATACAAAAGAAGACATTGATTTCATCGTAAAATGCTTCATTGAAGTAAGAGAAGAGATGGGATTGAATAAATAATAATCGAAACAAATAATGAGAAAAAATGGTACGTAACATTTGAGAAAAGTGGTGCGTACCATTTTATATTTTGTGATATACTAAAAACAGCGCGAATTGCTTTCGCATTCTGCGTGAATGCGAAAGAAGATGCAGGCGTTATGACCTGTAAACTGCAGGGATCGTAGCAGGCATCTTCCGGAGACGTGAAAGGAGAGACTGAAAAAATGGAAAGAAAAAACGCATGGAAGACATACAACGCTTCGCAGTTAGAAGAATTGGAGCAGATTAACAATCGTTATAAAATGTGTCTGGACACAGGAAAGACGGAAAGAGAGTGCATCCGTCTGGCTGTAAAAGAGATTGAGAAAAAAGGTTATAAAGATCTGAAAGATGTGAAAGACGGACTGAAAGCCGGAGATAAGGTATATGCGGTATGCATGGGAAAAAGTATAGCAATGTTCCAGATCGGAAAAGAGCCACTGGAAAACGGTATGAACATTCTTGGAGCACATATCGATTCACCAAGAATTGATGTAAAACAGAATCCATTATATGAAAATGAAGAGCTTGCATATCTGGATACACATTATTACGGCGGCATCAAAAAGTATCAGTGGGTAACACTTCCACTGGCACTTCACGGTGTGATCGCAAAGACAGACGGAACAATCCAGGAGGTAAATATCGGAGAAAAAGAAGATGATCCGGTATTCGTAGTGACAGACCTTCTGATCCATCTTGCCGGAAAGCAGATGGAAAAGAAAGCAAGCGTGGTAATTGAAGGAGAAAAATTAGATCTCCTGATCGGAAGCCGTCCGCTTGCAAAAGAAGAAGGACTGGATGAAAGCGAAAAAGAAGCTGTAAAAGCCAATGTTATGAAGATTTTAACAGATTATTATGACATAGACGAAGAAGATTTCCTTTCAGCAGAACTGGAAATCGTACCGGCAGGAAAAGCCAGAGACTGTGGAATAGACAGAAGTATGGTGCTTGCTTATGGACAGGATGACAGAGTATGTGCATTTACCTCATTATTTGCCATGCTGGATGTAGAAGAGGTAGAACGTACTTCCTGCTGTATTCTGGTAGACAAAGAAGAGATCGGAAGTGTAGGAGCGACAGGTATGCACTCAAGATTTTTTGAAAATGTGGTGGCAGAGCTTGTTGCATTAACAGATGGAGAATCTGAACTAAAAGTACGCCGTGCACTACAGAATTCTAGAATGTTGTCGTCAGATGTAAGTGCTGCGTATGATCCGATGTATGCAGAAGCATTCGAAAAGAGAAGTGCGGCATTTTTCGGAAAAGGTCTGGTATTTAATAAATTTACCGGATCTAGAGGTAAGAGTGGATCCAACGATGCAAATGCGGAATATCTGGCAAAGATACGCCGTGCAATGAATGCAGAAGATGTCGCATATCAGTTCGCGGAACTTGGAAAAGTCGATATTGGTGGCGGCGGAACGATTGCTTATATTATGGCAAATTATGGTATGGAAGTCATCGACAGCGGGGTAGCCGTGATGAGTATGCATGCTCCTTGGGAGGTTACAAGCAAAGCGGATGTCTACGAGGCATACAGAGGATATAAGTCGTTTTTGCGTAACATTTAGAAGATAGAGTCGGATAACTGCACGGAAATGTACTTGATTTTAGACAATTGTGCAGATTGACTGAAACAAAGGGGAAAAATCGGCAGATTTATTGGTGAAAGTCTTGACGAAAACTGGTAAAAACAGTAAAATATGAAGTGCGACTTAGAAAATTTAGTTTTAGGAGGTCATGACAAATGGCAAAATGGGTTTATATGTTTACAGAAGGTAACGCAACCATGAGAAACCTTCTTGGTGGAAAAGGCGCTAACCTTGCTGAAATGACAAACTTAGGTCTTCCAGTACCACAGGGATTTACTGTAACAACAGAGGCTTGTACACAGTATTACGAAGACGGCAGACAGATCAATGACGAGATTATGGGTCAGATCATGGAAGCCATCGATAAAATGGAAGGAATCACAGGAAAGAAATTCGGAGATAAGAAGAATCCGCTTCTCGTTTCAGTTCGTTCTGGAGCAAGAGCTTCTATGCCTGGTATGATGGATACAATCCTGAACCTTGGATTAAATGAAGAAGTAGTTGAAACACTTGCTGAAGCTTCAGGAAATCCTCGTTGGGCTTGGGACTGCTACAGAAGATTCATCCAGATGTTCTCTGACGTAGTTATGGAAGTTGGAAAGAAATACTTCGAAGAGCTGATCGACAAGATGAAAGCTGACAGAGGTGTTAAGCAGGACGTTGAACTTACTGCTGAAGATCTGAAAGAACTGGCTAACCAGTTTAAAGCAGAATACAAAGAAAAAATTGGTGCTGATTTCCCATCTGATCCGAAGGAACAGTTAATGGAAGCAGTAAAAGCTGTATTCCGTTCATGGGACAACCCAAGAGCTAACGTATATCGTCGTGACAATGATATCCCTTATTCATGGGGAACAGCTGTTAACGTACAGATGATGGCATTTGGTAACATGGGAGATGACTGTGGTACAGGTGTTGCGTTTACTCGTGACCCAGCTACAGGAGAGAACGGTCTGTTCGGAGAATTCCTTACAAATGCACAGGGAGAAGACGTAGTTGCCGGTGTTCGTACACCAATGCACATTTCAGAAATGGAAGAAAAATTCCCAGAAGCATTCGTACAGTTCAAACAGGTTTGTGAAACTCTTGAAAAACACTATAGAGATATGCAGGACATGGAGTTTACTGTAGAGCATGGTAAACTGTACATGTTACAGACACGTAATGGTAAGAGAACAGCTAAGGCTGCTCTGAAGATCGCTTGTGATCTTGTTGATGAAGGAATGAGAACAGAGGAAGAGGCTGTTGCAATGATCGACCCTCGTAACC
>ERZ827037.1359-NODE-1359-length-26253-cov-6.280021_pt1 | contig 26253 bp, 26 predicted proteins | sample MGYA00519924_ERZ827037 | MGnify/ENA primary metagenome ERZ827037 (study PRJEB31778, sample SAMEA3449250) | human gut metagenome | biome: human gut; feature: human-associated habitat; material: faeces | place: United Kingdom | collected 2010/2012 ...
CCCCTTCTGTGTCAAACAGCAATCGGTAGTTCTTATCCGCATAAGTATCCACCTCGCAATGTCCGACACAGACAAAGTTTCCTGCCCGTCTTAAGCCTTCACGGAATCCCCCGATTCCGCTAAAGAGATCAAAAAATTGAATGGTTGCGGCTATCAACCTCCTTTTTGCTGATAAAAACAGGCGGCATGATTTCTCATACCGCCCTTCGTTATTCTGTATCAATTGGTTACCATTCTGTTGGTTCTTCTGCTTTGGATTCTTCCGGATCAGTCTCTCCTTCTGGTTCAGTTTCCTCTTCCGGTTCACTTTCCCCTTCTGGTTTGTTTTCCTCTTTCGGTTCACTTTCTCCATCCGGTTCGGCTTCCTCTTCTGGTTCACTTTCCCTTTCCGGCTCAGTTCTTTCTTCCGGTTGAGTTTCTTCTGTTCCCAATTCTCCAGTTGTCTGTTCGGATTCTTCAGGCTGCTCTTTGCTTTGCCATTCGACCTCTACCTTTTCCAGTGCTTCTTCTATAATCTGAATTAAGAAGTCTTTCTGTTTCATGTGTTTCTTTCCGATGACTACTTTTAATCTCTGGAATAATTCCTCTGATACCTGTACTGCTACTGTTCTTACTGCTCCCATGCTTATTTCTCCTTTTCCTTCCAGTCTGTTGAAATGTTCTTCAATGACCTGTTGTAAAAATTTTTGTGTGCTGCTTTCTGTGAGTTCAATCTCTTCTCTTACTTTCTCATGTAAGTCCATCGGGATCTTTCCGCAGATATTTTTCATCTCTGCCATAACCTTTCTCCTTTCACTTTTGCTACACACAACATACTCCAAAGCCGCATGGAAAGCTATTCACAATACCCACCAAAGATAACGATGCATTTCTTGCCTTACCCCTAGCAGATCCAACAATGTATGTATCGTGCAATCATAGGCCTCACCCCCTTTACAAATTTTCCATTTGAGATAGAAAATCCATCATCTGATCTGGTATTTCTTCCGATGATGGTTTCGTTTTCAATTGTTCCGTAGTGCCACATATTCCTAATTCCCGAACACTTTCTTTTATCGTCTTTTGAATGACTTCTTCCATCCATTTCCGATCCTCTTTTTCCAGAATTGCCTGAACCAGATACTGGCTTTTCTGCCCTTCTGGAACACTTTGAAATTTCTCCCATGCCCTCTGGTGTTCTGGATTTTTCAGGTTCGGGCGGAACGAATATACCGGGCGTGTCATCTCGTCCACATCTGCTCTACAATCCGTTCATACCCTGTTGCGTTGGCATGGACGTCCTCTATAAAAACGGGGCGGCAAATCGCGTCCTGTGCGGTCACGTGGCGTTTTAAAATTGCGGAGCCTCCCCCCATAAATACGGTGGGTACTGCCCGGAGATCAAACCCGGATTCTGTCACCGCAGACAGTATTCTTTCTATATATTTCCGTCCGTTTTCCTGTATGATCCGTCTGGCCTCCTCTGCCATACTGCAAGATTCCCTCCGAAGCACACGCTCAATTTGAGTTTCTGTCACAGACAGTCCGGTATTTCTACGCACTTGTTCTGCTGTCTCATCAATACATCGGATTACTCCAAGTTCCAGACTTCTGCACGTTGCTGCATTCGGAACAGCATTGTCCAGCCTCATAAGGTCAACGGTCCAGCCACCAATATCAACAAGCAGAACAGACGGTTCATTCTTCAGATACTCTGGATGCAGAGCAAGCGCAGAGTATCCCTGTGGGAACAGTTTCACATCTTTTATTGTTATCTCATATAACTCACTTTCATATAAAAATCGCACTGGCTGCTCTTTCCGCAACAGATACTCCCTGAATCCCTGTTTCTCTCTTCCAAAACTTGAAAGCGGAAGTCCAACAGCCAGAATTACCTCTGTCTTTCGTTCCGCTTTCCGATGCTTGATTTCTTCTGCAATGGCTGCCAACGTCAGCAGATAATAATTATCATTGGACGTTTTATTTTTTACCAGCGTCTGTCTTCCCGTACCGCAGACATAATACTTTCCTTGATATTGCAGAACATTCTGCATGGTATACGGCTCGTAATCATACCCAATAATTCCACTTGGGAAAGACACTTGTCTTGTTTTAATGGCATAATAGCCATGATCAATTCCTATGATTATCGCAATCACATCCTTTCATTTTTTCTGTTTAACGTAAGGTCAAAAATGTTGTCACTGCTGCAACGGATCGTTGCAAAAGTGCCATTCGTGAACACTTTTCTATGTTCCAGCGTCCCAAAACCTGCGGAAAATCTGGCTTTTTTATACCACTATCGCCAGAGGAACACTACTGTTCCTTCCCAGCCGGTTATAAAAGATCCCTCTCCCGGCGGCGGTCCAGCCTGTCCGGGGGAGGGATATATCGCAAGTTTCCTTTTTGAACAATTGCCTGTCTTTTTATTTTTATGAGATGTTTTTCCTGCTTTTGTAAAATGGGAAGATACTCCGGTTCTGTCAAAAACTTCCGTATATAATTGCCCTTTTTTCCCAGCTTGTTATCATTTTTCAGCAGTTCTATTTCTACCATGTAATGGGTATCTGGATGAAATCTCTTCTCACACAAAATGCTGTCCCCTTTTATATAATCAGATTTAGCCGATTCTCTTGCTGCCGCCAAGAGTTCATAAATACTTACTTCCACCTCTTATCACCTCCCAAAAGACCAGAAAAAAGCAGACCTCTTAATCGAAGTCTGCTCCTGTCGGATATGGTAATCCTCTTTCTTCATATTTTTTATCGATATAATTTCGAATCCATTCCCTGTATTCTTCCGTTAATGCCAGTTCCTGAAATTCTAACAACCACTTTTCCCCTTTTGCTTCGTCATCAAGCCATCGATCTTCTATGCACTCCGGCTCATCTAACATTTTCATCATCGCTTCAAATGGCTCTTTTACATCATCACCAAATTCTTTCCATAAGGCGATTCCATAGTTCTCCAGTTCAAAAAATTCTGTCAGATATGTCAATCGTTCCATATCCCCCAATGTCATTCTTTTTTCACCTGACAATAATGCTCGATCTCTTTTGCCACATAGATTTAAAAATTTTCTCTTTTCCATCTCCACATCCATTATACTTTTACCTCTTCCTGTTAAAAATAATTCCTTATTACGAAACATTATAAAATTTAAATTCTTTAGAATCAATATATATGTTTCTGTATTACGAAACTTTTTATTTTATAAGGGGAGTTCATCATTATGCAAAAGATTAGACCAGATATGGATATTGGTAAAAATATCCAAGCAATTCGATATAAAAACAATATGACTCAAGACCAAGTAGTTGCAAAATTAAATCTTATGGGTATCTCCATCACCAAAAGTACCTATGCCAAACTGGAAACAAATCGCATGAACATTAAGGCATCTGAATTAGTTGCACTTGCAAAACTCTTTCATACCGATATCAATGCTTTCTTTTCCGGCTTGCTATAGTTCGACATTCCCCGACTCCCTGTGTATATAATAGCATATTAAAAATAAGAACCAGTCTATATTCTTATCGGATATAAACCAGTTCTTTTTTCTTATCAAATAATATAAAAGTGACAGGGAATTCAGATTCTTATCTTCTGTCACTCATGTAATTATTATTCTATTTTAAATTTAATGAATTTACCCATTCTTGAATTTCTTTTTCAATGTTATTTTCTATATAAACGTCATACACATTTTTCCACATTATCTGTGTATACTGTTATTTTCAACCTCATAATTATAACTTGATACACGCTATACACTACTATAAACTGTACTCCATTTTAGGGAATCCAATGATCACATTATCATACTGCTCCATATTTTCTACTGTTCCTGTTGTTGCAGGTCTGGAAGATGGATCGTTCATCTCTACTGTACTTCTTGCTTTTTTATCCATCCAGTTTAAATCTTCACTGGTATATGGAACTTCTGGTTTAATCTCAAAAAGATCCGCTCCTGCTGCCTCTGCAACCTTTTTTGCTACGCTTTCTGTTGTTCCGCTTGCGCTAAAATATGCTACTAATGTTTTCATGATATCTGTCTCCTTTCAAAATTATATCTTTTATATCCTTCAAACATTTTTATAATATTAGATGTTATAAAATATCACTTTAGAAGCTTTTTTATCGCTGCCTTTGTCAGTTCATACACTGAATTATAAGTATAATCAACGCCCACTTCTTCCATCGCTTTTTTCTGCTTATCTGTCACAACTGTATATGGATAGATTCCAAACATAAATGGGAAAAATGCATAGACAAATTCCTGCCTTTTTTCAATATCCATATCTGGTCTGAATTTAGCAAGAATCCCCATCATGGCTCTTAAGGAATTCCCATACGAAACTTTGAATTCCACCAGCATCTCTATCCGGCTGTTCTCTTCCAGATCATAATGATTCATCGACAGAATCTTCAAAAGCTGGTGCCTCCGGTCCAGTGACTCTGCAATCTCGGAAGCAATCTCTTCATCATCCAGGCTTTCATGTTCTTCCACGATCTTGTGAAGATCCAGTATCCATGCATCGTATTCTCTTTTTAACAGTGCAAGAAATATCTCTTCCTTCGTCTCAAAGTAATTATAAATCGAGGTTCTGGAAAATGAAGTGACATTTCCAATCTCCTTTATCGTAATGTCTTTAAAACTCATTGTCTGATAAAGAGTTTTACATGCATTGATAATCTCTTCTTTTCTTGCATTGGTTCTTTCTTCTGATCTTGCCGGCATGAAGATACCTTCCTTCCATTCTTTTCATGGTCAGGAAGCTGCATTGATCTAAAATTCTCATAATGAAGCTTTCTGACTATGGACTGTGTTTTATTTCTGACATATTGTCATAATAGCATAAACTGATGCTTTTTTAAACTATTTTGCCAAATTACTTTGTCAATCCTTCTATTCCTTTTTGAATATCCGTATTGTCTGCGTTCGCATCAAAGCGATATCCTCCCTGGATATCGAGATCTATCATTATAATCGAGATCTTCACTTGTATATGCTTCTGCCGGTACGATTTCCAGAATATCTGCCGGTAATTCTTCTGAAAGCTTTTCTGCAACTTTTTTTGTGTTGCCTGTACCTGAAAAATATACTACCACTGTATCTTTTGCTCCTGCATCGCCGGACTGTCCATTCCCAGATTCTCTCTTTTCACCTGCATTCTGTTTCTTATCATCTGTGTCTGTTACTGTCTGGCTTTTTTCCGTGCTTTTCTTTTCTGATTCTGCATCAGAAGAATTGCTGCATGCCATAAGACTTAATACTGCCAACAGGCTTAGTGTGACTGTTATTCATTTTTTCATAGTGCTCCTCCAATCTTTTTATTTTGACATCATGTCAGTACACTTTCATTATAAAGGCATACTGACGTTGTGTCAATATGCCTTTACATGCCAAATATAACAGATATTAAAAATCATTTTTCTTTATTCCATTTCTTATACAATTCTTTATACAATATTTATAAAAATAAAATGGTTTTTCTCTTCTTTCGAATGGCACTCCTGTTCTTTCAATAATTTTTATGACTTCATCCAATTTTTCATGTGAGGTTTTTAATATTAATACAAAAATCTTCTTTCCATTTATCATGAAAAAAAAGAAATTCTTGTAAAGAAATATTCTTTCAATTCTCTGGAATTCATAAATATGATCTTCACTTATTTTTATTTCATGTTCATCAATATCTACCGTATTAGCAACAATAAACTGACAATAAAAGTTCCACTGGCATTAATATACAAAGAATTATTCTGCTTATTTTTCCTTTTCATTATAATAACAGGAAATTTTCCTATTATAGTTTACGGTGAATACTGGTAAAAGTAAAATGCTTATCGTCGATATCAAAGTATAGGCGATAAGCATTTCTTATTCTTAATTATTCACATTTTTAATTTATTTCTTATATTCTTCAATCATACACTCGTGTACTTTTGTTTTTTTATTATAGTTCACTCCGACAAGAAGTATATTTCCTCTATATTCTTCCAGACTCCGGCAATATTCCTTTTTCTTAATCTGTTCAATAGCTCCCTTGGCTTCCTTATCCCATTTCAACTCTACTACAAGCGCCGGTTTATCACTGAATTTCTTTCGTGGAATAAATACAATGTCTGCAAATCCTTTGCCTCCCGCCATTTCTCTATGCACTGTATAAAAGTTTCTTGCAGCATAAAGAGCCAGTGAAACTGTATAGCTCAATGCATTCTCATCATTATACTGAATATGTGATGTCTCAAAATGAGCTCTTCTTATACCTTCTGCAACCTGCTCTTCTCTTTTTTGCCAGATTGCCTGCAATACGTCGGCAGATTCTTTCAGAGCCCGGCTTACTTCACCCCAATCCGATGCAGCAACACTATTTACATATTCATTGCGCACTTCATTGTTCGGAATCTTCACTGTCTTATTATCTGAATTATATGCAAGATATCCTAAATGTATCAGCAATGTCAGCACATCGTCTTCTGTTCGGAACGTTGTCATATCATTTGTAAAACTGCCTGTATTTACCGGAATATTTTCTCCTGCAATCATACTGAGCACATCATCTTTCAGACCCTCAAAATTCATATCAATATAAGACTGCAATGCCTCAAATGTTTCTGTCTGATTCCAGTAATTTTCTATCTTTCCAAACAGCATACTGTTTACAACAGACCGGGGACTGTAAATAGACAGATCAGATGAAAAACAATATCCATCATACCATGCTTTTACTTCTTCTATCTCCATATTATATCTGTCACACAGTTCTTCCACTTCTGATTCTGTAAATCCCACATAGGAGGCCATCGGTCCCGGACTGATCATTGAGAATTCATCAAACATATTCAATGCAGAGTGTGTTCCATATTTCTTAATTGGCAGAATACCTGTCATATATGCCAGATGAATGCATGCTTTATCTTTCAGCAAATCTCTTAAAAAATCAAGATATTGTTCCTGTGCCTCTTTATCCTGTTTAAATTCTCTGAAAATACAGTCCCATTCATCTATGATTACAACAAATGGACACTTCACCTCTTCATACACATCCTGCAGCGACTCCGCAAGATCATTATCATCATAATAATCCACGTTTGGATATTCTTTCTTAATCTCTCTTAGAACCAGCTTTTTTACCCGTTCAATCAATTCTTCCACACTTTTACTTCTGCTTAGGAATTCCTGCATATTAAGTGAAATAGTATTATATTTATTTCTGTATTTTGAGTAATCTTTACTCTTTGAAATTGTATATTTTGAAAATAGTTCTTCAGAATCGCAACCCCTGCTATAATAAGCAGTCAGCATATTTGCAGCCATTGATTTTCCGAATCTTCTTGGACGACTGACGCAGACATAGCCTTGCTGGGTGTTCATCACCCGGTTTGTGTACTCAATCAAACCAGTTTTATCTATATAGATTTCAGAGTTCACGCTTTTCTGAAAATATTCATTTCCCTGATTCAGATATCTTCCCAATTCATCTGCCTCCTATCCTAAAGATATAACTACAAATCATGCAATTTTTTACGACTGTTATTAATATTCTGATGTGCCCGGATTATTCTACTGCTATACCTACATCATATTATATGGCAGATTCTGAAACTCAGCAACCTAATTATATCATTGCCTCACATCTACAGTACCTGACAGGGGGAGACTGTTCACTGGCAGCAATTTTCTGAACTAAAAATTCCACATGATACAGTAGTGAATATGGATTTTGCTTCTTAATTATTTTCACCTAATATAATCCTGATCAATGTCTTATCCAGCATTATCGTCCGGTTCCATGGATTGATGATAACACCTTCTATTCCTTCTGCCGTAATTGCTGTTGAAAATAACTGTTTCATACCTGTAAGAAATGTAGACATCACATTTCCAGATCCTTTTAATTCTTCATCAAAACTTGTAAATGCTGCCCACCATTTTCGTCCATCATCTGTCTGGACTGCCTGCACCTGAAGTCCGGATGCTGCTGCAGATGGATCAACTGCAATGATCAGTTCTCCTTTTTCATTCATACGTCTGCGGATCACAGTCAATACATGTGCCAGCATTTCCTGTGAAGGTTCCTGCTGAAGTGCTGCGATTGCCGTTTCGATCTTGTCATTGTCCTGTAATGTTTTATCTATATGTAAGTGTTTGTCCATAGTATTTTCCTTCTGCTTTCTCTTATCTATTATATTCTTCCTGCCCTATCTGTCACAATTATCTGCTCTTAGATAGACAAAAAAATATACGAACAGCCGGAATCTTATCTCCCTGGAGTGTATCTTAAAAATGTTTTCTGTAAAATTCCCACAAAGTGGAACCTGCAGATTGCAGGATTTTTTTCAGATACTCTCTGTTACTGTTCGTATATTAATATAAAATATTTCTTTCTTAAGGGCAAGTATACCAAGCCTTGACATTCATTTTATTCCACAAATAAGAAAAATGTAACGTATGTCCATTCTGCTAAAAGGAAGAATTTTTTAATACACTGTTAATTAAATTCATATGGCATTATATACCTGTCTGATGAAGTCGAAAAGCCATTATTGTATTTTACTGTAACATATAATACTCCATCCCCATCTTCTAATTTCACATAGCAGACTCCGTCCTTGTCGAACTTATCCGTAATATCAACAGACTGGTTCTTATAATATAACATTACCTTTCCATCATCCTCATATTCAACATCCGGTGCATTCATCTCTTCCATAATCTCTTCTTCTGTAAGCGGACGCTCTGTTCCATTCCATTCATAGGCCACTCCTCCACCACCAAATTCTTTTTCATTTCCATCTTTATCTGTATATTTTCCTGTATAGGATCCGTCTGAATCAATCTTTAATGTAACATCCGTCTGATCTCCGTGAATCCACATCTGGACCTTTCTCTGGATTCCCCCAACATCTGCGGCATAAGCGGTTCCGGTTCCTATCGTTACGATCAGACACGCTGCAATTGCGGCTGCGATTGTTTTTAACTTATGCCTTCTATTTAATCTGCTCATATTATCTACCTCCATCTGAAAATCACCGGAGGTGGCAAGTGCATCAAAAGCCTGTTTGTATTTTTCTTTATTCGTCATCATCCCATTCCTCCTTTAATGTTTCTTTGAGAAGTGCACGTCCGCGCGATAGTCTGGTCTTCACATTGCTAAGCGACAGATGCAGGATATCACTGATCTCCTGTGTCGTGTAATCTTCATAATAGAATAATTGCAAGACAATCCGGTATTTTTCCGGTAACTTCATCACTGTCTCGAACAGGTTCTCCGATTCCGGTGTCTCGAATGTCAATGTCTCCATATACTCTTCCAGATTACACTTATTCCTCCGCCAGAATGACCGAGTGATATTCTTTGCTTTGTTAATTGCGACCCGGATCAGCCATGCACGGATGTGCTCTTCTGTATCAAATTCTTTTTTGTATGTGTGATACCCTATAAATGTATCCTGAACCACATCTTCTGCATCCTGCTGGTTCTTACATATGTTAAATGCAATTGCAAACAGGTGCTTCTGATATCGTTCTATTACCTCTTGCGTTGAATCTTTCATGAGTACTCCTTTTATTACAGCTTCCTGTACATCCGGAATCTTTCTGCCAGAGCGTGTCAATATGATTCCGTGTTGTGTCTTAATTTTTATACTTTGCTTTCAAGGCCTTTCACTAATAATACACTTGAACTTACCCAAAAGTTACAAAAAAATGTAATATCTAAAAAACATATATCTTTCGGACTTGCTACTGGCTGCTTCTTTCACATACATACGTTACACAGAACCTGTCATTGACAGTTTCTTTCAAATGCATGACAATTCACATAAAAAGAAGGCCATGTACCAATCATACATTGCCTTCTTTTCAACCTTCTTATTATGATATTCTTCCGTTCTCCATCTCATACACCACATCTGCTACATTCATCGTAGATACTCTATGGGATACTAACACTACCGTCTTTTTCTTTGCCGACTCTTTTAATGATTTCAGTATAATTCCTTCATTTAAGGAATCCAGGTTACTGGTTGGTTCATCCATAAGTATCAGTGGTGCATCATGCAGGAATGCTCTTGCGATTCCGATTCTTTGTTTCTCACCGCCGGACAACGTATCACCAAGTTCTCCAACTTCCGTATCATAACCTTTCGGGAGTGTCATAATGAACTCATGAATCGATGCTTTCTTTGCCGCTTCCATAATTTCTTCTCTGGTTGCTCCAGGCTTTGCAATTGCAATATTATTTGCAATCGAATCATGGAACAAATGTGTCTCCTGCGTCACATAGCTTTCCATATCTCTTAGATGCTTCGTCGGGATCTTTCTTACGTCTTCTGCATCCACCAGAATACTTCCTTCGTTCCCATCCCAGAAACGCATCAGAAGTTTTAATAATGTAGATTTTCCAGACCCGCTTGCGCCGTGGATTCCCGTGATTTTTCCAGGTTCCAGCTTAATTGAATAATCATCCAGAATCACTTCGTTATTTCCCGAATCGTTCTGATAAGTAAATGTTACATGCCTTGCTTCCGCACCCGCAAATCCAGATGATAAGGAATCTTTGTCCCTCCTTTGCATCTGTTCTTCACTTCCATTGATGCACGCATTCTTCCCGGTATCTGACGCTTCTATCTCCTCCACCAGCGGAATCTCTTCTAACAGGGACAGGACACGTTCTCCACTTGCCAGTGTCTGATTCAGATTATTAGAAAGATTCGATAATGCAACTACCGGACCAAAGGATCCCATCATTGCAATGGTACAGGTTATAATCCCATCGAATCCCATCGCTCCATTTCCATACAGCCATACTGTCAGCGCCAGCATTCCAAAGGAAGCAAGCAGTATAATCAGATTCGTACAGGACCTTTGTGCCCCTTCTAATCTGCTTAAGGACTCCTGTACCTTTGCAAGATTCTTAGAACGCTCAGACATCTTATCTTTCCGCTTTTCTCCCTGTCCATATTGGATTGTCTCGTCCAGTCCCCGAAGAGAATCCAGTACGAAACTGTTAAGCTCTCCAAAACCGATTCTGAACTGCATTCCTTTCTCACTTCCGCGGCTTCCGTTCCACATCGGGACTACAACACCAACAATCAGATATGCTGCCAGTGCAAGTACCCCAGCAAGCCAATGATAACTTCCAATAAAAATTACCATAATCCCAGAGGTCAGTGTGGCAATCGCAATTGGAGAAATGGTGTGTGCATAGAACACTTCCAAAAGTTCGATATCAGTTGTAATAATAGAGATCAGGTTTCCTTTGTCCCGTCCTTCCAGCTTCGCCGGGCAGAGCTTTCTCAGTGCCGCAAAGACTTTATGACGAATGATCGCCAGCAGTTTAAATGCTATGAAATGATTACAATACTGCTCGGCATAGTGCAGAATTCCTCTCAGTACTGCTATGACAATCATAATGATTATAATATGCTTCACAGACATACCGCTAAGCCATGTACGCTGTACCACTACCGGAATCCCTGCTACTCCGTCCTGAAGTCCGTGCAGGATAACCTGACCTGCCATAATCGTAAGGAAGATGGCACATAAGTATCCTGCCGTTCCAAGAACGATTGCTGCCAACATAATATGAAGCAGCGGTTTTACCAGACCGATCAGGCTTCCCATGATCTGAAGGGCACTTCTTCGTTTTCCTTCTGATTTTGCAATTGTATCAGAATGTTTCATCCCGGATGTCTGCGTTTTTTCAGCTTTTTTCATTTTACTTTGTTCCATACCCATCCTTACATGCCCTCCTTCCCATAGTTTTCCAGTGCCATCTGGCTTTTATACAGATGTTTATAGGCTCCATCTAATTTGATCAGTGTCTGATGGTCGCCTTCTTCTGCTATTTTTCCACCTTTCAGGAAATAAATCTGATCAGAATCTACAACATTTGCCAGTCTGTGCGAGATCAAAAGTACAGTCTTGGTCTTTGCAATCTCATGGATCACATCCATGATCAGTTCTTCACTTTCGATGTCTATATTACTGGTCGCTTCATCGAATATGTAGACTTCTCCGTCCTTTAATAATGCCCTGGCGATCACCAGTCTCTGGCATTGCCCGCCTGACAGGTTGCTGGCTTTTTCCTGAAGCTCTGTCTGCAGTCCATCCTGGGTCTGTAAAAATCCCAGAAGATTCACCTTCTGAAGGACTGCTTCCATCTCTTCTTTTGTCGCATCCGGCTTTGCCATCCTTAAGTTATCTTCTATGGTTCCCTTGAACAGATAACTGTTATGGCGTACCAATATCACATGCTTCATAAGATCTGATTCTGTCACTTCTGAAAGCGGGATCCCTCCTACGGTAATATTCCCGGTATATCCATGATTTTTTGCCGATAAGATTCCGGCAATCGTACTTTTTCCGCATCCGGATTCCCCGACCAGCGATACAAAGCTGCCTGCCGGAAGCTTAAGGCTAATCCCTTTTAATATCTCGCGGTCTTCTTCATAAGAAAAACGTACCTGTTCCAGGGAGATATCCAGTGGACCTTCCGGCAGTGTCTTTTCTCCCATATCCGGCTCCGGAAGATCCAGAATTTTAAATATCTTATCACTGGCCGCCATGCCATTCATCGCAATATGGAAGAATGACCCAAGCAGACGAAGCGGCAGGAAGAATTCACTTGCCAGAAGGACGATGCATAGTGTTCCGGAAATAGTAATATTTCCCTTTAAGAACTCAGATACCGCAACTGCCATACCTATCGCAGCTCCACCATATGCCACGATGTCCATGACACTTGTCGAATTCAGCTGCATAGTCAGCACTTTCATCGTAATTCTTCTGAAATTCTGGGATTCTGCATCCATCTCATCTGCTTTTTGCTGATCTGCCTGATAAATTTTCAGTGTGGTCAGTCCCTGCAGATTTTCAAGAAATGAATCTCCAAGTCCTGTGTAAATGCTCCAGTATTTATTCAATAATTTCTTCGCAATTTTTTGTACCACTACGATAGATATTGGGATCAGCGGTACACAGATTAATATGATAACACTCGCTTTTACACTTACTCTGCAAAGAATGATAAATAAAGTCACCGGTGCAATCAGACTGTAGAATAACTGCGGAAGATATTTTCCAAAATAAGTCTCCAGCTGTTCTACTCCTTCTGTCGATACCTGAACAACTTCTGAAGATGATACCTGCTCGCTGTACGATGCTCCAAGCTTTAACATTTTTTCATATATTTTTTCTCTGAGAATCCTTTTTACATCCACACAAGCAAGATAGGACGACCTTGCTCCCATACGCTCACACAGAAACCGGATGATCAATACCACAAGTAATGTAAGAATTGTCCGTTTTACCACTTCCCCCGTTATACTCTGATATAACACCCGTTCTAATAATCCGGCAATGGAAAATACTGCTGCCACCTGGGAAAGTAACGCAATCCACTGCCATAGAATCGTGTACACGATATATTTTTTTGCGTGGGATAAAAGCCCCACCAGTCTTGTCTTTATCATCTGCACTCCTTACCTGGATTCCCCATTCTTTTGTTTCTTTTTCTCTTTCCTGCTGCAGATCAGATGCCATACTGCAAGAAATGGATGATACAATAGCATCCTTGGTCCGGAAAAACGCATAACCTCCCGGATCTTCTCCCGCATTTCCGGCTTATAACAATGTACCTTGCAGTTCGCACAGAATGTCTTTTCTTCCATGAACGGACATTTCTGGCTTCTTAATTTTGCATAATCGGAAAGTTCCTGACAGACAGGACACATCCTGCCTGACCTTCCTGTTCCGTGATGTTTCCTGCAATACAGGCGTATCATCTCTTCTACAACGTATTGTTCTTTCTGGCGTTTCTTTTCGGTTTTGTCTGATTTATTCTGCATTTATTTGTTCCCCGTTTTCTACTCTTACAGTCTTCACTCTCAGGAAGAAATACAGGATATGACATACCCACACAACTGCAATACATATTCTTCCGACAGGTACATTTTTCATGCAGATAAAGCCGATTGTCATAACGACCGTTACCATACCTATGATCTTACATTTTGTGCCAAGTGTCATCGCACGCTTCTGCACGAAGCTGTCCAGATGCTTCTTATATAGATTCGTTCCCATGAACCATGCATGTAACTTTTCCGAACTTTTAGCAAAGCAGAATAACGTAGCCATATAAAATGGGACAGTCGGAAGAATCGGAAGAATGATTCCTATCGTTCCAAGCCCGAGGCACACAAATCCTAATAATGTCCAGATTATTTTTAACGAATTTTTCATTTGATCTCCTTTTTATACCGCCAGTACGAATTTCCGCCCGTCTATACTGGTTACACCCAGATTGATTCCATACAATTCCCGGATGCTTTCTTAATTCCTTTTTCTGTACTGGCTTTCTGACCTTCACTTTCCGGCTTTGTCTGCTCTTCTTCAAATGCAGTGTCGTAATTGGTTACTTCTTTTGGCTGCATACGGTTATATATAATCCCGGCTGCGATGACTGCTGCCAGACCGATTCCGGCTACGATCAGTTTTCTTTTTTTCCGGTTTTTTTGTTCTGTAGTTGTCTGTATGTTTACTGTCTGTGTTGTTTCTGGTTGTATCTGTTCTTTATCACTCATCTTATCATCCCTTTGTTTTACGGTTAGTTGCTTCCAACTTTTTTTGACACCAATGATATAACATACCATTTCAAACTCCGTCAATGAATTTTCCCGTTTTTCTTTTTGCATTTAATGCAATAAAAAAACAGGAAAACACGGGATTTTCTTTTTCTTAAAATGCAAAAAATTGCGTTATCTAAAAAGTCAAATTCTCGTATTTTCCTGTATTTACAAGGTTTTTTCTGATTTTTCCGTTTTTGTATATACTCTTGTTATTTCTATTTTTTAAGTCGTTTTTTGTTTTGATAACTTTTCTCAACAATTCTTTTCAACACTACTATAACCAGAACAGCAATAGTGCTGTACTCTCCGGCATATGCTGTCTTCCCACACTGCTTGTTACCGTGACCGGTACTTTTGCCACGATACTGCCCCCCTGATAATAGTGTATTTCACAGGCCGATATCGGAATATAGATTCTTCCTTCTTCAGACCTTGCCACAATCAATCTGCTGTTATCCTCATACCTGAGTGTGTCCAGATATCCTATTCTTTCTTTACCGTCCAATCTTGATTTTGCCGTTAAAGCTTTTACTCTCAATACCAGATATGGTGTATCTTCTTCCCATACAATCTCTGCTCTTTCTTCAAATCCATGCATCGCCATGGATAATGAAGCCGTATCCGGCCGGCGGTTCAGTCTGTAGATTCCGTATTTTACCTGATAATTTCCATAACGTTTGATATTGTATATTACATCTTCGTTTAACTGTTTCTTCCTGCTGATTACAACACTCTTTTGCTGCTCGTAATCCTTCAGCATCAGTTCCAGCATATAGAGATCCACATTTTCAAGCATATTTCCCAATGTTTCCTTCACCGAATCTTCTGTTCCCCCAATATCTGTTAAATATCTTTCTAATCTTGTGAGCAGATTCTTATAACGTTCAATCCAGACTCTCCCGGCTTTTGTAAATGTAAGATCTTCACCCAGATATCCCTGTTCCATACAGGTTTTATAAAAGCGGTATACGGTCGATGCATTTACCCCACAGATCTTTGCCACTTCTCCCTGTGCTCCTTTTTTCTTCTCCAGTTTATCAAGCTCCAGCACATACTGGATCTGTGCCATCGTCGGTTGATTTTTTCTCTTAAGATGTGCGCCCTTTTCCATGTGAACTTCCTTCTCCTGTTGTTCTTTCTTTTATTCTCTATTACCATATATGTATGTTCACTTCTCGGCAGTCAATCGTTACCGGCTCCTGTTCAAACGGAGTAATCGCAATAAGCGCCTCAGCTTCCGTCACTGGCACTTTCACATTTTTCATATAAGAAAATATATCTGTTGGCAGATAAAAAGCATTTTCCTCTTTTTTTGCCTGTATCCATCCTATGCTCCTGCGGTACCAGATAACTCCTGGATCCATATCCTCTTTTGCCTTTAATACAAACCAGCTGATACCTTTTTCAATTTTTAATATTCCCTTGCTTTGGAATTTTTCATCTTCCCCGGCCAGCAGTCTTGGATTTCTTCGTTCCGGCTGATAGATACCAAGCAGGATTTCAAATATTCCTTCTCCAAATACATTGTACATATCCATCCCCTTATAACTGCGGTCATATACATCTCCGTATTTTAAGAATCCATCTATCCCTTCCAGTGCCTTCTGGCTGATCACATGTTCAATCCTGCACGCATCCTCCTGGGCCTCTTCCTGTTCCATTCCACTGACCATCTGGAAAAATTGTGTCAATTTTTCATGTCGTTCGAGGCAATCCATGCCTTCCATTTTTCCTAATTCTGTCAGAATCAGTCTTCCTGTTTTTTTCTCTTCTTCCACATATCCTGACAACTTCAATTCCCTTACCAACGCATTGGTCTCCCGCATGGAAAAACCTTTTTCTGTGGCATATTCTGCCACTGTCAATTCTTCGCCCTGCCGGTAGATCTGATAAAGATGTTCCAGAAGATCTTCTCTTTTTTCTTTCTGGTTGTCTACTTCTGATGCTTTTCTTCTCCCCATAATCTGCCTCCGGTTTTACATATTTTCAGACATACTTTAGTTAGTTTAAGCTTACTTCTCTGTATTATATCCACGATATTTTTCTTTTGTCAACCGGATGAAAGCAAAATATACCGTAAAGTCGGACATATAGATTTCTGAAATGATATTTCAGATACACTCCAACCGTTTCTTTCAAGGGGCGTCTTTTTATTTATTCTGCTTTACAAAAATTTTCTACTAATTAAATCCAATCAGACGTCTTGCAACTGTATATGCAAGTGATGATATCTTACGACCGGATTTTCCAGGAATATTCATTGTCTGTCCGAGAATTCCATAACGGATTCTCATGAAACTTCTTAAATCTTTCTTCTTCAAATACTGCCAGAGTTCCTTCTTCTTCGCCAGATTCTCTTTATCTTTTGAACGGATACACAGAATAGAAGATACCGTCATCATAATCGCAAGGTAATTCAACATATATTGTCTTAACTTCTTACTTCCGATATCTTTGATCTGGTACATATCGATCATTGTCTTCGTAACAAAGATCTGCTGATCCAGTCTCTTAATCATGACTTTTTCATTCACCGACTGATCTTCTCTTCCGATAAAGTAACGGTAAAGATCCACATCCATATAATAGATCTTACGCACATGTGGCAATGGATAATATACATAGATGTTATCTACATAAAATGTATGCTTTGGCAGTTGCAGCTGAATCAGCTTCAGCATATCCGTACGATAGATAACAGAATGCATCAGGATATACTGATCCAGATGGAAATGTCCCATATCATCCCAGCGGAAAATCTCATCCTGTGGCAGTACATTACGGTAGTGAATGACTTTTTTATGCGTTGCTCCAACCTTTTCATATACATAGTTAGCAATCAGCATGTCCAGTTCTACTTCATCCTCTTCCATATGACGTAAAACATCTAATATTTTATGAAGTGCCTCTTCATCTACCCAGTCATCACTATCTACAACTTTAAAATACTTTCCTGTTGCATGTGTAAGTCCTGAGTTTACGGCATCTCCATGTCCACCGTTTTCCTTATCCACAACTTTTATGATTGTTGGATATTTTTCCATATATTCATGAGCAATCTCTGATGTTCTGTCTTTTGATCCGTCATTTACGATAATGATCTCTACATCTTCTCCACCTGGAAGAATGCTTTCTATCGCATGTGCCATATAATCCTGCGAATTATAGCACGGAATGGCAAAAGAAATATATTTCATTCTTTTTTCTCCTCTTTCTTTAAACTTGACTTCTTTTTAGTATAATCCATTTCGCGCTATATTCCAACAAAATCTTTGTAAAATCCCTTGTTCACAATTTGTTCATTTATCTTTCAAAATTCCTTCACTTCTTTAACATTCTTTCTTCATAGGTATTGCCTATACTATAACCATCAGATAAATACAAAAGACGTTATCTAGTATGTAAATACTATTTGGAATAAACTTTTTCATAATACATGCCGGGAATTGCGGAAGCGGTTACCCGGCATCCTCCCTTCCTAAAGGATTTTTTTGAGGATGTTTTTCATCCTTTTCACTACCTGCTTTTGCAAGATGCATTAGCATTTATCATGAATTTTATCAGGGCTGCCTCGGCAGCCCTCTTTTTTACCAGCATATATTCTCAAAGAACTGCCTGTGACAGATCCTTATGACAATTCCTGCACATTCCAATCTACTTTCTAAATTTTTTCATGAGATTTTTCAAGTATTCCTTTTTCCGGTATCCAATTATACAAACAGTGCTTCCTATCACCAAAGCACCTGTTATCTTCCATAAAAGATATCCACCTTCTGTCTCTTTTTCATCATTGATATCCCCTTTTGAGACATCTTTATCTCCATCTTTTCCACCGAAAAATGTCCGTTTTACAGGGTCTATGATTTTTTGCAGTATGGATTTTTCCGCCCCGATCCGAAAGCTTACTCTTGAAACAGTTTCATTTTGTGCCAGATCTTTTGCCCGTACTTCAATTTCATATTCTTTTTCTTCATCCAGTTTGCATTCATAACTGTCTGTGTTCTTCTTTTTTAATTTTTGTTCCTTTCCATTAATCTTTACTGCTTCTATATAATCTTCTTTTTTCTCTGTCTGTATCTTCACTGTCCGCTCTTTTTCGTATGTTTCACCCTCTGCTACATTTTCAAACCGGATTACCGGTGGTGTATGGTCTATGACAAACTTTGCTCTTGCCTCACCTGTATTTCCTGCTGCATCTTCTGCGCTTACACGCAAGGTATAGGTTCCTTCTTTTTCGATCTTTTCTCCCGGCTTATACAGTTCATCATCTAACTGCATCAGATATGTATAACTGGTAAAATCCTGTATCCATTCTCCGGACTCGTACTGCCACTGGAACTCCTTCATATATTTTCCATCCAGTTCTTCTACATGCATGATGACCGGATTATCTTTGTCTATGATCACCTGCTTTTCCGTCTTACTTTGATTTCCGGCCATGTCTTCTGCCAGAACCTGAAGCTTATAGATTCCGTTTTTTGACAGTGTCTGGCTGCCTGACTTTTCTTTTCCATTCTCTTCCCATTTTGTGATATTCTGCTGTGTGGTATTCCCTTTTTCATCTTCGTGACTGGTTCCTGCCTGTAATTCTTTCATACGGTTTTCTTCTTTTGCACGGTATATAACATTCACCGGTTTACTCGTAATCAGATAGTCCTGAATTCCTTCTATTGTAGTTATCGGCAGCTTCTTATCAAGACAAACCCGGTCCGCCAGCTCTGTACGGTTTCCTGCATGGTCTGTTACGATTACATGAACCAATACTCCTTGTCCGCTATTTGCCTCTTCTGTAATTTGAAACTGTGCTGTAGAATTTTCCGTCCGTCCAACCAATTTATCCCCTATCTTGCACTGTATCTCTGCAATCTGGCTTCCTCTCGCACCATCATCTGTCTCTACCGATAACGGTACATCCTCCGGATACCATGCCCGGAATCCTTGTGGAACACTTATCTTTACTTTTGGATTCAGCATATCCATATCGAATTCCTGTCTGCTTTCCGATTCTCCTATCACCTGTCCATTCGCATCTTCCATCCACACTTCCAGAATATTCTTTCCTTCCATAAAGCGGTCCGAAACACTGCATTCTGTTCCTGCTTTATCTAATATCCCTTCCTGTTTATCTCCAACTCCGTTCACTGTCCGGTATTTTGTAATGCCATTCGGACTTATATGCTTGAGACTGACCTGTGGTTTTTTTATATAATATCCGTTTTTTCCATCCGGCTCATTATACGATATCTGATATAGTTCTACTTCTTCTACCTGTTTGATAATTTCATTCGAAACAAAGGTGAGATCATCATCCTCTTCATTCTCTCCTTCATCTGCTTCTTCATTTTCTTCTTGATCTTGATTTTTATCTGTTTCTTCTATATCCTCTCTATCGTTTTTCTCATCATCTTTTTCTTTCTCTGTTTCATCTTCTTTTTTCTCATTATCTTTTTCTTTCTCTGTTTCACCTTCTTTTTTCTTATCTTCCGGTTCTTCCCCACTTCCATTCTCTTTCTTATCTACCGCATCACCTGCATTTGTTTCTTCTTTTTCATCGATTTCTTCCCGTCCCATTATTCTTATTTTTTTATTCTTTTTTTCTACATTCTTTTGCTTTGCTTTTTTATTTTCTATGTCTTTTATAGTCCTCTTTTTACCTTCTGCCTGTGCCTGATCTGCTGTTTTCTGTTGTCTGTTCTGCGTCTTTCCTGTATTATTCTTTTTTGCCGATATATTTTTTGCGAATACTTCTGTTGCTTCTCCCAGATGCGCACCCATCTTCAGACTTGTTCCTGTCATAACTACAAGTAACATAATCATGATATATCTTTTTATCTTCCTACCCATACTTCTTCACCTTCTCTTCGAATCTCATATTCTTTCTGTAGTTTTTTAAATTCTTCTGTCTCTGATAATCCCGGATACTCTGTCAAATATCCTTTTATCACCTGTGCACATTCTTCTCTGCTGATGGATGTATCTGCACACAGTATTCTGATATGCCGTAATTTCAGTTCTTCCGATTCCTTCAGTTCATTCATTCCCTGTCTGCATATCTCTCCTGCCATATCTTTCCGTCCACTTTTTTCATACAATAACACCATTTTTTTGTACAACTGCTCACGCAATTTTGAATCCGGTTCCAATTGCAGCAGATCTGTATAGACTTCTGCCGCTTTTTCTCTTTCTCCTTTTTTCTCATATGCTGCTGCCTCGTACTTTCTTAATTCTTTCTCTGCTTCTTTATCAAGATGCTTATTAGCCATTCCATTATTGCCTTGTTCTTTATTCACCAACCGCAAGACTTCATCTGCGCCTTTTTTCCCGTTCATAAGTCCATATCCTCTTATCAGACATCTCAGATATTTCACCTGGAGCTCTTTTTTCTCCGGTTTGTTATCTGCTAACCAGTTTTCTAACTCCTGCATTCCTTTTTGGTATCTTGTTCCGCTTACAGTCATCTCATGTTCTTTGTAAGATGCAATCAGTATCCCCAGATTTTCTGTTATTTTGCTATCTTTCATTTTTTTCAGATATTCCATGCTCTTATCTGCATCCCCCACATCCAGGAAATATGCCATTGCAAGCTCTATATATGCCTGATCCGGATTATTGTTTCCGTTATACCTGCCTGCCCCTCCTATTCCTTTACCGGCATTCTTTCCCGTCTTCTGATCAGTTTTTTCCACCGATACCTTACTACTTACTTGTACACTTTTTCTCCTTTCCAGCGTCTGCCAGAAAAGATATCCACCAGCCAGTAATACAAAACTGCCTATTATGCACAATTTCTTCAGAGATTTTCTCTTCCGTGATGAATTCTGTCTTTTTTCTTTCTCTTTGTATGTTGGAATTTGTTTTTGAATATCTGATATACTTGAATAATTGGAAGACTGGTTTCCCAGTGCTTTTGATATTATTTTCTTCAGACGGATCTCTTCCCGTCTGCTAAGATGCGGCTCTGGTTCTGTAGAAGCCAGAATATACTGAAATGTTCTCCCTAACCCATAAATATCCAGTTCCATACTGGCATGCTGGTAGTATTTTTCATCTGACGGAAGGAAATATTCCCTGATATCTCTTCTTTGCATAAAGCGGATATGTTCCTTTCCATCTTCTGATTTCATATCCAGGTAATAAATCCTTCCGTCATCTGCCCGGATCATACTATAGGGATTCACATACTGATAACAGGGATTCCCCCTGCAACGGTGAATCAATTCCAGCTGTCTGGTAATCTCTCTTAATATCTCATATAATTCTGATTTTTCCAGCGCCGGGTGATATTTTAAATATTTTACAAGTGTTTTCCCCTCTACATTTTCTGAACTGATATAACAGCTTTTTCCATGTTCGATCAACCGCAATACATCATAACTTGTTTTCTTCGATACTTCTGTCATGCTACCACCTCTGTATTTTCCATATAATCCATCCTTTCTTCATCTTCGAATGACTATATCCTGTTGCCATATGTATCACAAACGCTCTGTTTGCTTTTTCTGCAATCCATCTACCATCGTAGAGGAACGACAATCCTTGCTATATTTTGTTAAATCAGTTTCATTGTTACGGGATGTTTATTGATTGGTTAATAGATTCTATTTTGAATATATAAAGTAAGCCTATATTACTTGATACTTTTCAAAAAAACAAGAGACTTTTTAAGAATTGCAAAATCTTGTGAAAACTGCCAGTATTAATATGTATCTAAAAATGCTTTCCGCAAGATATATGACACACTCTGACCTTCCTGCATAATTTGTCAAAAAAATTCATCCGTAAGTTCTTGTCAGGCAGCTTTTCCAGCCGTCTGCATTTTGGAACATTACGGATGAATCTTTTACTTTTCTATCATTTCTTATCTGTGACTTAATTCCTTCGGTGTATACAGATGTCTCGGGATTCCATCTACCATAACCGGTGATACATCTCCCTGGATCAGCGGACGTACATAAGAGATAAATTCACTTGTTACATAGGTTCCTTCTTTATTCACCCAGCTTCTTGGCACAAGTTTTTCATCATTGGCAATCTTGTGCACATCTTTAACCTCTGTTCCACACTGATATGGATCATCTGAGAGACGTTTTAATACAACCATCTTGCCTGTATCGCCCTCATCTGCTGCTTTTACTGCTGCTCCACCTACCTGATATGCTTCCAGGATATCTACCCTGGATGCTGCATGAGACGCTGCTCTTTGCAGTGTGCTTAATTCAATCGCACGTGTCTTACAGCCGATCTCACCTGCAATATAACTTGCCAGATAAGATGCCGTTCCCGACAACTGCTTATGTCCAAATGCATCTACAAAGTCAATGCTGTTCCCCAGTTCACATACATAGGTCCCATCTGCCGTTCTGATACCTTCTGATACCGCAACTACAATCGATGTCTTCTCCTGCAGCAGCTGTTTGATCTTTTCCCCAAATAACTGCAGATCAAACGGAAGCTCTGGCAGATAAATCAGGTCAGGTCCCTCACAGTCTTCCCCTTTTGACAGTGCTGCGGCTCCTGTCAGCCATCCTGCATTACGTCCCATGATCTCTACGATAGATACCACACCTTTTTCGTACTCCAGACAGAAACTGTCACGGATGATCTCTTTCATGGATGTACCGATATACTTTGCTGCGCTTCCATATCCCGGTGTGTGATCGGTCAGTGCCAGATCATTATCAATGGTCTTCGGGCATCCGATAAACCGGATTGCATGTCCGAATACAATCGCATAATCGGATAATTTCTTGATTGTATCCATGGAATCATTTCCACCAATATAAATAAATGCCTCGATATCCAGTTTGTCCAGGATTTCAAATATCTTATCATATACTTCCCTGTTCTCATGGATTTCTGGAAGTTTGTACCGGCATGATCCTAAGAATGCAGCCGGTGTCCGTTTTAATAATTCTGCATCCAGTTCTGTCTTGATATGATCCGAAAGATCAATATATTTTTCCTTTAATAATCCCTGAATTCCATGAAGCATTCCATATACTTTCTTTGCCCCACGGTCTTTTGCTGTCCGGTATACACCGGCAAGACTTGCATTGATTGCTGCTGTTGGTCCCCCAGATTGTCCTACAATTACATTTCCTTTCATTCACTTGTTTCCTTCCTGTTTTATTCACGTCCCATGTTACGGTTCTCTTAAAATTTTCAATTCGGAAATTTCTTACCGGAAGAACTGTAACTGCTTTCGTCGTTAATATAATATTAGTGTATTTTCACATAAAAGTCTAGCTTTTATTTGTTTTTTTATGCATTTTTACTATTTCATATTAAGATGTCTACATCCAGAGACTCCGACATCATCAATTCTTCCGAACGCATGACGACAATGCAGAAAACTTGCCACCGGCAACTTTTCTTGCATACTTAGGTATAAAAAAACTCTTACTTCCCATCTTTTGTAATCTCTACATTATATGAGAAATAAGAGTTTTTATTCATATTTTACTTATCTTAAAGCGTGTCTTAAACAGGTTTTCTACAAGACGTATGACACAATTCGTTTATTCAGCTTTTACAGGATTGGTTACACTTACTTTATGATCGTACCAGACTCCTTTGGTTCCGATCAGCGCCAGATCAAATTCTTCATCTAATGCCGGAACAGGAACATCGAATCCATAGACTTCTTCTGTCGTTCCATCACTGTATGTAACTTCATCTGTAGTTGGCTCTAAAAGCTCTGCGCCTTTTTTCTGAGCTTCCTTTGCTGTACCAGGGAACAGATTCACAATATGCTTTGATACAAGACTAACGTGTATTGTCATCTTCCCGTCTTCTACCGTCAATGTGCCTTTTCCTTCGTTCGCTTCATTTACATGAAACATCGAACTGTCCGTGTTAAACTCTGCAGTATAAGTTCCATCCTCGATCGGAGCTTTTTTCTGTTCCTGATCTTCTGACTTTTCTTCTTTTGCATCCGCTTTCTGCTGTTCTGTCTTTGCTGATGCGGTGTCTGATTTACTGCTTTCGCTCTTACCTGCACATCCTGTAAATACCGTTGCTGTCATTACTGCTGACAAAATAACTGCCATTAATCTCTTTTTCAACATTGCTATCTCCCTTAATTATCCTTTTTACTGAGCATCCATAGCTGCTTTTGTATGAGCTACATATAACTGCTGGATTGCTTCAATCTCACCAAGTCCGGCGATCTGAGTCTTCACGCTGTCGAAGTTCTTAGATGCTTCGAACTGGCTCTTCCATGAATCATCGTCATCTCCAGCCATATCATTGTTCGCATGATCTCCTGCTACAACCATCAGCGGACGGAGGATTACGTTCTTATATCCTGCTTCTTTTACTTTTTCAATTACCGATTCGCAGGAAGTCTCTTCCGGCTCACCTTCTACAGTTCCGATAAATACATTCTTATATCCAAGCTGCTCCATCTGTGCCTGCATCTGGGAGTAGCTGATTTTTGCGGTATGAGATGTTCCATGTCCCATGAATACGAATGCTGTGCTGTCTTCCGCAACTGCATCAAGACTGTCATACTCTGCTGTCTTAACTGCTTCTGCTGTGATTGCTTCTGCTACGGCTGCTTTATCTGCATTAATAGCAGTTGCATCAGCTCCTACTTCTCCAAGAAGCGGCTCTGCAATCTTTACAGATTCGAATTTGTCTTTGTAGTTGTTAACTGCTTCTGTTAACTCATCATATTCGGCACCATGCATCAAATGTGTCGGCTGTACGACCAGTTCTTTTACACCGTTCTTTACAGCTCTTTCCAGTGCCTGATCCATATTATCAATCTTCTCATCATCTCTTGCCTGTACATGATTGATAATGATCTGAGCTGTAAATGCTCTTCTTACTGACCAGTCCGGATTTGCTGCCTGAAGAGCTTTTTCTATTCCTCCGATATCAGCTGCACGGCTTGCATTGAAAGAAGTTCCGAAACTTACTACCAGAAGTTCTTTCTCTCCGATGTTATCTTCATTTAACGGATCATCTGCTGACGCATCTCCGGTATCTCTTCCAAAATAATCCGGATCCGCATTTTCACCTTCTACCAGTTCTTTCTGTGCATCTGTCAATTTGTCCCACGCCTCTTTTGCTTCTTTACACTGTTCATCTGTCTTATCATTTCTTTCCTGCACATAGATTGCATCAATCTTCTTTGCAACCTCATCTGCTGCTTTCTGATCATCATCTTTTGATGATTCTTCCGTAGTCTTTTTGCTGCTACTGTCAGAGCTGTCTGCCTTACTTCCACATCCTCCGAGCGCTGACACACACATCGCTGCTGTCAGTAATAATACTACTAGTTTCTTTTTCATGCTTTCTACCTCCTGGTTCTGATTGTAGAGCAGTACAATCCCTGCGGATCACTTTTTATATAAATATAAAAAAGCCTCCGCCAGAAAACGAAGACAACGAAAACAAACTGTTAAATCTTTTAAATTAAATAAACTAACAGTTTTCTATCCATTTCGTACTGCCAATTCCTCGTGGCCTGAACTTATCGTTCCTGTACTGCGAAAGGCAGGTCTCCCGGCTTATTGCTCGAACGCTTCCGCTTCCTTCCCGGTATTCCAGTGGAAATATTGCTTCTGCTCGCAAAATACGGTGACGAGTTCGTACAGGATTCTCACCTGTTTCCCTTTTCACCAGTCC
>ERZ827037.1364-NODE-1364-length-26192-cov-3.731607_pt1 | contig 26192 bp, 16 predicted proteins | sample MGYA00519924_ERZ827037 | MGnify/ENA primary metagenome ERZ827037 (study PRJEB31778, sample SAMEA3449250) | human gut metagenome | biome: human gut; feature: human-associated habitat; material: faeces | place: United Kingdom | collected 2010/2012 ...
TTCCAGGCCGTTTGGTAATTCCATGGTTATAATTCCACTGTTTCTAAAAGCGGTAACACTGATTTCTTTAACTGTATCTGGAATCTTTACTGTTTCTAACGCCGTACATTCTTCAAAACCGTTCAATTTTTCAAGTCCCTTAGGCAAATGTACTTCCTTTAGATTCTTACAATAATCAAAAATACCTCCACCATAATTTACAACCGAATCCGGAACTACAACTTTTTCAAAACAACATCCTCTAAAAGCAAAATCACCAATTGTTGTTAATGTTGATGGTAATGAAATACTCACTAGTTCTTTTCTGGAATTCCATTCATCTGTACTAAAGTTAGACTCTTTAGTATTAAATGCATTCTCATCTATTACTTCTAAACCTTCTGGTAAATTCACCGTTTCTAAATTAAAGCAACCTTCAAATGCACATCTTCCTATCTGAACAACCTGTTCTGGTACCATATATTGCGTAAGATTCAAACAATGGTAAAATGTATAATCAGGAATTTCTGTAAGAGATATCGGAAAATTCACTTCCGTTAATTGTTTACACTTTGCGAACAATCCCTTACCAATATTTTTCACCGTGTCTGGGATCTCAAATGTTATAACTCCACAACCTGTAAATGCGAAATCACCAATATCTGTTACACTTTTTGGAATCTCTATCGATTTAACATTACTTAAGCACCCAAACAAATCATTACCTATTTTCGTAATTCCATCATCCAGTTCAATTTTGGTTATATCTGTATAATATTTCTCCCACGGTGTACGAATCGTATTACTCATATTATTTGGATCATAATCATATGTATCTCCCGATCCATAAATATGTAACACTCCCTGATTATTTACTGTCCATTTTGCATTATCACCACAAGTACCATATGCAAGAATCGTATTATCAAACTCCGGATCCACCTTAACATTTTCTTGAATCTCATTCCAACAAGGCTCTGGATTAAATGTATACTGCGATCTCTCTTGGGTTAATTGTAAAATATTTAGCCGGCTGGAGTTATAACTTTCAAAAGTTACTGTTTGCCGTTTTGTTCCATTTAAAACAACTTTGTGTTGTCCCGTTGCATGGAAATTGGCGGATGTTCCTGCTTTTTGTATAAAATTCCCTCCCACATACATTGTTCCATCAGTTAAGTATGAATCATGTCCTCTATTTGACATTGTTAAAAAATCTCCATGTATAATTACTATATCTTCTATACACATCATTTTTAAATATGTCTGTGCATTACTATATTTCTTTTCTCCCACTTCATTTTCTGTAACACTAGCCAGATAATAATTGCCTTTAACCTCTAAAATCCCTTTCGATATCAGCATTTGACCACTGCTTTGATAAAGATTTCCTTCTACAGTCAATTTATGTCCATTTAATTTCACCCCATCGGCATAACTATGATCTATATATGTATCTCCTTTTACATATACATCGTCTGATAATGTTGTCCTTATCAAATGCATTCCTTCTGATTCCAAATTAACTCTATTCAATTTTGTTTCTATCGAGTCTGCATATAAATATCCTTTTACTGTTATTGGATTACTATTTTCTATATCCAATGTTGCAAATCCGGAATCTGCTTTTTCTATTTCTATTTTCTGTGGACGATTTCCATTTAATATTACTTTATGCTGATCCGATGCTGCAAAATTTTGCGTATCCCTGTCTCCACTTGTTTTTTGTATAAAATTTCCTCCCACATACATCGTTCCAGCTGTCAGATAGCCACTATGAGAATAGTATGAATTTGTCAGAAAATCTCCTTCGACAATTACTTTATCCTCTACGCACATCATTTTTAAATATGCTCGCGCATCACTATACTGCTTTTCTCCTACTTCATTTTCTGAAATATTTGCTATATAGTAATTTCCCTTTATCTCCAAGGTTCCTTTATTTACTACTAAGCTTCCACCTTCCTGATAAAGATTACCATTTACCACCAATTTATGTCCATTTAAATTCAATGTCCCATTTTTCAAATAGACATCTCCATACACTTCCACATCATCGGTTAATATCTGATCACTTTTTATGATTCCCATGCTATAAGTCTGTATCTTTGATTCTACATTATTGAATATCTGTGGTTTTTCCTCTGCTGTTATTACAGGTGTAAGTTTTTCCGGAATTTGTTCCGGTTCAATATCTGTAACTATCTGAGGCAATATTTCTGAATAAAGAGTCACAGCCAATTCACGATCGCTCTCCATCGTCTCTCGAATTGATTTCTTGATCGATTCTATATCGTCTAGCATTTCTTGATATTTTTCTTTTGTCATTTCCATTTTAAAGATTTTTGCACCTAAATCTTTCTTATAAACAGCATCTACAAATTCTTTATAACAATCCATAGAATCTAATTGAAGTTTATAGTACATTTTTAATGCTGTGTTGAATTTTTGTGCTCTCTCTTCCGTAGGATCTGCCAAAAAGTTTTTTTCATAACTTTTTAATTGATCTCGTAACAAACTATCCAAATTATACAATGCGTCTATTTTATATTCTGCAGCTACGATTGCATCTGTATTAAACGCTGTATTTGCAACAAATTTTCCAACTTTTTGTCCTGCATTTATTACTGCAAAATTATATCCTCCAGCAGCTTCCAAAGTTTTATCAAAAACTTCTTTTGATACTTCTTTAAGAACTTCTTCACTCACAACTTTTCCCGTCATAATTGCATCTACTGTTTCTGGACTTATTGTATCTTTAGTATAAGTACTATATTCCGTTAATGCCAGTTGCATTGGTACATTATCATTGCTTTTTCTCGCTAATTCTTCTATTATTTCCCCTTCTTTTGTACTAACATTAACTATAGACTGCAATCTTGCAAGTCTATTTACGAGATCATTAGCCGTTTTAGCATATCCAACATATTTTGTAACATCTTCTACAATACTTAATGCATCTTTAATATTTCCCGCTTCGTTAAGACTCTTTTTGAATTTATCTGCAGCTTCTGGATTTTCCGGTAATCCCCATTTTTCTCCAGATTTCAGATAAGCTTTACTTATGCTGGACGCAGCAGAAACTCCCATTGCTTTTTCGGTATTCTGAAAGATTTTGATATCCGAAGAATATTGGTCTGAAAATTCATTTAAAAAACTATCATTTTTTTCATTATAAAGCATATTAAACAGGAACGTCTCATAATAACCGATTTCAGAAGTCGCATATTTTGCTTCTTGCTCAAATCCAAACGTTCCTACTCTCCACAGCAACATAGTTGTTGCATATCCCGGGTCATTTTGATTTCTTTCAGCCACTGTTCTCGCCGGATTTCCAAAGCGATTCATATAGAAATCATACCCTCCATGATTTATTGTGTACCATGCAGTATATGATTCTATTCCTTTTTTTGCCATTTCCACTTCTTTTTCATCATATATCGAATCATTTTGTGAGGCAAAACACAAAGGTACAAACAAACAGCAACACAAAATGGCTATCACAAAAACTAATATTACGCTCTTCTTTTTCGTTCTATTTTTCCTTTGTCTCATTCTTTTTCTCCTAACTTGCTCCTTATTATCTGCGGATTCTATCATAGACAGCCTTCTTTGAAGACATATCAATTCAAGGACATCTATCTTTTTTCAAGAATAGCTGCCCTTGAATCATTTGTATTTGATTTATATTTAATTTTTTACATCTAATTTTCTTCTAATGTCTTCCATATTAGCTGTCCTCCATAATTCTGCAATTCATTCTGAACCCACGTTTTATTTTCTCCAGGATAGAATACTTCTGCCGTTACTCTTGCAAATGCATACGCACCAATTTCAGGTTTATCACCATTAAAGCGAATTGTCTGTAATCCTGAACAGCTTGCAAATGCATAGTTCTCTATACTTTTTACAGCTTTAGGAATTTCTATTTCCGTAATCCCTGCACAGCCATAAAAACTACTTTCCTTTATATTTTCTAATGCTTCTGGCATTTGAACCTTCTTTACATTCGAACAATTTTTAAAAGCATAACTACCGATGGTTGTAACGCTCTTTGGAAGATTTAACTCATTAATAACCTCACATCCATAAAATGCACTTTCTCCTATACTCATTAAGTTCTCTGAGAATTTAACATTTTGAATGCCTGTGCATTTTCGGAATGCATAATCACGGATATCCGTAACTGTATCTGGAATTTCTAAAATTGTTAATCCCACACAGCTATAAAACGCACTATCATCAATCTTTTCTAATGCATCCGGCAACTGAATACTAGCTAATTGTGTGCAATTCTTGAATGCATATTTTCCAATTGTTTTTACATTCTTTGGAATTACAAGTTCTGTAATTGCTGTTCCGTAAAATGCCGCTTCTCTTACACTCGTCAATGCCTCTGGCAAGGTCAGGGAATTTAAGCTACTGCAGTTTTTAAAGCAGTATATTCCAATAATTGAAACTTTCTTCGGAATTTTGATTTCTTTCAAAGAACTGCATCCATAAAATACCGCTTCATCCAATTTAATCAATGTCGATGGCAAAGTTATTTCTGCGAGGTTTGTACAATTTTTAAATGTATACGCCCACACTGTATAGATTCCTTCCGGAATATTGATCTTTGTCAATCCTGTGCAACCATAGAATGCACTCTCTCCAAGCTTTTTCAAATCTTTTGGAAGGGCAATATCTGTAAGTTTTCCACAATTCTTAAATGCATAACCGCCAATAGATGTTACACTATCCGGTATCTTAACCGATGTCAGATTGTTAAATCCATAAAATGCATTCGTACCAATCTTCGTTACACCATCTGCAATTTCAACACCGGTGATGTCATCACGATTGCCATACCAAGGAGTTTTGGTAACTGAATCATAATCTGTCATGATACTATCATCATTAATCTTCAAGATGTGATCATCTTTGATCTCCCATGGTTCTGACTGGTCCCATCTTAATTTACCGCCATAATTTTGCTTCTTATCACCTGTCCAGGTCGCATTCTCCTTTGGATGATCCACAGCTGCTTTTACACTTAAAAATGCATTATCCTGTATTGCCGGTGCATCTCCTTCAAACGCAATCTTTTGAATACCAGTACAGCGAGCAAATGCATATGCATTGATCTTTTTCAATGTTTCAGGAAATATAACTTCTTTCAATCCACTACATCCGTAAAATGCACTCTCTCCGATGTTTGTAAGCTTTTTCGGTAACTGAATATCCGTTAATGCCGTACAATTCTTAAATGCGTAATCTCCTATCTTTTTCACACTATCTGCAATGGAAATATTTTTAAGATTTGTCAATCCATAAAAATCAAAATTTCCAATCTCTGTAATGCCGTCTTCAATCACAACAGATGTGATCTTATCTTTCTCCTTGTACCATGGCTGTTTTGAAGCTTTATCATAGCTGTCCATTACGCCTTTACCAGAAATAGTCAGAACATTATCTTTCAGATTCCATGAGACCTTCTCTGGCACTTCCTCTGGTGCCTTTTTTTCATTAATAGTTCCTACTTTTGTTATTGAATTTGAACACTTCCATATGGAGCCATCTGTTCGGAATGCGTAAACACCATCATCCCCATACCAAATCTTTATTACATTATCTAAAAATACGGTATCATATCTTACAAGTGCCCCACTTTTTCCATTATAATTATTATAAAATTTAAATTTTCCCAATTGTTCCAGCATAACTGTCGTTAATTCTTTTCTGGACAAGTCTTCTGACCTTCCCCAATATTTTCCATTTTCTTTTCGATATAACCATGAATTCTCGTCATATCGGTCAAAATAGTGATTTAACTCTGCAACTCCTGAATCAATTTGAACAGGTTCCTTTCCCAATTCTTCTTCAAAATATAGATCTCCATCCTCAGATAATATATAACATTTTCCGCCAACAGATACTTTATCTACAACTTTAATTTTTCCCAGACACAATTTGTCCTGAATCCATACATCATCATCTGCCAATAAATAAAAATAATCCTTTTCATCATAAAAAGATTTTCCATAGGTACCTAATGATGCCGCACCTACATTGTATGTTTTTGAACGAATATTATAATAATCCTTTTCATATATAGTTCCATCCGCCCCCAGATAAGCAATTGTATGTGTATTCCATTTTGTAATGTCCTTTACATTGTCCATTAATTTACTATAAGTTTTTTCTCCATTACTTGTCTTTCTTTCCCATACAGAACCATCTGATTTTAGGATGGCAACAAAGTCTTCGCCAGCCTCCCATTTCACCACATCACGAATCGGTTCTGGATTCTCCATATGCAGATCATAGAAATTTCCTTTTGCATCAAAAGCTCCACCTGCTCCTAATTCAGTGATGTTCTCTGCAATTTTTTTATCATCTTCAGTCCAAAGAGTATTATTCTGATCAAGATAATAATCACACTGTTTATAAACTGCCTTTTCTTCCGTTGGAGATGTTACATACGCATAATCACTTATGTATTGTTTCACACCTGTCCGCACTTTTTTCATTTTCGGAGGGGCACTCCATAAGTTTCCATTATCCTCCAATATGTATGAATTCGAATTTGCATCTTCATCAATATCTCTAGACCTCTCTGGACTTTTTAACTCTATGTTTCCCTGATACTTCTCATCTAATGTTTGATTCTCACCTTCACCTATATGAATTGTTACATCTTTATTCAATTCATCTGTATAAGCAATATGTATTTTCGCAGTTCCTGCTTTCAACGCAGTAATTTCTATGCCATAATCATCTAAGCTAATACAATCTCCGCCTTCAAGAATGCTTATTTTAGTATCAATCAAACGTAAATATTTCAAAATTGTAACTGTATCACCCTGTTGTAAGTTCATTTCATCTGGAATATCTTCAAACTTCCATTTGTCTTCCTCAGAAACTCCTGTTTTGTATATAGTCAAATACTTCAAATTTTTTAATACTGAAAGCGATTGAATGTCTGAGAAATTCTCTTCATTCGATATTTGGAGAGTAGTCAAACCATCCATTCCCTTCAGCACTTCACCAGATGTAAATCCAACCCCACCAAGATCTAATTCATCCAATTCTGTCATTTTTTCTATGCCTTGAAAGGATTTGATTTCACATCCACTCAATCCTAATACCATTAATTTCTTCCTTGGCTTTAACCATTCAAGATTCTCCATTTTGGCATCACTTATATCCAGGCCCTCCAAATTTGGCATATCATTAGTCGCCGTGAAATCTTTGACACCAGAGCAATCATATAAATATAATATACGAGTCTTCTCCAACTTCTCAAATCCATTCAAAGTCTGTACCTGTTTTCCATTATATTCACAATGAATAAACAGCTCATTATACGCCAATTCATCCTTTGTCAGACGTCCATTCTTATCATCATCGTAACTATCCAGCATCTCTTCCTGTAACACAGGATCTTCAAATGTAATCACATCTTCTGATTGTTCAGCTGTTTCTGTCTGTACATCTGTCTCCTGATTATTCTCCGAAGAAGCTGTATCCTGTTGTTCTTCAGCCTCCGAAGCATTTTCTTCTGATTCTACTGCCGAACTGTCCGTAGATGAATCATTATTCTCTTCCGGCTCTTCGTTTTGCTCTTCTTCTGCAGAATTCTGTGACTCATCTGTGCTCTCATCATTTGCCACTTCTTCATTGCTTGCATTTGGGATTTCTTCTTGTTCTGCTGCCATCGCTGTCATTGGACTTACTACCATACTCAGCGACAGCATAACCGCTACCACTTTGTTTTTCATAATCTTTCCTTACTCCACTTCGCTCCAGGTCAGCTTTCCACCATAATTCTTCTTCGTACCATCTGTCCAACTACTATTTCCCTTCGGATAAGCCACATTCGCAGTAACTTTGTTAAATGCATAATCTCCAATTTTAGGTGCATCGCCCTTGAACGTAATACTCTTTAATCCTGCGCAACGTGAGAATGCATAATCCCCTATCTTTGTCACATTTTTTCCAAACACAACACTATTCAGTTTTTCACAGCCATAGAATGCACTTTCCTGTATCTCCTGCAAATTCTCCGGAAGAGTGATTTTTTCAAGTCCGCTACATTTTTTGAATGCATACGCACCTACTGTTCTTACGCTATCAGGAAGCGTAATTTCCGTAAGATTCGTCATTCCATAGAATGCAAAATCTCCGACAGACGTAATTCCATCTACCACAATAATCTTATTTACATCTTGTTTCTGTTCACTCCATGGGCTTTCCGCAGCAGAGTCATACTTGTCTACTGCTCCTGTTCCAGAAATTGTCAGAACTCCGTTCTCAAGCTTCCATGTGGCATCTTTTCCACAATACTGTTTTCCCGCCTCATCATTCCAGTTTAATGCACCGCTGTAATCTTTCTTTACCTCATCTGTCCAACTTGGATCATCCGTTGGGAATGTAACTGCTGTCTTTACTCCTGAGAATGCATGATCCGCAATAACCGGTGCACTTCCGGAAAAACTCAGTTCTTTCAGTGCAGTATTTCTTGAGAATGCATAATCCTGTATCTCTGTAACTGCTGCCGGTATCGTTACTTTGGTAAGTCCACAGCCATACAATGCACTTTCCCCAATACTCGTAAGATTTTCCGGTAAAGTAATATTCTTTAATGCGCTACAGTTTTTTAACGCATATGCTCCTATTTTTGTCACACTTGATGGAATTGTAATCTCTTTTACATTTGTCAAGCCATAGAAGTTGAACTCTCCAATCTCTGTAATTCCATCTTCGATCACAACAGAAGTAATCTTAGAACGATCTTCATACCATGGTTGTTTTACTGCTTTTGCATAACTATCCCATGCTCCTTTTCCGGAAAGTGTCAGGACTCCGTTTTCTAATTTCCACGAGTTTTCCGTTAATGGCATGTTTGCTTTATAATGCCATGTTGCATCTGTTAATTGATCATTAACTTCATCAATTACAATATTCGAACGGTCTCCTTCAGTTCCTGTGTAATATACATCTTGAACCAATGACTCTGTAAATGCGCTCCGATATATATGTTCCAGTGAAATTGGTAATTCAATTTCCTTGATTCTGCTACCATCGAATGCATTCCAACCAATCTCTTTGAGGTTAGATGAACATTTTACTTTTTCAAGTTTAAACTCTCCTAAATTCATTTGCATAAAAGCAAAACTTGATATTGTCCTTACTGTATCTGGCATTTTGTATTCTTCTATCTGACTGGCAGCCGGAAATGCTATTAAGTCTGTCATATCTTTATTAAACAAAACCCCATCCTGTGATTTGTACTTTGTATTTTTACTCGAAACTTCAATATTCTTAAGATTCGTGCAACCTCGAACGATTCCCTTTCCTTCATTGTCATAGCTAATCTTCTTTACACTTGCCGGTATTTTTAATGATGTTATCGTAGAATACTCAAATGCTGCATTTTCAATTTCCTCTAGTGTATCCGGTAAAGATTTTATATCAAATCCTCCTTGATTTATTCCACAACCAGCAAACGCATACGCTTCTATTTTCTTTACTCCTTCTGGAACTGTATATACTTCTGATGTTTGACATGGATGTTTAACCAAAGATGTTTTATCTTTATTAAACAGTACTCCATCTACCGAACAATACTTTTCATTACCTTCTGCCACATTGATTGCTTCTAACATAGAGTTATCAAATGGTGTTCCTTTGTCATTCCTAATTTCAGTAACACTTGCAGGAATCTCTATACTAGTTATATTTGTAGCCGCAAATGCATATGAGCCAATTGTGGTCACTGTATCCGGAATAATTACAGACTCCATTTCGTGACAATTCACAAATCCGTCATCCGCAATTTCCGTCACTGTGTATCCATCTACTTCTGATGGAATCTCCACAACTCCACTAATATTTTGATTTGCACTGGCAATCTTACATGTCTTTCCATCTTCGTGTACCATATATTGGAATTGGTCATTATATTCAACCCATGTTGCCGGTTTTTCTTTATAATGCCAGTTTGCATTTTTCAACTTCGCATTACCAGTAGTGTCAATTAATATATTTTCTGCTTCTTCCTTAATTCCTGCATAATTAACATCTGTGAGAACCGTATCAGCAAATGCATACGCCAAAACATCAGTCAAAGAAACTGGCAATTCTACTTCTTTTATCGAATAATTAGCCCGAAATGCCGAATTTCCGATTCCTTTTAAATTAGACGAACAGCTTACTTTTGTTAATTTAAATTTTACATTATTTGCAAATTGACTAAACGCCCAGCTTGCAATCATTTTTACACTATCCGGCATCTTGTACTCTACCGTCTGACTGGAAGTAGGATAGCAGATCAGTTGTGTCATATCTTTATTAAAAAGCACTCCGTCTTCCGATGTATATTCCGTGTTATCTTCAGCCACATCTATCATGACAAGTTCTGGACAAAAATAGAATGCCGGTGTTGCTTCCCCTGTAAAGTCATAATAAATACGTTTCACATTTGCTGGTATTTCAATAGATTTCAAAGGACAAATTGCAAATGCTCCGGCCCCAATTTCTTCCAGCGATTCCGGAAATGATTCGATGCTAAAATCATCATATATAATTCCATTGAGCGCAAATGCCAATGTATCTATTTTTTTTACTCCTTCCGGCACAGCATAACTGGAAGATTTTGCTGCCGGATGTGCTATCAGAGTCGTCTTATCCTTATTAAACAGCGTTCCATCTACGGACGTATATACCGGGTTATTATCATCAACATCTATTGATTGTAAAGCCGGACTTCCAAATACCGGACCTGCCTGCACCAATATTGACACATCCGATTCTATCGATGTAACACTTGCCGGAATATGGATACTTGTCAGACCTGAATATGTAAATGCTCCTCCCCCGATAGAAACCACGGTATCCGGAAGCGTAACTCCTGTAACATTCTCACATTGTGCAAACCCTCCAGCAGCAATTCCCGTAACGGTAAACCCATCTAATTCCGAAGGTATCTCTACTGTTCCACTGATTTTTTGATCTGCACAGCCAACCTGACAGGTTTCTCCATCCTCATTTACCATATAAGCGATCTGATCATTATACTGAACCACGGTTCCCGGTGCAGGTTTCTCTGTATCTCCGATTTCTTCTGTCGCCTCATTATTTTCTTCCATCTGATATGTGGCTGTTTCGCCATTCTCGCTTTGCCCCTTTTCACTAACAGTGGCATTGCCCCACCACATATTTTTCTCGCTATTATAATCCGAAGCCGCACTCTCCCAAATTTGACCAGCTTCTTTCATCCATGTATCTCCCGCGATGCCTTCTTTCGCTTCACATGTTTCCTCTGCTGCTTTTACCGTTACCGCCGGTGTTGTCATTGCCATTGTAGTCGTTGGTGTTACTACCATAGCCATTGCCAATAATACTGCTACCACTCTGTATTTCATATACTTTTTCTCCTGTCTGACTGTCCTGATATATCATTGCTACAGTCTATATTTATGTATTTTATTATCGCATACTAAAATTATCTCATTCAATATATGCTTGTAACTGTGCCAGACTTTTGTATATATGAAACCTTGACAAGCAACTCATTATATTTGTATTATAACAATATGCTTAAAAAAACAGGAAAACTCCTTAATCATTGTGAAAAACGAATGATTACAAAGCAGTATAAATCAATTAACAAACAAGGACACACAGAAAACAATGTCAAAAATAAATATTCATTTTTTGATAAGAATTTACGAAAAAATTTTTCACAAAGATCCCATGAATTGGAGAATTATGAAATACAGACTTGGTGGTGCCAATATTGGGGAAAATGTCAGAGCTTTTTCTCCCATTACGAGCACCGAACCCTATCTTATAACGATAGGCAATAACGTGACTGTAAGTACGGGTGTAAAATTTTGTACTCACGATAACTCGGCAATAAAAATATTTGAAAATGGAACTGACTTTGTAGGTGCAATTAACATTGCGGACAATAGCTTTATAGGAATGAATTCTATTATAATGGGAGGGGTTTCAATTCCTGAGAATTGCATCATCGGAGCCGGAAGTGTTGTTACAAAAAGCTTTCACGAGCCCGGAATCGTAATAGCTGGAAATCCTGCCAGAAAAATTGGCTCAGTAAATGAAATCTATGAAAAAAATGATTCCAATGTTTTTGATTTCAAAGGGATGTCTTTTAATCAAAAAAAGCAAGAAATCATGAACAACCCACAAAAGTGGTTAAAAAAATAAAGCAAGAATGAAAAGTTCATCATCTTTTCATTCTTGCTTTTTCATTGTCTTCTAACTTGCATTCATCAACACAGCTGTAACAATCCATCTTTTATCCGGCTGATTCGCAATACAGGTAGAAAGAGTAAGAAGTTTTCTTCCATATCCAACGCCAATACCGTCACGTTTATGAGCTGACATGCTTCTTACATTATCCAGATCGCTTATAAACCGATCAAATCCGCTCTCTGTCTCAAAGTCGTATGCATGCAGCAAATGTTCATTACTAAATTCGCTTGCCGTATATATTTCATATACAAATGTTTTCTCTGGTGTATAAATATATATATAACAATTATCTTCAAAAAATTGATTATCTTCAAAATTATGTAGTGTCTCAAACATAGATCCATCTTTCATGTTATGTCCGTACAACACTGTATTCGAATCACTGAAGTCTTTTTTGTTCAGGCTCTCAGAGTATATGCATCCCGGATAGCCTTCACTTCCATCCAGATTATGATTCAAATAATACGTATCATCTGTCGGGTGCTGAAGAACCGGGTAATCTACTTTTGTATTTGGAATATAAATCCATGCATAGATATCTTTGTTTTCTGCCTTTATTGCATCCCAGTCCAGATTCTTATCGGGAACAGGGATTTTTAATTCTTTTAAAATACCATCTGTTTTTTCCTGTTTTTTCTTTGTTGTATCCGTTGTGTTTTGGGCCATCTTCTGATATTTATTCTGTGCCATTTTTTGTGCCAGATTTTTATATTTATGTAATCCTTCATTGGTGTTTTTTCATTTTTCTTCTTTACTTATCAGAATGTTATTTAAAATAACAAAACATTTTCTTGCATTCAAAATTTATTTTCTATTTTTTCTTTTCATTGCTTTTTTCTTCAAGCATGTTATAATTTATATGTTTTTACAAATATCATTTAGTTTTATATAAAGTTATTTTAAATAACATTTCACTGATACCATTATCACAAAAGAAAGGATTTCAAATTATGAAGAAATTATCTACAGCTCTTCTCGCCAACCTGGTCATGGCAAAGAGAAAAGAACTTAAACTGACACAGCTGGATCTTGCTAATGCCACCGGCATCAACCGTGCACAGATCTCCCGTCTTGAAAAAGAAGACTATCTTCCATCTATTCCACAGTTGGAGCAATTAGGTGAAACTCTGGGATTTGAACCAGACGAAGTATTCAAAGACAATAGCAGCAATAAACTTCCGTCCCCTTCCCCACTAAATATTGCAGTTGCCGGAACCGGATATGTTGGTTTATCCATCGCAACCCTTCTGGCACAGCACAATCACGTAACTGCTGTTGATATCATTCCAGAAAAAGTGGAACTGATCAACAATAAGAAATCTCCTATTCCGGATGGTTACATTGAAAAATATCTTGCAGAAAAAAAATTGGATCTTACAGCTACTCTCGATGGTGAAAGCGCTTATAAGGATGCTGACTACGTAGTTATCGCAGCTCCGACAAACTATGACAGTAAAAAGAATTACTTTGACACATCTGCAGTAGAAGCCGTCATCGAATTGGTACTGAAGGTAAATCCAGATGCTATTATGGTCATTAAATCAACCATTCCTGTTGGCTACACGGAATCTGTACGCCAAAAATACAATACTTCCAATATCATCTTTAGCCCGGAATTCTTAAGAGAGTCCAAAGCATTATATGACAATCTCTACCCAAGCCGCATCATCGTATCTACAGATAAATCCGATGAAAGACTGGTAAAAGCTTCTCATACATTTGCCGCTCTTCTTCAGGAAGGTGCGATTAAGAATCAGATTGATACCTTATTCATGGGCTTTACGGAAGCGGAAGCTGTAAAACTTTTTGCAAATACATACCTTGCCTTGCGTGTTTCTTACTTCAACGAATTAGATACCTATGCAGAAATGAAAGGACTGAATACACATGACATCATCAATGGCGTATGCCTGGATCCTCGTATCGGAACACATTACAACAACCCATCATTTGGCTACGGTGGATATTGCCTGCCAAAAGATACAAAGCAGCTGCTTGCTAACTATGATAACGTACCACAGAATATGATGTCCGCAATCGTGGAAAGCAACCGTACGAGAAAAGATTTCATTGCGGATCGTGTACTTAACCTTGCCGGTTATTATGATTATAATAATCATGGAGATTATTCTGCCGATCAGGAAAAGGAATGTGTGATCGGTGTTTACCGACTCACCATGAAGAGTAACTCTGATAACTTCCGCCAGAGCAGTATTCAGGGTGTTATGAAGAGAATCAAAGCCAAAGGCGCCACTGTTATCGTATACGAACCAACTCTTGAAGACGGCAGCACCTTCTTTGGCAGCAAGATTGTCAATGATTTAGATAAATTCAAAAAGATGTCTCAGGCTATTATTGCAAATCGTTACAACTCTTCTCTCGATGATGTAAAAGAGAAAGTGTATACTCGTGATTTGTTTCAACGGGATTAAAATAGAGCTTTATAAGGGACATTGGGTCTGCCCCCAATGTCCCTTATTCTGACCTCGCAAAAATCGCTGCAACCCAGTAAATTTTCAAGGTTTTTTATGATTTTTTATTTCCTCATTTTCATTGAGTTGTACTTATTTCTGGAAGTTCACATAAAATCCATTTTCTCATCTTCGTCCTTATATACCGCACATCTCCTCCATAATCTGACCGATACTTCTGATAATGCAACAATTATCATTCACTCCATGCTTCTATTACATTATACACTTTGTGATTTCGACTTAATTCATCTTTTTCATTTATATAATATGTGTAGCTAAACTCTGATCTTCCAGGAAAACCATCACCAAATGAATCAATTATTTTTTGCTTTTCTCCCAACACAGTCCATACAACATCTAATTTATTTCTCTCCATAAAATCAAGTAGAAATTTTTTCTTAATATATAAAGTATTATTTTGTCCATTAATTATCACTGTACTACCATTTGCAACATACCCAAACGAACTATTCCACGTTAAATTCATTTGATCCATCAAATACTTTGATGGGAACATATATGAGCTGTCTTCATTAGTACAAAATGGTGAATCTTTTTCTGCTGTATAGTCATTTGCTGTTGTAATTAAATGACACGGAGCTGGATCTTCCTGTCGAAAATCTTGTTCTTCCTCTTGTCCCAAGTAATTTACCATGGCAGGACTCCATGGATACTCTCCGATACAACATTCATATAACTGTCCAAATCCCTCCGGCATCCATCTCCCTTCAAAGTCCTTTTTATCGAACCATTTCAACAAATCCTTTTTCTTATCTTTGGTGTATAAATACATTCTCACCTGCATCCATACTTCTCGAAAATCCTTTTTACCGGATTCCTTCGAAGACAAATATCCTTGCAGCATATAATACGCTTCACCCTCATAAACGCATTCTATGAACCCCGGGATATAACGTTCGACATCATTATTTTTAAACCAAGTCGTATCATCCCATTTGCAGTATCTATAAAAAGGATATACAAGTTTTGTTCCAATATAATTATTAGCCTGAGGTATCACCGTCATATCAATCCTTCTAAGAGAATTCCCCTGTTCCGGACATACCAGTTCTATATCACTATATCTAAATCTAGGCGAATATTTATAATTATCATAAATATTCCCCAACTCTCTATATAGATATATTTTTTGATATTTCTTGCCGATTCTCTCCACTTGCTCGTCACGGTTTCTCAATGACCCATATGTATAATCAATGTGATTATCATATTTTTTTATATATGTGTCATAACCACTTTTTATTATATCTTCAAAAATCATAAAACCTACATCTTCTTTTTCAACTCCATAATCTTTAACTTCTGAAGGGATTGTATATCTTGCAAAATCACTGTCCTTACAATTCCAATATAAGCGTGAAAATTCTTTCTCGAATTGTGATACAAACTTTTTATTCACTTTATGCTTTTTACTTCTATATGGTGGTCTGACCAGATTTACTTCTTTTTCAGAACACCAGCCTTTATAGTACGCATATTCAAATACGTTTCTCAGGTAATCGCGAATCAAAACATTTTGCGGCCATATTCTCTTTAAAACGATATGTTCTTTTATATATTCTAAAATCGACATTACATATTTTTGCTCTGCCAATATAATGAGAGAAGAATACACCGCCTGCCATATTCTTTCGTGAATATAATCATCTTCAATGTCTTCGAACATCAGAATAACTGTCAGCATGTCATGGGGATACAATCTAAATAAATTTGTTAGACCTTTGCTTGCTTTATCTCTTAACTTAATATCATTACTTCCTGTTCCCCAGCACAACATTATTTTCCATAGCAAAATACTGTCTGATGCAAAAGATGGATTCTTTAATGCAATTGCCCTTTCACACATATCCGAGATAATTTTCATTTGGTCATACTGTTTTAAAAGAAAAAAACTTAAAATGTAGTCTCTCTGATACGGAAATAGATGACTTAATTTTTTATGTATATAATACGCATTAACAGCACAATCCTTCTTTGTAGAAATGGCTATTAAACCGAAGATTACCTGCCTCATATCAGCTTCATTTGATGAAGATAGTAATTTTTCAATCTCAGTAATTGTTTTCTCACTAATCTCACTTACATTTCTCCAATATAATCCACTCATGAACGTTTCAACTACTTCTCCATGTATCCTGTCATCAATTTTACTTATTAATTCCTCATTCGTATTTCGCGAAAACAATATTTGTATCATTTCAAGCGTTCCCAAAGTAATTTTTTTATCCATGACCGCATCTATAATTGTTTCAACCTTTACATTGGCATACTTTTTAGCATACAGATATTCATAAAATTTTTGATATGCAAATGTAATCTTTTCTCCCTTTTCATCCGCCTCTCTTAACAGATTTTCAGATATTAATAATTTTATAAATCCTGCCGTTTTCTCTTGTATTCCAAATTTTCCAAGCGTATCGGCAATAACTCTCCTTAATTCAAACCAGGTCATACTATATTGATCATGCTCCGTCATATACTGTGTCACATCACTCAATGCGATTGAAACTACTTTATCTTTAACTGAAAAATACTCTGAGTAATTCTTGGATATTATTTTATTTTTCACCTCAAAGAATTCTTCCATTAATGTCTGAATATCTTTTATCTCAACCGTTTTATTCTCTTTTTCTCTTGCAATCTCACAAAGCATTTTGAGAAAAAGCGGGTTCATAAATTCCCGGACACATGCTGTATCGTAATTAATATTCACTCCATAATACTCACAAAAACTACTAAGAGCCTCAACTTCCATTTCTTCAAAACCACTATGTGGAATCTGTAACATTCCCCCTATTTTTTCTTCATCAAGATATTCCTCTAAATATATACTTCTGCAACTGACAATTATCTTTATATTGGAATATGCCTCAGCCTTTGCAATAATTAATGGAAGATTACTATTCCAATATGACGTATCATCCACCTCATTAATAGCATCTATACATATTGGTACATACACATTATTTTGCTTGCCATATTCATCCAGCCATGTAAAAAAATCTTCTATTATTTCCCCTTTTTGAAACCAATTCATAATTACATTATCAGCAGTTTCTCTTCCCTTAAACATATCTCCAAGCAACAATACTGCCGGAATGCCTTTTTTTACAAAGCCTTGTACAATGTCACATAATAAATGTGTTTTCCCGATTCCTCCTTTTCCTGTAATTAAAACAGCCTGATTCTTTACATTATTCATCAAACTTATATCAAATAATCTCCTGACAGAAGAAAGAACTGAAATCACATTCCTTAATTCGTCTAAATATTCTGTGGGAAATACACACATATATGAAGCCATAAAACCTCTCCAACTTTGGTTATTATATGTTCCAATCCCGTTTTTTTCTTCAAAACGCTTCTTTTCAATTTCAAATATCTCCGTCAATTTTTGTTCGCTGTCTTTTACATTTTTTAGTATCCGGGTAAGTTCATCTTCATCACACGATCCCGACTCTAAAATCATGCTATCGGTTCGCAGCTGTTCAGAAATAGCAGATATCCCTTTTCTACTTTCCTCCAGAACAAGAGGGGCTTTTTCATGATTATAGGAATCAAATTTACATAATTTTCCTGCACAGTCTTTCATTTGTGAACTAATATCTCGTAGTCGTTTTTCCGTTGCATCCTTTTTTAACATGAAGCTTAAATTACTATAAGTTCCTGTTTTTACATTAAGTTCTTTGCTATATCTGGGTCCTACCATAGAAATAACCTGTTCTACTTTTTGCGTCAGACTTTTCAAATTAAATATTCCCTCTGAGACATTAACCGGAATCTCTCTTTTTTTAATTGTAATTTCTTCACATTCCAAAACTGTATGAATATATTTTATAGGCAAAGCTTCTATTTTTTCACTGTTTTCTTGTTTTTTTGCTATGCCTATAATATTTCCTAATACTATTACAGGAGCTCCTGAAACCCCTTCATAATTCTGTAATTGGTCTTCCTTTTTTATAGTAATTATTAATTTTTCCTCTTGTGTATCTGTTATTGTTCCACATATGGTTGTCTTTTTAGTGGCAAGTTTGGGGAATCCTATTATCTGACACCCAACTCCCGCAATCTCATTTTCAGCATCAGTCAACTCACACATTTTTTCTTCGGATAAAACTTCACTCAACCGGATAAGAACACAATCAATCCTTTTTTCTATCGCTTCTACTAAATTAATTGTTTTTCCAACAACTTCATCATTATCTGCTATACGAAATACAACTTCTTCCTCTTCGAATTCGTCTTTAATTAGTTCGTTTGCTGTGACAATATTATGTTTAACAGTCATTACAATGTCCGATTCTACAAGGAACCCCGCTCCCATAACCTTTCCATCTCGTAATATTTGGCCTACAATTAATTTTCTCATTCGAACATCCTTTCCACTATAGTTTTTCCATCACCCATGATAATCTCATAATTATATTTTTCTTTCCATTCTTCTTTATCGAGGAAACATGCCTTATCTATAGGATAATTAAATATTATTTTTTTGAATTTTGAATCTTTACAAAGCAGCGCTGCAAGTACTTCCAGATCTGGATGACTATATTTTACGGAATTTGTCAAGCAATAATATTCATCCGCACTATATCGATTAATGAAATCATGCGTAATATTGTAACGACTTCCATGATGAGGTAATTTTATAGCAGAAAAATGATACTCAAACCCTACCACATTTTCGATATTTTTTAATACTGCTTCATCAATCACTGTATCTCCTAAAAACAAGTACTTTTTATCATCGTGCTCAAGAATAAATGAAATCGAACTCCTATTAACTATAGATTCATCTATTTCTGCCAATTTTCCAACATATTTTTTCAAGCTCTCATTCTCACTGATGTTAAAACTCTCGTTTTTATATTTAGATGTAATTCGTTCCATTTGATATTCAAATGCTTCTGTTAATTTTATCTTGTTTGATACCCTGAACATGTAATTTCTTGAAACCATGTCCTTCTCCCAGTATTTTTCCAAGTCTGTAATATTATTTTTCGATGGTCCTAAAACTGTAATAAAAATATTAGGAGCGATTTCATATCTATTTTCAACTAATTCTGAACATATTGCTTGTCCTCCAACAACTGTATTTAAAGGTATTTTATTTTCTTCTATCAATACACCCAGAGACATTCCCTCATTTATTCCAATTTCCTGCTCTGTATCCGATATCATTCCTTGAGAAATAATTTCATCTAAAATTTTATTATCTCCATCTGTATATCTATCTTCTTTTTGAGAATAAAATGGGCTATCAACAATTTGAAGAAGTCCGTTATACCAAATGTTCTCTATAAAATCTGAACTTGTTTCTTTTAAAGCTTGAATAAGTCCACATATATGATCATTATCCATGTGTGTACATACCACCAAACCAATTTTATGTTCCATCTCTTTTATACGCTGTATTTCTGGTTTTATATGACTTTGATAAGTCTTTGATAATCCACCATCTATTAATATATGATATGGTTTTTCTTTCCCTACAGATATCATGATACAATCTCCATATTCTGCCGGAAATAATTTTATGCTCAACATTTAGTTCATCCTTCCGTTTCAAATTCAACATTCCAGTTTCCGACGGTCTGTATATGCAGAAATGGCTTTCATTCCTCTTATGAATGTTGATATTACCAATATCACTTCGCCTCCCAGTCCTGCTATTGACGCGGCATCTGTTAATGTTTCTGCTATGCCTTCGTTTTTCTTTATTATATCAATCATTGTATCTATTACTTCTTCTATGCTAACAGACGGAACATTTTTATTATGTTCTTTCATATTTGCTAATCACCTACATCTCATTATTCTAGCTTCATGTTCTACTCCTGATAGCAGTTCATATGGAATTAAGCAGCTTCTCCCTTTCATCGTATTAAAGTAATCTTTTCAATCTACAAGACCTACGTTTTTACTATTTTACTACTTTTGAATGACAAATTTGAGCTACTTCCTTTTCGTCAATACTAATCTCTATTATGTAATTATTACTTGAAATTGCGCCCTCTATCATTTTGCATTGCTTATCACCAGTCACACTACCATCACTATAATCAAAATCTGCAAATGCACCACATATATAATCTACAACTCGATTCATCGCATCATAAAATATTTCTTTTTGTATATTTTTCAAATATACGTCTTGTATCCTATGATACTCCTCCCCCTGCCCACTCACCATTATACAATGCGAAATTATATGATAAAATATCTGGTATATTTCATCATTCCAATTTGTAATAGCATCTCTATCGGATAACCAACTAAATAATCTAATATTTTTTTGTTCTTTAATTAACAAATAACGTAAATATCCCGCTAAAAAACATATAGTTACCATTCTGCCAAATAATGAATAGTTAAAATTTTTCTTTCTGCTTTCATCCCTAAATTTTTGAAGTTTTTTATTCATCTCTTTATAATTTTCTGCATTGTCTGTCGTAGTAATTTGCCACTTCTCTGTTAAATCAATACACTTTTCTATCAGACTATCCTTTGACTCTTTACTTTTCCACACATCAAAATAATTCCTCTTTTGCAATATAAAACTAAATGAAAAACAATATCCCTGATTTAAAAATTGGCAAAACTGATCTGATACAGACCGAATATGCTTTAAATCCTTTTTTTGCAAGTTATTTATAATTTTTCCCAATCACTGAAGTTGAGAATATATGGATATATAACAAAGGTAATCACATTATTATTCTTATTTTTATCATCTATACAATAATCACTGCACATAAACCATTTTTCCACATCTGGATACTGTTTCAAAAAATTTTGGAACTTGTGTAATACTGATTTATTCATTATCGTCTCTAAGCATTCAAATATTCTCTGCATACTGCTCCTCTCAACCATCCTCATTTCAACATTTCTAATCAAGTCTTTCACTGTTAACTTCCAGAAATTTTACAACTAAATCGAGCTTCTCCTGATGTAACCGGTACAGATCAAAACATACTATTTAGTATCCGTTCATAAACTCATCCAGGTCTTCCAGTGCTTCTCTCAATTCCGGATTTCTTTCTCTTGATATTAATTGTGATAGTTGCATCAATTGCCAAGGGGCTGGTTCACATGCAACATCATATGACAGGTGAACCATCTCCCATAGAAAATCAGCCTTTTTTGTTTTTGGATGATTCATACAGTATTCTTCAATTATAATTCTAGAGTATTCGTCCATGCCTATTCACCTCTCTTTTCTTTCCCTTGAATAAAATCTAAGATTTCCTTATAGCTCTTGCTACTTCCTTCGATTGCTTTCAATAACTCTTCATTTTGTATTGCCTTCTGTTTTTTGTGAAGCTCCTCCAACTCTGCTGTCAGCCGATCGTACTGTTCGCGGTTCTTACTGATTGCCTTTTCTGTTTTCACTATTTTCTGCTCTAAACTTTCCTTACTGATATTCCTTGCCATTTTTATTTTCCTCTTAATTTTTCACTAATGTAATTCGCTTTATATTTCACCTGCTCTGCACTAATTCCAAATGCACTCAGCACAACTTTTTGTGTTTTTGATACTGCATGATCCAAGCGGTATATCTTATCCAGTTGTCTTGTTATCTCGATTTTCTCAAGTTCCCGAATTGCTGCCGGAACAGTAAGATAATTCGGTTTTTTAACCATTTCAGCTGCTTTATCCTTTAATACTGTATACAGCTTACATCTGATAATCAAGGCAATAAATCCAATAAATATTTTATTTGATGCAGCTTCCTCAGAAGCAACTCGCAGACAGTTATTGCCCAGATAAGATTTATCTGCACGAAATACTTTTTCCGACGCATCTCTGTTCTTATATAAGGTGATTGCTTTTTTTGCATCCATTTTTTCAGATGAGATAATTGCAAAATAGCCACACAGATCCAGCTCATCTCGAATCACTTGCAACTTTGGCTCTCCGTAAACAAAGTGGCCGGTATCTTTATTGTAATGCAGATGGAAATATTTATGGAATGATGGTCCGAATTCGTGCTCTGTATCTTGGAATCTTTTCAGATAACTCTGCATCTCCTGAATGCTTTCTTCCAATCTTGCCCGTTCCCCTGCAGCTTTCGCAGCACTATAATAAATATGGACATATCTTTTCTTTGTGTCTGCCGTATGCACAAACGTATGCACTGTTTTTCCGTATACTCCGAATTCAGCAATCTGATTTCCCCAATCATTTTCAAAGGTTCCTTTCTGCTTACGAACCTGTTCGCTGATAAACTCTTTGCAACCTTTCACCATAATGATAAATCCAAATCCATTGCTATCCATAAACCTTAGATTTTCCTTACTGAAATAGCCTCTGTCTAAAATAAATCCAATGTTTTTGTATCCATATCCTTTTACCTTTTCCACCATAAACTGCAGTTGCGAAACGTCATTGATACTTCCTGGATATTTCTCATACATTAAGGGCTCGCTATTGGTAAGATCATAACCAACCGCATAGTTAAAAATAGGAAGACCTGCATCTATCTTTGCCGCTCCGAATTCTACCATACTGATATTTCCAGCTTCACAATTCTTGTTTGTAGAATCATAAGAAATATAGATTCTCTCCCGTTTATTCCTTTCCTCATTCCAACAATCCAAAAAGTTCTGTCTCTGATTCTCATTTATTGAGCGAAAAAAATCTGAAATCGTTGAATCGCTGTACATTTTCATATCCGGTGTGAAAAGTGGATGATTATACGCATAATCCGGATAATACTGTGCTGCATTTCCTTCTGTGATAATCAAATAAGAAGCAAAATCCAAGATCATACCAGCTGCTTTAGCTCCCAGCGTTTCTTCCAGTTTCTTATCTAATCCCATATCTTTTACCGTCTTGCTGATGACCATATATGCACCTGCCTTCAAGCAGCTGCTTCTTCCAGTGTCTAATCGTTCTTCCGGTGTTTCTACTTCTGGAAAATATTTCTTAAAATTTTCATTCGGCCACATTTTCAATTCATCTTCTGCTGAAACTTTTCCGATGGTGACTCTTTTTACTGTTGTATATTTTTTATCAGGATCATAAATTCTATCATACTCATAGTAAACGTAACGAGCATTCCCTTTGTTTCTAAATGTAATTTTCCCTTTTACTTCTGGCACATCAACAAGGTAATCAAGATACATGATTTCCCCTCCTTTTTAACAGTTGTATTTGCGACTAAATATAGTATAACATAAAACCTGCATTTTCCCAATAAAAAACGCAGGTTTTTGGTTTATTTTCAAGGTTTTTAACAATTGATATGCAACGAATTTTTGTTTAGTTGTACCTACAATTGGAAGTTAACACAGAAGTAAAAGGGAAAATTACACCTTAAATCTGGTCAACATTACGGACGAAGCCCTATGACAAGAGTCTTAAACTCCTGTTCCGTATCCACAAAATGATAAGGTGCATACTCTCCATACGCTGTTGGTCGGCTAATTGTTACAAGCTGCACCCCTTTATAACCCACAACATTATTCAATTCTCTTTTTAATTCTACCAGATGCTTTCCATGATTTGTTTTTAACGCCAAGCAACCATGTGCATCACGATCTTTCGCTATCAAATAACACATTATTCAGCACCTCCTTAAATTCATGCTCATTCCGAACTAATCCATTTTCATATTTATCACGCATTATCATTCCTATCTCTATTGGATAATTTTTCTTATACAAATAATCATGAAGCCAGTTATTTAACTGTCTATCGAATAACGTATTAAACTGAATTTCTATAGGATAGTGTCTTCCACTTTTCTGATAATACACATGAACTCCTCGATACCCATCATCTATAGCTTTTCCTTTTGTCATATCAGCTATACGAAACTGAGAAGTTGCTTCTAATACTTGATCATAACCATCACAAAATGCTCGAAATCCCAAAATATCATTGAATACTTTTCGCGTCTGATGGTCTGGGTAATAACGTTCATACTTTAAAAGCATAGAATCCAAACTTTTCACTCTATAATCCAACGCAATTTCTGAAAGGATTTCCTGTTCATCCAGCCACTCCGTCATTGCAACCAGTTCTTCAATCAATAATTCCTTATCAAAATAATGCAAATTTTTCTTCAATGGAATTCCCAGATGAGACTCAAACGACAATGCATTCAAAATTTCCACTGATAAACCATTCATTTTCAGCAATTGTTCATTCATAAGCACACCTCTATTTATCAGATTCTTTTTCTTATGCTACCACGGATGTACCTATTTATCAAGTCATTAAGAATTTTCTCTGTTTTTACTGTAATGCCTTTAGGGATTGCTTTTACTCGATGTAGTATCCCGGCACATGCATTGAATGCTTGCTCTTCGTGCTTAGAAGATTTTAGGATTCGATCAATCAATTCCGACATGGAAGGACCGAACACAGACGCCCAGCGCCTGTAATAGTTTCCATCTTTCGAATTGATTTCTTGATAATAAAGGTGTTCCGGAGGCATATGCTCATCCGTAGTTATGTACAACGGAAAATCCTTATAAGATCTTCTATGAGTGCAGATCAGACGGTTGTACTGATCACAGATATGAATCTCAGAAGGTGTAGCCTTAAGGATTGCCGGTTTTCCGCAGTAAGTATACAATATAGAGTAGTAGTGGCCGTCATAATCGATGTGATAATTATTAGGCACCTTTAGTACTGCTTTGTAATCACAAGTTGTGTATTCTCCGCCTGGCAGTGGTTTCATACATGGTTTGTCATACTTGATAAACATTTCTTGTCTGGAAAAAGCTTGATTCTGAAAAGGTCTCGCATTGAGGACGGCTACTATCTTTTTGATATCAGCATTCAAATCCTCAAAGGATGTGTAAATCTTTTCTTTTAACTTTTCTATAAGATATGTTTCAAGGTAACGCACATAATTCTCGACCGTTGGCTTTCCCTTAGGCTTACGAGCCGGTGGTGGGAGCACAATTGTATCATAGAAATCTTCCAAATCAGAGAAGGTTGACTGTAATACAAGATCATCTTTTGTATGCTTCGTAACAGCTGTTTTTAGATTATCTGGGACAAAGTGTTTAGCAGTTGCACCATAGAAGGATACCGCATGTACACAGCCTTCGATAAAACAAGGAAGTTTTTCATTTGGAAATGCCTCTGCATAGATCATACTGCTCACGCCTAATGTTGTGGCAAAGATATGAACTCTCTTGATTTCACCGGTTGTAACATCCGTCAGAAGTCCAGGCTGGTCGCCAACCCAGTCGATGTACATCTTTTCACCAGGCTTGCGATTTACCGCCATTGAAATTTTTGTGCCACCATAGTTTTCCTGAACAAAACGTTGATAGTATTCATAGAACTGAGATTTTTCATATCCATCTGGATTCTTTTCTTTGTAGTCCAGCCAACAGAATGAAATATTTACTCTACTGTTTGGGGCATGAATACGATCATAGTAATACTGAAAATCTGGAAGTGGAACTTCTTTGCGTTGAAGATTTTTCTGTG
>ERZ827037.1372-NODE-1372-length-26078-cov-4.111401_pt1 | contig 26078 bp, 28 predicted proteins | sample MGYA00519924_ERZ827037 | MGnify/ENA primary metagenome ERZ827037 (study PRJEB31778, sample SAMEA3449250) | human gut metagenome | biome: human gut; feature: human-associated habitat; material: faeces | place: United Kingdom | collected 2010/2012 ...
ACGATGTTCGTGTGGGGTCTCGGGTTGGAAAGCCGAGACCCCACACGAACGCTGACGGCGACACATCAAAAAAGCAAGCAGTACGGGCGTTTCAGGGGATTGATTCCCATATGGAAAATATATGAGGTGGCGGTTGTGGTTAGTACCCTTTTGTCACACTTTTCAGACAGAAAAAAACCTTGTCCGATTGTTTTGGACAAGGTTTTTTCTGTAACGGAGTTTATATTATTTCTCTTTTCTTTTTCTTTGTGGGTACTCTAACCGCCCTTGATAAGAAGCTCTGAAAACAAATGGGTGTAATTCATTGTTCAACAAATCCACAACAGGTATATCAAAGAAATCTGCGATACAACTTATAGATGCTTTATTTAAAAGCCCTTTCCCATTCTCTACGAGCATATAACTCTCTCTCTTGATGTGAGCTATTTTTGCCATTTGCTCTTGTGTTAAATGATGTATATTTCTGATGGTTGCTAATTTTTCCGCTAACTTTTTTGCCTCTGTATGATAATCTGTCCAAAAGTCTTTTTTATCTTTCTCTAATTTTTTCATCAAAACATGTTCAAGTTCTTCGCATGTTTTTTCACGGTAAAAATACTTCCAGTGAATTCCGCTAAAGTCCGCAACTCTATCAAATATAGAACCAAATATAGAGCCACCTTCTAATATTTCCATTCTTTCTATTCTTTGGTATTCTTCTAATTCCACACCAGCTATAATGGACGCTTGTTGTTCATTCAACTTTGTTAGTTCTCTCCAACGCTTCAATTTTTTCACCATCATTTTTCTGTCTTCCTCTGTGTATAGAGCCATGTATAATTCCGCCTTTCCAGCTCACAATAGAAAAGCAAGTGCTCCCAATCGTAAAGTATTTACTTTACGTTTTCAAAGCTCGATTGGAAACAAGAGAATTGACCCCTTGACGTTTTTGCTCGTCAGAGGTGAAAATATATCTATAAGTGGTTTGTATGCTTGCGTGTCCTAACAATTCGGACAAGGTTTTTATATCGTTCGTATTGTTGTAAAAATTGGTCGCAAAGGAGTGTCGGAGGGTATATAAATTTTTGCCCTTGATTCCTAAAACTGCATAGATTTCATTGATTCGGGTTTCCAATCGTCGGACTTCTATAAATTTATCGGGTCTTCCAGTAAGCAGGAACGCATTCGGCGAAATGTCTTTATATAAATTCGTTCCTATCATAACTAAGTCTTGAATGAGGGGAATACTGCGTATTGATTTAGGTGATTTGGGAGTATCTATCACAACCTTGGTTTTGGTTGTTGCCCCTTCTTCAAAGTTCTTGATTCTCTGCATTGTATCAGTTACGCTAAACTCCCTATTTAATAAGTCTAAATTTGCTTTCTTGCTTGCACATAACTCCCCTGGTCGAATACCAGTATATAAGCCAAGAAGAATACAGTATGTCAGAAAGTCTAAATGAGTAATACAGTAGCTCTCTAATTTATCCCATTCTTCGTTTGTTAAACTCTCAATCTCAGGCACTTGAAAACGTGGTTTATATATTTCAACGGAGATTTTGTTATATCGAAAAATGATGGTTAACAAAGTTAAAATATCATTGGCGGTCTTTCTGGAAACCTTAAAAAGAAGAAACTTTGTGAATTCGGTTATTTCTCCTTCGTTTATAATTTCTTTCGTTAAGAAGAACGGCTTTATATAGCTCTCAAATTGTCTCCAATAAGTGGAAATAGTTGTTTGCTTTAATTGAACTGTCGCCCTCTGGGATGTGATATAATTTTGAAATAGGTTTTCTATTTGCATTGCTTTTTTCCTTTTTCCGTTATTAATCTTTCTAAAAGTATTTACAAGAAACCAAAAATATTGTAGAATAATCGCATGACTAATAAGCAGGTGCTTTCCAGCTACGCAAAGTAAATACTTTACGATTTCCGCAATAGCTGTAGTTATTGCGTTTTTTTATTTCTTCTTTTATAATGTACAAATAGAAAAAAATTATTAGGTAATTTTTGGAAGGAGGTGCCTTTGTGTGTTCCGAATATCAGAATCTCATTTATGATTTGATAAAAGGAACAAATTTAGATTATATTATAAAAAAAGAAAACGAAGTAATATATACTAATCTAAACATCAAAACAAATCTATTATCTAGACACACAAAAGATATAGTCAGAAAAAAATTTGTTTACCAAATTAAATCTAGAGAATATACAATTGTAATTTTCGATAACCATAAAAGAAGGTTATGTTCTATTGGTTTCACATTGTCTAAATGTCTGAAGCTCATAAGAAATGAATTCTCAGAGTTTAACGACTATAAAAACCACTATTTTTACAGCGATGATGTTTTTACAAAAACTACAGGGACGGCATAAAAATGCCGTCCCTGTATCTACAAAAAACTATTTACGTATATCTACAAATTTGATATGATTCAACACAAAAAATCAGATACTTTTCTAAATATATCAAAGGGTTTAACCTGTACGAATCAGCTAGTAAATTTCGAGTCGTGCGCTTTCAACCACTCAGCCATTTCTCCATTTTATCTTTTCTAGTTGTATCATATTATAAGGAACTTGTCCAGATTTGCAAGCATTTTTATTGTTAAAATGAAATTATTTTATGCTTGTGTTGCGTACCTGATTTTTGGATACTTTTTTGCGAATCTTACACGATTCACATTATTTTAATAAGCCCATAAAATAAAATTTAAGGAGGTCAATATGAAGAATTTGAATATTAAAAATACAATCAATATTTCTTTTGAAGAGGCTTTTAAAGACTTTCAAAAGTACAACGAGGCGAAAGGATTATCGGATAGGTCAATCGAATATTATGATTGTTGCTATAAATATTTCACCCAATTTTACAACGAAAAAAAACCGTGCAATCAAATTGACATAACTGTATACACGGATTACTGTATCTATCTAAAAGAAAATACATCAGCAAATGATGTCACACGTCAGACATATGTCAGAGGGCTTCGAACAATCTTCTACTTTTGTATGGAAAGGGGATATATGGATTCCTTTAAAATAAAGCTTCCCCGTGCTGTCAAAAAAGCAAAAGAAATTTATTCACCTGCTGAACTTCGGAATTCTGCTCGAAAAGCCTAATATAAAAAAATGTAGCTTTAGTGAATATCGAAATTGGGTAATGATAAACTATGCGTTAGCAACACGGTCAAAGGCTGAACACGATTCGCAATATTAAACTAGAGCATATCGATTTAAATAGTGAAGAGATGGTGATAAAATCCATGAAAAATAAAACGCAAAAATTTCTACCCCTTTCCCATTCACTTGTATTAATTCTAAAAGAATATCTGAAATTTCGAGGAGGCGAACCAGATGATTATTTGTTCTGTACACAGTATGGAAAACAAATGAGTATTTCTGGGATACAATCGGCAATTCAAAACTACAACAAAAAAAGACGGCGTAAAAAAGACCTCTATGCACTTGTTTCGTAATAACTTTGCCAAAGCATGGCTCATGGCACGGCGGGGACATGTTACGATTAAAAGAATTACTTTGCCATATGAATTTAGATATGGTAAAGGAATACGTGGAAATGTATTCAGTAGATTTAAAACAAAACTTCAACCGATTTAATGCATTGGAAAATTTTAAAGGTCGTGGGGAATTTATTGCCATGAAGAAGCCCAAAATCTAAGAGACACTAGCGGATATTTTTCCGCCAGTGTCTCTTTTGTTAGTAGCTCATTTCCTGTGTTTTTTACGTTTACCCTTTGTACCGTTTGCTAACGGCAAGAGAAAGACAACAGAGAGAACGCATGAGTGAGAAAACACCTCTTTCCTTGTACCAGCATATATTGGGGGGAAAGAGGTGATCATTTGAAATTCAAGTTTATTTTGTCTATTGGTTTCGGCGGACTGTGGCTGGCCCTTTCCCTATTCTTCGCAATTGGCTGGGCACAGGAAGTTTCTTATATCTTACCCGGTGTTTATGTTTGGTGGGTCATTATCGGAATTGCCCTGCTTCCAGGCTTTTTGATGAGCGCCATGTTTTTTTCCAATCTGTTGCACTGGAAATTAAAAAGATATCCCGATATCGCGGAAGACACAACGATTCTTATGTGTGCGCATAACGAAGAAAAAAATATTGCCCAATCCATTCAAGCGATTTTAAACCAGCAGTACGCCGGGCATATTCGACTGATTGTTGTTGATAATGGATCCAATGATCATACCAAACAGCAAATCATGAACATGCAGACGTCTGCTCTTACAAACTGTTCCATCGAATATGTTTACTGTGACCAGCCAGGAAAGGCTCATGCATTGAATTATGGCCTGACGATGATTCACACCCCGCATTTTATCACAGTAGACGCCGACACCTACTTGGAAAAACAAGCAGTACAAAGAATCATGAACCATATTGTATCCTGCGAAAGCGTGTGCGTTGCCGGAAATCTGTTCGTTCAGAATCCCAAAGCTTCCCTGGCTGCAAGAATGCAAAATTATGATTATCTGCTTAGCATTGCTGCAGTCAAACGGTTCCAGGGCAGCTATCAATCTACCTTGGTGGCACAGGGCGCTTTCAGTGCTTATCAAACCGAGGCGGTTCAGCAAATAGGCGGATGGCAGGATGTGATGGGGGAAGATATTGTACTGACTTATCAATTGCTCCGCCAGAAGCTTCCGTCAACTTATGAGCCTGGAGCAGTTGGTTATACAACGGTTCCTGAAACATTCAATGGCCTGTACAATCAACGCAAGCGATGGGCAATCGGTATGTTGGAGGGATTATCCTCTGTTCCGCCTTGGAAACAGGGGACGGCATATTCCCGCTATTTTACTTTCGTGAATCTTTCTGTTATTTACCTTGATCTTGCCTTTCTATTTGGACTCATCCCAGGAATAATACTCGCATTTTTTGGATTCTTTTATTTCGCTGGATATCTCACCTTATTGACAGTCGCCATTAGCATTCTGCTCTTTCTAAGTATGTATCTCTATCAGAAGAAATTGGGGATTCCTTTTCAAAACAGCGTTTTGGGCTTCCTGTGTTTTCTCCTGTTTTTTCAGGCCATTCAGAGTACGGCGGCATTACACGGCTACCTGATTCGGCTGCTGCATAGAAAGGGGGAATGGAAGTGAAACGGAAAAATGTATTATTCGGCGCCCTCATCTGCGTTGTGATTGTATTGGTTGCTGTTGGGCTGTTTACGGGAGTCTTCCATCGTATGAAACGTGATGCCATCACGGTGCAAATCAATCCCGAGCAGTCGGTCGTTGCGCTGACCTTTGACGATGGTCCCAACGCCCGTTATACCCCGCAGGTGCTGGATATTTTGTATGAACAGCAGGTCCCGGCTACCTTCTTTCTGATAGGCGAAAAGTTTACCGGAAACGAGCTGCTGATCCGGGAGATGGCGGCAAGTGGGCATGAAATCGGGAACCATACCTTCTCCCACCCGGACCTCACTCAATTGGACAGCCGAACAATACAATGGGAAATCCAACAGACAGAAGAAAAACTGAAAGAAATCCTGCCGGACTATCCGATGAAGTATGTGCGCCCGCCTTATGGAAGATATACGGAAGATGTTCAAAACGCAATTGGCCTTCCCCTTGTATTATGGACAATCGACAGTGGTGATTGGGAAGCTCCTCATGCGGAAAATATCTATACTGCCGTTGTGAGCAAGATACAGGATGGTGATATTATCGTTTTCCATGACGACAACGCGGAAACAGTCAAGGCACTGGAAAAAATAATTCTGGAGCTCAAGAAGAGAGGCTTTCAGTTTGCGACTGTGTCACAGCTGTATGAATATCAATCAAAATGATAACGCATATATTTTGTTAAAATCGCTATGCGATGGCCCGCCAAGGCTGTTGTTTAGCGATTTTTTGTTTCATCCCAAGTTGACTCATATTTTCTTTCTGCTCAATAGTCAAAAGACAACAGTTATGCTATAATAAAAATGGACTAACCCCAATAGGGGGAAAGGAGGGAAAAACCGATGCGATATATCTTCCTTCATGGCCTTGGGCAGGAGCCGTCAAGCTGGGATAAAACAATTTCATTTCTGCAGGTACGGCCTGAGGAGATCGCCTGCCCCAATTTGTCGGAGCTCCTCGGCGATCAAGAGGCGGCATATCAGAATTTATACCAGGCTTTTGCCAGATCCTGTGAAACCTGTTCTGAACCGGTTCACCTTTGCGGGCTTTCTTTGGGGGCGGTCCTTGCCCTGCATTATACAATAGATCATCCCGATCAGGTAAAGTCGTTGGGGCTCATTGGCGTGCAATATCAAATGCCTAAAAGGCTGCTCCAAATGCAAAATGCGATCTTTCGCTTTCTGCCTGAACGTTCTTTTCACAAGATGGGATTTCGGAAAAGGGATTTGATACAGCTGACCAGATCTATGCAGGATTTAGACTTCAGCCAGACGCTTAACCGCATTCAGTGCGACACCCTCGTCATATATGGGGAAAAAGATACGGTCAACGCAAGCGCCGCCCAAAAGGCCGCCACACTGATCCCCGACGCGAAACTTAGATGCATAGCGGATACAGGCCACGAAGCCAATCTGGAAGCGCCTCGGCAATTGGCGGAAATCCTTGATGATTTCTATCAGGAACAGTGAGGGGTACTTTCCGGCTTGAAAAACAGACGGCTTCGGACGAAATAACCGGAAGGCAGGAAGAAAAAAGCTCCTGCCTTCCGGTTATTCTAATGCGCCCATCAGCTCCTGATAATTACCGAGAAACGTAAATGCGGGAAGCTCATCCTGCAGAGCGCAGAGCAGATGGAGGGTGGGCTCATCCCGTACGCTGCCTGTAAAATCGAGATAAAAATAATACTGGAAGTTGCTGTCCGGAATTGGACGGGATTCGATTTTGGTGAGATTCAGCCCGCAGCGGGCAAAGCGGGAAAGCACGCCGTACAGCGAGCCCGTGGTATGCGGCAGGGTAAAAATCAGGCTGATTTTATCCGCCTGCGGCGTGATCCGCATTTCACGGGAGATTGCAATGAAGCGGGTAGCGTTGTTTTTGCTCGTCTGGATATCGCGTTCCAAAATTTGAAGCCCAAAGTTGCGGGCGGCGTCCGCTGAGGCGATCGCGGCTGCATCCTGTTCCTCCGATTCGGCGAGCCGTTTTGCCGCCGCTGCCGTGTTGGAGCAGGGGATGGGAGCAAGGCCGTGTGTCTCTAAATATTCAGCGCATTGGGCAAGCCCCTGTGGATGGGAATAAACGCGTTTTAGATGGTCCGGCTGCACGCCGGGCAGCGCCATCAGGCAGTGATGGATGGGTAGATCTGTTGCCACCGAGATGGAAAGGCGATAGCGCAGCATCAGATCAAAGGCCTCGTGGACGGAGCCCGCATAGGAATTTTCAATGGGGACAACGCCGAAATCGGCCTTCCCTTCAGCAACAGCCGCAAATACATCCTCGAATTCGTGATAAAAAACGACGTTGCCCTCCGGGAAAAGTAGACGGGAAGCCGCGTCGGAATAAGCGCCGCTGACACCGGAACACGCGATTCGGGGCGTTTGCAGCCATTCCTGCCCGGCGTGTAAAGCTCTTTCTACCTGCTCGCGCAAAGCCTGCCCACCGCCGAGCGCATCGTGCTGAAGAGCACGGCTGGCCTCCATCATGGCGGCATAAACGCCCTGAAGGGCGGTTCCGTATGCGCCACCGCGCTCGCGTACCCGGTTGAGAATTTGCTGCTCCCGCTGTGCGTCCAGCACCGGAATTCCGGCCTCGCGTTTGATCTCCGCCACCTTCCCGGCGGCATCCATCCGCCGCACCAAAAGCGGCAGGAGCTGGCTGTCAATGGCGTTGATTTCTTTGCGGATTTCATTGAGCTTTGGATTATCCATGGCAGGCAACCTCCCCCTGTGACAGCATCGCGTCAAGCAGCGCAATGGCGACAGCCGCTTCCACAACCGGCTGCGCGCGTACGGCGATGCAGGCGTCGTGCCTGCCCTTGATGACCAGGGTGGCGTTTTCATGTGTAACGCAGTTGATGGTTTGCTGCTCCTTTGCAATCGAGGCAGTCGGTTTGAAGGCAACGCGCAGCAAAAGCGGCATGCCCGTAGAAATGCCACCGAGAATACCGCCGTTGTGGTTGGTGCGGGTTTTGACGCTGCCGTCCGGAGCGTAATACATCGCGTCGTTTGCCTCGCTGCCCACCATGCTGGTAAGTTCAAACCCATCCCCAAACGAAACGCCCTTCACGGCCGGCACGCCATAGAGAAGGGAGGCGATCCGGCTTTCCAGCGAATCGAACATCGGGGAGCCGATCCCTGCGGGCAGGCCTACTGCCGCACACTCAATGATGCCGCCCACGCTGTCCTTCTCCGCCTGCGCCTGTGCGATCTGTGCACACATCTCACGCTTTTTTTTAAGGTCGATCACGGTGAACGGCTCTCGGTTCAGTGCATGGAGGGCTTCCGCATCCAGAGAGACAGCGTCAAAGGGCGTATCGTAAATATTGTAGATCCTCCATACATGCGAGCCGATCACAATGCCGCGCCGCTCCAGAACCTGACGACAGACCGCCCCGGCTGCTGTGAGCGGGGCGGTCAGCCTGCCGGAAAAATGGCCGCCCCCGCAGATATCGTTCGATCCGCCATAGCGCACGCTGCCCGTATAGTCCGCATGGGAGGGGCGGGGCAGGTGCAGGATGTTGGCATAGTCGTGCGATTTTACATTTGTGTTTTCGATCACAGCGCACAGGGGCGCACCGGTGAGCTTCCCGTTCAGCAGGCCGGAGAGAAATTGCGGCTTGTCCGCTTCGCAGCGTGGCGTGGAACCGGCTGTGAGCCCCGGCGCACGGCGGTCCATTTGAACCTGCACGGCGGTAAGATCAATTTCTTCCCCCGCGGGTAGCCCATCAAGCACCATGCCAACGGCTGGCCCGTGGCTTTCCCCGAAGATGGAAAGCTTCAGGATGTTACCCCATGTCGACGACATTCGCAACGCCTCCAATTTTCATATAATCCTCAAAGAAGGTCGGATAAGACTTGTTGACACTCTGCGCGTCGCTGATGATCACATTGTCGTCCGCCCGCATCGCAGCGATCGAAAAGGCCATGACGATGCGGTGATCGTTGCAGCCGTCTACCACACCCCCGCGCACTTTATGGCCGCCATGGATGGTGAGACTGTCGGCCGTTTGGGTGACGGATACGCCCAGTGCCTGTAAGCCCGCGGCTGTGCTCTCGAGCCGGTCGCTCTCCTTGAGCCGCAGCCGCGCCGCGTTATAAATGCGCATATCTCCGCTGCAGTAAGCGCCCAGCACGGCCAGAATCGGCACCAAATCCGGAATTTGGCCTGCATCGATATCCATCGCGTCCAGGGAAAATGCCTTGCTCGTGAGCGTGTCGCCCGACCAGCGCAGGTGAGAGCCACATTGGGAGAGAAGCGCCTTGCAGGCGCGGTCGCCCTGCATGGAGCGGCGGTTGAGCCCACGCACGGCAACCTCGCCGCCCAATGCGCCGGCGGTGAGGAAAAATGCGGCGGCCGACCAATCGCCCTCCACCATCAGATTATGTGCGCGGAAGGACTGCCCGCCTCTTATTCTCCAGCCATTCTGCGTCGGCTCCACACGCACGCTGAAGCTGCTGAGCATCTGAAGCGTCAGATCGACATACCCGGCAGATTGCAGGGGAGAGGTGAGGATGATTTCGCTATCCTCTTCACACAGTGGCAGGGCCAGCAGCAGGCCGGTGATGTATTGGGAGCTAATGTCGCCGGGCAGATGAAACACGCCGCCTTTTAGCTTGCCGCTGATCGTCAGGGGCAGGCTGTGCGTGCCATCTGTTTCGCAGGTAACTCCATGCTCACGCAGGAGCTGGAGCAGGGGATCAATCGGCCGCTCCGGCAGCCTGCCGCTCCCGGTGAACGTACAGGTGAACCCGCCCGCTGCCGCGATCGGGATGAGAAACCGCAGGGTGGAGCCGGATTCCCCGCAGTGAATTTCCGCCTGCCCGGGCTGAAAGGTATGCGTGCCATCAATGATGACGCCGCCCGGATGGGGCCGCACAGAAGCGCCTAATGCATCTGCCCCGCGCAGCGTAGCCAGAATATCCGCGGAGAGATCAACGTAATCAACAACGCTTCGGCCGCGGCTCAAAGCGGCGCAGAGAATTGCACGGTGGGCAGCGCTTTTGGATGGGGGAACACGGATTTCCCCCTGCGGCGTTGCCGGCGACAGGATAACCTTTTTCATGTGAGCGGCTCCTTTCAAAAATTCCTTCGGCGATGCCAAAAGAACTGGCCTAAACAATCTTTTAGGCCATTATATAGGAGAAATGTTACAAAACTATAAAAAGAAGGTTGAATTTAGCCTGAAATCGGGAATTTTTTGTAAAAATCTATTGATTGATCGCATCCGAAAAAAGATGGGAGCTGCTCCAGTGAGAGCGGGAGCGTGAAGCTCTCTCCAATTTTGCGCAGAAGAATGAAGTGGATCGAATCTCCGGCCCGCTTTTTATCGCTTGCCGCGAGCTGTAGCAGCGTGCCCAGCGGCGCGTCGCAGGCAATAGGAAGGCGATATTTTTCCAGCAGGCTCCGGATGCGTTCACAGGTGCCCGGCTGTGTGAGCCCGTTGCGCTCCCCCGCCGCACAGGCGAGCAGCATGCCGATGCCAACGGCTTCCCCGTGGGAATAACCTGCAAAGTGGCCGTATTTCTCAAGCGCATGGCCGAGTGTGTGGCCAAAATTTAAAAGCATCCGCCGCCCGCTTTCCCGCTCATCCTCTTCAACAATGCGGCGCTTGCTGTCTACACAGGAGAAAATCATCTCCTCTAAAAAATCACCGGCCGTTTCCCGCTCCAGCCGGTCAAACAGAGGCGCATCATCAATGCAGCCGTATTTGATCGCCTCCGCCATGCCGTCGGCAAAAAAGCGGGGCGGTAGGGTGGAGAGAAGCTCCGGGTCAATGAGCACCAGCCGCGGCTGCCAGAAGGCGCCGCACAGGTTTTTTCCCTGCGGCAAATCGACCGCCGTTTTACCGCCGACGGAGGAGTCAATCTGTGCGAGCAGGGAGGTGGGAATTTGGATATAGTCGATCCCGCGCATATAAATAGAGGCGGCAAAACCAGCCATATCGCCCGTGACGCCCCCGCCGAGCGCGACGATCAAATCGCCGCGCGTAAAGGCGTTGCCAGCCAGGAAGGAGAGCATATCGCTGATGCTGCCGAGGACTTTGCTGCTCTCCCCAGCCGGGAAAACGTGCGTGAAGGTGCAAAAGCCGGCCTTCTCCAGCGAGACAGCGGCGATTTTGGCATAGAGCGGGCCAACATTGGAATCCGTAATGACAGCCGCTTTCTGCGCCTTGGAGACGTTACGGGCCAGCGTGCCGCAGCGATTGAGGCAGCCGCGCTCGATCCGGATTTCATAGGGCCTGCCTGTCTTGACCTGCAAGGTTTTCATCATAGCATTCATCGCCTTTCTACAAAAGAGCGCAGTATGGAAGGGGGCTTTTTAACTGCCCGGCGCAAGAAGGAATTTTCATGGGAACGCGTCAAGCGGATGCGCCCCAGTTGTTCACCTTCCGGCCCATGGATTCAGTCAACGCGGTCACATGGGCCGCGATTTCGTCAAAAGCATCGGGAGTAAGGGACTGCGCGCCGTCTGAAAGCGCCTTTTGAGGATTATTGTGCACCTCGATAATCAGGCCGTCTGCACCAGCAGCAACAGCAGCGAGGGACAGCGGTTCCACCAGCCATGGAATCCCTGCCGCATGGCTTGGATCAACGACTACCGGCAAGTGGGAAAGCCGTTTGAACACCGGCACGGCGGAAATATCCAGCGTGTTGCGCGTATAGTTTTCAAAGGTGCGGATACCGCGCTCGCAGAGGATCACGTTTTCATTCCCGCTTGCCATAATATATTCCGCGCTCATGAGCGTTTCCTCAATCGTATTGGCGAGGCCTCTCTTTAAAAGGATCGGTTTTTTGCAATGGCCGAGCTCTTTAAGTAGTTCAAAATTCTGCATATTGCGCGCGCCTACCTGGATGATATCCACATCCTCGAACAGAGGCAGGTGGGAGGGGCTCATGATTTCCGTGATGATCGGCAGGCCGCTTTTGCGCTTTGCCTCCAGCAGGAGGTAAAGGCCCTCTGCCCGCAAGCCCTGAAATGCGTAGGGGGAAGTGCGGGGCTTGAATGCGCCGCCGCGCAGGATGCCGGCGCCTGCTTTCTTGACCCGCTCGGAGATCACTTCCAACTGCTCGGAGGATTCCACGGAGCAGGGCCCGGCGATCAGGGTAAGGGAGCCGTCCCCAATTGCATTGGGGCCCACTTGGATGACGGTGTTATCCGGATGAAATTTCCGGTTGGCTTTCTTATAAGGCTCCTGAACGCGCTTTACGCTCTCTACGATAGCCTGTGCACGGATATACTCAATATCGATTTTTGCCGTATCGCCCAACAGCCCGAGCACAGTGGAGTGCTCGCCATACCATGCGTTGACGGTCACGCCGTAGGTTTGATTGAGCTCATTGGAAAAAGTGCTGATCTGATCCTTTGTGGTGCCCTGCTTCAATACGATAATCATGCTGTAAAACCTCCAATACAATTTACGGGAAAATAAAAAACGGAGCTCATAGCTATGAGCTCCGTTTCTATCCCTCTTCAAACGCTTCTTTGGACGGCGGGAAAGCTCACAACTTTAATTTCTGCACGGCAAAAAACTCCCCGCTAAAAAAATAGCCGAGAGTGCTCATAAAGAAAAAGTAGCTTTTTGCAGTGCTGGTGAGCATTTCAATCTTCCTCCAAATGGTCTGCTTTCACTATAATACGCAGGAAAGGCAATTGTCAACCCTTTTTTTCACTTTTGGCCAATCCGTGTACGCCAATTTTTGATTGCTTCCTGATTTTGTGCAGAATTTCGGCGGCGGTTTCACTGGCGGGCTGCTCGGTTGGCACGGTGACCGTGAGACTGGCCGCCTGGCGGTAAAGCCGCATGCGCTCCGCATGCAGCGCCTCGAGATTCCCGCTTTTTCGGGCCGCTTGGAGCACCGGACGCGGCGTTGGATCCCGGTCAAGCCGGGCGTACAGCACCGGCAGGGCCACGTCGAGCAGGATAATCAGGCCGTTTGTCCGCAGCACAGCGGCATTCTCCGGGAAGGTCAGCGCGCCGCCGCCTGTGGCGATCACCTGGCCACCCGTTTGGGCAAGCTCCTTGCAGGCCTGCGATTCCAGCATGCGGAAATAGGGCTCGCCATGCCGGGAAAAAACCTCTTCCACAGGCAGGCCCGCTTTTTCAACAATATAATCATCCATATCAAGAAAGGAAAGCCCCGTTTGCGCGGCGAGCTCGCGACCCACCGTGCTCTTGCCGCAGCCCATAAATCCGCACAGCACAAGGTTCCTATCATTTTCTGTTTGGCTCATTGAAACACACGCTCCATTTCCCAATTGGCCTGTTCGATCACGGGGGAAACCTGCGCGGCGGTGAAGGAGCAGCCGTTCCAAATCTCCTGCGCGGCGGCAGCCTGCCAGACGAGCATTGGCATCCCATAACCGCATTGCGCGCCATTTTGCCGCGCGGTGCGCAGAAGCATCGTCTCACGCGGATTATAGATTGCGTCAAACACCGCCTTGCAGCGGCGCACGGTTTTCTCCTCCACGGGCATTGCATCCGGGTGCGGATACATCCCAGCAGGCGTTGCATTGAGCAGCAGGTCAAAATCGCCTTCCAGCGAGTCGTATGTGCAAACGCATATGGCAGCTTCCGGCAGCTTCTGGCGGATTGCCTGCGCGAGTTGCTCCGCGCGCGGGATCCCGGAAGGCCTGGCGGCGATGGTAAGCGTGCCGCCGGCTAAAGCTGCTTCAAATGCCATCATATGCGCTGCGCCGCCCGCCCCGCAGAGCAGGATTTTTCCGGCGAGCGGGATGCTTGCCTCCTCCAGCGCGCGCAGAAAACCGACGCAGTCCGTATTATAGCCGGTGAGGCACTCGCCGCATTTCACGGTATTGACCGCGCCGTAAAGCGCGGCCTTGCCGTCTATTTGATCGAGCAGGGGAAGGATTGCGCTCTTGTGCGGGATGGTGAGGTTGAAGCCGCTCAGGCTCCGCAGGGCGGGGAGCTCCTCTGAGAGCGCCTGCGGCGGTAGCTCCCGCTTTTCATAAACGGCGCTCACGCCGTGAACGGCAAAAAGCTTTTCATGGATAAAGGGGGACATCGTGTGCCCAAGCGGATAGCCGAGCACGGCATAACGGCGTGCTTCCATTGTGAAAACTCCTTTCGAAACGACATACCCCAGGCGAAAAAAGACGAAAAAGATACCCCCTCAGAGGAAGTTTTTAAGCATCTGTAAATAAACGCAAAGTTTTCACGCTTGGGGGTTGACAAAGGGGAAAAATCTTACTAATATCTCTTATAGTTAGTTTTTCCTATAACAGCAACAGGGCGGTTTGTTTTGAGGCTAGTTTAGCACATTCCGCGTTGTTTGTCTATTTGCGTGCGTGAGCGCGATCACAAGAGAGAAGGAGGGAAAATAAGAATGGTTTTTGAGAAGCTGAGAAAGATTATTTGCGACCAGCTGGAGCTGGACGAAGATAAGGTAACTTTGGAGACCAATCTGCTCGACGACCTCGGTGCAGACAGCCTGGACGTGGTGGATCTGGTCATGTCGATCGAGGATGAATTTGAGATGGAAGTGCCGGACGAGGAGATTGAGAAGATGAAAACCGTCGCGGACGTCGTCAAGTTTATTGAAGACAATCAGTAATTTCTTAAGACACATAAAGCCGGGCCGTTTCCGCGGCCCGGCTTTTTATTTTACTCAATCAGCCGCGGCTGCGCGCGGTGAGCTTATGCTCCAGAATCACCTGGAGATCATGCTTGACAAAGCTCTGGTTGCTTGCTCATCCGAAAAGCCTCTTTGCATGAATGGCTGCTATTTTACCGCCGGTGAAGCCATTTGTATTGTAAAAAACGACATCGGGGGCGGCGTTTTCTCAAAGCTGCTTTTTGCGGAAAGTCAGGATACTCCCTGCCAGCAGCATGATGCAAAGCGCGGCAGTGACCAGCAGGGCGGGGAGAATCTCCTGCGCGGCGCGGGCCCCTGAGATCAGCTCCAGATTGCAGCTTGCAAGAAAGGTGGGAGAAAAACGCTTCACACCGGGGATCAGACCGGCAAGATAGCATACAACAACCGCTCCCCCGGTAAGCAGGGCCCTCGCGTAAGCTTGCGAAAACAGGATGCCGCCAAAGGCAACGCAGGCAAGCAGAAATGCACCGAACAGCCACAGGGCGAATAGCGCCATTCCCAGCGATTTTGGCGATTGTTCCGGAAACAAAAACTGGGTGTATCCAAAGCATACTGCCGCAGAGAGGGCATAGCCGGCCGCCCAGCAAAGCAGAGCGGCAGTATATTTTGATAGGATGAAGCTGCTCCTTGAGAGCCCTTTGCTGAGCATAAGCACAGCTGTACCGCTTTTCAACTCGTGCGGGATCATACCGCTGAGCACCAGCACCAGGACGATCAGGCAGATCTGCGTCATGTTTTTAAAAAATTGCACGTAGGCGTCCAGAAAAGTAGCGTCCGGCAATTGCAGCGGCGCGCCAAGCCCCAGGTCAATCTGGGAGAACAGTTCCGGCATGAGCTTGGCCATCAGCGGGCTTGTCATGCCGAACAGAAGCAGCACGGCGCAGAGGATCAGGAATTTATAGGTTTTCCAGAGCTCTTTGAGCTCCTTGCCGGTAAAAAGAATCATCTGTTTCATGGATGAATCGCCTCCAGAAATACCTGCTCAAGACCAGGCTCCAGCAGCTCGTATTTTGCAATCGGGATATCGCAGGCCGAAAGATAGCGGAAAATTTCATGCCCGGCGGTTTCCGGATTGCCGACAGTCAGGATCACGCCGCCATCCGCCACCTCCGCCTTCTGCACCTCCGGCAGTACGCCGAGCCCCTGCGCCAGTGCGGCAAGGCTGGCGGTCTCCTGTGGGACGACCAGCAGGCGGTCCGTCCGATATGAGCCGCGCACCTCTTCCAACGCACCCTCTAAAACAAGGCGTCCGCCATCCAGAATGCCGATCTGATCGCAGATGCGTTCCACGTCGGAAAGAATATGGGTGGAAAACAGGACGGTCGTATCCTTTGAGATGCTTTTTAAAATTTCCAGCACCTCACGCCGTCCGGATGGATCGAGCGCGCTGGTCGGCTCATCGCACAGCAGCAGGCGCGGCTTTCCGAGCAGCGCCTGCGCGATACCGAGGCGCTGCTTCATCCCGCGGGAAAACCCACGAATGCGGCGGTTCACACCGTCGAGGCCGACGAGTGCGAGCAGTTCGGCGGTTTGCGCCTCGATCTCCGGCCGGGTCAGGCTGCTTAATTGCCCGCACAGGCACAGGTATTCCTTTGGCGTCATATAAGGGTAGAATTCCGGCACATCGGGCAGGTAGCCGACCGAGAGGCTTTTCGGGCTCGACCCGAATCGGACAGGTTTTCCGCATACCGTGATCGTTCCATCGTCCGGCCGGAGGAAACCTGCGATCAGTTTCATCGTCGTGGTTTTCCCCGCGCCGTTTTTGCCGAGAAAGCCATAGACGGAGTGCTCTGAGACTGCCATGGTGAGGCCGTCGAGCACTTTTTGGCCCCCAAAGCTTTTGGAAACACCCGTGAGGGTGAGGATGCTCATGCTTCCTTCTCCTTTCCGATGGTAAAATAGAGAATCGGCCCAATGATTCCTACAAAGAGGGAAACAATGATCCACAGTGCCCGGTTTCCGCAGCGGTACGTTTTATGCCGCAGGATATGGACGAGGGCCGCAATGGCAAGGCCCCATTCGATGAGCAGGATGGGAATCAAAAGGGGAAGATACTGTAAAAGCTCTGTCATGACGTTTCACTCCTCTCTGTTTTCAGTAGCAGCCTGGGTGAGCAGGCGGTGATATTGGCGCGTTTCCTCCGGCGTTTTGCCGTTGAGAATCACGACACGGTCTTTTAAATGGATGGCGAGATAGGGTGGTTTGCCGTTATAGACGAAGAGCATGCTGTTCCCATAGCCGCTGAGGGAAAAGTGGCCGACGAGCAGGCTGCTGCTCCCCCAACCATTGGTGCGCGTGCCTGTGGGAATATTCTGGATTTCCTCAATCTCCTGAATCTCGTCGAGCGCAAAGGCGTCGCTGTAGAGTGGGGCGTTGATCGTGACAATCCCGTTTTCTATTACAGGGGGAAAGGCCGCGGTGTCAAAGGCAAGAAAGATCGCAAACATGCCGATGAGCATTGCCGCGACCAAGGCGGCGGTGACCACAGCGATCACCTTTGCCTTCGGGTTGCCCAAATTGATGGTGAAGCCGATGCCGAAACGCTTTTCCACATTAATGCGCGGATCGTTTGGGTTGTTATAAAAGCCGTGCAGCCAATAGACGTCGTCATCCGCAAGTATAGGGCGATCGGCAAGGGCGAGATAGCGGTTCTGCGTGTCGCGCACACTCTGGTAGGTGAAAAAGACGGCGCAGAGCACAACGATTAGGATGCTGATCATCAAGAGGAAGGAGGCGAGAGACGCCCCCGGATTCCTCGCGGGGATCAGAATCGCAGGCAGGCTCAGTGCCGCGCATACGTTGCCGATTATCACGCAGCAGATCGACCAGCGCCTGCGCCAAACGCGATTGCAGGCGAGATTTACCTCAGTGGATTCACAGAATACCTCTGTGGGGCGCGACAGATAGAGCCAATACATGAACAGCCCGATTGCAGGGAAAATGAAGGCGAGCAGGGAGGACCACAGCGGAACCACAGTGTTTTTGCTCAGCCAGAGATACAGCGGCGCGGCGGATGCGAGCAGGAAAGCAGGCAGAAACCAAAGGGCGGAAACGGGCATTTTATCCTTCTCCCGGCTGACCTCCGTATCGATATGGACAGTGCGCACGCCGCCAACGAACCATTTGTTTTCCTGCTTGAGCGCATAAAGCTCTTGCATGCGCGCGGCGAGGAGCTTCGTGTAGGCGGCGATGCAGCCCATCATCCACACCGCGATGTAAAAGCTAAGCAGAGACATATAATCAGGGAGCCAGATCAGCGGAAGGGCCAGCAGCGCGGCAATCGCGCATAAAAGCAGCAATTGTTTCTGGTATTTTTTTACGATCGCCAGCACTGGCTCGTCTTTTTGATGGGCAAGTGGAAGCGTCACGCCGATGAGGATGTTTTTATTGGGCTTGGTTTCCATAAAAGCGGAAACGGCCAGCAACCCGGCGAAAACCAGGCAGACCGAAAAACCGAGCATGAATCTCACAACCTTTCATTTACGGAAGAGACCATCTTCATACACCCTGAGCGGTGGGGTGCAGCCCGCTCATCTGATCAAAAATTTGCCCGCACAGTGTCAGGAAATCCTGCTTCTCCATCCCCTTGAGGCCGGATTCCGCAATCAGGAGCGCAAGTTCCCCTTCCAGCTTCTCTCGAAATTCGCCGTCCAGCCGGACAGTGGGGCTCACCCGCGTGCCATGGCGGCGGTCAATTTCAATATAGCCCTCGTTTTTGAGCGCGGTATAGGCCTTGTTGACCGTCATCGTATTGACACCGACGTCCTGTGCAAGCTGGCGGACGGTGGGAAGGCCTTCCCCCAATTTGAGCTCTCCGCGGCCGATGCCAAGGACGATCTGATTGCGCAACTGCACATAAATGGGCGTTTCGCTGGACATGTTGAGCTTGAGGATCATGGAATCACCCCTTCTGTATTATTTGTATCATAAATAGTAATACAAATAATACAATCTGTCAAGCGAAAGTTTTTACTGTGAGATTGGGATGGAACGGGTGGGGAAAATCCTCCTTTTATCCTGAACAAATGCGGTTCTCGACCACTGGTTCAGTTGCGGGCCATTTTTACAACAGATATTCCGTTGTACCGCAGATCAATCCATGTTATGCTAGATATAACACTGCACAGGCAATCAGGAAGGGGGCTCTAAAATATGAAAATCAATGAGATCATCCGTGCAAAGCGCAGGGAGCAGGGCATGACGCAGGAGCAGGCGGCGGCAGCGCTGGGGGTATCGGCGTCCGCCGTGCATAAATGGGAGAAGGGGAGCTCCTACCCGGATATTACGCTGCTGCCGGCGCTGGCGCGGCTGCTCGGGGTGGATTTGAATACGCTTTTATCCTTTCAGGAGGATTTCACGCCGGAAGAGATTGGCCGCTTTTGCAAGGAGCTGGTGCAAAAAGTGCAGGAGGCGGGGATCGACGCCGGCTTTGAGATGGCGATGGAAAAGATCCGGGAATATCCGGCCTCCGATTCGTTGCGATTCAACACGGCGAGTACTTTAGAAGGGGCGCTCATTTTGTATGCGCCGGAGCAGCGGGAGCAATATGGGGAGCAGCTCGAGGAGCTATACCGCCGCGTGGCACAGGACGGCTGCGGCCCGCTGCGCGATCAGGCGCAATATATGCTGGCGTCGAAAAAGATGGAGCGTCAGGATTTCGCGGGTGCGCAATCGCTGTTGGACAGTTTGCCGGCAGAGCCCTCTTACGACAGGGCGGCCATGCAGGCGACCCTTTACCGGAAACAGGGGAAGCGCTCTGAAGCGGCCAAGCTGCTGGAGAGCAGGCTGCTGCATCGTGCGAACGATTGCTATACCGCGCTGCTGAGCCTTGCGGAGATCGCGTTCGAGGAGGGGGACGGCGCTCTGGCGGACACGCTGGCGGATACCGCACAGCGCACGGTGCGGCTTTATGGGCTGTGGGAGTACTCGGCATATGTCGTGCCGTTTCAGCTTGCGGCAAATCGCAAGGATGCAAAGCAGTGCCTATCGCTCCTACAGAAGATGCTGCCTTTGCTGGAAAAGCCCCGGGAGCTTTCGGCCTCGCCGCTTTACCGCCATATCAAAGGGCAGGAAAGCACCGTGATTCAGGAGCAGATGCGGGAAAGGCTGCTGGAAGCGCTCCGGACGGATGAGGATTTTGCGTTTTTAAGGGAAGAGGCGGATTTGACGCAGTTAATAGAAGAATTTCAGTGCGAAAGGAAATGAAAAAATAACGCGGGGCAGGAGTGCATCTCCTGCCCCGCGTGTTCTCCGGGTATCATGAGGATCGCTTCACATCCGACCGGGCGATTTTGAGCCGGTTATCGTCCCCCGTGCGGGTGTTATACAAAAACGGCCGGATCCATTCTGCCAGCGGTTTTTCTGCTAAAAACTGAGGCAGGGGGATCGGGAGCCTATGCAGCCTGTGCTCTAACTTGTTGAGATAGGCCATGATAATTTGATACTCCATCGTATCCGGGCCATAGGGCGGGTTACCGCTGCAAAAGCATTCAATGATTTGAAACACCGCGTCTTTCACATAGCGCTGCATGAGGGCATTGTATTTTTCAGGGGGAATCTGGTGGTACCGTTTGCTTTTTTTTGCGAGCGATGCAAAGGTGAGCTTTTCCGCATACCGGGCCGGCATTTTCAGCAGCGGCAGCAGAAACCTGACCGGCCGAGAGGAAACATCCAGCATGGAGGCGAGCTTGCGCGTGTCGTGCGCGGCCGCATCCAGAAATTCCCGGTATACGGCGGTAAAATGATGCTTCCGAAAATATTCGGGGTAGGGAAGCCCTTCCATATCCCAATGCGGAACCTGAACGATCGGGAGCGAAGAGATCGCAATCTCATCCGCGTCAAACTGGATTTCGCGGATACACGCGCCCGCGCCCACCAAGGATGCGGTAGACACATCATAGATTGTATTGCCCTGCACAGAGGTGAGCTTTGTGATGTTTTGCTGATGGGTGTGCGCGGTCAAAAAGAGCTGGATACCGGTGTCCGCCAGCCGGGCGGCAAGCTCTTTGCCGCCGTGGATGATGCCGTAGTCGGGTATGTGCTCTAAAAGCTCAAATGGATAGAGCAGCGGGTGATGCGACATAGCAAACAGGTAGTCCCCGCTCGCCTTTGCGGCCTGTATCTGGTCAAAAATCCAATGGAGGCAATCCTCAGAAAAGCCGATGAAGGAGCGCCCGTTGCCATCATCGTTCAAGGCGAGCAGGCGGACTCCATCCCCAAGCTTTACACAGTAGGACATGCTTTGTTGATGGATGCTGAGCGCTTCGTTCGGGCCAAACTCCGCATAGAGAGAGCGAAGTTCCTCCCGGTGCGTCGCCTCCACCGGCGTAGGCTCGGTCCCGCTGAAGCGCATTGCCCGGAAGAAATCATTTTCATCGTAGCCCTTGCCGATATAGTCATGGGTGGCCGTAGTCACGTAAACCCTTTTTCCGGCCTTGCGCAATTTCCGCAGGCGGTCGATGAACTCCATATGGCAGACCTTTTCGCCGCAGTTGATCAGGTCGCCTGGGATCAGGATGATATCGGTGTCGCCGCACTGTGCCATAAAATCAAACGCAGCGTTAATAATGGCCGGGGATTCCTTTAAACAGATTTGATCGTTTTGCTCCCGGAGCAGATAGGCCCGGCTGCCCGGCTCATAAATTTGTGGGGAAAAATAGTGCGGGTCAGCGATTAGAAACACACGAAGCATTGCGCCGCCCCTTTCCAATCATTATTTTTTAGTAGGCAAAGCTGACAATATTCCCATCCAGCGTATAGGTTTCGTTTCGGACGTAGCCTTCGCCCTCCAGCGCCGTCAGGAAGGCGTCGCGCATTTCCGCATTGGGGAATTCCACCCGTGCCTCTACGGTGACTTCCTCCGGCTCACACATATAGCAAAAGACGAAGCCGGTCTGCCACCATGTTTTTTCCATCTCACGCTTGAATTTGTATTTCCCGTTGTGATAGAGTGTCATTTCCATCGGAATCATCTTCTCATCCGGGATGGTGTTGTAAAAATCATCCGTCAGGGTAGAGCCGGGTTCCCGGTAGTAGAGCCCCATCTCCGCGCCGGTGGCGCACCAGAGGTATTCACCCTTCCACACCTGGAACATCCATTCGTAGCCGTCGTAGTCAAATTTGAACCGTTTGGTGTCGAGGTAATAGCCGAAATGGGGCGCGATCTGATCATACAGCTCGCAGTAGCCGAGCTTGCGCATCCATGGGTCATGCGCGGAGAAATAGATGCCCTGCGTTGCGTCGTAATCGAAGCCGATGGCGACAATGCCGCGCTGCCCGTCATCACGGAAGACATTGCGGTCTTCATCGTAAACGATGTTGATATCGAAATATTCATTGTCGCTCAGCCACTGATAAAAGGGCTGCGCAAACGCCACAAGCTTTGGATTTTGGGAGGACATCAATTTGCCGTTGAGCGTCAGCTCGACAATCTCCCAGAATTGCGGGCCCAGGTCGGAGAGGGAGGGCTTGTCCGCCGCATCCGGTTCGGCGGTAGGTTCCCCCTGCTGCACCGGTGTGGAAGCCGCCGATGCGGGATTTTGCTGAGGCGTGTCAGCCTCAGAGGGTACGGACTCTTTTGGCGCTGTGGGCTGTGTTTCTTCCGGCTCGGCTTTTGCTGGGAGGGTTGGGGTTGCAGGCTGGGCGGTGGGAAGCGCTTGTGTTTCCTCCTCTGTAGGCGCCTGCTGCACCTGCTGCGTTTCGCTGGATTGCTGCGCTGCAGCCTCGGGGGCAGATAGTGTGGGCGTGGCAAGCAGCATTACTGCCGCGAGCAGTGCGGAGAGCGCTCTCATGACCCATGCTGTCATTTTCATCCATTCCTTTCCTCAAAACGACCAGATTGGTGAATAATTGACCTCTATTATAATTGATTTCCGCACATTTGAAAAGCAAAACCTTTCTCAGCTTGCTTTTTTATGGACGCCCGGATGCCAGTATACATAGGATGAGTAAGACCATATTTTTTGTTGAAGGGTGTGTAAATGGATGAATCAGAGTTTACCTGCTGCGGCCATTCGGAGATTTACCATGCAAAACACAATGTTTGCGCAGCGAAGGGCCGTCCTGAATTGGAAGATTGTTTTTCCGCAGTTTTTTTCCCAGCGCTTTGCTCAACAGGTGCGCCAGATTAACAACCACTATAGGAGGGAGGCGCTGCGGCGCAGGCAGTTTGCCATATCGCAGCTCTATCCTGCGGCGGTCAGGGAACTGCAAGTGGGGGGAGCCGCACTGCCCTATGAATTGGAAACCTCGGTTAACGTAACCTTGAACCGTGCCTGCATCGTCAGCCTTTATACGGATGAATATCAGTTTACAGGCGGCGCGCACGGCCTAACAGTGCGCACAGCGGATAACTGGAATCTCCGCACAGGCAGGCGCTTTGCACTGTGCGATCTGTTTCCAAGGCAGCGTGATTGCAGGCAAATGATCCTCCGGCAGATTATCACTCAAATCGCACGGGATCCTTCCTCCTATTTTGAGGACTACCGGGCATTGGTGATGCAGAATTTTGATCCAGAGCGGTTTTATTTGACGCAGAATGCTGTGATGGTTTATTTTGGGCTGTATGAAATCGCACCATATTCCTCCGGCATGCCTGTTTTCGCCATCCCTTATGAGGTGGATCCGGCCCTTGTCATTTGCCGGGAGAGGGAATCATAGGCCGAGGACATATCTGTACAGGAAAGTGGGACTGTATTTACAGATCTGATAGAAACAGATAAGATAAAAACGAAACGACGGCAGCGTTCGATGCGGATGGGTAATACGTTTCGAAAAGGAAAGGCGGCCTATCAAGATCTGCTCAGCAATGAAATTGCAGAGCTATTTCTGGGGGATAAAACATCCGTTGGCAGAGAATACTTTTAAAAGATTTTAAATGGGCACGGATTTCATGGGAAAGATACCAAGCCAGCGCCGAAAGATATTGAAACGGAGCGGGAAGCTTGCTATAGCAAACTTCCCGCTCCGTTGCTTTTACCAGTCAGCTGAGCGGACGCCCAGTAAGCCCCCATCAGGCCCGCTGTGTTTTGGAGCTGCGCGGGCACGAGAGTAATATCGCGATAGCTCGGCATCAGCCGGGCGTCCAGTGCTTGCTTCAGGCGCGGTAGGAGATAGGACTCCTTCATGATCCCGCCGCCGAGCACGATGCGCTCCGGATCGAAGCTGTAGACGAGCCCGGCAAGGCCAGTGGCAATTTCTTCAATCCAGCTGTCAACCAATCGCGCAATCTCCTGATTTCCATGATGCAGGAGGGTGAAAAGCTCCCGGCCGTTGACCGGGTGGCCCAAAAGCGATTCGGCCTCCCTGGTCAGCGCACGGGTGGAGGCGTAGGTTTCATAACAGCCTTCTCCCCCGCAGGTGCAGTTGCGCCCTCCGGCGTGCGTTACGATGTGGCCAAATTCCCCGGCCGCGCCGTGAAAGCCGGTGTAGAGCGCGCCGTTTATAATCACTGCCCCACCGATTCCGGTGCCATAAGTCAGGCATAAAAAATTCTGGCAGCCGCGCCCCGCACCAAAGTGCGCTTCGCCCAGAGCGGCGGCATTAACGTCATTCTCCACTGCGACCGGCACGCCGAAGGCTTCCTCTAATATGGTACGTACCGGCGTTCCCGTATAGCCGGGCACATTATCCGTCGCATACCGGATGCCGCCCGTTTGGCGGTCAACCTGGCCGCAGGTGCTCACGCCAATCCGGTCAAAGGCCGGGAGTGTGCGTAAAAGCGCCTGGACGGTTTCCATCAGGGTGGCGCCGCCCAAATGCGCATTGGTTGGCGTTTCTTTGGTGCATTGCGGTGTTTGCGTGCCGGCAGGGAGAAACCCGTATTTGATATTGGTGCCGCCGATGTCAACAACGGCGATATTGCAGCAAATCATAAAACCTCCACAAAGCGTTTGGTAATCTCCTGCGGCCTGGTGATCGCTCCGCCGACCACCGCGCAGAAAGCCCCCGCGTCAAGCGCCTGCCGCAGCTGCTGTGGGTAGTGGATACCGCCCTCCGCGATCACGGGCACATCGACCGCTTGGGAAATCTTTTGGAGGAAGGCAAGATCAGGCAGGCTAACGCCTTGCGTATACGGCGTATATCCCGCCATCGTGGTGCCCACACAGTCGAAGCCGATTTCCACGGCGTGCAGCGCCTCCTCGTAGCAGGAGCAGTCCGCCATGAAGAGCTGGTCAGGGTATTTGCTGCGCACTTCGCGGAAGATATCGTCCAGGCTTTTTCGGCCGGTGCGCAGGCGGTTTGTTGCATCCATTGCGATGATTTCAACGCCGGTTGCAACGAGCGCATCCACTTCGGCCATGGTGGGCGTGATGTAAACGTCGCTGTCCTCATAAACCTGCTTGATAATGCCGATCATGGGCAGGTGGACAATTTTGCGGATCTCTGTGATATCCGCCACCGTGTTGGCGCGGATACCGGCAGCCCCGCTGATCTCGGCGGCAACTGCCATGCGAGACATGATAAAGGAGCTGTGAAGCGGCTCATTTTCCAAAGCTTGGCAGGAAACGATCAGCCCACCGCGTATACGGTCGAATATGTCCAAATTTTTCATAGAGCAATCCATCCTCTTCCTAAAATATGAGCGGATACCGCTTGTTTTTTAATCGTTCTAATTATATAATAGAACAGAATTTTTGGGAAGGCTTTTCGAAAGAAACGGCATAGGAAAGGATGTTATTTTAGAATGGATCGTCTAGAGAAATATAGGGGCGTGATTCCCGCTTTTTACGCTTGCTACGATGATGCGGGGGAGATCAGCCCGCAACGTACCCGCGCGCTGGCAAGGCATTTGATCGGCAAGGGCGTGAAGGGCCTGTATGTGTGCGGTTCGTCCGGGGAATGTATCTACCAGAGTGTAGAGGAGCGTAAAATCACGCTGGAAAATGTGATGGCAGAGGCAAAGGGAAAAGCAACGGTGATTGCACATGTTGCCTGCAACAACACGCGCGACAGCGTGGAGCTTGCTTGCCATGCCGAGGCGCAGGGCGTGGATGCGATCGCCTGTATCCCGCCGATCTATTTCCACCTGCCGGAATACGCGATTGCGGAATATTGGAATACGATTTCTGCCGCCGCCCCCCATACGGATTTTGTCATCTATAACATTCCGCAGCTCGCGGGCGTGGCGCTGACGATGCCGCTGTTCCGGGAGATGCGCAAAAACAGCCGCGTTGTGGCCGTTAAGAATTCTTCCATGCCAGTGCAGGATATTCAGATGTTCAAGGCAGAGGGCGGCAAGGATTTTATCGTGTTCAATGGGCCGGATGAGCAGTTCGTCGGCGGGCGGGCCATGGGCGCGGACGGCGGCATTGGCGGCACCTATGCGGT
>ERZ827037.1381-NODE-1381-length-25970-cov-9.135250_pt1 | contig 25970 bp, 20 predicted proteins | sample MGYA00519924_ERZ827037 | MGnify/ENA primary metagenome ERZ827037 (study PRJEB31778, sample SAMEA3449250) | human gut metagenome | biome: human gut; feature: human-associated habitat; material: faeces | place: United Kingdom | collected 2010/2012 ...
ATTTTTGTTAGATATCGCATAGGTCGTACCTTTATGCTCACTTATAGAAAGGATAGATTTATGCAGGATTTTGTTCATTTGCACGTACATACCCAGTATTCGCTCCTTGACGGCCAGGCCAGTGTGAGCCGTTTGGTAGACAAGGCGATGAAGGATGGTATGAAAGGTATTGCCGTTACCGATCATGGCAATATGTTCGGTATCAAGGAATTCACCAACTATGTTAATAAAAAGAACGGTGGTCCGAAAGGGGAAATAAAAGACCTGAAAAAGCGGATTGCCGGTATAGAGAGCGGTGAAATAGCATGTGAGGATAAGGAAGCGGAGATAGCGGCTTGCAAAGCGAAGATAACGGAAGCCGAAAATAAACTGTTCAAGCCTATCATCGGTTGCGAAATGTATGTGGCCCGCCGTACAATGGATAAGAAAGAGGGTAAGCCCGACCAAAGCGGTTACCACCTGATTGTATTGGCGAAGAACGAAACTGGTTATCACAATCTTATAAAATTGGTGTCCCGCGCATGGACTATGGGATACTATATGCGTCCGCGTACCGATCGCAATGAGCTGGAGAAGTATCACGAAGGCCTGATTGTCTGCTCCGCCTGTATCGGTGGGGAGGTTCCTAAAAAGATTATCAACGACCAATTAGAGGAGGCCGAAGAAGCCATCCGCTGGTATAAGAATCTTTTCGGAGATGATTATTACCTGGAATTGCAGCGCCATAAGGCGACCGTTCCCCGTGCCAATCACGAAGCTTATCCTTTACAGCAAAAAGCCAATGCCAAACTGCTGGAATATGCCAGGAAGTACAATATAAAAGTAATCTGCTCCAATGACGTTCACTTTGTGGACGAGGAGAATGCCGAGGCGCACGACCGCCTTATCTGTTTGAGTACGGGCAAGGATTTGGACGATCCGAGCCGTATGCTTTATACCAAGCAGGAGTGGATGAAAACCAAGGCGGAGATGAACGAGCTTTTTGCCGATGTTCCTGAAGCGCTTTCCAATACGTTGGAGATTTTGGACAAGGTGGAATACTACTCCATAGACCATGCTCCTATCATGCCTACTTTCGCCATTCCCGAGGATTTCGGAACAGAAGAAGGATACAGGCAGAAATATACGGAAAAAGATTTGTTCGATGAATTTACGCAAGATGAAAATGGGAAAGTAGTCTTGGATGAGGAAGCCGCTAAAGCCAAAATAAAGCGTTTGGGCGGTTACGAAAAGCTTTATCGTATCAAGCTGGAAGCCGACTATCTCGCCAAACTGGCATTTGACGGCGCCAAACGGATTTACGGTGATCCGTTGTCGGATGAAGTAAAAGAGCGTTTGGTGTTTGAGTTGTACATCATGAAGACGATGGGTTTCCCCGGTTACTTCCTGATTGTACAGGACTTTATTAATGCCGCCCGTACGCAACTGGGAGTTTCGGTGGGGCCGGGACGTGGCTCGGCTGCCGGTTCGGCTGTGGCTTATTGTTTGGGTATTACCAAGATAGACCCTATCCAGTATGACTTGCTGTTTGAGCGTTTCCTTAATCCGGACCGTATCTCGTTGCCTGATATTGATGTGGACTTCGATGATGACGGACGTGGTGAAGTGTTGCGTTGGGTAACGGAAAAGTACGGACAGGAGAAGGTGGCGCATATCATCACGTATGGTACCATGGCAACCAAATTGGCTATCAAGGACGTTGCCCGTGTACAGAAATTACCCTTGTCGGAATCCGACCGTTTGGCCAAACTGGTTCCCGACAAAATCCCTGATAAGAAACTGAATCTTCCCAATGCTATCGCTTACGTACCGGAATTGCAGGCGGCAGAGGCATCGCCCGACCCGTTGGTACGCGATACGTTGAAGTATGCCAAAATGCTGGAAGGTAATGTGAGAGGTACAGGTGTACACGCTTGCGGTACGATTATCTGCCGTGACGATATCACCGACTGGGTTCCTGTCAGTACGGCGGATGACAAGGAGACCGGTGAGAAGATGCTCGTTACCCAGTACGAAGGCTCGGTCATTGAAGATACGGGGTTGATTAAAATGGACTTCTTGGGATTGAAGACTCTTTCAATCATTAAGGAAGCTGTTGAGAATGTACGTTTACATCGGGGATTGGCATTGGATATCGACAAGATTTCTATCAATGATCCCGCTACCTATAAATTATACTGTGACGGACGGACTATCGGTACATTCCAATTTGAATCTGCCGGTATGCAGAAATATCTGCGTGAGTTGCAACCCGGTACGTTTGAGGACTTGATTGCCATGAATGCCCTCTATCGTCCAGGGCCTATGGACTATATCCCGGATTTCATCGACCGTAAGTGGGGACGCAAGCCTATCGAGTATGATATTCCTATTATGGAGAAATACTTGAAGGATACATACGGTATTACTGTCTATCAGGAGCAGGTCATGCTTCTGTCCCGTTTGTTGGCGGACTTCACCCGTGGCGAATCCGATGCTTTGCGTAAGGCGATGGGTAAAAAGTTGCGGGATAAACTGGATCACATGAAGCCGAAATTCATTGCGGGTGGACAGAAAAACGGGCACGATGCGAAGGTGCTCGAAAAGATTTGGACTGACTGGGAAAAGTTCGCGTCTTATGCTTTCAATAAATCTCATGCCACCTGCTATTCATGGGTGGCTTATCAGACGGCTTTCTTGAAAGCGAATTATCCGGCGGAATATATGGCTGCCGTCATGAGCCGAAGTTTATCCGATATAACTACCATAACCAAACTCATGGACGAATGTAAGTCGATGGGTATTAAAGTACTTGGTCCTGATGTGAACGAATCGAACTTGAAGTTTACCGTCAATCCGGAAGGTAATATCCGTTTCGGATTGGGTGCGGTGAAAGGAGTAGGTGAGGGTGCTGTGCAAAGCATCATGGAGGAGCGTGAGAAGAATGGTCCGTATACAGGTATCTTCGATTTCGTACAGCGTGTCAATTTGAATGCTTGTAACAAGAAGAACCTGGAATGCCTTGCTCTTGCCGGCGGCTTTGACAGTTTCCCCGAGTTGAAGCGTGAACAATATTTTGCCGTTAATGCCAAGAATGAAGTCTTTATCGAGACATTGGTACGCTATGGTAACCGTTATCAAGCGGATAAAGCGGCAGCGGTCAACTCTTTGTTCGGCGGTGAAAATGTGGTAGATATCGCTACTCCCGAAATTCTTCCCGCAGAGCGTTGGAGCGACCTTGACAGATTGAATAAGGAACGTGATTTAGTCGGTATTTATCTTTCCGCTCATCCCTTGGATGAGTACTCCGTAGTGCTGGAACATGTTTGTAATACACACATGGCGGAGTTGGAGGATAAGACACTCCTGGTGGGACGTGAAATTACCATGGGCGGTATAGTCACTACCGTCCGCCGAGGCATCAGTAAGAACGGCAATCCTTACGGTATAGCCAAGATAGAAGACTATTCCGGTTCGGCAGAGTTACCTTTCTTCGGGAACGATTGGGTAACTTATCAAGGCTATTTGGGTGAGCGTACTTTCCTTTATATTAAGGCGCGTTGCCAACCTAAACAGTGGCGGCAGGATGAATTGGAACTGAAGATTACCTCTATGGAATTGCTTCCCGACGTAAAAGAGAAACTGATAGAGAAGATTACGATTCTTATCCCGCTCAGTGTACTGAACAAAGCATTGGTGACGGAATTGGCAGAACTTACGAAAGACCGCCCCGGTACTACGGAACTCTATTTCAGAGTGACCGATCCGGATAGTAAGATGACTGTTGATTTGGTGTCTCGTCCGGTGAAGCTTTCCGTAGGCCGTGAACTTATCTCTTATTTAAAAGAGCGTCCGGAGCTTGAGTTTCGGATAAATTAATTATCTTTGCTTCACTGATAACAGTAAGAAGATAATGTTTGCTATTGTATTATTGAATTAATATTTAAACTTAATATTTAGAAGAAATGGCTTTAGAAATTACAGACAACAATTTCAAGGAAATCTTGGCAGAGGGTAAACCTGTAGTAATTGACTTTTGGGCACCGTGGTGCGGACCCTGTAAAATGGTAGGTCCTATCATCGATGAATTGGCAGGTGAATATGAAGGTAAAGTACTTATCGGTAAATGTGATGTAGACGAGAACGGTGATGTAGCTGCCGAGTATGGTATTCGTAACATTCCTACCGTACTGTTCTTTAAGAACGGGGAATTGGTGGATAAACAGGTAGGTTCTGCCCCCAAGTCGGTTTATGTAACGAAGATTGAAGCGTTGTTATAAGGTACTATTTGACAAATTTAAAATATAAAGCTATGGGACTGGAAGACGATTTTTTGAAGAATGATCTCGATGATGAAAAGACCATTGAGTACATCAAAAACTATTTGCCGCAGGAGTTAAAAGAGAAGTTCTCTGATGACGAGTTCTATTATTTCCTCGATTTGATTGACGAGTATTATTCCGAGAGCGGCATCCTTGATGTGCAGCCCGACGGTGATGGATATATCGAAGTCGATTTGGAGAAAATCGTAGATTACATCATCAAAGAAGCTCATAAGGATGAAATGGGTGATTATGATCCGGATGAAATCCTTTTCATTGTACAAGGTGAAATGGAATATACGGAATCTTTGGAAGATGAGTAAATCACAGTTTAATTAATAAAAGGAAAGGCGCAGGTTTTATAATCTGCGCCTTTCCTTTTATTAATTAAACTGTATTGGTCTTTCTTTATTATGCCATTGGCGGGGTATTCAGAAAAAAGAATACTGACATTCCGATAAGTATCGCTCCTAATACGCCATAAAACCAGCGCGCTTGCCGGCGGCCTACGTTTCGCACAACAAACTGCGTATTTTGGGCGGTAAAGAACCAATTCCAATCCAAAATAGCAGCCAGCAGGGAGATAATTCCCGCGGCAACAAAGATACCTTGAACAATGTATTGGCTCATTGTAAAGTGATTAGCTGTTAATTTAGTAATCTATATTAATCCAGTGGTTCCAGCGTTACTTTTCGTTCACCGCTTTCCACCTCTTCAATAGTAACTTTTACGGTATTTCCCGGCAGAAGCTCTTCAATCAATTCCGGCCATTCGATAAAGCAAAGCGCACCGCTGTACAGATAGTCTTCATATCCCATGTCGTACACTTCTTCCAGTTTCTTGATGCGGTAGAAGTCGAAATGATAGATTAACTCTCCGGCAATATCGGAACGATATTCGTTGACGATAGCGAAAGTAGGAGAGGTGATGACATCGGACACGCCGAGTTCTTCGCAAACCGCCTTGATAAAGGTTGTTTTACCGGCTCCCATCTTGCCGTAAAGAGCAAATACCGTATTGTCACCCATCGCTTCGATGAATTGGCGGGCAGCTTCATGAATCTGGTCTAATGACTGAATTTTGATTTCCATTATCTTGTATTTTGATGCAAAGATAACCAAAAACTTTTTCCCCCTTTACAGATTGCATAAATAATAATGGAGAAGAAGATGATGGCTGCTCCCGAAGGAACATTGAGATAGTATGAAATAAGCAGTCCCCCCAAGCAACTAAGATAGCCGATGCCGATGGATAGCCATATAATACGGTGAAACCTGTGCGAGAAGAGATTGGCTGTCATTTGCGGAATTGTCAGTAATGAGATAACCAGCACGATACCCACCATACGGAGGCAGGCTACGATAGTCAATGCGATGAACATCATCAATACATATTCAAAAGCCTGTACAGGAATACCTTGTGAACGGGCAAATTCGCGGTCGAATGCTACATAGATTATCGGATGCAGGAAACACGAAAAAAACAAGATAAGTAATATCGCCAGCCCGCCCAGCAAGGCGATGTCGCCAAATGTTATTGTCAGGATATTCCCGAACAGATAAGCGGAAAGGTCGGGGGCAAATCCGGGAGACAGGAATGTAAAGATGATGCCCAATGCCATTCCTAACGTCCAGAATACCGCAATAGCAGAGTCTTCACGCATATCTTTCCGTTTGCTGAGCCATTCTACACCGAATGCCGACAGTACTGAAAAGATAGCTGCCGAAAGAATCGGTGAAATTCCCGTGTACAGCCCCATTCCTATACCACCAAAAGAAGCATGCGTCAGTCCGCCGCTGATGAATACCAGTCTCCGGGTAACGATGTATGTACCGATAATTCCGCAGACAATACTTGCCAGCAAACTGCCGATAAGGGCATGTTGAAAAAAAGTATATTGTAAAAGTTCCATGTGGCGGTGATTAGTGATTAATTCTCCTTTCTCCTACAATCAGGAACACTTCGTCTTTTATGTTGTCCGGTAGCGCGATGCCTCGTAGTTGCAGGCTGCGCACCCATCCGGCCACATCTTCCGACTGCATGGTATAGAATACGTCACGAAATTCTTCTTCTTGTTCGGGAGTATACCGGTCGGGAGCAGTCCCGATGTATTTGTCCAGTTCCTCGTCATCATAATATTCTATTTTCTTGCTGACGGCGGCCAGCAGACTGTCTTTCTCGCATACTTCGTGCTGTCCGCAACATTCCATATCTGCTTCCTGCACTTCGGGCATGGCGTCCAACTCGCCGTTGTCAATTTTCTTTTGAAGTCTGCGGTTGCGTACTATTCCCGCTATGGCAGCTACGATGGCGAGGGCAATCAGGCTAATAATCAGTATCCACATACGTTCTCTTTCCTTGAAAAAAGTGTCCTTATAAAATAGAACGGACAAAGATACACATTGTTTTCGTATCTGACTTCTTTTGAACGGGCAAAAAGGTTGATTCTCTTCGGAGAAACTGGCGGATAGCAAAAAGAAACATTGTCTTTTACCCTTGTTCGTTGGAGATTGTGAACCCCGCTTTCTTTAAATCTTCCCAATAGGCCGGGTAAGATTTGGAAACTACTTGAGGTTCATCAATCACTATCTGCGGTAATACGATGCAGGCAGGAGCAAATGCCATTGCCATACGATGGTCTTCGTACGTGGAGATAATCGGGGTGTTTTCAGCAGGACAACGTTCTCCGTCCCATAACAGAATGCTGTCCTGTTCGGAACGTACCAAATAACCTAACTTTCGCAGCTCGGTGATAAGGGCGGCGATACGGTCGGTTTCCTTAATTTTGAGGCTTTGCAAACCGGTAAAGCGGAAAGGAATGTCCATCAGGCAGCAAGTTACGACAAAGGTTTGTGCCAGGTCGGGAATGTCTACCATATCCTCTTCCAAGTGCGAGACGGGTGTACCCGCCAATGTCAGTCGTACGCCCCGGTCGGTATATTCGGTATGTACGCCCAGTCGGGAGAAAATCTCCGCGCCGCGACTGTCACCTTGATAACTGCGGGGAAACAGCCCGAGCAGCTCCACCGTTTCATGCTCATCACCCTTCGGAGATTCTTCATCCTTCATTCTTCGTTCTTCATTTCCCCTCAGCGCCAATATCTGATACCAGTAGGATGCCGCGCTCCAGTCGCTCTCCACGGTGAACGGGACATCCCGGTAACCGCCGGGATATACGGTGATGCTGTTTTCGGAACTCCATTCGGCACGTCCGCCGAAGTCGTGTATAAGCTGAAGCGTGAGGTTGATGTAGGGGCGGGAGATGATACTGCCCGTAAGGTGCAGGCGCAGTCCGTTGGGAAGCACCGCTCCCATCATCAGCAAGGCGGAGATATATTGCGAACTGACGTTTCCGGCAAGGGATATTTCATCGCCTTGCAACTCCGTCCCCGTGATGCGCAGAGGTGGGAATCCTTCTTGTCCGGCGTAATCGATTTTTGCTCCGAGCAAACGCAGCGAATCTACGAGGATACGGATGGGACGTTGCTGCATGCGTTGCGTTCCGGTGATGATACGGCTGCCGGGTGTCACGCTGAGATAGGCGGTGAGGAAACGCATGGCCGTCCCCGCTGCCATAATGTCTATATGTTCGGGATTGCCTTGCAGCGCGCGCACCATGACACGGGTATCGTCGCAATCGCTCAGATTGCAGGGCGTTTGCTTGCCGTGAGCAAGGGCGTGCAGGATAAGCGCACGGTTACTGATACTCTTGGATGCCGGCAATTGAATAGCGGCGTGTATCGGGGTGCCGGGGGCGGAAACGGTATAACGCATAGTTGTATTTGTTAAGTTACGGTAGTGGAGAGCTTTATATTCCGATGCAAAAGTAAGACAAATCTTTGGGAAATGGAAGCATGTTCCTAAAATGAACAGGATTGCTTAATAATATGTCTCGCCGGACTTATGGAAATACACTACTTTTGTGGCTCAAATTAATATGTAGTATGGTAAAAGATAATTCTAAGTTGTTTCTACTTGTATTGCTGGGTATGCTGACTGCTTTCGGCCCATTCGTCACCGATATGTATCTGCCTAGCCTTCCGGCTATGGGAGATTATTTTCAAACCGCTTCTTCAATGGTACAGTTAGGACTTACCACGAGCATGATAGGGTTGGCGGCAGGACAAATCTTGTTTGGTCCGCTGAGCGACCGCTACGGGAGGCGCATACCGTTACTGGCAGCCATGTGGCTGTTTATCGTCTCTACCATTCTTTGTCTGTTTGCACGGGATATTCATCAGTTTGTGGCTTTTCGTCTGGTACAAGGCATAGCCGGGGCAGGCGGTATTGTAATCGCCCGTTCGGTGGCTGCGGATAAATATTCGGGTAAGGAACTGGCGAAGATGCTTGCGGTTATTGGCGCTATCAACGGAGTGGCTCCGGTGGTGGCTCCTATTATCGGAGGAGTATTTACGGAAGCTATCGGCTGGCAGGGTATCTTCGGTATTCTGTTGGGATTGGGCGTTGTGTTGCTTGTCGGCAGTTACTGCTTTCGGGAGTCATTGCCCAAGGAGCACCGTTCGGTAAGCCGGTGGGGAGATACATTCCGCAGTTTTAAAGTGGTGCTGCAAGATAGGCAATATGTGTTTTATGTGTTGCAAATGGCGTTTGCGCAAGGAGTGCTGTTTGCCTATATTTCCTCTTCACCTTTTATAGTGCAGCAGCATTACGGATATTCGCCGTTGGTATTCAGTTTCTGCTTTGCTGTTAATGCGGTGGCGATAGGGGTTGCGGCTGCGACATCCGTGAAGTTCAGGCGTCCTGTCAGTAGTACGTTGATAGGCTGTGTGGGCATGGCGGTGGCTGCACTCGGAGAGTGTACGGCGCTTATGACAGGATGCGGTTTTTGGATGTACGAAGCGCTTCTGCTGGTTTTGTTGTTTATGATGGGACTGACTTTTACGTCTACCACAACATTGGCGATGGAGTGTCAGCGTGACAATGCGGGTACGGCTTCCGCGCTATTGGGAGCTGTCTGTTTCGCTTCCGGCGGAATTGTCTCTCCTTTAGTGGGGCTCGGTGATATCCTGGTATCCACGGGAATTATCTTTGTCATCAGTGCCGGCTGCTCGTTAAGTTGCATCCTGCTGGCTTTGGGCAAAAGGCGGGCTAGGCTTTACTTCGCATTCGGTACGTCTCCGAAACGTTGAGGCAGATAAATATTGAGTGTCTGCCGTTTCTTTGAATAACGGAGTTATCCGGATAGGCTTGAAACCTGCGATGCCGCAACCGGTTTCAGAAATTTTCAGGATATTGGTTGCAGGTGACGGACGGAAAGTTCCAGTTCACCCCAGTCTGTCATCGCATTGAAAAGGCGGACGGTGGAATAGGAAGGCAAATCTTCCATGCGTATATTCTTTTCCGTAAGAATGCCTTTGTCCAATAGCTCGGCTCGTTTGGTTCCTTTCAGCAGAGGATGTTGCGGAGTGTACCACCGCTTGCCGTTGAAGAGAGCGATGTTGGCAATGCTGGTGTCGGTGAGCAGGCGCTGGCGGACAATGAGAATGTCATCACAAGAGCCGCGTTGCGCAAACAGTTGGTTGAGCGCTTCACGGTCGACGTTTTTGTAGGTGTAACCGATGTCGTTTGCCGATATCAATGCCAGTGAACGGACGGGACGTAGGATGTAAGGGGTACAAGTCACTTCCTCGATACCGCATCGTCCGTAGACTATACGCAATCTGTGTCTGCCGTTTTCGGGAATCGGGGGCAGAAAATCGGTCAATTGCAGGCCGGTACTTTCCGGCCAGAAGTGTGTGCGGGTATCGTTCAGCCTCCGTTCATGGTAGGCTAAGTTGCGAACTACTCCGCCGTCAATACGTATGGTTTCAATAAATCGGCACATATATCTTTTGTTTTACCTCGTTGTATTCGCTTTCCCATCGGCTTTGGGCGGTGATACCGCCGCCGGCTTTGAAATAGAGTTGTCCGTTTTCTTGTTCGATGAAGCGTATCATGACGGCGCTGTCCAGTCGGCCGTTGGCGTAGCAGCCCATAACTCCGGTGTAGAATCCCCGTTCGTAGCCTTCCGCTTCGGCGATGATTTGCATGGTACGCGGCTTGGGAGCGCCGGTAATAGAGCCGGCAGGCAATAACCGGAAAAGGATATCGCCGAGCCGCTCGATATAATCATCGGGCAGCGTGCCGCATATTTCAGAGCTTGTCTGCAGAATTGCTCCTTTGTTGGTTTGCAGGCGGTCTATATAGCGATAGGACGTTACGGTGACGTGTTCGGAAACCATACTGATATCATTGCGTATCAAATCGACAATGGTGGCATGTTCCGCCGCTTCTTTGGCATCGTCCAGCAATATTGATTCGGCATGGGGCAGAGCGGCATCAATCGTTCCTTTCATCGGAAAGGACTTTATCCTGCCTTCTTCCATGCGGACAAAGATTTCGGGCGAGAAACAGACGAAACGGTCTTTCAGCCAAAGCTTATACAAAGCGTGAGCATGCAGAAATACATCCTTTAGCGTCAGGTTAGTGCGAAGCGGAACTTTGCACGTCAGATTGGTCAGATAACTGTTTCCGCCCAGCAGGTTACGTTTCACGATATCGAAAGAACGGCGGTAATCGGCTGGAGACGGGGGAGTAAAGTCCCAATCTATTGTTCCGGTATACCGGGCATCTGCATCGGGGGCATTACCGGCTTCTCCGAATCGGTAGAGGCAGACGGACGTATCTATCTCATCGAGGGCTTCAACGTACGACTGCTCTTGCGTATAGTCGATGATGAACAGAAAAGGTGTGTTTTTACGCCCGAATGCGTTCATGCGGGCGATGGCTGTTTCTTTGTCCAAGGCTCTCATCGTCTTAAATCACCGTTGCAATAATTTGGATGGATAATATGAGGAACACCATCGCAATAGGATACACCGTAGCATAGGCCACACTCGGAATATTGCTGTCCGTCATGGAGTCGGCGGCTGCCAGGCCGGGAGTACTCGTCATGCCTCCGGTAAGGGTTCCCAATAAATCGAGGATGCTGATTTTAAAAAACAGCCTGCCTGCGATTACGGCTATCAGCATGGGCACTAGCGTAATGGCTGCGCCCACGCCGAACAGCAGCCAGCCGCTTTCCTGAAAGGTAGCTACTAAATTCTTTCCGGCCGATGTCCCTACTTCGGCGAGGAATAGAAGCAGCCCCAATTGTCGCAGCAGTTGGTTGGCTGGACCCGACATAGACCAAATGATGGGGCCTGTCTTGCCTACGGCGCTAAGGAACAAGGCCACTATCAGTATACCGCCTGTCAGTCCCGGTGAGAACGACAAACCTCCTGGGAAGGATATATTCAGTTTGCCAAATAGCACTCCGAGCACGATACCCATTGCGATTGGAAAGAAGTCCGTATCGGACAGCTTCTTGGCATTATTGCCCAACAAACGCGCCAAACCCTTCAGCCCTTCTTTCTCGCCGACTACCGTCAGCTTATCGCCGAACTTAAGGGCGAGGTCGGGTGAGGGGGAGAGGTCGATACCGCTTCGGCGGACACGCGTTACGGTACAGCCGAAGTTCTTCATCAGGTTCAAGTCTCCCAGCTGTTTGTTTATCATATCCTTTTTGGTGAGCAGCAGAGACTCTATTTCCTGGGTGTGGTTCAGCGGGAGCTCGCCTTCTTCGCGTTCGCCTACCAGAGTGGCAAGTTGATTCAGGGCTTCGTCACTGCCGACGGCTTGTATGTAGTCGTTTTCGTGGAGTACGGTATGTGCGGTCGGGATAGAGATTTGCTCGTCATGCTTGTGGCGGGAGATTACCGCGCCGGTCATGGCACGGGCATTGATTTGCATCAGGGTACGTCCGAAAACGATAGGGTTCGTAATGCGGTAAATGCAGGTAATCAGTTCGGGGAATTGTCCGCGGCGTTCTTTTTCCAAGCGGCGGGCTTCCCGGTCGAGGTCGATGTGCATGATGCGGGGCAGCAGTTTCACGAACAGGATAACGCCGATTACTCCGAACGGATAGGCGATACCGTAGGCTATGGATGCCAGCGGTGAATGCGTGCTGTCAATGGCAACGGCAAGTCCCGGAGTACTGGTCAGTGCGCCGGCTATCAGCCCTACCACGCTTGGCGTGTCGATGTCGAACGCATACTTCAGCCCTGTCGCCGTCAAAGCGGCGGAACAAATAATCAGCAGGGTGATGATAATGAGTGTCTTCCCTTTGCTCCGGAAGGAATCGAAGAAGCCCGGACCGGCCTGTATGCCGATGGTGAATATGAATAGTACAAGCCCGAAGTTTCCCAGCTCTTTAGGGATAATCACCCCGAAATGTCCGAAGAGCAGGGCGATGAAGATTACTGCGGAAACGTCGAGCGACAATCCTTTGATTTTGATTCTTCCCAGCATGAAGCCTAAGGCTACGATGAGGAAAAGCGCGAAGTAAGAGGAATTAAGCAGGTCAGTGAACATAGGCTCGGTGAATTAGTCTTTTCGTGGGAACAAAGGTAAAGGAAAAAAGTTAGATAGAGAAAGTATTATTTATCTTTGCAGCCGCTAAAGATTGAAAGAAATCCGTCTTATGGAAATAGATTTGACTACCCCCGCTTTGCTGTTTTCGGCAATATCCTTGATTATGTTGGCGTATACCAACCGTTTTTTGTCGTATGCCGGTCTTGTGCGCGCTTTGAAGGAACAGCACCAGAAGAGCCATTCGTCTGTAACCGCCGCGCAGATTGCCAACCTGCGTAAACGTCTGTATCTGACACGTGCCATGCAGGTAACGGGCATAGCGAGTTTGCTGCTGTGCGTAGTCAGTATGTTCTTTATTTATATCCGGCTTTATCTGGCCTCGGTTTATATTTTCGGCCTTGCTTTGGTACTGCTGATTATCTCGCTGACTATTTCAGTATACGAAATTTATATCTCGGTGAAAGCGCTGGAGATACATCTGAACGATATGGATGATTAGAGAGAGCGTTTTTTCCTTCTTACGGAACAGTTTATTTCATCCCGCGAGACGGTTGTTTTTGTCTCGTGGGATGATTTTTTTTATCTCGTGAGATGAATATTTTTATCCCGCAGGACGAATCTTTTTGTCTCATAAGACGGATTCCAGCTCTTTCAGCAGCTCTTCTACGGCTACTTTGAGCTGGGTGTCTTCGCCTTTCACAATGGTTTCGGGCGAGTTGGCGACTTTGATATCCGGTTCCAATTGGGAGTTCTCCAAATAACTGCCGTCGGGCAGACGGTAGCCTACAACGGGAATGCCGAAAACGAGGGAAGGGTCTTGCAGGCGTTCCCACGATACGCTGGTCATAGTTCCCGGAACGGGCATGCCTACGAGCTTGCCGATATTCCGGTGGCGGTATACCCACGGCGTACCGTGCGCATTGGAATAGTTGGCTTCGCACGTCAGCATAACAGACGGCTTGTTCCAGCGGCGGCTGGGCATATCGCAAGCTTCGCGACCGCGGATTACCTGCGTAAAGTACTTCTTGCCGCTGAACAGAATCTCGATATCTTCGTGCAGACGGCCACCGCCATTGAAGCGGGTGTCGATGACGATGCCTTCGCAATTGTTGTATTTACCCAAAATATCCGAGTAAACGGAACGGAAGCTGTCATCGCCCATCGACTCGATATGCACATAGCCCAAACGGCCGCCAGACCATTTGGCTACATCTGCCGCGCGTTGTTTTACCCAACGGGTGTAGAGCAGAGTGTTTAGCGCACTGCCGCTTATCGGGATTACCACTTCTTCCCAACGCTCTTTGGTCTGCGGGTTGTAGAGCGAGACGAGGGTTTTCTTTTTGGCCTTATTGTTTACTAATGTATAGTAATCCGTCTCGGGGGTAATCTCCATACCGTCAATCTTTTCGATAATACTGCCTGGTTTCACCTTGGTAGTGGCGTTATCAAACGGGCCTTTTTCTATTATTTCGGCTATACGCATGCCTCTGTCCCGGTATTTCCAGTCAAAAAGCAGTCCCAGGCTGGCTGTCGGTTCGCTCTGTCCGGAAGGGAAGTAGCGACCGCCGGTGTGCGATACGTTCAGTTCGCCCAACCATTCGCTCAAGAGTTCGGCAAAGTCGTAGTTGTTGTTGATGTGTGGCAGGAACTTACGATAGGCGGCGCTCATGGCATCCCAGTCTACGCCGTGCATATTGGTGTTGTAGAAACGTTTCTGCTGTTGTTTGTACACATGCCCGAACATATATTCGCGTTCTGCCGCCAAATCCATTTTAACCTGCGCCTGATAAGTGACGGGTTTCAACGTATTGGACGCCATATCCATTTTCTGCATGGTTTTGCCACCCAGCAGGAAGAGGTTCTTACCGTCTTTGTCCATTTCCATGGAAGCCCAGCCGGCATCCATTTTGTGAAGGAGCCGGGTATCTTTCTTGCGGAGATCCATTTTCCAAAGGTCGTAACCGTCTTCAAAGGCTGCGAAGTAATAAAGGCTTTCACCGTCTTTGGAGATGATGACGCTGCCCATATCCGAAGAATTCGGGGTGAGACGTACAATGCGGTCTTCAATGTTTTTCAGTTCAACGACAATGTCTTTCACTTGAGACTTGTCATTGCCGGTCTTTTCTTGTTCTGTTTCTTTCTTGCTGCGCTTTTTATCTTTGGTGGTATCCTTGTCTTGCGTTTTCTTCTGTTCGGCTTCCAATTCTTTGCGCAACTCGTAATCTTCTTTGCTCAGGCAGTATTTGTCGTAAGCGTCCTGATTGAGGAAAATAAGCATGGCATCGTCCTGCGAACCCCATGAGGCGTGGGCGCGCATACCGTAACGTTCTGTCTTGAACAGAATCGCGTTACCGTCGAGGGCAAAACGGGGCGAACCGCTCATGTAACCGCTATTGGTCAGATTGACGATGGGACTATTGCCTTGCGCGCTGACAAGACCTATGTCGGAATACGGATCGTGTCTGTTGCCGATAAATTCGAGGGTAAACCATTTGCCGTCCGGTGACCAGGCATAACTGAATTCGCCATCTGTACTGTACCAGGTGGAACCGTCGGTAATCCGGCGTACTTTCTTCGTGTCGAGGTTGAGTACCATCAGGCGGATGCGGTCTTCTATGAATGCCAATTCCTTACCGTCCGGTGAGAATTGCGGGCAAGTGCGCTCGACAGTGGCGGAAGGCAGTAGCGCTTCCTCTTTTATAAGAGTGGCATTGGGGAAGTTGGGCTCTTCCTTGCGGGCAATCTTGGCGAGATAGAGCTGCCAGTTGCCGTTACGTTCGCTGGCGTAGGCCAGCGTACGATTGTCGGGGGCAAAGGACAGACTGCTTTCGTTGGCAGGGGTGTGGGTGATTTGCTTGGTGGTAGCGTAGTCTGCCGAAGTTACAAAGACCTCGCCACGGGCTATGAAGGCTATTTGCTTGCCATCCGGTGAGACGGTGGCCGAGGTTGCTCCGCTGGTATAATTCAAGCGGGCTATCTGCGGACGGTCGTCACGGGTGATTTCTATTCGGACTTTTTGTGGTTCCGAGTTGTTCTGCTGTGTGTATATTTCGCCGTCGTAACCGTAGCACAATGTTCCGTTGTTGCTTATGGAAAGGAAACGTACGGGGTGGGTTTTAAAGGAAGTTACTGCTTTCACTGCCTCCGGTCGGTTCAGCGGGAAGGCGTATACGTTGAATGAACCGCCATCGCGTTCGCTTAGGAAATACAACTCCTGTCCGTCCGGAGAAAGGACGGGGTTACGGTCTTCACCAGCACGTTGGGTGAGGTTGGCATGTTTGCCTGTGCGGGCATCGTACATCCATATATCACGTGTGACGGATGAAGTGTGATGCTTCCGCCATTGGTCTTCAAACCCTTTTTGGTCTTGATAGAAAAACAGTTCGCCCGATTTGTCGAAACAGACTGCTTCGGCAGGTGTACCCAATACCTGTTCGGTACGTCCGCCGATTACGGGTACTTTGTAAAGTTCAGTCATGGCAGAACGGGGAAAGAGGGCGCTTTCGGCTGGGTCTTGAATGGCGGCCGAGAAGAGGATGTATTTACCGTCGGGGGTAAATGCGGATGGGATTTCTCCGGCCGAGTGGGTGGTCAGGCGTTGGGCTGTTCCACCGTTGGCAGGCATTACGAATACGTCGAAGTTACCGTATCTGTCACTGGCAAATGCTATTTGCTTGCCGTCCGGTGACCAGACAGGGGTCGATTCGTAGGACTCCTGCGTAGTGAGTTGTATGGCTGTACCTCCTTTTGCAGGAACTTTGTAGATGTCTCCTTTGTAACAGAAAGCGATTTCTGTCCCGTCGGGTGAAATTTGTATGTCACGCATCCAGAGAGGGGTTGTTGCATAGGTGGCGAGAGTAGTGAAACTCAGCGCGAAGTAAGCGAGTATCTTTTTCATAATGAATGTATTTCTATTGGATTAGGGATTTATAGTAAGAGTATTGTCTTGATGAAGTGGGCTTTGGTTATTATTTCATTCCCCTTGCCTTGTACACAATCTCTTTGGCATTGTTGATGTTCTGCAGCTTTTCTTCGGCGGCACGCTTGATGTCTTCTCCCAGCGTAGCTACCCGGTCGGGATGGTGCTTTAATACCAATTTGCGGTATGCGGCACGCACTTCTTCATCGGTTGCCGTGGGGAGTATTTCCAATACTTTGTAAGCCGCGTCCAATGAATTGCCACCCAAATTGAGCATGGATTCCACTTCGTTTTCGGATAGTCCCATATAAGTCGCCACTTCTTTCAATGCTTCTATTTCTTCACGACAAACGTTGTTGTCGCTTCGGGCTATGTTGGCGAGGAAGCCCAACAACTGCAAGCGTTCTTCGTATGTCAGGTTGGCGGCAATTTGCATACCGCAGTCACGGATGGTATTTTTGAATGCAAGAGGGTTTTGCATATCCATACGCTTGCGCTGCTCAAAGAGGTTGAGTAGTATTCGTTCTCCTTCGCTGACTGCGGCCACGCCGAAATTCGTTCGTAAGAAATTGCGGACGTATTCCATTTCACTGTGCATGATACGCCCGTCCGCCCGTATAATGTACGAGGCCATTACCAGCATTGAAAAGAGAAAACTGTTCCGCTGTCCGGCAAACACGTCTTCCGTTGTCTGTCCGTTACCGTAGGTTGCCGTATAGCTTGTTGTATTACCGCCGAGGTCCATCAACGAACCAAGTGCATATCCTGCCAATGCGCCGAGCGGTCCGCCTGCCATAAAGCCGATGATACCGCCAATCCATTTTCCTGCTCCCATAATTTTGTTCTTTGATTTTGCAAAAGTAACTATTCTTGCCTAAATACAAAGAAGGGCGATGCCAAGAAATACGGAATAATGTGGATAGAGATTATAGATTGGCTATATGAAGCCCGGTTTATCTTTTTTCGTTTACATTGATTTAGATTTCGGAGTATTATAAAAAAGGATTTAACTTATTGGTTTATTGCCGTAATCAAAGATGTTATATTTTGTTCTTTTACAAATTGTTCGAAGTCGTTCTTTGAACGTCCGTCCAGCTTTAATTCATTATTCCAAACAGGCAGCCTTTTGCGGCAGATAATATGTGTTAGTATCAGACAGAACTCAACAATTAAGGGATTGTGCTCTTTCCCCGTATCGTACCAGCATATTTCTAATTTATGGATAGAGTCTCTTTTCATCAATCGAGGCCATAATATACTTCTAAAGACAAGTTCGCCCGATAAATCATCCTTCTGCCGCCCGTAAAGTCTCCTTCGCAGTCCGCCCTTGCGGGGGATGGGACGGTTGTCTTCAAAATGGCCGGAACTGCCTATGTAAACGATTTCTTTGTCGCCTTTATCTTTGGGATAGCCATATACGATATATACGCCGCAACACTTGTCTATATTTTCATATTAGATTTCCATGCACTTTGCTTTCAGATTATCTTCAATGCCGAAAGAGAAGGAACCGTTGCTGTATTTCTTTATAAATTCGAACATAGGCTAATGTTAAGGATTGTATTGAAACTATTAAGGGTGAATTTGAAAGTAAAGATAGGAATTTATGGATTGGTATTGCTTATATTTCTTTTTGAAGCCGAAAAATTTAATAAAAATGTAATCGCTATAAAGAAAAAGGAGCTAAGCCATTGACTTAACTCCTTGATAATTACCAGTCGGGGTGACTGGATTCGAACCAGCGACCACACGCCCCCCAGACGCGTACTCTAACCGGGCTGAGCTACACCCCGAATTGCGGATGCAAAAGTACGTCTTTATTTTGAAATAGCAAATAATTCCTTAACTTTTTGCTCCTTTATTTTGTAACTTCTTTATATTCTTTATGCTAATAAGGAGCTTATACACCCATACATTCCCGATAAAAGTCGAATACCTCGAATATTGTTTCTTTGTCTGCCGTTTGATTCAAACAAATATCCCCGACTTCTTTAAGCAGTGTGAAGTTAATGATGCCGGCGGTATTTTTCTTGTCATGCTGCATCAGTTCATACAAGCGGTCATATTGTTTGCAGTTAAAAGCAAAGGCTCCGTAATTCTCCTTGATAAACTGAATGGTTTGACGCATCTTTTCTTTAGGGAAGCCCGTTTGTATATGCGAAAGATAAAGTTCACATACTATTCCCCACGCTACGGCATAACCATGGAGTACCGGACGGTTCTCTGCCAAGGCAAGGCTCTCGAAAGCATGCCCTACGGTATGGCCGAGGTTAAGCGCCTTACGTATACCATGTTCTTGGGGGTCTTGTTCTACAATATCTTCTTTTACTTGAACAGAACGGCCTACCATTGCTTTGAGAGCAGTATAGTTTATGCTTTCCGTATCGAAAGATAATAATTCTGTTAAATGTTCGGGAGTGCTGATTAGACCATGTTTCAGCATTTCGGCGTAACCGGAGAAGAAATTATGGGAATCGAGACTGCGTAAGAATTCGGTTTCCAACAATACGCTGGCGGCAGGTGCAAAAACTCCGATTTCGTTTTTCAATCCGTTGAAATTAATACCTGTTTTTCCGCCTACCGATGCATCTACCATAGCAAGCAAGGTCGTGGGGATATTGATATAAGCTATTCCTCGCTTAAAGGTGGAAGCGGCAAAACCGCCGAGGTCGGTTACCATACCGCCGCCCAAATTTATTAATAGTGAGTGGCGGGTAGCTCCTTGCTCGCTTAAAGCCTGCCACACCGAAGCCAGCGTTTCCAGATTCTTATGCATATCTTCTGCTCCGATAATGATTTCGGCAGCATCTTGCAGTGCGGGAATACTTTGCAGTTGCGGCAAACAAAGACGGTGGGTATGTTCGTCGGTAAGGATGAAGAGCTTATCGTGAGGACACTTCTCAATGGCATGCGTCAGACTGCTTTCGAGTTTTTCGCAAAGGATTACTTCTTGTTTACTCATGAGAAAATTGCTGATTTATGATTTATTGCGGGACAAAGATAATTCTTTCGACAATAAATGCTACCTTTGTCTCACGAAAATAAATCTGAAACCATAATTCTGAAATCCAAATGAAAGCTTTACTTCCCGTATATTGTCGTCCGCTTGGATATTGTATAATTGCGCTCGCTTTGTTTCTGCCGTTCTTAATGGTGATGATGGGCAGGGTAACGGATTCTAATTTGCTGTTTTATAAGGAATGTTCCAAACTTTTGATGATGTTGGGGGCATTGATGATAATATTCGCTTTGACAAAAAATGAATGTAAAGAGGTGGAGGCAATACGTAACAAAGCTACGCGGAACGCTATGTTCTTGACGGTGTTTTTCATCTTTGGTAACATGCTCTATCGTGTGGCACAAGGTGATTTAATGTCTGTAGACTCCTCTTCTTTCTTGATATTCCTGATTATAAATGTTCTTTGTCTTGAATTTGGTATAAAGAAAGCGACTGTTGACCGGTTATTTAAGCGGAATAATCGATAATTAAATAAAATCAATCTGTTAGGCATTAAACCTTTTGTCCGTAAGTTTGTCAAATGAAGCAGTTACAAATAAACATTGTTGATCATTTAGAAGACAGGGCATGAAAAGAATTATCACCGGAGCAATGTTGTTGCTGGCAACGGCATTATCCGCTTTTTCACAAACAAAAAACATTACCGTCTCCGGTCGTGTGGTTGAGGATACGAACGAACCTGCGGTACAAGCTACTATTCAGTTACTTTCATTGCCGGACAGCGCCTATGCTGCCGGTGTCGCTACTACAGGAAATGGCTATTTTACCTTGCCGAAGGTGAATGCCGGGAAGTATGTATTGAAAGTTTCCTATATCGGTTTTAAGAATAAATTTATCCCTTTGCATCTGTATGCCAATGTACTGAATAAGAATGTCGGTACGGTAACGCTCGAAACGGATGCCATTATGCTCGCTGAAGCCGTGATAACCGCCGAAGCGCCGCAAGTACAAGTGGTGGAAGATACATTAATGTATAATTCTACCGCTTACCGTACTCCGGAAGGCGCGATGCTGGAAGAATTGGTGAAGAAACTTCCCGGCGCCGAAATTGATGACGACGGTAATGTGAAGATTAATGGTAAGGAGTTGAAGAAAATTATGGTAGATGGCAAAGAATTCTTTGGCGGTGATGTAAAAACCGGATTGAAGAATTTGCCCGTCGATATGATTGATAAACTGAAAACCTACGATAAGAAATCAGACCTGGCACGTATCACCGGTATAGACGATGGTGAAGAGGAAACGGTGCTTGACCTCACTGTGAAGAAAGGCATGAACAGGGGCTGGTTTGGTAATGCGGATGTTGCTTATGGTACGGAAGACCGCTATATGGCTCGTATGATGGTGAATCATTTTGTGGATAAAACGCAGTTCTCCTTGATCGGTTCGGCGAATAATGTCAATGACCAAGGCTTCTCGGGCGGTGGCGGTGGTCCGCGTTGGCGCAGAAATAACGGTTTGGTGGCTACTAAAACGTTGGGTGCGAATTTCGCTACGGAAACATCCAAACTGGAAGTTGGCGGCAGCGCCCGATATAATTATAGAGGCGCGGATATTATCAGTACCAACTCCTCCGAACGTTTCCTGCAGAACGGAAACTCGTATTCAAACTCCAATTCCGTCAATAGGAACAAGAATATAGACTTTAATGCTGATTTCCGTTTGGAGTGGAAGCCGGATTCAATGACCAATATTATTTTCCGTCCGAACTTCTCTTATGGTAAAACGAATAATGCTTCCGGATCGGAGTCGGGAACATTCAATATCGATCCGTACAGTTTGGTTGCCAACCCGAACGATTTCCTCAATTTCGACCAGATGACAGATGATCCTTTGGAAGATATTCGTGTCAATGCTACGAACGACGCTTCTTTAAGTAAAAGTAAGAGTATCTCTACAGCGGCTACTTTGCAGCTGAACAGGAAACTTAATGACAGAGGACGTAATGTTACTTTTCGCGGACGTTTTGGTTACGGGGATAACGATAACGACCAATATACGCAGTCAGAAACTCGTTACTATCAGATATTGAATGCATTGGGAGGTGACTCCATCCTATATCGTAACCAATACATTACGACTCCCACCCGCAATTATAATTATAGCGCCCAAATTACATACAGCGAGCCGATTGCACGGGCTACTTTTTTACAGTTCAGTTATCAGTTCCAGTATAAGTATAGTGAGAGCGATAAGACTACGTTTGATATGTTGAGCTTTCCCGAATGGGATATCAACGGACCATTACCTGCAGGATATGAAACACATCCGGTGGATAGTTTGGGCAAATATGCAGAGTATAGGTACTATAATCATGATGCGTCTGTATCGTTGCGTTTCATCCGTGAAAAGTATCAGTTGAGCGCGGGAATGTCTTTCCAGCCGCAACATTCGGTACTGTCCTACAAACGTGGTGATTATATGATTGATACGACACGTAACGTATTTAACTTTGCTCCGAATATTGATTTTCGCTACCGTTTCTCCAAAGTGAGCCAGTTACGTTTCATGTATCGTGGGCGTAGCAGTCAGCCGAGTATGGAGAACTTATTGCCGATTGCCGATAATTCAAATCCACTGAATATCAAAGTGGGTAATCCCGGCCTGAAACCTGCGTTTACGCATAATATGCGTTTGTTTTATAATACATATAACGCAGAACTGCAGCGTGGTATGATGACGCATGTCAGCTTCTCGACGACTCAGAATAGTATCAGCAACAGTACGATATATAATGAGCAAACCGGTGGGCGAACTACCACTCCGAAGAATATCAACGGTAATTGGAACGCTTTCGGCATGTTTGGATTCAATACGGCATTGAAGAATAAGAAATTTACGATAAATTCTTTCTCGAATATCAATTATGCCAATAATGTAGCTTTTCTATACAATAAGGATACAAAGGTGGATGATAAGAATACCACTACCGGATTAACGCTGAGTGAACGGTTGAACGGAGCTTATCGTAACGATTGGTTTGAATTTGGACTGAACGGTTCTATTTCTTATACGGCCGAGCGCAGCAAATTGCGTCCGGAGAATAATCAAGAACCTTATACCTTCTCTTACGGTGCTTTGACTAATATAACGATGCCCTGGAAGATGACGCTTTCTACCAATATTACCAATCAGAGCCGTCGCGGCTATACGGATAGCAGCATGAACCGTAACGAATTGATTTGGAATGCCCAACTTTCGCAGTCTTTCCTGAAAGGTGCGGCTACTGTAAGTTTTGAGATGTACGATATACTGAAACAGCAGAGTAATATCAGTCGTTCGTTGACGGCAGATGCACGTTCGGTATCTTCTTATAACGGTATCAACAGCTATTGTATGCTGCACTTTATTTATCGCTTGAATATCTTTGGCAGTAAGGCTGCTCGCGAAAGCATGCAGGGGCGAAGAGGGTTTGGCGGCCCTGGCGGCCATCCGGGAGGACATCGGGGCGGATTTGGCGGTGGGCGTCGTCCGTTTTAATGTTAATCAATGTAATAGGTCGTAAAAATCCCTTTGTTTTTTATACATTTGTTTTACTCTTTATGACAAATGTATGTTTGATTGGAACCTCATAGCCAGCCTGATTGCCACAGTAGCATTTGATATAATCTATTTTGGTGCAATTATCGGAACAATTACGGTCATCATCCTCGACAACCGAAATCCGGTAAAGACGATGGCGTGGATATTGATATTAATGTTTCTGCCATTAGCGGGGCTTGTGCTTTACTTCTTCTTCGGTCGTAGTCAACGGCGTGTACGTGTCATCGGGAAGAAGAGCTACAACCGTTTGCTGAAGAAGCCGATGGCGGAATATCTTGCCCAGAACTCGTGTGTACTTCCGATGAATTACAGCCGTCTCATCGCCCTGTTCCGTAATACTAACCAAGCATTTCCTTTTGACGGAAACCGTGTGGAAGTCTATACGAGAGGGCTTTCCATGCTCCAATCCTTGTTGCGCGAGTTGCAGAAGGCTACGAAACATATCCACATGGAGTTCTATATTTTTGAGGATGATGCCATTGGGCGTATGGTGCGAGATGTATTGGTAGATAAGGCAAGACAGGGGGTAGAGGTACGTGTTATTTATGATGATGTGGGATGCTGGCATGTTCCCCACCGTTTTTATGATCAGATGCGTGAGGCGGGCGTGGAAGTGCGTAGCTTTTTGAAGGTTCGTTTTCCATTGTTTACCAGTAAGGTGAACTATCGTAATCACCGTAAGATTGCGGTCATTGACGGGCGTATCGGATTTGTCGGCGGAATGAATTTGGCAGAGCGTTATATGCGCGGATTCTCTTGGGGTATCTGGCGTGATACTCATATTTTGCTGGATGGTAAAGCTGTGCACGGCTTGCAGACGGCATTTTTGCTCGACTGGTATTTTGTAGATCGTACTTTGATAACGTCCGCCCGCTATTTTCCGAAAGTCGATAATTGCGGAACCTCGTTGGCGCAGATTGTAACAAGTGAACCGATAGGCCCTTGGAAAGAGATTATGCAGGGACTTGTCATGGCGATAACCGGTGCACGAAAATATTTCTACATACAAACTCCTTATTTCCTGCCGACGGAGGCCGTTGCCGTAGCAATGCAGACAGCGGCTTTAGCAGGAGTTGATGTGCGTTTGATGCTCCCTTACCGTGCAGATAACAGGCTGACGCATTTAGGCTCTTGTTCTTATTTGGCAGAAGCATTACGGGCAGGAGTGAAAGTTTATTTCTACAAAAAAGGATTTCTGCACTCCAAATTGATGGTTTCGGATGATGAATTATCTACTGTAGGCTCTACAAATGTGGACTTCCGTAGTTTTGAACATAACTTTGAAGTGAATGCATTTATATACGATACTGAAATGGCTCTCCAGATGCGTGAGATATTTCTGCAGGATCAACGGGAGTGTGTACAAGTATTCTCCAAGAACTGGGAAAAACGACCGTGGTATCGTAAGGCGGCAGAGAGTGTGGTGCGTTTGCTGGCACCACTTTTATAGTTGAAAGTTGAGAGTTTGCCACACAGTGAAACTTTCACCTTTCAGCTATCAACTTTCAATTTAAAAAAGGAGAAGTTTACGCTACCGTATACTCTTCTTTCTACAAAATGAGGATGGCTTTCAAAATTATTGCTTTTTCCATGTTCCAGAACAAACAGACCGTCTTCTTTTAAAAGGTTATTTTCAAAAATCAGGTCAGGTAGAGTTTCAAGTCCTTTTAGCTCGTAAGGCGGGTCGGCAAAGATGAAGTCGAACTGCTCTCGGCCGCCTCGTATGTATTTGAATACATCACCGCGGACGGGTAGACATTTGTCGGTTTTCAGTTCTTGCATCACTTTACAGATAAAGGCGTAATGGTCACGATCTCTTTCTATACTGATAACCTGGTCGCAACCTCTGGACACAAGTTCTATGCTGATACTGCCTGTACCGGCAAACAGGTCAAGGGCACGCACACCCTCCTCGAAGTCGAGATAGTTGGATAGTACGTTGAACAGGTTTTCTTTGGCAAAATCCGTAGTCGGGCGTGCTTTGAATGTATGAGGCACATCAAAGCGTCTTCTTTTATATATTCCGCTGATTACTCGCATAGGTTAATGGCTTGCAGGTCAAGATTAGTGGCAGGGTTCATGATGAATACCTGTCGGATGAATTTTCTCAGTTCGGGCAGCAGTTGCTCTTTGTCGGACAGTTCGCCGGTAAGGTGAAGTTCGTCGCGTTCCTGTTCCATGCCGAGTTGTTTCCATATATAGAGGATGTAGTAGATACGGTCGTTGGCTTCCTTGCACGCAAAAGCGTTGGCGAATGTCAACCGGCCACGTTCGTAGGTGTATATGTCTACTGCTTCTTTACGTAGATGTACATACATTTTCCGGCAGTTACCCAGCCGGCTTTTAGTCGCAAAGTATTCTATAAACGGACTTGCTTGAGAATAGAAACGGATGTTCGGATATTGTTCCCGTAAAAGTGAACAAGTACTTTTATCCATACCGAACAGTACGACTATATTGTTTTTGTGCAGAATATTATATTGCACCAGTTCGTTTTCCTGCTTGGGGTGATTATGATAGAATACGGTTTCTACCTGTTCATCCTCAAAAAACTCTAAAGGAATGAATGTGAAGCGCTTGTTTGCCATGAGCACATTGACACGGCGGAAAGCGAAGTTCAGCCATTCCACTTCCCGGAAAGTTTGTTTCAGGTTGGCGGTGAGAGATAAAGAATCATCTACCTCACGCTCATAGAAAGAAACTTCACCGTCGCCGAGAGGGTTGAATATAGAAAAAGAAAATCCATCCGTACTGAGACGGATGGATAAGGTATATT
>ERZ827037.1382-NODE-1382-length-25939-cov-3.310462_pt1 | contig 25939 bp, 20 predicted proteins | sample MGYA00519924_ERZ827037 | MGnify/ENA primary metagenome ERZ827037 (study PRJEB31778, sample SAMEA3449250) | human gut metagenome | biome: human gut; feature: human-associated habitat; material: faeces | place: United Kingdom | collected 2010/2012 ...
GGCAGTACCCTGTCGGCATTGCGTAGCACCCGTATGTCCTTGCAAAGTTCTTCCAACTTATCATATAATTTCTGCATCCATTCTCTGAACTCGTTATTTTCTATATACATATTGCATATCTCTTAAATGAAAAATTAAGGCTACCCATACGGATAGCCTTTTCTGTTGTTCGCTGTATCAACAGCATCCACGATGCCGATATCTACGTGCCTTGTGGTGGCGATGTTCACGATGGCAATCCTCATCGTATCCACAATGCTTATAGTTTCGATGGTATCTACTGTCATTGCAGTGATTTCCGTGCACGCAATACTCTATGCAGTCTTTATGCTCAAGGCATGGTTTGCAGTCTGCACACTCTTCGTTGCAGAGACAATTTTTGCAATCGCATTTGTCACAACAGCATTCTATTGTTTCTGCTTTCTTTATATTTTCTTTTTTGAGGGTTTGAGCAGCTAAGGCTGTCCCAGCAATGGCAATCATTGCCAATAAGAATATCTTTTTCATTTGAAACTTGTTTGAGTTTAATTTGGGAAATTCTTCTATTTTAGGAAGTTTGAAGAGACAAAACGTAACATCTCAGGTAGAATGGAACGCCAATAGCTCCAATCATGTCGTCCATCTTGTACTCTAAATTCATGTGAAATGCCCATCGCTTTCAAATCGATATGCAACGAAACATTATTAGGAGAAAGGGCATCATCGTCACCGCAAGCAATAAACCACGCCACTACAGGTTCATCCTTTGCGGAAAACTGCTTAAATAACTCGAATACATCATATTGCTTGTACCACTCAGCCAATGCCTTTTCATCGGTGTTTGGATATCTTTGGGCGATATAATTTTTATCATATCCTCTAATGGCAGCACTCAACGGACAGGACACAGAAAAAAGGTCAGGGCGGTGCAGCGTATAAAAGAGCGCCGCACCACCTCCCATAGAAGCACCAGCTATCGCTCTGCTATCTCTATCCCTCCTGCATCGGTATGTTTTTTCAATATGAGGAATAAACTCTTCCAAAAAAAAATGTTCAAAATCAAAATGCCTATTCGGGTCATTGAAGTAACTTATGTGCCTCACGCAATTAGCATCCGGAGTAACGACTATCATAGGAGTTATTTCACCTCTATTTATCGCATCATCCATAAAAAATTTCAGATTGCCATAATTTATCCATCCTTGCTGATTGGGCAATGTACCTTTTGGACCCGCAGGATGAAGCAGATAAAGAACGGGGTAGCTTCTTTTTGACGAATCATAATGCGGTGGCAGATAAACCGCATATTTACGTTCCTCATTCAAAATCGTACTTTTGAAGGTCTCATTGTCAAAAACCGTACCACTTTGTGCGCAAATAGACGTTACACGCAATAATAAAGGCAGATACATAAATAACCTTTTCATACTCATATCGTTTTAATTATAAATCCATGTCAGACATTATTTCTAATTTCTTGCCCGCAAAGATAGTCAGTTTGCACAAGTCCGGACTTACATAATTATGGATATGAGTTACAACTTTCAGACCTTATCCAATGGTTTCAGCTTAGGTTCTTTCAGCTGTTTGAATCGGGATGGAGATATGCCAGTCACACTGCGAAATTGGGAACTTAGGTGAGCAACGCTTGAATAATTGAGCTTATCTGCAATTTCGCTGATTGACAATTCATCATAAATTAATAATTCCTTTATCCGCTCTACCCTTTGGCGTATATAATATTTTTCGATGCTTATGCCGTTTACTTCTGAAAAGAGTTTGCTAAGGAAACTGTAATCGTGACAACATTTGCCGACAAGGTAATCAGACAAATTTGTCTTAGATAGATTGTCATTGTGATGGATTAATTCTATGATAGCAATCTTTATCTGTTCAATAATTCGCATTCGTTTATTATCAATCAACTCAAACCCGTACTTTTCAAGAACGGATTTAAGGGCATCACATTTTTCTTTATTAATATTCTCTGCCAAAACAACTGTCCCTAATTCGATGCTAAGCAGCGTAAGCCCCATTTTCTGAAATATATCTGAAACGACCCAAATACAGCGGTTACAGACCATATTTTTTATATAGAGAGTATGATGTTCCATATATAAACTTTTCTACAAAGTTAACGATAATGTATTGTCGGACAACTAACTATTGTATTATTTTAACACAACGGTTTGACAGGCTAACAAATATGACAAGTTTAGTCCGTTCTTTTGTCTATATATCCAAAACGAACTAAACTTATTTCTATTGGCAGCAAATTATATATGCTGGCGAAAAGAAGACTACTGTTTTTCTTTTCGCCAGTTTGGCTTTTATGGTTAGAGGGTTTTTGTTACCTTTGCGCATAAAGCCCACCATAAAGCGATTTCTTCGTTTTTTTTGTTACTATTTTGTTACCCAATATTAGAAATAAGTGGATTTTTATGTTGGTAATCAGTAGAATATAGTGTTGTGTATATAATATGTGGCAAAACATTATCAATAGCTGGCAGTTGTGGAAAAAGAGGAAGAAAGAGATGGAACAGTAAATAAAAGATCCGGAAATATATGGTTGTTTGTTAATGTTGGTTATTTTTTTATTTTCTTTGTTACCTGCTTGTTACGCGAATTGTATGATATTATAAACACATCGTCTCTTATATTACATTTTAAACTATAAATTTTATATCATGAAAGGATTAAAGTTATTATTGTTGAGCTTTTGCGTCGCTTTTGCCGCATGTTCGGTACAATCGCCTTCCGTACAGGTTTCGGACAAGGGTACTAAATGGAGTTGGGATAAAGGAACTATCGTTGTGGAAACTCCTGAACGTCCTGCCGGTCAAACCAGTGTGATTGGTTTGACAGTTCCTAAAATAGAGGCCGTTCGTGTTGGTTTTGTCGGTTTAGGAATGCGCGGTCCCAGTGCTGTGGAACGTTTTACTTATATTCCAGGCGTGGAGATTGTGGCTCTTTGCGATTACGAACAGGAACGTGCCGAGAAGTGCCAGCGCTTTTTGAAGAAAGCTTCCATGCCTAAAGCTGCTGTCTATTCCGGTGAGAAAGGGTATGAAGAATTATGCAAGCGTGACGATATTGACTTGGTTTATATTGCTACTGATTGGTTGCATCATTTTCCTGTAGCCGTCTGTGCAATGGAAAACGGTAAACATGTGGCTATCGAAGTGCCTTCGGCTATGAGTCTGGAAGAGTGCTGGGCATTGATCGATTTATCGGAAAAAACGCGCAAGCATTGTATGATTCTGGAAAACTGCTGTTATGACTGGTTCGAAATGAATACGTTGAATATGGCTCAACAGGGAGTATTCGGAGAGGTAATTCGTGCGCAAGGTGCTTATATTCATAATCTGGAACCTTTCTGGGATCATTATTGGAAAAACGGTGAGGCCGATAAATTAGGATGGCGTCTGGACTATAACATGAAACATCGCGGTGACGTGTATGCCACTCATGGTCTCGGTCCCGTAGCTCAAGCACTGGATATTCATCGTGGTGATCGTATGAAGACGCTGGTGGCTATGGACACAAAGTCGGTAGTAGGTAAGGCACTTGTAGAAGAGAGAACAGGAGCCGGCTGCGATAACTTCCGTAATGGTGACCATACTACTACACTTATCCGCACAGAAAACGGAAAGGTGATCGAAATACAGCACAATGTGATGACTCCGCAACCTTATAATCGCCTGTATCAACTTACGGGAACGAAAGGGTTTGCTAATAAATACCCCGTAGAAGGCTATGCTCTGGATGCTAAACAACTGACTGCTTCCGGTATGGAGCCGAAAGTAGATGATTTAAGTTCACACAGTTTCTTGCCTAAGGATGAAATGAATGCTTTGGTAGAAAAATACCAGCATCCGATATTGAAAAAATATGGTGAAATGGCCAAAGAAGTAGGGGGACATGGCGGTATGGATTTTATTATGGATAGCCGTCTGGTATATTGCTTGCAAAATGGTTTGCCATTGGATATGGATGTGTACGACTTGGCAGAGTGGTGCTGTCTGGCAGAGTTAGGCGAGCTTTCGATGGATAATGGTTGTGCTTCTGTTGCATTTCCCGATTTCACCCGTGGCGAATGGAATAAGATAAAAGGTTATAAACATGCGTATGCTACTCCGGAAGAGGAGGCTGCAATCATGGAAAAAGCAAAAGCCTTTACGCAGAAGTTGAAAGAAAAGGGTGCTGAAGAGTGGGCTGAAGATAAGTAGCCTCATTCCTTCTTTATTCGGATTTACATGAATGTTCCGGAGGGGGCATGCTTGTGAATCCGGGTAAAGAACCCTGTATGTGAGGGATAGACATTGCATGACAGGAAAGTAAAATATTACATCCGGATTAGTAATGATAGAAAATAATCAGGTACAACTGAGATTGCTATTTTGACAAGTACAGGTAGGAGTTGTTCTTCGAACCGATGAAGGACATTTGATACGGAAAGATTATTCCGAAAGATATTAGGTGTTGTATATCAAAGATTTAATTGTTTATTTGATAAATGGATAAACCGATATTCTTAGTCTGCAAGAATACGTATTTAATGCTGTGTTAAATACAATCTTTTGCCGACAAGAATACGTTTCTTTACAGACAAAGAATTAATGTTTTGCGACGGGAGAAATAATATGCCGGGAACGGAATTAACAATGTTAAAATCAGATGCGCGGTTTCGCGTCAATATAACAAGTACTTTTTTCGCATTTCTTTGTATTTTTGTAATTCTTCTTTCCATCCGGCACGGATAGCTGCTTCGTCTTTACCGGCAAGAATTGCCTTGCGAACCGTATCCGTTCCCATCAACAGGTCGAACCAACGTGCCCGGTCGAAAAAGCCGTTTCCTTCTCCCGATTTCCAGTAGAAACGAAGAAAATAACGCAGTGTGAATCCGTTCACATTGTTGACTCTTCTCAAATCTTCTCCATAACAAGTTTGGTTTTTGTGCATCGGGTTTTTATCGAAACCGGGCAATGCTTGTGGGGTGAAACTAAAATCTCCGTATTTCTTGTTGGGTGCTCCGAGCACTTGAAACGGGAATGTGGTCCCTCGTCCTACACTGATACGAGTTGCTTCGAAAGGGCAGAGGGAAGCATACAGACGGATTGACTGATCGTTGGGTAGGTTAGGAGAGGGTTTGATGGGTGGAGAATAAGGTTGTCCGTGTTCCCATCCCGTCATGGCTACTACAGTCAGCCGGCAAGCTTCCGAGGTTTTATTGATCCATCCTTCGCCGTTGATCATCAGAGCCAGTTCGCCGATCGTACAACCGTGAAGAACGGGGATAGGCAACATACCTACAAAGCTGCGGAAAGAAGGACGCAGTATAGGACCGTCTATGTAATCGCATGGGTTAGGCCGATCGAGTACAATCACTTCTTTGCCATTTTCAGCACAAGCTTCCATCACATAGAACAGGGTACTGATATAAGTGTAGAATCGGGCTCCGACATCCTGTATGTCGAACAAAATAATGTCGACATCCTGCAACTGGCGTACGGTTGGCTTTTTATTGTTTCCGTAGAGTGAGACGATAGGAGTACCCGTCCGGCTGTCTTTTCCGTCTTTTACCGTCTCTCCGGCATCGGCGTCGCCCCGAAAGCCATGTTCCGGAGCGAACACTTTCACCACGTTTATGTTTAAGCTCAACAGGGTGTCGAGCAGACAGGCCTGTTCTTCACCTATGACGGAAGTGGGGTTAATGACCATTCCTACCCGTTTTCCTTTGAGTAATGGCAGGTATTCTTCGGTACGTTCTGCTCCGGTGTTGAGAGTACCTTGTGCAAAAACTATGGTAATTCCAGCCAACAGGCAGGTGAGAATGAGGATTACTTTTCGGCGCATCTCGGTATTTTTTTGTAATATTGCACAAAAATATCCATTTGGATTGATTATTACAAGTTATAATAGATGAAGTTATGAATCCACTCGATTTAATTGATAAATATTATCCGCAGGATAACGAATTGAAACATATTCTGTTAGTACATAGCCGGTCGGTAGCCGATAAAGCTTTATGGATTGCCGCCCGGCATCCGGAACTGAAACTGGATGAGACCTTTCTGAATGAGGCCGCCATGCTTCATGATATCGGCATTTTTCTGACGAATGCCGCTCCCATCTATTGTTTGGGTACGGAACCTTATATTTGTCACGGTTATTTGGGTGCCGATCTGGTGCGTAAGGAAGGTTTCCCACAGCATGCTTTGGTCTGTGAGAGGCATACCGGAGCTGGGCTTTCATTGGAAGAAATCATTAATCAGCAACTTCCTGTCCCGCATCGTGAAATGTTGCCGGTGAGTTTGGAAGAACAGGTAATCTGTTTTTCCGATAAATTTTATTCTAAGACTCATCTTGACAGAGAAAAAACAGTAGATGCTGCCCGGAAGAGCCTGTCCAAATATGGTGAAGAAGGTTTAACGCGTTTTAATCGCTGGTGCGAACTTTTTCTATAGCACTAAAAAATAATTAAAAAGGGGGATTCCGATGTATAATTGGTGAAGATTGTGTACTTTTGCCCCTTCAAGCGTAAACTATTAGTTAATGGCGCCATTGAAAGCAAATACATTAATATCATTCATACTACTGTTTGTCTTACTGATGCTTCCTGATGAGGCACTGTCTCAGCGTCGCCGAAACAGGGGAGTGGAAGGAGGAAGAGAAAATTTTAATCCTCCTACGGTTCTGAACACGGACTCCTTGGGGACAGATTCAGTAAAAACCGATTCATTAGTTGTTGCTAAGCCTGCCAAAAAACAACCTTTGGATGCACCGGTAATTTATTCGGCAAATGACTCTATCGTTTTTGAGGAAGGAGGATATGCACATCTTTATGGGGATGGGAAGGTAAATTATCAAAGTATAGAATTGGGTGCGCAGATCATTACCATGAATATGGACAGCAGTACGGTATTTGCCCGTGGTGTGACGGATTCGTTGGGAGTGGAAACCGGAAAGCCCGTTTTTAAAGACGGTGATACTTCTTATGATACCGAAGCGATCCGGTATAATTTCAAAAGTAAGAAAGGGTATATCAATAATGTAGTCAGCCAGCAGGGAGAAGGATACGTTACCGGTAATAATGCCAAAAAAGGGGCTGAGGACGAACTTTTCATGCAGAATGGTAAGTATACTACTTGTGATCATCATGATCATCCCCACTTTTATCTCCAGTTGACAAAGGCCAAAGTCCGCCCGAAAAAGAATGTAGTGACAGGGCCGGCTTATCTGGTAGTAGAGGACGTGCCTTTACCATTGGCTGTACCATTCTTTTTCTTTCCATTTTCCAGCAGTTATTCTTCCGGTTTTATCATGCCTACTGTTCTTGATGATTCCTCCCGTGGATTCGGTTTGTCGGATGGTGGATATTATTTCGCCATCAGTGACATGATGGATTTAAAGTTGACGGGAGATATTTTCACGAAAGGTTCGTGGAGACTTGGGTTGGAGACGAATTACAACAGACGTTACAAGTTTTCCGGTTCTTTGATGGCCGATTATCAGGTGACAAAAACAGGAGACAAGAATATGCCGGATTATTCGGTTTCTAAGGATTTTAAAATAGTGTGGAGTCATCGGCAAGACTCCAAGGCAAATCCGAACGCTACTTTTTCGGCCAGTGTGAACTTTTCAACCAGTAGCTACGAACGTACCAATATTGGTAACCTGTATAATTCGCAGTTGTTGACACAGAATACCAAGACGTCCAGTATCAGCTATTCACGTACTTTTCCGGATATTGGTCTGACACTTTCGGGAACAACCAATATATCGCAGACGATGAAAGACTCTTCTGTTGCAATAACGTTGCCCGATCTTAATATTACCCTGACCCGACGTTTTCCTTTCAAAAGAAAAAAAGCAGTCGGGGCAGAGCGTTGGTACGAAAAGATTTCGTTTCAGTATACCGGACGTCTGACAAACAGTATCAAGACAAAAGATAATCTGCTGTTTAAATCGAATCTGATAAAAGACTGGAAAAACGCTATGCAACATCAGATTCCAATAAGTGCTACATTTACTCTCTTCAAGTATTTCAATCTGACTCCAACATTTAATTATACAGAGCGTTGGTATACTAATAAAACGGAAAATTATTACGATGAAGAGAAACGGCAATGGGTGGCAACGGATACTATCTATGGTTTCAATCGTGTATCTAATTATAATTTCTCATTGGGGTTGAGTACCAAACTTTATGGTATGTATAAGCCTATTTTTATGAAGAAGAAAGAGATACAGATTCGTCATGTGGTGACTCCGCAGATTAGTATAAGCGGGGCACCGGCGTTTGATAAATATTGGCAGGAGCACGAAGATAAGGATGGTAATATATACTATTTCTCTCCTTATTCCAATCAGCAATTCGGTACGGCACCACGTGAAAAGACGGGGTCGGTGACTTTCGACCTTTCTAATAATATCGAGATGAAATACCGGAATAGAAAAGACTCTCTTACTAAAATTAGTTTGATTGATGAATTGGGAGCTTCTCTTTCTTATAATATGGCGGCTAAAAAGCAACCGTGGAGCGATCTAACTTTACGATTGCGTTTGAAACTGACCAAGAATTATACGTTCAACTTGAGTTCTCGCTTTGCTACTTACGCCTACACGTTCGATAAGAATGGAGAAGTGACTACGGGAGATCGTACAGAGTGGTCTTATGGACGCTTCGGTCGCTTCTCCGGGTGGGGGTCTTCCTTTAATTATACCTTTAATAATGAAACTTGGAAAAAGTGGTTCGGGCCGAAAGATGATAAAGATCAGAAGGATAAAGATAAGGATCAGAATGGGGAGGATAGTGAGGATACGGCGGATACCGGCAGTGGTTCCGGAACAACTTCTAAAACAGTAGAAAAGGCGCAAGCCGATGCGGACGGTTATCAGGTATTTAATATGCCGTGGTCACTGAGTGTGAACTATTCATTTAATATCAGCGAAGACAGGAGTAAGCCCATTAATGTACATTCAATGCGTTATCCTTTTTCTTATACGCATAATCTCAATGCTTCTGGTAATGTGAAGCTTTCGAATAGATGGCAGGTGTCTTTCAGTACCGGTTATGATTTTCAAGCGAAAGAAGTTACTCAGACTTCGATGACTATCACGCGTGATTTGCACTGCTTCAATATGTCAGCCAGTCTTTCACCTTTCGGGCGTTGGAAATATTATAATTTCAAAATTAGTGCCAATGCCAGTATCCTGCAGGATTTGAAGTGGGAACAAAGAAGTCAGACTCAGAGCAATATACAATGGTATTAAAAAAAGGGCGAAAGCCCTTTTTTAGTTGAAAATTGAAAGTTGCTATGCAGCATAATATTTTTCTTATTTTCCTTTTCCCATCTCCATTCTCCCATCTCTCTTTTTTCCTTCTCTTCTTAGAAAATGATTTCTTTTTCTCCGTGTTCTCTTAAATATGCATTGGTCTTACTGAAATGCTTGTTTCCGAAGAAGCCGTTGTAGGCCGACAGAGGTGAGGGGTGGGCCGAACTAAGCACAAGATGCTTACTGCGGTCGATGAATGCTCCTTTACGTTGTGCATAACCTCCCCAAAGGATAAATACAAGATGCTCCCGTTCTTCTGCCAATGCGCGGATAGCTGCATCGGTAAATTCTTCCCATCCCCGGCGTTGGTGCGAGCCGGCTTGATGAGCGCGTACGGTTAATGTGGCGTTGAGTAATAATACGCCTTGTTCGGCCCACCGTGTCAGATTTCCGGTTGCCGGTGCTTCGATTCCCAAGTCGTCTTTTATCTCTTTAAAGATATTGACTAATGACGGCGGGAAAGGTACTCCGTCGTTTACCGAGAAACAGAGTCCGTGTGCCTGTCCTGGCCCATGATAAGGGTCTTGTCCGATAATGACAACTTTTACTTTGTCGAAAGGGCATAGGTTGAAAGCATTGAATATCAGCTTTCCGGGGGGATAAATGGTGTATTGGCTATATTCGCTTTTGACGAATTCTGTCAGTGTACGGAAGTAATCTTTTTCAAACTCCGGTTGCAGATGGGCTTTCCAACTTTCTTCTATTTGTACGTTCATAGTATATAATGTATTTATATAAGATGTATATCGAGTGCTTCACATTCTTTTCGCATGTCTTCTGGCCAGATACTTGCCTGGATTTCTCCGATATGAGCTTTGCGTAAATAGAACATACAGAGACGCGACTGGCCGATACCGCCTCCGATAGACAGGGGGAGCGTGTCGTTCAGCAGGCGTTTGTGGAAATAGAGTTCCAGACGTTGCTCTTGCTTCGCCTCTTTCACCTGGCGTAGCAAAGCTTCTTTATCGACGCGGATACCCATAGATGAAAGCTCGATGGAGCGTTGCAATACATTGTCCCATAAAAGAAGGTCACCGTTCAGGCCGGGTAAATCATTGAGCCCTTTTGTGGTATAATCGTCGTAGTCCGGAGCACGGCCATCGTGTTTCTTTCCATCACTAAGTTGGCAGCCGATACCGATAATAAATACGGCGCCGTACTTCTGGCAAATAGCGTGTTCGCGACATTTAGGTTCTAATGCCGGATATAATTGACGAAGTTCTTCTGCATGGATAAAGTGTAGTTTTTGTGGCAGGCAGGGTTTTATTTGCGGATACATTTCATACACCATGTATTCCGTACGTATCATAGCGGCATAAATGCGGTTTACTATCTCTTTGAGGAACTCTACATTACGTTCTTCTGCCGTCATTACTCGCTCCCAGTCCCATTGATCCACGTACAGCGAATGCAGGTTGCCCAGTTCTTCATCCGAGCGGATAGCATTCATATCGGTATAAATGCCATATCCCGGTTCAATATGATAATCGGCAAGCGTCAATCTTTTCCATTTGGCCAGTGAATGTACAACTTCTGCCTGTGCATCTCCAAGATCTTTGATGGGGAAGGATACCGGGCGCTCTATGCCGTTAAGGTCGTCATTGATACCCATACCTTTGAGTACAAAAAGAGGGGCTGTGACACGGCGCAGACGCAGTTCCGATGATAAATTCATCTGAAAGAACTCTTTGATCTGTTTGATACCGAGTTCCGTCTGTTTCAGGTCAAGAAGGGGTTTGTAATTCTGAGGTTTTATTAGATAACTCATAGGTTTATTATATGTTAATTGTCGACAAAGATAGGAATAATATCTATATATGTATTGGTTTTTGTCTGAAATAATGTCAATATGATAAAGATTTCCTTGAAGTTGGTTTCAAAATAACATATCATTGAGTGGGAAATTGAAGGTTGTATCAACAAAAATAGTAGAAAGATTAGGAAGATAAGAAGTTTTTGTCTATTTTTGTCGTCGCAAAACCGGCCCTGTAGTTCAACGAATAGAATGTAGGTTTCCGGTACCTAAGATAAGGGTTTGATTCCCTTCGGGGCTACTTATGAACGCTTGTAATCTTCGGATTATAAGCGTTTTTCTTATTAAATGCCTGTTCAATAGTGCCTTACGGTATGAGCCAATTTGTGAATTGGTATAAAATTCGGTAATGATGAATCTATTTTATTGAATATTTATTTGGTAAATATTCATAATTGTGCTATCTTTGCTGCCCAATTGATAAAAGCATGAACCGATTATTTACTATATATAGTGTATGTGGCATTGCATGGGATAGCAGAATCTTATGTAATCATTCTATTGTGCACGTACATTGGTTCAGTGGATTTGTTTGAGATACCCCTCCATTTTTTGATCATACATAAAGGACTGTTTAAGTTTTGCTCAGTATTATTTTAAGGGGAAAATTTAAACAGGTTTTAAGACTTTGCCCTTTGTCTGAAATTGTTCGGAGAGATTGAGCTCTGTGGTGACTTTCGGTTTGAAAAGTCATTGTATGGTATTATTGTTCAATTTTTAAGATTTCGCGTTATGTTCACAGTTATATCTATGATGTTTGGAGGAATTGGTATCGGTTACCTGTTTCGTAATTTGAAGTTTCTGCAAAATGTAGAAAAGACTACTTCGTTGACCATCTTTTTGTTACTTTTTATTTTAGGTCTTTCAATCGGATCTAATAGTTTGATAATAAATAATTTGGGGAGATTCGGATGGCAGGCTGTCGTATTGGCGGCATCGAGTATTCTGGGCAGTATGTTAGCTTCATTTCTGGTGTTTCGTCTGTTTTTTAGGAAAGGAGGTAAAAAATGAAAGGGAGTTTGATTGTAGTGGCATTTTTCTGTATAGGTTGTGTAGTTGGGACTTTTAATGATTCCCAACTGGAAGTGCACAATCTTTCTATGTACGTGCTTTATGCCCTTATGCTACAGGTCGGTGTCAGTATTGGCAGTAATAAAAATCTGAAAGTATTGGTTAAAAGTTTGCGTTTCAATATGCTTCTGGTACCTTTGGCTACAATTGTAGGAACCTTGCTTTTTTCTGCTTTTGCCAGTTTGTTGCTGAGTCAGTGGAGTGTGTTCGATTGCATGGCAGTGGGGAGTGGTTTTGCCTATTATTCGCTTTCTTCCATTTTAATTACACAGTTCAAAGAACCTTCCCTCGGGTTACAGCTGGCAACCGAGCTTGGTACTATTGCCCTGTTGGCAAATATCTTTCGTGAAATGATGGCTTTACTCGGGGCACCGCTTATCCGGAAATATTTTGGAAAATTAGCACCTATTTCTGCTGCCGGAGTTAATTCGATGGATGTATTGTTGCCGTCTATCACTCTTTATTCCGGAAAGGAAATGATTCCTCTTGCTATCTTCCATGGAATTCTCATTGATATGAGTGTCCCCGTTTTCGTCTCTTTCTTTTGTAGCTTATAAGAAGGCACCGGGCGGACTCTAAACGGGGATTGGAAAATCTCTCTCTTATTTTTATGCCAGGCTGTTTGTGAAAGTTTCCCATTCTTCGCAAAGAGCTTGCATGGAGGGATAGAGGGCATTTGCTCCCGCATCTTGCAACACTTTATTGTTTAAGGGTCCGGTATTGACAGCTATTGTGAAGATCCCTGCGGCTACTCCTGCTTGTACTCCGAGTGGTGCATTTTCTATGACTACTGCTTCGTTTGCTTCGAATCCTCCTTTTTCAAGCGCCATCAGATAGGGTTCGGGGTTGGGCTTGCCATGCTTTACATCGAAAGCAGTCACCATCAGTTCGCGGTGAAACATGCCGGGGAAGTTATGTTCCAGACGATCGAGCAGGGAGCGCTGTCCGGATCCGGTGACCACCATCGGTGTCAGTCCGGCGTTTTTTATTTTTTGCAGTAGTTCCCAAGCACCGGGCATCGGTTCCGGTTCGGGGAATTTATTGAATTCTTCACTCTTCTCGTGGTAGATGTTCTCTATCTCTTCGGGCGTTGCTTCCCGTCCTAATTGGCGTTGGCTTACAATGTTGATAGTACCGGCTCCTGTACGCCCTTCGTGTAAATAGGCTTCTTCACGGCTGAGGTTAAGGCCGTGAGCTAACATCACTTTGTGCCAAGCTTCTGCATGATAGGGCATGGAGTTGAACAATACGCCGTCCATATCGAATAGTACAGCTTTTAAGTGTATTTCTTTTTGAAACATTGCTTTATGATATTGAGAATTTGTTTAGATTTTCTATAAAAACAGTCTTAGGCAAAAGTCAAACAGACTGTGATTTTTTGCACAAAGTTACGATTTTTTTGCTAATTCGGATATAATGTGTATTTTTGCGGTGTAAACAAGAGATTTGTAATACATGAAAAAGCAACTTCTTGCACCGTTGTTACTACTGCTTTTGGCTGCATGTTCCGGCTCGGCAGAAAGTCCTGTAATTGAAATTACGGGTTTCTTTATTGAAGGTGATACTAAAGATTATAGTGAAGATATGGCTTCCATACCTTCATTAAAGGTGGGCGATGAGGTTACTGTCTCTCTGACACTGGATGGAAATGGAGAGGATCTGAATACATTTATCGTAAAAGAAGATCAGCAGCAATTGGGCATAAAAGATTTTGATTTGCCCAATGGGGTGTCTTCTGAGAAAAATTTCACAAGACCCGAAGAAGGTATTATCAAGTTTGAGGATGGCGTACGGAATACCGTATTGAAAGTGAAGATGCGTGTACAAACCGTGGCTGATGCCGATGCTATACTTTCTTTCTATCTTTCTTCGAAAGCGGAATGTGAAAGTGCGCAGGAAAAAATAGAATTGAAAACAGAAGATAAAGAGTGAGACAATCTCTGATCGGTATAAATCCAAATAATAAGGGGTGAAGCTTTCTAAGCTTCACCCCTTATTATTTGGATTTATCTTTGCTTACAGTTTGGCTTGTATTGCTTTCGATTCTTCTTCGTATCCCGGTTTGTTGAGCAAAGCAAACATATTCTTTTTGTATGCTTCTACACCTGGTTGGTTGAATGGATTGACACCTAACAAATAACCACTGATACCACAGGCTTTCTCAAAGAAATAAAGCAGACCGCCTATGCAATATTCGCTTAGTTCGGGAAGAACAATACGCATATTGGGTACGCCGCCATCCACATGGGCCAGTTGAGTTCCCAATTCCGCCATTTTGTTAACTTCGTCCACACGTTTGCCGGCCAAGAAGTTTAGCCCATCCAGATTTGCTTCATCCGAAGGTACTTCCAGTTTATGGTTTACCTTTTCCACAGAGATTACGGTTTCGAAAATCGTGCGTTCACCTTCTTGAATCCACTGTCCCATGGAATGAAGGTCGGTAGAAAAATCTACAGCAGCCGGGAATATACCTTTGTTGTCTTTTCCTTCGGATTCTCCGTATAGTTGCTTCCACCATTCGCTTACATAATGCAGTTTCGGGTTGAAGTTCACCAGAATCTCGATTTTCTTTCCCTTTTTATACAGTTCATTGCGTGTAGCTGCATAAATAGCGGCAGGGTTTTCTGCGAAAGGAACGTTTGCGGCACAAGCTTTTTCCATATCGGCTGCACCGGCTACCAGTTTTTCAATATCGAATCCGGCTACTGCAATGGGTAATAAACCTACCGGAGTAAGTACGGAAAAACGTCCTCCTACATTATCCGGGATGATGAATGATTTGTATCCTTCTTTGTCGGCAGTAACACGTGCTGCACCTTTCCGGGCATCGGTTACGGCTACGATTACTTTCTTGGCCATATCTCTGCCACGTTGATCTTCACATTGTTTTTTCAACAGGCGGAATGCAAGGGCAGTCTCGGTAGTAGTTCCGGATTTGGAGATATTGATAACACCGAATTTCTTGTCTTTCAGATACTCGGTAAGTTCGTATAGATAATCCTCGCCGATATTGTGTCCAGCGTAGATGATGACCGGTGCTGTTTTCTTATCCTGCAACCAAGTGAAACTGTTTGATAATGCTTCAATCACTGCACGTGCACCCAGATAACTTCCACCGATACCGGCTACGATAACTACTTCACAGTTATCACGAAGAACTTGTGCGGTGGCTTTAAGGTCGGCCAGATGTCCCGGAGTGATAGAAGAAGGCAGATGCAACCATCCCAGGAAATCGTTTCCTTTACCGGTACCGTTTTCCAATGCTTCCTGCGCTGCTTTCACTTGAGCGTCGTAAGCGAAAACAGTTTCTTTTGAGATGAATCCCAACGTTTTTTCAATGTTCAAACTAATCATAATATATAAGTTTTTAAAAAGTAGTCAAGTAGGTGAATGACTGAGTAGTCAAGTAGTTAAGTAGTCAAGTAGTAAGTAGGAGTTAGTCCAGTTTATTATTACTAAAGCCATTCTCTACTTACTACTTGACTACTTAACTACTGACTACTTAATTGCCATACTCCTCCATCGCATTCCTCATCTGAATGAATCAGTGAGTAGTTTTATTTCGATCATCGGTGATATGCGTTCATATAGGATATTGTAAACGGCATCGAGTATCGGCATATTAACATGATAATGCTTGTTGATTTCTTTGATACATTTTGTACCGTAGTATCCTTCCGCGATCATTTCCATCTCTATTTGTGCGCTTTTTACCGAATATCCTTTACCGATCATGGTACCGAATGTGCGGTTCCGGCTAAAGTTGGAATATCCTGTTACCAATAGATCTCCCAAATAAACAGATTCATCTACGTTTCTGTTCAATGGATGTACGGTATCAAGAAAACGTCTCATTTCCTGTATTGCATTGGAGATGAGTACCGCCTGAAAGTTATCGCCATATTTCAAGCCACTGCAAATGCCGGCGGCAATGGCATATACGTTTTTCAAAACAGAACTGTATTCAATGCCTACTACATCATCGCTGACGGAAGTTTTGATAAAGCTGCTTCCCAGTCTGCGGGCAAAAATGCGGGCTTTGTCCTTGTCCGGACAAGCGATGGTGAGGTATGAAAGGCGTTCCAAAGCAACCTCTTCTGCATGACAGGGACCTGCCAATACTGCTATATTCTCGGGAGGGACACCATATTCTTTTGTGAAATATTCCGATACGATAAGATTATCGTCGGGTACAATTCCTTTGATAGCGGTGATAATGAATTTGTCTCGTATGCGTGTCTTCAGTTTTTTAAGATGAGCTTTTAAGTAGGGGGAAGGAGTGACGAAGACGAGCGTATCCGATTCCTTTACGATGTCGTTGATGTTCGAGCCGAAATTGATACGTTTCATGTCAAACTTTACACCTGTGAGGTAAGCCGGGTTGTGTCCTAAACGTTTGAAGTCGGCTATACGATCGTCACGACGCATATACCAATTGATGGAATCCTCTTGTGCGAGGAACATTTTGGCAATGGCTGTGGCCCAACTTCCGCCGCCCATTATCGCTATCTTACCGGGTAGTTTCATATATATGAAATTAAAGATTAAAAATTAAAAATTAAAGGGAGAAAGCGAGGGGCGCTCCTCCCAGATATTTAATTCTTAATTTCTCATTTTTAATTGATTTTCTGTATCCATTCGGTTACATCATTTACAGAAGGGTTGGTAAGTTCCAACTTATGCTTCTTATTAAGTCCGCAAATTTCTTGATGCAACTTTTGTGGGTTTACGTCTTTCATCTCCTCTACCAAGTTATAGCCGGCTTTCTGAATTACCGGAACCCAGTCTTCAGGGATGCCCAGTTCCGTATATTTGACAACAGCATCTTTTTTAACAACTTTTTCCGGGCGCATTTGCGGGAAGAACAATACTTCCTGAATCGTTGTTTCTCCGGTCATCAACATCGTCAGACGGTCCATACCGATGCCCATACCTGATGTCGGCGGCATACCATATTCCAATGCACGTATGAAGTCCTTGTCGATAATCATGGCTTCATCATCTCCTTTTTCGCTCAGGCGCATTTGTTCTTCAAAACGTTCCAGCTGGTCGATAGGATCATTTAATTCAGAGTAAGCATTACACAATTCTTTGCCGTTCACCATTAATTCAAAACGTTCGGTTAGTTCCGGATTATCCCGGTGGCGTTTGGTCAACGGTGACATTTCAATCGGATAATCGGTTATGAATGTCGGTTGTATATAATTGCCTTCACAGAATTCACCGAAGATTTCATCGATCAACTTGCCTTTACCCATGGTGTCGTCAATCTCCATATTCAGTTTCTGGCAGATTTCCCGTATTTCGCTTTCGCTTTTACCGTTCAGATCATATCCGGTAAACTCTTTGATGGAGTCGAGCATAGTGACGCGTTTGAACGGAGCTTTGAAACTGATGATGTTATCGCCTACTTTTACTTCGGTAGTACCGTTTACGTCCAGACAGATTTTTTCAATCATGTTTTCCGTAAATGTCATCATCCAGTTGTAATCTTTGTAAGCAACGTATATTTCCATACAGGTGAATTCGGGATTGTGTGTACGGTCCATGCCTTCGTTACGGAAGTTCTTTCCGATTTCGTATACACCTTCAAAGCCTCCTACGATCAGGCGTTTCAAGTATAGCTCACTGGCGATGCGCATGTATAATGGCATGTCGAGCGCATTGTGATGCGTAATGAACGGACGTGCGGCAGCACCACCGGGGATGGCCTGCAAAATCGGAGTTTCTACTTCGATGTATCCTTTCTCATTAAAATACTCACGCATGGAGTTGTATACTTTGGTGCGTTTGATGAAAATATCTTTGATACCTTCGTTTACGGCCAAATCAACATAACGCTGGCGGTAACGCAATTCGGGATCTTCAAAAGAATCGTATGCCACACCGTCTTTGTATTTTACAATTGGCAACGGCTTGATAGACTTTGACAATACGGTGAGTTTCTTGGCGTGAATACTGATTTCACCCATCTGCGTACGGAATACAAAGCCTTCGATGCCGATAAAATCACCTAAGTCGAGCAGGCGTTTGAATACAGTATTGTACATCTCTTTGTTTTCTTCCGGGCAGATATCGTCACGGGTGATATACACTTGGATACGTCCTTTGGAATCTTGTAATTCAATGAAAGATGCTTTACCCATAACGCGGCGGCTCATCATGCGTCCTGCTATGGATACCATGCGGGGTTCGTCTTCATCTTTGAATTCCTGTTTTATATCTGTAGAGAAAGCATTGGTTACATACTCTGCTGCGGGATAAGGTTCGATACCCATCGCGCGAAGCTCATTCAGACTGTTACGTCGGATGATTTCCTGTTCACTTAGTTCTAATAGGTTCATTTCGTTACGTATTAACTCAATATTTGGTGGCAAAAATACGAAACATTTTTAATATTACGGCATGAATAGCTCTCTAATTTGCCCAAAGGAGAGATTGGGACAGGTGAACGGTTGCTAATAAAGAGGAAATTTTAAAGCGGCTTTTCATTTGCCGGGTTCTCGGAAAAACACTAATTTTGCATCCTCAAAATAAAAAGGACGAGTATGACTACAGGACAGAAGACCCCCACGGCGTTGGGGACGGAAAAGATTGGAAAACTTTTGATACAATATGCGGTACCGGCTATCATTGCCATGACGGCATCTTCTCTTTATAATATGGTGGACAGTATTTTTATCGGGCATGGTGTGGGACGTATGGCAATTTCCGGTCTGGCATTGACTTTCCCATTGATGAATCTTGCCGCCGCATTCGGTTCATTGGTTGGAGTAGGAGCGGCCACATTGGTGTCTGTAAAACTCGGTCAGAAGGATTATGACACGGCTCAGCGTGTTCTTGGCAATGTTTTGGTACTGAATATTATTATCGGTTTGGCGTTTACTGTTCTTACGCTTCTATTTCTCGACCCTATTCTCTATTTCTTTGGCGGAAGTGAGGCTACTATCGGTTATGCCCGCGACTATATGGAAGTGATTTTGTTGGGTAATGTCGTTACCCATCTTTATCTGGGGCTGAATGCTGTGCTTCGTTCTGCCGGTCACCCTCAAAAAGCGATGTATGCGACGATTGCTACGGTGGTGATTAACACGATACTCGATCCGTTGTTTATTTTTGTCTTCGATTGGGGGATTCGCGGAGCGGCCATTGCCACCATTGTGGCACAGGTTATTGCGCTGATGTGGCAATTTAAATTATTCAGCAATAAAGAGGAACTGCTGCATTTCCATCGGGGAATCTTTCGTCTGAAACGTAAAATCGTGTTTGATTCATTGGCGATCGGTATGTCTCCTTTTTTAATGAATCTGGCTTCCTGCTTTATCGTGATTCTGATCAATCAAGGTTTAAAACGTTATGGAGGAGATCTTGCTATCGGTGCTTTTGGTATTGTCAACCGGCTCGTGTTCGTTTTTGTGATGATTGTGCTGGGGCTGAATCAGGGAATGCAGCCTATTGCCGGTTATAACTTTGGTGCCCGTCAGTATCCCCGTGTTACCCAGGTGTTGAAACTGACTATTATCGGGGCTACCATTGTTACTACTACCGGATTTTTATTGGGGGTATTTATTCCCGAATTGATTGTATCCATATTTACATCGGATGCGGAGTTGATACGCCTTTCGGCAGAAGGGTATCGCATTGTGGTGATGTTTTTCCCCATTGTCGGTTTTCAAATGGTTACGTCCAACTTCTTTCAAAGTATCGGTATGGCCGGTAAAGCTATATTCCTGTCACTTACCCGTCAGATGTTGTTTCTTGTTCCTTGTCTGCTCATCTTGCCTCATTTCTATGGGCAGACGGGAGTATGGGTCAGTATGCCGGCATCCGATCTGGCAGCAAGTATTGTTTCCGGTCTTATGCTTTGGTGGCAGTTTCGCCAGTTTCGTAAAATGACCAACGGGTAATGCCGGCCGTAGGCATTTGGCTTGAATCATTCATATACAGTAGCGAGTAGCGTTAAGTAGAAAGTAGTGTTAAGTAGTAAGTGGTGTTAAGTAGTAAGTAGTCAAGTAGTAAGTAGTTAAGTAGTAAGTAGTTAAGTAGAAATGATTTGTTTGATGTACTTTCCTTGACTACTTATTGACTATTTACTACTTGCTACTTGACTACTTAACTACTTACCTACTTATTTTTTTTATTTCTGCTCTTATTCTGCTCAGCGATTGTGGGGTTATCCATAAATAAGAGGCGATGTACTTTAGCGGAACGTATTGTAAAAGTTCCGGTGTTTCTTTTATCAGTGTAAGATATCGTTCTTTGGCTTTGGGACTGCCGGCACTGATGAGCCAGTTTTCCGTAGTCAATAATTGGTGTTCCATGAGTCGTCTGCCTAAATTGGCCAACCCTACGGATGTGTAATATAATTCATTTAATTTTGCACCGGAGATACAATAGGCAATGCTGTCGGACATTACCTCTATGCTGATCTGCGAATAAGAATTGTCTGCATATCCCCAGATGGAAAAAGCGGCTTCTCCCTCTGAAGCGAACCAGATAGTCGTATCTATCCCGTCTTTCAGATAATGTGCTCGCCAGATTCCCTTTTTAATAAGATATAAATTAGTATTTCTGGAACCTTCGCGAACAATCACCTCCTTCTTTTTGAAGTATACCTCTTTCATGTGGCTTAATAAAGTCACTACATCTGTTTCGGATAAATGGTATCTGATCCGGAATTTTTCTTTAAATGTGTCCATGCTGCAAAGATACATTTCCCCGGTGGGGTAGGAAACGATCTTTCAGGTAAATTATTACAATATAAATAAATGTTAGTAATTCTGCCAAAGGGACTGCCAGCCATATGCCTCTGACCCCTAAAAAATGAGGTAATACTGTGAATCCGATGAGCATAAATACCACACCGCGCAGCAAGGTGATAACAGTAGCCCGGTGTGCTCGTTCTATACTCTGATAATAGCCTATACTAACCATGTTGAAAGCAAAAAAGAGATATCCGATGGCGAAATACGGAATTCCTGCTACTGCAATGTCGTAAGCACCGTAGCTACGATCGATGAACAATGACACGATGTCCCGATTACATATTACTGTCAGAATGAAAAAACAGATTCCACAGACGAGAGCTGTTTTTATGGATAACCGGAAAGCTTGATGTACCCGATCCTTACTGCCGGCTCCAAAATTATAGCTGATGATAGGCTGTACCGATTGCGCTATGGCATTGTATACCATGAATATAATGGGAAAGAAATAACAGACAATGCTGAAAGCGGCTACTCCGTCTTCACCCAAATGACGGATAAATACATAATTGCCTAAAAACATCATGCATGCTATCGAGGCTTCACTTATGAAGGCCGAAGAACCCAGTTTTACCATATAACCGATGTTACGTAAAGTTAGGCGAATGCTTTTAAGGCTTAGTTTGACAGGATGTAATCTAAATGATCGGGAAAAACACAACAGATAGATCAAGGTCATCAAGCCGCCTATCATCGTACCTATGCTTGTGGCAAAGGCTGCCCCCATCAATCCCCATCCGAAAATGAAGATGAAAATATAATCGAGTACGATATTGGCAATTGCTGCAATGGCATTGCACCACATGGCGTAATTCGGTGCGCCGTCAAGACGGACAAAGAACATCCCTGCATTGAGCAACAGGTAGAATACGAGAAATGGGACATACCAATTCATATATTCTGCAACCAACGGTAACAGCCGGTCCGAACTTCCCAATAATCTGCCGACAGGCTCTATCAGGAAGAAGCAAAAGGCAGATAGCAGGAATATCAGTAACGATGAAAAAACAAGCGCCTGCGTGATGTTGATACCGGCAACTTTTTGTTTCCCGTGCGATAAATGAATGGAAGCAACGACCGATGCTCCTACGCCGAACATCAATCCGATGCCGGTAGTGATCATAAACAGCGGTGCGGTAATGTTGACTGCTGCCAGCGCATCACTGCCTACCCCTTTACCTACGAATATACCGTCCGTTATTACAAATATAGCGGAGAAAACCATTCCCAATACTGTTGGAATCAATAATTTGCGAAACAGCTTGGAAATATTCATCGCTCCGAAGTCAATACTATCTTTCATTTCCATATTTTCTTTCTTTTTCATGTTGCAAAGATACGGCAGGAAATACAGGAAAAAATTACCAATTGGTAATAAATAATATGTCAATTAAATAATGTGCCAATGTACCGATTATTTGATATACCAACTAAGCCATGTACTGATTAGCCCCTATAAAATATCAGTATAGCACAGCCAATTGGCACATTGGCATATTGGCACACCGACACATTATTTAATTGACATATTATTATTTCTTTTTTTCAGAAATAATCCGTATGTTTGCTTCAAAACTAATAAAAATGAAGTCTCTCCCCAACCTTCTCCGTGGGAAAGGGAGTTAAGTTGGTTTTGTAACCGGTTAATAAACAACGGTATCTATCCCCCTCTCCCACGGAGAGGGTTGGGGAGAGGCTTCTAAACAAAATGTATTATGAACAGTAATTATGTTATTAATATCGGTCGCCAGTTGGGAAGCGGCGGAAAAGAAATAGGCGAGAAGTTGGCCGCCCGTTTGGGAATTGACTTTTATGATAAGGAACTGATAAATCTTGCGTCGGAAGAGAGCGGGCTGTGCAAGGAGTTTTTTGAAAAGGCTGATGAAAAAGCTTCTCAAGGTATTATAGGTGGCTTGTTTGGCATGCGTTTTCCTTTTATCAGTGATGGAGCTGTGCCTTGCACAAATTGCTTGAGTAATGATGCCCTTTTCAAAATCCAAAGCGATGTTATCCGTAATCTGGCTGCTACAAAATCCTGTTTGTTTGTAGGACGTTGTGCCGATTACATTCTGCGGGATCATCCGCGTTGTGTGAATATCTTCATATCCGCCTCAAAGGAAGATCGTATAGAACGTCTCCGGAACATGCATGGCATCAGTGAAGAAGACGCGGAAGGGATGATGGAAAAGGCGGATAAGAAACGTTCGGAATACTATAATTACTACAGCTATAAGACTTGGGGAGCGGCGGCTACTTATCATCTCTGTATCGACTCTTCTGCGTTGGGAATCGAAGGTACAGTGAGGTTTATAGAAGAGTTTGTAGTGAGAAAATTGGGATTATAAAACATTTGGCAGGTGTATGCTTTCTGAAAAAAGGAGCGTACACCTTTTTTAAAAGAAAACTTGGTTTGGCTGTCTTTTTGTTCTTATATTGTTCGTTTCTGTGACATGTACTTTTCAAATATAGATGTAATTAGAGAATAAACCGCATAATAAACTGAATAATATTTATTTCTTTATGCATATTGGGGCATTTTTGGGGATAAATATGTGGCTTTTCTCGGTAGGTTATTTCAATTATACCGGTGTGATAAATTCGGTTTCTCTACGAGGAACGACTCGAAACTCTACGAGAAACTATTAGAGACTCTACGGGAAAAATAAAATCTCCTTTAAAGATCGTTTTTGGAAGCTGACTGATGGTTTGCTTTTGATTGCTTTGGAATATTAAAAAGTGAGACGGATGCATGAATCAAGGCTCGTTTGTACGGTGATTTTTTTTAATGAAAGATATTTGTTTGCTATTTGTTTATAAACCGGATAATTTGATTTTATAAGTTTGGAAATGAAGGAGGTTTTAGAGAACATGGTTTAAAGAGTATGGATAGAACGAATTCTGCATGGGGTAGGAATATCTATTTGACATATTGATAAAATGAACTTTACTCGTTTCTCATAAAAATAATAAGAGCGTACATCTTGAACCGTTTCAAAGTGTACGCTCTTATTTTATAAAGAATGGAATGTGGGCGGTTAAGCTACATCATTAAAAGTAAGATCATTTGCCCGGCCAGAATACGCAGGAACATTGTCAACGGATATACGGTTGAGTATCCTACGGCTGGTGCGTCATTGTTTGAAGCCTGAGTAGAGTAAGCCAATGCAGGGGGATCGGTATTACTACCGGCGATAAGTCCCATCAGGGTAAAATAGTTCACCTTATAATACAGACGTGCAATTGCACCGATGATCAATAGTGGGATAACTGTGATGTGGAAACCGTAACCTACATACAACAAACCGTCTCCTTCGACTACTGTATGTACAAAGTTTGCTCCCGCCTCGATACCGACACTCGCAAGAAACAATACAATTCCTATTTCGCGCAACATCAGATTGGCACTCATTGTTGTGTAAGTTACCAAATGAAGTTTATATCCGAAACGTCCGATCAGGATGGCTACTACCAACGGGCCGCCTGCCAGACCTAATTTTACCGGAGTTGGCATGCCGGGGAAAGCAATAGGCAAACTGCCTAAAAAGATTCCTAAGAATATACCGACAAAGATAGTAACGATATTCGGGTGGTCAAGGCGTTTCAGAGAATTACCCAGTACATTGGCAACGCGTTCTACCGCATCCTGCTGGCCTACTACCATCACCCGGTCACCTACTTGCAGGGTCAGATGCGGGTCGGCAAACAGGTCCATTCCCGAACGGTTGACACGGGTGACATTAACACCAAACATGCCACGGAAGTGCATATCTCCCAACTTCTTTCCGTTAATTTCTGATTTGGTAATCAAGATACGGCGTGATACCATCGGCATATCCTGTTTTTCCCAATCCACTTGTACTTCTTTTCCTATGAAAGCGGTAATAGCTTCCGCGTCCTCTTCCGAACAGACGATGAATACTTGGTCGCCCATATGAAAGAGTGTCTCATGGTTGGGGATATTGACATGACCTTCGTGACGAATACGTGAACAAACAAAAGAGCGTCCTAAAAAGTCTTTTACTTGAACCAGGGTTTTGCCGTTGATCGATTCATTGCGTACCTCAAGGCTCATTAAATGCGGCTTGTGCTTCAGATGTTCCGCATCTTGATTTTTAAGCTCGTCTTCTTCTTTTGCCAAGTTGACACGGAAAATGTAACGGATGGCGATGATAGAACCGATAATGCCGACTACGCCTAACGGATAGGCACATGCATATCCCAGTGCAATCTGCGGTCCATTGTAGTTGAGCTGCGTCAATGCTTCCTGGGCGGCACCGAGTCCCGGTGTATTGGTAACGGCGCCATACAGGATACCGACCATCATCGGCAATTCAATACGTCCGTTGGCAAGGAAATAGATAGTCAATGCTACGGCGATGTTCAATACTACAATACCTACGGCGAGCAGATTGAGGGTCATCCCTCCTTTCTTGAACGAAGAGAAGAAGCTGGGCCCTACCTGAAGACCGATACAGAACACGAACAATATCAATCCGAACTCGCGGATGAAATGAAGAATGTGTGTGTCGCCGGTAAAACCGAAATGTCCCATCAGAATACCGGTGAACAGAACAAAGGTGACTCCCAATGACACTCCGAAGATTTTGATCTTACCTAAGAGCACCCCGGCAGCTATCACAAAAGCATAAAGAAAGACTATGTGTGCCACGGAGCTGGAGTCCCACAATAAACTTTGTATCCAATCCATAGTAGTTTTTTTATTAAAATTGCGACAAAATTAGCTATAACAACGGAGGTAATCAAATATTTTCTCTCTTTTATTTGTTGATGACACCCTGCTACCTCCCTGTGCGAATTTTCTCTAAAAAAGAGCTTTGTTTTAACTAATTAGTTATATTTGCAGGTCAAACGACGGACATTTGGAAAGAGATACATAAAAATAAAGACAATATTAATTCTTGTTTTAATTTTAAATAAACTATGGCAGACAAAAAAGAAAAACTCTTCTCAG